>Ga0179593_1244264_pt1 | contig 10718 bp, 13 predicted proteins | sample CZODoug2_1_08_16_FD_185931 | JGI IMG/M metagenome (GOLD analysis project Ga0179593, IMG submission 185931) | Vadose zone soil fungal communities from Angelo Coast Range Reserve, California, USA - CZODoug2_1_08_16fungal (PacBio error correction) | ecosystem: Environmental > Terrestrial > Soil >... | reverse complement strand
TGGTAGTTATTCCCTATTTGTTTGAGCTGATTTTTGCCCGCGACGTCCCCGTTTCTTTCCCCGGGCTCCAAAGTTCGTCTTCCATGGAGTGCACGATTAGAGGACCACCCGACCTTTGGACATTCTCTAGCTTCACCTTGGTCTCCTCCGACACTTTCCCCATCCCTGTTGCGCTCCTGACCTGGCCGATGCTAACTACCTTTACGACAACGAGGTTGAAGCACCCCATCTGCCCTCGGCACGCCGGACGAATGTAGACATTCTTTTTCTCTCTCATTTTTTGACCAGCAGATCCCCTGACTTTTCATATGCCGGTCCACGATCACTAACCATTTACCTTTGCCCTCAGGGTGGATGGCGTACACTTGATTTTCCCCAGCCCTTTTGCAGCCAGGGTGGTTGGGAATACCGACCTTGAATCCCTCCCTATTTCCAAATTTTTGGGCTCCTTTTTTTCCCCAGGTGCTGCAAGTATTAATTCTCGCAACCCCCCAGTAGTCGAAACTCGCCTGCACAAGACAGCCAGACCCTCAGGACTCTACATCTCTGTGCGAAATTGCTTCGTGCAATCAACCCCTCCAACGGCTTTCTTTTTTTCATGGCTCTTTTTTCTCGACGAGTAGGAGTTGGTGAATCGTCGTTTTTGAAGCTCGCCGTTTCCCCTTCAAGGCGATAAGGATTTTACTCTCCATGGTTAGGAAATCAGATTCGGCCAGCCCTGACTTGCCTTCGAACCCTAGTGTTCCAGGCCGGCTTCTCGCCGAGAATAATTTCCCCGCGTATCGTCCTTTGCCGGATGGTCTGAGCGCTTGCAATTTTGAGATGGTGGGGGTGGTGGGTTTTTTGTGTTAGGAGGGGTACTCGTTTTTTTTGCAGCTCCACACCCATTGATGGGTTCCCGCTCTTCCCCGTCGCCGGAGCCTTCGTCGGTGGCACTCGAATCCCCCCAGTTCTTTATCGCGGTGGCCATCGAACGTCCTGGAGGAAAGCTCGTTCCACGGCCTCTCCCTATCCCCTCGGCTTAGCCCCTCTTTCGTTGAGGCGGCCGTCTCCTGCTTCGTTAGATAGGGTGTGTTCTGAATGGGATTGAGACCTATTTTCCTCGCCTTGGCGGTCCTCTTTCTTTTTTTTTTTCTGGAATTCGGACTCTTTTCCTCTTTGCGATTCCTTTTCGTCATTACCGAATTAGGGCTGGCGTTTTTGGTCTTACTTTGCGATGACAGACTTGCGCGTTTCAAGCCCCTCCGCGGTAGGTGCTTTTACCGAACCTACCTATTTTCCTCCTCTCCTTCCCTGCAAGGAGTCATTTTTGACTGGGAGGTTCGGAGTAGAGATCTTCCCTTCTGTAGAGTTGTGAGAGCTTGTTTCATCGACGCCACCGTCGCAGCTCCCCTAGGTCGTTTTCTTCTCACGACCTTGTGCTAGTTCCTCCCCAGACCCGGTCCTTTTGTCTCTTATTCTCTTTGGGCGGCCGGGTCCGTCCTCTTTCCCCCTCCACCGGAAATTGGATCTCCAAGTCACTTTTTCCCCCGGGCGTGTGACTCCCCCTCCGGCTTCTTCCGGGTCGATCCGCCTATTCAAGACCAGAACCGGAGGATGCAGTCTCTCTGCGACCCCCTTAATTATGCTTGGAGCCAGTTACTTGCGGACGAACACAAACACCAGTGTCCGCTTCCTTCTCTTCCCTGAAAAAAGGATTGAGGGCCCGACTCCCTCTGCCTGGCCCCTTGCTGCAGCTTGCTAGTTCTCCCCCCCCTTTTTTCGGCCGAGGGATGGATTTTCTCGTGCGGCCGACTCTCAAGAGATGTAGAAATAGTCAGTCCCCGGCATCTTAGACGCCATCTATTGCGTCCCCATTGCCCTTACGCGTTCGCTTGACTCTCTTCTAAATTCTTTTCTTTGACTTTCTCCTCGACTCATATTTACTCCCATCGATTATTCTGGTTCCGATTTCCGAAAGAGGTTGCGCGGCAATGTCCAAAGCGAACGGAGATGGCCCCCCCTCCCTTCCCCCCTCTTATGCGTCCATTTTTATTGATCTCGCTATTATCTCCCCACCATTAACGAGGTTTCCCTCCCCACCCCCCTATTGGTCAGGCAGAAACCATTTACATTCCTGCGATCGAAGGCCTCCCGCATCTGGTTTCCTGTCACAAATAGTGATCCGGTTGATTCTCTCTCCCTTACTCCAATCTTTTTATTTTGTTTCGAGAATAACCCCTAGAACGATTTTGTCTACCATGTCATCCCCCTTCGGGTCTCGGTCCCGTACCGCTTCCTTTTCTAATGGCGGTCCCTGACCAGCCTTTTTTTTTCTCTGCGCTCCTTTCTGCCTCATCGCCCTGTGTTTTTTTTTTTTTCTTTTTTTTTCTAGCCCCCCCCCCCTCAACCTGTGACCGAAGCTGGCGCTGCCCCCCCCCCCCTCTTCCGTTCTTCGCTTTCAACTGCCCGCGAAGAATTCTCCCCCTCGACATGGACTTAATTGCTGAGGAACTGTATTCAGTTAGAGCAATTAAGTCCCTTCCATGAGTCTTTCCCCCGCTCCCTCTGTGCCGGCAGTTCGTACTCCCTATCTTTTTCGGATTCCGCGCCGTCATTCAATAGGGTCTCACTTTCTTCCCTTTTAGGAATAGAGAACGACTCCCCATCCCCCTTTCCGCCAAACCCCACCCCCCCAAACCCCAACACCCATTTTCCAGAGCCGATCTTTCCGCGCCCCCCCCTATTTCTCGCCCTCAAGCCTTTTTGTAGGACCCAAGAGACTAGCCTTTCTTGTTTTGTCCGGACACCATTCCCTTCCCCCCCCATGCGTACGGCGTCCGTCTGCGCAGACCAAATGCCAAGTCATCTGTTCCCCCCCCCCCCTGTCTTCGCCGTATACGGGGGTACAAGGAGGCCTAGGGAAGGTACTTTTCCCCCCCCCCCCCTTGGTTGGAACTGCCCCCCCCTTCTCAGGTCCGTTTTGTCTTTTTTGACTTCGAAGAACACGGCCTTCCCAAAGCGCTTCTTTCTTTGTACGAGAGCACTCCCCGAAAATTCCCTCTCTGTTCCGCCATCCCTACCTCACCCCCCTCCTCTTAGACCTTAGAAGTCGTCCCGTTCGACCATGGTGTTTTTCCCCTCTGCCCACAAGATCGAACACCCCTCTCCATTCGCTAGCCCTCCCTCACCTCCTTTTTAGTTCCCTTCGAGATGCAGCCCCGCGGTCTTTTTCCCCCTTTCCTGACTCCCCCCGACCGCGATTGCGTCGTTGCGTTTTTCTCCCTTCCCCCCCTGTCAGCTTCCCCCTCCAGACTCCCCCGCCCCGGCTGCTGTGACTTTCTCAACCCCGAGATTCGTTCAGATCGCCGTCCAGACGCAACAACACGCGACGACCGTCTCTTTCTCCGCGTCTCCACCCGTCTCAACTTATCCTCCATATCGAAAGAATCCTTTCTTCCGTGTACCCCGGCAGCTGTCTATAAGATCCTTCCATAGATAGCATCCTCCTCTTTCCCCAATTTTCCTTTAGATGTACGTCCTCTGACCTAAGTCCATATGGGAAGATTCTTTCGAAAGAAGGTCCATTCTCCTTCTCCTACTTCTAGGTGTTCCATGCTGACGCAGTTCCCCAACTCAGAAAAATCTCTAACATTGATCGCCAGCTGACCATCCGGAACCCTTTCTATCACCCGCGTGAGCGGCCCCTCTGCCTTCTCGGATTTCCCCTTTCTTGCTTTTCCCCCAGCTGTCTAATTTTCATGTGGATTTGGCAGAAATTCTTAGCCTCAATCTTCCTCCCTTATTCTCGGGGGTCCTCCCTCCTCACCGATTTTCCCCGCGCGACTCACTCGGCGACAACCGCAGCTTTGTGACATCCGCTACCCCCGTTGTGTGTGATTTTGTATTAACGCCTCCCTTGGCACGATGCTTCATATTCAGTCGATGTTTGCTGGGCGTGGTCGTATCGTTGTTTCCTCCCTCTTCGTGTCCTTCCTAGCCCCATTGGTTAGGCAACCTGCCTTCCCCCTGACTCTTGGACATACTTTCTCTGTTTATTAAGGATCGTAGAAGGAGCGGCAAAGGCCCTTTTTTCGTCATGAAAGGGCAGCGCCCCCACCGCGTGTCTTTGCCCCATTCCCTGGTTCCTTCTCTTTCCCTCCATCTGCCCCGCTTCTTTTTTCCCTGATTCTTTTTCGCCGACGTCCCATCCTGTGCTCCCCCGTTTGACGGCGAGGGTTTTTTTTCGGCCCCGTCTTGTTCGTACATGGATGGGTTCGCACGTCCCCTTTTCGGTCATCTCTTTCAATCGGTTTTGAAATTGTGGTTCTCAGTTCCCGCCGCTCCCCTGTACACTCTTTTGGTTTGTCTCAATCGGCACCTCTTAATGCCGCAACGTGGCGATGTCCCGCCGCGCGCTTTCCACATCGATTCCCGCCACCCTTCCACTACTACCCCCCACCCTCCCCCCCCAGCCTGAAAGTCTCGTCCTTCCTCCTCTTCCCTTTCAATTTGCTTTTCCGAATTTCAGGCGTAGCAATAGATCCCATGGCATTTACCTTTTCCTGCCATACCACCGGTTCCTTTTTTCCCGTCGGTTCTGGAGGACGAAAATTGTTGTTATCTCCCCTGTATACGATTCCTCTTTCATTTTCGGTCCCGATACTGGTCTTTTCAGGTTTGCATGGTCCCCGCCGGGATCCTTGTATTGAACTAGTAGCTTTTCCTTCCATACATGGGCGGACCCTTGCCGTTTTTTCCCAGAGTCGCAAAGACCTTTGGCTCCCCCCCCTTCCTTTCGAAATTTTTTTGATCCTTCCCTGCTGTCGTCGCTGTCAATTCCAGCTTTAGGTTGACATGCATAATCCGCACTTCTGAGGTAGGTGTCGATATATTGTCTTTTTTACTCGAGTGGCCAAATGAAGATCCTTTCTTTTCCCATTAGCTTGTGACTTTCTCACGACGACCTTTCCTCTTCGAAAGGTTTCCCTGTTAGAAACTCCCTACCTATCCCGTTTCGTCTTTCCTTTCCCTTCCTTCTTGCAGTTTTCCCCTTTTATACCCTTTTTTTCGGCATTGTTGAATCGTTGGGATTGGACGGCTATGAAAACGGGCTCTCCCTCCGACGGGAGTTTTTCGCTTACTCCCTAGTATTGACCACACTTCTTCCCTCCTCGTCTTCTTTCATTTCTCGAGAGACGGAATGAACATACTTTTTCTGGGCGTCGGAACACGATTTCTTGGTCTGCCTCTCCCCCGAGTCTACTTCCTCCTATGGTGCCCCGGCCTTTTTTTTTTTTTTTCCGCAGCAAAACTCCCCCTTTGCCCCCGGTTTTGCACCCCAGGAGTTGCGGCGGGGCACCGACACTCGCGACCGCCTCGGGTCTATCTCTCGACTGGCCTGAAATGTTTCCCCTCGCTTGAGGTTTTGAGTAGTGTCCCCTTCTCTTTTTGTTTCCCATTGTCTGGCCCAAAAAGTCCTTTTGCACCACTTCGAAGAGTGCGTTGACATCTTTCTCGGCAGGAGGAAGCGGGCCTGCTTTAATTTTCTAATTTTCCTTCTTCGCGGTCCTGCCGGTTGATAGGGCTGATGGACTCCACATAGGGAAGATTTGAATTGATTTTCACCAGTCCGGTCGCAGATGTAGACGACTTTTTTTCCATGACGCATCCCTCCTGTTAGTTTTGTTCTTTCCTATTTTGGCTCATAGGCCTACAGCGCCTCCCCCTACTTTTTCATCTTCCCCTAGTCCTTTCTTTCAAGCCGAGCAACCTTTGCATCACTCCCGAAGAGGCCGGGGACTCCTGAAAAGCAGGCCCTCCCGCTCCTCCTTTAACGTCTCACCTCCCTCCGGAGAGGTGGTGCTCTAGCCTCCAATTTTACCTCCCAACTGTGACCTTGCCTCTCGCCAAAAGCCCCCATTTTTCGTCACGTTTACCACTTTCATGCCGCTGCCTCTTATCCCCTCGGACCCGGTCTTTCCGCTCTGTCAGGTGCCCGCCCCCCCGCCCCCTCTTTTTTTTTGCAAACCCTGGCCGATGTTGGGCGCTCGACCCGGGCGCTCATCGGCCTCATTCGAACATAGGGCCGGTTCTCACTCTGGTTCTCCTTCACATGTAATTCATAGAGCTCTGCTGAATCCGCACGACGATGCTGGTGCCGCCTTGTTGGTTTTTATCATGTCAGCGGCAAATCCTTCGCTTCGCTCTCCCTTGTTTCCAATGCCTTTTTCCCCAGATAAAACCCTGCCGCCCCCCCCTTCTTGGAGAATGTGCCTCCGACGGCCGGTTCACGCGCCCCCTTGTATAGACGGCGGCTTTCCACGGCCTTTCCCATTGCATGGGTCGTCTCGTTCGCCGCCAACCCCCCCCCACAACCCCCCCCCCCACCACCCCTCATCTGCTTCTTTTATTCCAGTTGGATGCCCCCCCTCTGACCTGCTCGTCGCACCTCCCTCCAGTTCTTCTTGATTCTCATATCTCTTTCCTCGTCGACTCTCCCATGCATCTCATGAGAGGCTGTCCCTGCCCTGTGGTCCGTTAAGGGTCTTTTTGTGACGGTGGAGCAAGCTGTATTTCGTTTTGACGCGACGATTCATCGAAATTTCGCGGCCCAGTCAAAGAACCTGTTCCCGTTTTTTTTCTGATCACTTTTCTGCTCTGATAAAAGTGCCTCCCCCCCAATTTATTCCTTAGAAGGTCACAGAACTTTTGTGTTCCATTCTTTAAATGATCTATGGAGCCGCCCGTGGTGTTTCCGGTCCCCTTTCGGGCCCGGAAAAATTCTTCGATGCCCGAGCTTTCATTCTTTTTTTGAGACTTGAGTAGTCTTTGTTTATCGTCCCGTCTTGTCCCGCTCTCTGCGCGGCGCCCCACGGTTCGCTTAATTAGGTTGCCTCTCAGTTTCACCCCACCCTAATGATTTTTCCTTTCTCGTTCCTTCCATTTTTCTCGCCGACACCCCCCCATAAAGGCTGTCCGTCGATGAACCCTGAAGATGCGCCACTCATTCTTTTCCGGACAAGGCGGTTCATATACTTCCTGCCGCCTGAACGTCTTTTTTTGATCGATGATCCAGCCTTATTTTTTGTTGGCATGGCCTGGCCCTACGCCCCAGGGGCTTTCTGAAATCACGTTTTTCCCTTTTCTCTGTTCCATGGAGAACAATCCTTTTTTCCGCTCCGGCTACGATCATCTTTTTTCCCTCCTTTCCCTAGTTCCCAATTTTCTTGCCGCCGTTTTCTAACCAGTGCTGACCGGGAAGTACCTACTGAAACACAGTCGATCCCCTATCCTGCCAAGCCAAGAAAATGAGCGCTTGCTCTCATCATCGTGACCGTTTTGGTGCCCCCCAAATCCCCACACCGTGCGGATGCTGAATTGTCTTTTGATAGCCGAGTTCGGAGCTCTTTGAATCGTAGAGCAGCTCCTGGCTTAAAGGAGATCATCTCGGTATCAGTATTGTTCTTTCGATTGGCGGACAGCCCTATGTACCCAAGTCGCCATTAGGTCATGACTCCCTCTTCCTGCCGCCGACTCCCCCCATGTCAGCCCGGCGTATCGCAAGGGCCTTCATGTCCCAGGCGAAGTCGCCCATGTTCGCTTTGAGTCGTCGTTTACGCGCCCCGGCCCGAGTAACCAAACTATGGTTACCTCTCGTCGAAGTCTACTTCCCTGCTTTTTCTCCCATTTTCCCCCTCGTTGTTTAGGAGAGGCGTCATCTAACGTCATTGGCTGTACAGCATCGTACGTCTCTCCCCTCTAGTACTTCGGAGATCTTGAACGGAGGATTCCCGTGAAGACTGCTGTTCTCTCGGGATTCCTGTTTCTTCCCTTTGTGCGGAGACCTCTTTTTTTTCTCGGCCTTTTGGTTGGGTCTGGGAACGTTCCGCCTGACCGCGTCCCTTAATTTATCCAGTAACATTTTTCGTCCAGGGATCTTTCCCGGTTCCAAGATAGATCATATATGAGAGGGAAGCCATTAGGTTGTAGGTGAGTCGTCCCTCACCCCTCCCGCGTCCTTCTACTCTTTTCTTTGCCGGCAATGTATCATGATGGGAGTCAGTTACCTCGTAGCTAGGCGATGTCGCTTTTTTCTCGATGTCACCTACGCCAAACGTCTCCTCTCACTATGTAGGGCGCCTACTCTTTTTGTCGGCTTCTTGCGGACAAGGTCCCTTGTCCGTCGTTCTTACGCGCTTGGGAGGACTTGTGTCCTGATTCACATCAACCGTGACCCTTCTCCCTCGGAGCTCAAACGGCTGTGGTTCCCCCTCCAGGCTGACCTCTTGGCCGATACGCCGGTCCCCTACGATACAAGCGAGGCGGCACTTTTTTTTTCCTCCCTTACTAGCGGGGACGAATGGTATCCTGCCATGTTCGACAAAACCTTCCCTTCCTCCTTTCTTTCCGACACAAAGGCTTTAGTTCTTTTTCCCCCGGCGGTTACGCTGTCCTGAGCGAGGTCTTCCTTTTTCCTTTAGGCGAGGGATTGATCTCTTGCGGCGAGGCCCTCCCCCAAAAAGTGCCCGGAACCTATTTTAAGGACAAGGCATCCTCCTCTCCCTCTCTTTCCTAAAGTCCCCCCCGTCCCCGGCGGTCGTTCCCGTCTTCTCAATGTAAGCGCCTTGTCGACGCCTCCTCGGTCCCCTCCCCCCCCCCTGCGTATGTTCCCCTCTTTATCGCACCGCCTCTTCGCGGCCTGATCAAACTAACGTTATTCCCGCGCCCGCTCCCGTGACACTTTCGCGGTCTCTCCCTTCGATATACGTCCCATTAACGCTTTCCCGTACCCCACAAAAACTTCCTGGTCAGGCCCACATTCTACAGTGAAAGCGATCTGATGCACTCCCCGCCAAGCTTTTTAAGTTTAGAAAACTCGTGCTCTTCGAATTATCTTTTCATACTCTCCAGTTGTGGTTGTGATCTCTTACACCTCGCACGATTTGGTAACCAGTACCCGGCCAGATTGGTCGTTACCCTTCTTCTCGCTTACCTGTGGAATTGTCCGTCATTTTCCGTCCTTTTGGCGGCAGAATCTGCGTTAATTGCTTTCTCCCGCATCCCTCTAAAGTGACAGACTCTTGCCGCTTTACAGCGCGTTCCCTCTTTTTTCGACCTGTCTCTTTTCCTCTGCTTTGCGATCATCCGCATTTACCCATAATTTCTGTCGTCACTATCTTCATTTACGATTTAACCTAAGTAAGTCTCCATTGTTCCTTGAGTTCCCCTCCCTCTTTGACCCGCAAGCGTTCCTACTTTTAGCCGCCATAGATGGCGGACGAAGATGTTGTCCTGACACTCTGTGTCCCCTTTCATTCGTTTGCATTTCATCTGCCGAACTCCGATCCCTGCCAAGGCAAACCCACGGCGTCTTTAGCCGGCGCGTTGAAACGCCGCGTGTTAGGCCTAAGCAGTGTGTCGGCCAATGCTGAGCGTCCTTGTTTTTCTTTTCCAATTACTTTTGCTCCCCCTGCTCGACCAGTCTCTCTCCAGAAGGGGTGCTCCTCCTCTTGTATTATCTGGAAGAAGGCGATCGGGGACTATTTTGTTGGGCGGCACGTTCCACACCGCCCGTTTGTCGGCCTCCTCTCAATTTCCTCTTCCTGTGAAGTGAAGACCCCTTCCCAGCCACCGCGCGTTTAGTAACGCCTGACCAGTCCCCGTCTTTCGCCAGACAATAACCCCCTATTTCTCCACGCCCCTATCCGCGCTCCTTTCTCTACCAGGTTTTGGAGTATTTGGAACCCCTCTCCGACACACTGCGCCCTAGCAGCTCTCCTCAGAACTCCCATCCTTTCTCTTTGAACGAACGATCCGACTCACTCTGTCTTTAGGTTTCACTCCCTCCCGAACTATCTTTTTAGCAGGAGTTTTTCTTCAATCGTGAAGCTTTCCCCCCGTCCCCCCCTCTCCAGCCCATGTACCTTTTACCGTCTGAATCAATAGAGCGAGGTTTCTTCCTCTAGGTACCCCTTAATTCCGTCAACACCCACCTCCTCTGACCCTCTCTTGAGTTTCTCCGCCCCCCATCGGTCTCAATCCCGTCATCCCCATTGATTCCCCTAACTCCTGCGTCCAGTCCTTTGCACGTTCTCTCACCCGATCCTTGAATAGATCGCATTCTTTCTTCTTCCCTCACCCTAACGTTCGATGGCCGCCCTCTCGAACGAAAGAGTTCCAGTCTAGGTAGCCCTCCTGGCGTCCATCCTGCTAAGTGTTTCCCCCTGGTTTTTATTTTATTCCCGGACGAGTTTCCCGTCCCCCTCCTTGACCTTGCTCGTCTGTACAATTAAGGCACTTTCAGATACTGCTTTCTAGGCCCTCGGCGGAGCGAGGCGTCGAGTGTCTCGATTTTCGCCTTTTCCCCTAATTGTGTGCTTTCTCTCCGATTTTCCTTAACATCGTCTCTTAAAACGTTACTCGCCTTTAAAGCCGGCGTTTGCCTCGGCTCCCGTTGATTCCCAGAGTTTTTTTCACTCTGAGATAACCCGCAGATTTTTGAAAATACGAGACATTTTTTGTATGATTTTGGGCCATGGCGCAAGTTCTTGGATTCTCAGTGCTATTTTTTCTTTTGGGCAGGTAGAGGGTTTCTCCTGTTGGGATTCCTTTCCTCCGTTAAGAACACATGTCGGACACCAAGTTGCTTGAAACGAATGTGGTTCCATCTTGCTCGTATCTTCAGCTCCGGAGCGGTCAAAATCCCGGTGGTTCGACTGAACGGTCAGCGACATTTA
>Ga0179593_1710981_pt1 | contig 10719 bp, 8 predicted proteins | sample CZODoug2_1_08_16_FD_185931 | JGI IMG/M metagenome (GOLD analysis project Ga0179593, IMG submission 185931) | Vadose zone soil fungal communities from Angelo Coast Range Reserve, California, USA - CZODoug2_1_08_16fungal (PacBio error correction) | ecosystem: Environmental > Terrestrial > Soil >... | reverse complement strand
TCTCGCTCCATGCGCTCTATAGTTTTTGCGTACATTTTTTTCCGATCTATCATCTGTTTAATCTCCTCGTGTTGTTGTAGTCATTCTTCGTTCTGCCAGCCTAAGTTCTTTCGACCCCATAGTCCAAACTATCTCTGACTGACCCTCCGGTGACTTTGCACGCTTCCTCCTCCGGAGAAAGACCCACTACCTTTCGCATTTTTCCGGAAGGTTTGAGGTTGTTTGAGATCCTTCTCACCGTGATAGGCTCACAGATGAGGTGTTTTAAGAGTTGGGCCACGTGCCATTGAGCGTTTTCGCCGCCCCGACCACAGAAGCAGGCGTCGCTGCTCGTCTTCCCCCTCTATCCAGAATAGGATGAAGCATTTTCTTCGGCTTGACCGTCCTCTCTCCATCCCCTCCGCCTGCCTTTCTCCGCCCCCCTCTTCGCCTGGCGACTTGACGCGGCCCAGCTTTTAATTACGCCCAAAAGTTGCCAAAAGAATATTCGATGACTTTGAACCAGTTTTTCCACTTTTCCTTTCAGTCTCTCCGGTCGGACGGATCTCCAACCCTCCACTTGCAGGCTCCTTCGTCATCCTTCCATGTCCCTGTTTTGTTCGCACGGCGATTGTGGTTGTCCTCCATATCCTTTCTTGACGTCCTTCTATCGAACTCGTCTTACGTGCTATTTCAGAGCGGAAAATTCAATTTTCTAAACCCTGGTCAAACAAGCAGAGATCCTCTTTGGGTGTTTGGCCCGTGACCGGTGGGCATGACTGGACCGCCAGCTCCCCGTCTTCCTCTTCGTCTTGCTGGAGATTAGCGATTCTTATCATTATTTTCTTGTCTATCCCCCTTTTTCTTTGACGGTGACTTTAGCTTTTCGCTTTCTTCAATTCTTTCCGTATCGGCTGTCCCGAGCTTTGGTGACTATCGTATCTTTGCATTATTTCCCTCTTTACCTTTTTTTTCCAGATGCTTGCGCCAGACGTGACGATTAGTGAAACCCATTTACTGGACTCCCACTCTATCCCCCATTCCGATCTTTGCTCTAAACCTTCTTTCTGTCATGTTTCATTCGTCCCCTGCTGTTTTTTCGTCGTTATTTTTTTTTCTTTTGATTGTTTTTTTTTTTGTGCGAAAGACAGAATTGTTAGTCACTTCTTCTCTTGCAATGTCTAATACCCAGTGTAATGGATCTGCTTACCTCTCCTTCAGTTGAATGCATATGAGGGTGTTTATCGCCTGTTTCCACCGGTCGATCAGCCCCCCTTGTATCTGTTGCCAACGGCCCCCAGCCACCTGTCAGACTTCCCCGTCCCCTACCCCCGCCTTCATGTTTCTCCTTTCTGGCTACAGTGCATACGCATCGATGTGACTGGTATTCCAATGTTCGTCAGTTTCATATCTAATTCCTACATTACGTGTGACACGACCTTGGCTCACTGACCGCTGGCCATTCGTCGAATTTTCTGTCGCTGTGTCTGTGGCCGTTCTCACATGCATATACAGGCTGCGGCGGAAACCCCTTACCGTTTCCCTCTTTGGACCTAGGTTTGTTCATGCCGAACTTGCCGTTCTTTCCTTCCCGAGCCCCCTCCGATATGACGCGATTGTTGTAGAGGATCGACTTGCGACCGCTTCATATAACTCTATCGGCACCCTATTGCTCAACTGGCACTCCGACCGGATAGAACCCGAAATGACGACGTGCTTCGTAGCAGGATCCCCTCGCACGTTTTTTCTTTCCTCGCGAGCTCTCGGTGAAGTTCCCGGTCGGTCCCTCTTTTGATCTTCATTGATTCTTCTTTCTTTCCCTCTTCATTAAGTCTTGGCCTGGCCGTTATCCCTGGGAAAAGACGTGTGCGTCCTTCGTCTGAGGTGTCAAGCCATTCCTAAGACCACTTTTTCCTTTCTCATTGGCGTTGTTTTGTTTCCCCGGTTTACACAGCGTAGAGGATGGGAAGAGCTAAGTATTCCTCCCCCAATTTTTCCGGGCGCCCCCTTTCAAGTTTTAGGTCGGCCACTTCCGCACGATAGCTCTGCAGGTACCCCACTTATTCTTGATTACTTCTCTCTCTGCCTCCCTATATTTTAAATGCATCGCCTGTAGTTTTTTTCTAAAGTTTATTCGTCCTCCGCTTTTGTATATTTTTTTCCTGTGGCGGAGACGTGGCTTCATCCACCCACCCACCCCCCCCCCCCCCCCCCCCCCCCCAACCACACTATTAGCGGTCTCGTCCCTTGGTTGTACCATTGCGTTCTTTTCCGTCTCTTGACTGCGAAAAACGTTCTGTTCGCAAGCGCTTTCTTCCTGCTTTCGGCGACCCCCCCCTCCTTTCTTGGTGGTTATCTCTCGGGAATAAAAACCACCTCGTTCTGTCGCCAACCGACCGTCCGATCTCTACGATCTTTTTCTTTTTTCATCCTTGTCTCTTACAACCGAACGTGCGTTCACCCCACCCCCCTTTCAAATCCTCTTTTTACCCCCTTATCTCCATCAGCTTGTTACTGGCGGTGATCCCTCTTAGAACGCAGTACAGCGGATGTGTCTAAATGAAGCATCCATCGTTTGTCTGGCTGCAGGTAGGCCCACACCATCCCTTCCCTTTGACATCTGATTGTTTAATCTTTATGATGCCGGCCAGCAGCGGTCAATTCCATTTCCACGGTTTGCATCTCTTCGACTCCTTATTTTCTCATGAAGGAACACCGAATGAGATCCCTTTCTGGCCAAATCGATGACTCTCTTCTCTATTGTGTCCTCTGATTGGTATTGTTTGCCATGACTTTCCTTCTCTCTTTTGGTCCCACAATTCCAGCGGAAAGACGGCACTTTATCAAAGTTTCCTGTCCCCCCTTTCCTCTCTTTCCCCCGTCCTCTCTTCGGCATTTTGGTGGTCCTGACTGCTGAGTGCCCTTTGTGTCGACTGTTTCTCTGCTACTCGCTGCTAGCCTTACCCCCATTTTCCTTTCTTTCTCAATAAAAGGTCTCCCTCGATTTGCCCCTTTTCACCCTTCGGAACTCCCTTTTTTCCCTTTGGCTTCCTCGCTCCCAGTATGTCCCCTACCGAATTCCGTTCTTTATCCCGTAGTATTTACTCGACTGTGGTTCCTGTCCACCGGCGGCTTCCCTATATTCCTACCCCACCCCCCCCTTCTTTCAGACCTTCGATAGCGAGAAGACCCCAGGCGGGTTTTCCGTCTCAAGGTATCAGACTTTGCAATCCTGTCCACTGAAAAGTACGCCCCATTCCATGATCCGCAAAATACTACCCGCGCTTCCTCCCCTGGTACTCTCTATCTTTCTAACTGCTGCGGCAAATTCTTCGAGAAAACCCCACTCTTCCTGTCCCCCACTCGTTTGCATCTGCGTGAGAGATCAATCACTAATATCACTGGTGAATTAGCTCGATAGGGACCGCCGGGCGGACGCCTCGCCGTGCTCCTGCGTCCCCACGTTCAGGTCATGGGTTCGACATTAGATTTTAGGATTAATTTTTCCCCTTCAGAGTCAACTCTGTTTAAAGAACACAAAGAGCCCGCAGCAAGTCCGAACAATTCTTGTCGGCTGATAGTTTAATTAACGTTACGTCACGTATCCAGACGACCTCTCGGATGCTTTTTCACTTTTTCCTTTCATTGAGCCAGTTTGATCAATGTACTTTCCCCGTAGTGAGTTTTCTCCCCCCTGTACGCCCTCGGTCAACTTCAGCGCGTCTCTCCCCTGTGCCTTCCCAGCACTTGCTTCGCTCGTTCTTTTAACAGGAAAAGGAGGAATGACTTCCCTCTGGCGTTCTTATCGTTTAGCCGACTCTTCCTCGCGAGTCATCCCCCCCCTTAGCAGCGTCTCTCCCAACCAATCGCGTGAAGACCCCTTGCTTCTGTATCCTTACCTCTTCACAATTATGCTCTGGCAAGATTAAGGTCCAACCTCCACCGGTAGACCATTCCCCGGCCCTTTCCCCTTGTGCATTAGCTTTCCCTTGTATTCGCCCACCACGTTTGTACGCGATTCTCTAATTTCGCCACGTCACTGAATTTCGGTCCTTCCTTGACCGCAACGTTCCTGTTCATTGATTCCACCGGAGGCTGACAGAATTTATGTTCGATGCCTCCCCCCTACGGCCATCGCTGGTGAGTTTCTCCGTGACTGTGCCCTTTCTCTGTTTTTATTGAAAGTGGCCAAACAGTTTCCCGTCCTCAAGGGTTGCACGATCCCAAACTCCCTTATCAGCTTTCTTCTCCCCCGAGGCCAGATTCTTGACCAACACCCCCACCGCCACCCCCGAATTTGACTGCGTTCAGCTTCTATGGGTCTGTGTTAGCCACATCTTTTTTCTGATACCTTCACTTTTTTCGAAACCCAGCAAAACTCTCAAGCTGTTTTTCTTTAACGAGTTGGGTCGGATTTTTCCCTATCCTCCCTTTTGTGGTAGTACAGTTCGTAACGTAGGGTATTGCCGGTCTTCTCAATTACCGCTCGCAATGTTCACAGTTCCTTCTTCCCCTGACTTGGCTATCACAACTTCTCTGTTTCTTCCCTTACACCCGTCTCCACGCTCCTTCTCACTTGTGTTACATGCTTCAAATAGTAGAAAGAGAGCTAAGAATATGCAACGTCGCGTTATCTCTAGCTACGCCCATCGCCTCGGTACGTTAATCCGTAACAGATTGCCGCCACCTTCGTCTACACACCCCTCCGTCTATTTTTTGGGTGCACTTTTATGTGCACCATGGTACCGAGTTTCCATATCCCACCCAAGTCCCTGTCTCAAGCCCCTTTTTCTACTCGCTATCTATGGCGTTCCACCCACAACCCTTCGAACGGCCAAAGGAAAGATTACCTCTTCATGTCCTGAAGATTGCCTTCTTTCACGAGACTCGTGCTGAGCCTGGTCACGTTTCCATTTTACAATCGGACTCTCGTTGATAAACTGTTCCGGGAAAAGTCCGCTCTTTAGGAGGTTTTTCTTTCGGGCGAATTCAGGTTCCATTCTTTTTTTCCCTTCTTTTTTAAAAGAGCCCACGATGGAGCAACCACCCCCCCCCCCCCCCCACCCCACCACCCCCAAAAACACCCAACACCCCCCCCCCCAACCCCCACCCCCCCCCCAACCCCCCCCCCCGCCCCCATACCCCCCCCCCCGGCCTTTTTTCTCTCCATTACTACTAAGAGCCTTGTTTTTTCTTAGTCTCACGATTACCACTTCTCAATTGCCGTCTCTTTTTTCTCGACTTCCATATAGAGATCATACCGTACTTCCTCGCAAACCTTCCCTTCCTCTTCCTTCGTTTCCTTTATCCGTTTCTTCTTACCTTTCCTGATGTACACGTCTCCAAATCTATATCTGTTTCCCGATTTCTTTTCCTCCTACTCTTGTTTTTTCTGCTTCCCTCTCTTTGCACCTCAGACCCCTAGATACCGTAATTTGAAGCCAGCCCGTGACCTCCCCCGATGTCCTTCCTCTTTACCTCTCAAAACGAATTGAGGCTTTTCATTTGCCTCTTTCTGATTGTAGTCTCACGAAGCTCATATATGGACCCTGGTTCGAGAACCACCTCGTCAACGCAATTGAGACGTTTCCAACTTTCTGACCGAAGACAAGAGGCTTGCTGTTTCTCCTCTCCGTCCCTCTGTATGTTCCCCTCTGTCAGTCGTGATAACCCGATCGCTAAGACTACACATTCTGTCTTCTTGCTTCGTTTCGCCTCCAACAACCTATCTCCACTCATTCCGCCCTTTGCCGTGTGGCATTCCTATTCTGCGTCATCTACTCTATTAAACGAAATGAATTTCTTTCCGGAGCAGTTCGTCCCTGGCCTATAGTCCGGAGACGGCGAACTCCATGGTTGGTATCCTCTCTTCCCTCTTCGAACCGCATCTTCTTTCCCTCGGGATCGAGCTGGGTCCTTCCTTGCGCTTTGACCGTCCCTTCCTATAACCGGCACCCAACACAATGCCCGAGAAGAAGGCGGGGTGTTCTGATACCCCTTCTCGGACCGACTGACGCCCTTGACGGCTTTCCCTCTTCTGAGTATTTATTCTCTGAGGCGCTTTTACCGAACCTCACGTCATTTCAGATTTGCTCTTCACACCCATTTATCGTACGCCTCTTCCTGGCTTCCTCCGCGTTTCAGTCAATTGCGTCGGCCGTCCAGTTCTAAGCCCTATTCTCGGCTATCGCATTTTTGCCGCTCTTTGAATTGACTTCCCCCGTCCCCCCCTTTGATTGCTCATTTTCACTTCCCGAAACACAGAAAATCTCTCTCTTTTTTCCTTTTCCCATTGCGTGCTGTCGGTTTTTTCGAACAAAGTGGAAGGTATCAATAACATGTTGATGTGTGTCCAGCCCCTCCCCGTCTGGGACTATGCAGCTTCCCTAAAAAGAGACCACCCCAGTTATTATCCTTTACCATTCTCATAGCTGTAGTTGTGTTTTTGTACGTGCGTGACAACACCGAAAGGAGTGTTGTTTACCCAGGCAAACAATCTACTCAAGGCATTCCCGAATCAAACCACCCGCTATGGCAGTGGGCTGGCGATACCTCTCTTGATCAATTCTGTCACTGCCTTTTGCGTCGGACGGTTGGACGGAACCACTCAGTGCCCCAATCGATTTAATATCTCCCCTTGTTGGTGAAAGACAGCCTACGTTCTTAGGAGTGTGAATTTGCTCTAATTCTTTTCCCTCTGCCCCAAGCTTTGCATGCCTCCTTTTTGAAGCTTCATGCGTGCTCAATTATTCGGACCGATTGTGGGAGAGCGTTTTCCTACAAGCTGCTTACGTTCTGTTTGACGCTTTGCCCAGACCACTCCGATGACCAGATGCTTTCTTTTCTTCCTCAGACGACTCCGAACCATTGGTTCTTGGAATTCTTCCTCTTCTGAAGTTGCGGAGGTGCACATGGGCTACCCTCCCCCCATATCCTTTCTTATTATCCCTTTCCTGCAGAGTTGTCATGTTCTCAAGGTTCCCGCGTCAGCTAACGGATGGCCTCCGTGTGATATTCTTCCCATTCCCGATCAGCCCCCTTGTTTACTCTCACTTGTTCGGTTTGTGTTCAAGTGTTTAAACTTTTTTGAACCATGACTGGAGACGCTACCTGACGATAGTTCACCCGAATCCTTTGACGGGTCTCCCCTGGCCCCACGTCGTGCTGACGGGCACTGAGATAGCTTGGCAGTCCCCCTGCATTCGTCTGCATTCCTGCTCTCTCAGATTCAGAGGTATTTTCCCTGAATTTTGAGTATTTTTTTTTTTCGCCAGCTTTTCTTGCCCATGTGCCTCTCTTAATGTGCCTTCAAGTTTCCCCCTTTCAATTTACGTGTGGCTAAATTGTTGCGTCGATGTGCATTGGGTATCCAGTTTTCTTCCGCCACTCCCTTTACTGCGGCAACCTGTCGGAGAAAAGCCGCGACTTCTTCCTATTTCGGCCCCCCCCCCCCTAGTTTCCTTTTTCTTCCCCCCGGCCGTTTGGTTTTCTTTCAAACCGCGATCTTTTGAGTTCTCACCAAAATAACCGTCGATTATCTAGAATCTATCCTCGAGCTCCGCCCCTGAACGCCTGATCCTCATGCTCCTTTTCGCCCGTTGCTCCCCCCCCCCTAGCCTTCGGGGCGAAACCCCTTTATTGACAATCAACGGGGGCGACTTATCCTTCCGTATCTTCTGATACTCCAAGCAGCATTTCCACCTTTTCGATGGTTGCGCAGCGCGGAACCCCTGAAAATGGCGATCTGTCGATGACCTGTTTCAAAGTCTCTTTAGGCAGCAGCGAAGAACTTTGGCATGTTCTTTTTGGCATAAGGTTTCTTCACTGACTAATTGCGGACCCCCTCTCCCTATCTCATCTCCAATCACTTTTTTTTTCCGCCCTGAACCAACATATCTCTATTTGCTCCTTCTTGTTGACTCTCTTTTTTGGTACCTCGTTCTTTCCCCTTTTAACGCTTCGTTTTTCCTCTGCTCCCCACTTTCGTTCGCGTTGAAAAAGTGCCCGTCTTTTTCATTCACACAAGTATGTCAGTCTCCCCATGCGTCTTTCCACATGTTCTCCCATCCTTCCTTTCTTTGGTCTGCAGCTGAGAGCCAATAAGCATTGTACATAGCCTCCCCCTTACTTCTCCGTCAGTCTGCTCAACCGTGTGATGGATACGTTTCAGCAGAGATTTGACCAAGTGTGCTTTCTTCACTTTTTTCTGGTTCATCTGCTCCCCCTCCTTTTTCCCCTTAAACGAGTGCTAATGGCCTTTTTTTTTTATTTGTCTCCAACGTGTAACGCCATTGGTTTTCCGGTCAACCGGCTGCGAGGCAATCCCACCCACATTTCTTCGTTCGCAGAAATTAGTTCAAATTCATCGTTTTTATCAGGATCTTTTTGTCTCCTTCCTCTCTCCCCCATCCCGCCCTTGATACACTCCATGAACGGTTGTGTCGGGTTTTTTTTTGTGTTTGTTTTTTTTTTTTTTTTGTTTGGGTGTGGTGGTTGGGTAGGCTGTGGTTTTGGTTTTTTTTTTTTGTTGGTCGGTTTTTTTTTGGGTTGGGGGGGGGTTGGTGGGTTGTTTGGCTGGTTTTTTTTTGTTTCGTTTTTGTTTTGTTTTTTGTTGGTCTCAACATTTAAGGTACCTGAGTCCACCTTTTTTTGTCCACTTTCTCACATCCCGCTGACGCTGACATTTGCACTTTTTTTCATGCCTTTTAACCCCCCTCAGCAGGGCCTACACTCGAATTTTTCTTGCTCTTCTCCTATTCTTCGAACCTCAACTTGTTTTTGTTCCAACGCATAGGGCATCGGAAGAAAGGGTACCGGTCTTGCCACCGTTCCTGTTGTTGTTCGTACAATCTTTTTCTATCTATGTTCCCTGAGTCTCGACTCCCTTTGTTCACTGAACCCAGAGCACGCCCTGCTCAATGCTTGTCTGCATCTTTTAATTCCCCCCCGCACGTACCTTCCTTTGCATTTATAACGATCTGGAGTCCCGTCGTGTCATTCCAAATTATGAGACCCCCAGTTGATCCCAATACCTCCAGTCAATATGTGTCTCTCCTTTGTGAGAATTGCGTCCGCCCGCGGGAACTTGTCAGGAGTTCCTTCGTCTAACAGTCTGTTTCGTCTTCCCCTTTTTGGCGTCTCCAGAAGCACCTTATACTGTTGATGCGGGCGATTCCTTCTCTTTCCCTTGCGTCTGTTGCCGCGATATCTTTTCTGCTTATATTCCTCGGGTCGGTTGTTCTCCTCACCCCTCGAGAAGTGTATTTTGACACGTCTCCCGGCCAACGCTTCCCCGATTCGCCTTGTACGTCTTAAGTCCCCTTGCAGCCGGTCTGGTTACTGTGCCGATTTCGTCATCGCTTTATACTTTTTCCCCACGTTTTCGCGAGAGTTCTAATTGAATGGTGCGTCCTTTCCTTATTCACCCTTCCTCGCATCACTTCTCTGGAGAATTGCCCCCCATACGCATATCTTTAAGCCGCGCCCATTAACCCTCGACCCTTCCTCTCGTTTAGTTTGTTTTTTCCTTTCTTTGCGTCTTGTGGTTGAACCCCATCCTCCGTCGATGTTCGTATGCCCGATTGACACGTACACCAGAGTAGCTTGCAGTACCTTTGCAGACCTTGTGAACGAGCGATTGCCTGGTATTAAATTGAAGCGTAGCCCCTGGCATATTCGTTGGTGTTTTTTTTTTCTTTTTACCCTCATGTCTGGCCCGATTTAGACAAAAAGTCTGTGCGGGAGCCTTTCGCCCAGTCACACCCGTCCCCCCAATTCACACGCACATGGTCGCATAGTTAATCCGCTTCTCTCTTGTTTTCCCCCTATTTTCTGTGTTCCATTCAACTCCCCTTTTGTTTGCTTCCCGCTCCCATGCCATTCTAATTTCCCCGTCCTCTTGTCCCTGGCCAATGCGATGTACGATTTAAAAAAAGGCCTTCTGCCGCCACTCAGCGGGTGCTCCCCGCGCTCCCACTCGTCCACGCTCCCCACGATCTTCCTCCCCTCTCGTTCCAAGTGAATCTTAAGCTCCTCCACCCCCATACTCTTCCTTGTTCCCTCCGTTCAATCTATTCGCCTGCGCTGCACAGTTAGAAAAACCAAGCTGTCGCCCTTTGTTGACAGATTGCCATTTCCTTGATGTCCTTGGTCCCCCTTCCCCGTTCGCAATTCCTTAGAAGATGCCCCCCTTTGTTCCCCCTGCTTGACTCTTCTTGACTTCCCCCCCCCCAACCCTTCTCCGTCTCCCGGTAAAAGGCAAGGGATCCTTGACCGCATTTCGGTTAGGATCAGCGCCGATTCTTTTTTTTTCCTTTTTAATTTCATTTCATCGTATTTAACTTATTTTATGCGTCGGGCCACCTTGTGATGAGGTAAAGTTACAGAGGGGTTGAGAGGCGTTAAGGGCAGGCGACCCCATATTATTGCTTCCTTCTTACATTACTGTTAATCAAAGCGGTCCCCACTATAGCTGGCCTAAACTTCGGCTTCGCATCCCTTCCCCTCTTTCGCTGTCATGAGTCTTCATTGGCTTCTTGGAAACAGATAAAAAATTGCGTTTTTTATCCTTCTCCAGTTTTCTATATTCTACTTTTCCCGTACTCCCCCCTCCCCCGTTCCCTCCATGCAAACTTTTTTCCTCTGTACCGTCTCTTCCCCCTTTTTCCCTGAGTCTTAGCTTCACCCTTTCCTGGATACTAGTTGTCGTTGAATCTTTTTTTTCTTGCCACCCCGCGATTA
>Ga0179593_1536791_pt1 | contig 10719 bp, 14 predicted proteins | sample CZODoug2_1_08_16_FD_185931 | JGI IMG/M metagenome (GOLD analysis project Ga0179593, IMG submission 185931) | Vadose zone soil fungal communities from Angelo Coast Range Reserve, California, USA - CZODoug2_1_08_16fungal (PacBio error correction) | ecosystem: Environmental > Terrestrial > Soil >... | reverse complement strand
TAGACCAGCTCTTTCTCACAGGTCGCGGATAGGAGTTCGGGTCTCTTCCTCTTCCGAGTTCCATTCGACTTCAGGTAGAGGCTATTCTTTTTTAGAAAAACGAGAGGTCGGTCCTCTTCAGACTAAGAACTGTAGGGGGTTTGACGTGTCTGGGCATATTTTTCTCTTTCAAGACCTCTTTTTTTCCTCAAGGCCTGTTGTCTCTGGCTCCCTGCTTGACCTTTTTTTTACAGGAATGGTCCTTCCTTCCCTCGCCACCCCCTGATGTCAAACCCTTCTCCCCCCAACTGCACTGACCCGCCCTCAAATGATGGCGTTTCCCCCTCTGTCGGTGTGGTTGTTTCTACTTTTAAAATGACAGAAAGGCCCCGCATTCTCTCCTTCTTTCCCTCCCTTCGGCGCCGCTCGATATCGTGACAACCCTTTGTTCCCCTTTTTCCTTTTTTTGCGAAGTCGAACGCTGTTCTTTTCGGTTGACCGACCCCGGAATTTATCCCCTTCCTGAGCTTCTAAAAAACCCCGCGCCGTTGTCGGGCACGCACTCCTTTTTTCCTTCCCGTTAAATCCTTATGAATAGCCGCAGTCAATTCCTTTTTTCGGTTCTCCTCAGTCAATTCCGGTATAAAATCCCCTTGGCCCCGCTAAGGAACTCTCCTTCTTTTGACGGGAGGCCTGCTTTCAGTGCCGCTAGTCGGAGTCGCCCCGGCGTCAAAGTCTCCTTGGGGGGTTATAGTTACACCCCTTTCGCCCCGCCGTACGTCGTAATGCTCTCCCCCCCTTTTCCTCCCGGCGCGAAGTCGGCCCGTATTCGAACGATGGTCAGCCCCTCTTCAGGTCCGGCTCACTTCTTTTCTTTTTCCCCCGTGCTTCTTTCGGAAAGGTTTTTTCCGTCGTTTTAGAAGATGCCTTTTTCCCCCGACCGGCGAGTACCCCAAGGATTTCTTCTCTCGGAGGATTCCTCTGCTTCCTCTCCTGCAGTCCCTACGGCCTTGATGGAAAGTAGACCTTTCCATGATTCGACGCAATCGCGGCTGCCCTACTTTTGTCGGCTTTTCGAGACCGACTTCCTGCCGACAACCCAATCCGATTTGATTTCCGTCTGGTTTTGCCATGAGAAGAACGCCCTTTTTCATTGGCAACCCTTCATCGGGATTGCCAGTCTTCCTTTTTTACAAGGACGCTCCCCTCCTGGCTTGGCGGCCTTTGAGAGTGCATAATAACGCGCCCCCACGAACTTGCGTTCGTGCGACCGCGACGCCACCTTCCGTCCACGGCAGAGCTTTTCTTTCTGAAGAATCAGAAGAACCAAATTCCCTGGGGGGGTCTTGGCACAACCCATAAGATCCAAGGGGGGCACCCTTGATCCCTCTAAAAACAAGTCCCTGGTTTTCCGGGGGTGGGGGATTTGCCAATCTCCTCGAAGAGAAGACGGGCCTCCTTTACCGATTCCGTCTTCCTTAAGAGACTCCCGGGAGCGCTGAGAGGAATTGGAAGGGATCCCCCCCCTCCGATTGCCGCAGTTCCTTTCCAATTTTTCTGCAAAGAACAAATTTACGCTCTCCGCCGTCGCCACCTTCGGGTTTCCTCCCTCTCTCCATAGAATCCCCCCCCCTCGATCTCACTCTCGATCCGCTCGTGACGATGATTTACCCTAACGACACCCCGTCCGATCGGATACCCTCTCTTCGCGAGATTTTTCGAAGTGAATTTTATTATTCGACGGCTTCTCTCTCTCCTTCCTTACGGCCGAAACTCCCCCCCCCCCCCCCCATGCTGGACGAGAAGGCTCTCCCTCTCCGCTCGGAGCGCGCCTTGCTCCCAGTGTTAAAGATCGACATAATCTATCTCTTCTTTCGATTAGGTCGATCGGTAGACCCTGTAAGTCATTTGCTTCCTCTCTCCACGTCACGCATTCTCTTCTTCCTTTTGTAAGTTGTAGAAGCCTTCTTCCTTCAAGATCGGAAACCAATCCCGTAGAAGCCGTCTTTTTTTTCCCGAACGGCGGCTTTTCTTTTTTCGATGCCAGTCCAGCATTTCCCGAGGGCTCGTTGCTGAGGGGAACTTTAGTTCTCCCCCCCCCCCATTACGATGCGTTTCAGGGAGAAACAGATGTAGTCCTCTTGCGGCCTCTGGGTGTTGGGAGAAGAATTGGACAGCTCTCGGATGCCGATTTCTCGTTTTTTCCAAGTATCCCTCCGGATCAGGATCTCCCCGCCGGATCGTCGCAGAGGAATTAGTCCGGCGTAGAAAATTGTTCGCTTCTATGATCCGTTGCCCCCTTCCTCCGGCAGCTCTTCTTTCTGCGAAGTACGTTGGGCTTTTCCCAGTTCGTTTTTGGCCGGCGCGGTAGTAGTTCCTCCCAGCGGCCGCCACTTTCCTTTCTCTTGGCGAGAAATTTTTCCGTCCGACCGTTCCCCCGAGGTAAATGGAAGTGTTGCCCCTCTGTAGCCGACTCTTTCGTTCGATTCCCTTTCCCCCTCAAATCGAGAATCCCCCTTCTTCTGAGGTGGCAGGCACGGCTTTTCCCAACAAGGTCTTCCAAGCCCCCTTTTTTTTCTTTCTTTTTTCGCGATTGTTGAGGAGCGAGATCTTTTTTTTCGACGCGTCATCCCTATAAGGCCCTGTACGGCTGCATCCCCCGTCAGGAGAGACACTCCCTTTTCCCGTTCCGCCGTTCTTGTTGGCGACCGCCTCCCTCGGCCAAAAACGACGCGCACCGGAGAGACGTCCTTTTTTCCCTCCGCAATGCGCCGTTTTCTACTTGAGCAATGGCTTTCATTACCGTCTTTGATGAAAAATTTAGCTCCCCTCGGCGCAGGGTCTCTTTCTTTTTGGTCTCCTCCTTCCTCCCTTTAACGGAGGGGAGACTTTTTCGGAGCGCGGTGGAACGATAAACCCCCCCCCTCAATTGCGCAGGTTTTCCCCCCATTCTTCCTTTAAGCCCTCTCCCTTAGAAGGAATGAATCCCCTCTTTTTTCCCCCCGTCACCCCCCGAATCTTTGATTTGATTTAAAGGATAGCCCTCCCCAGATGGCCTTCTATCTGAGTATAGCCCCCCCTTTCCCAAGAACTTTGATCGGAAAGGAAGATTTCCCCCCCCCACGTGCCTAAAAGGGCGAGGGAACCTGAGTTGTTTCCTCCTCCTTTGAAATGGGGGGACTCCGAGTTTCAGTTGTAGTAACCCAGAGTTCTCCTTTTCCTCAACCTGTAATAGGCACCGTCCCAGTATGATGAGGGGTCTCCTTAAAACGCACCTCCTTCCGAAGTCCTTTCCCCCCCCCTTCTGAAGCAGGGGATTTCCCATGTGCACCAAAGAAATCTGGAACCAGGTACGCCTCCCCCCCCCCTCCCCTGAATGGGAAGTCAATTTCTTTCTCCCCAGTGGCCTCAGGAAACTTTGAAGCGTTATCCTGGAGTGAAACCCACATGGTTTTCATCTTCCTAAGGGCTTCCGCGACTTCTCTTCTTGCACTGAGATAAGAGCCCCCCAGCCCACCTCGATTAGCCCCGCGAAACCCTTCTTCACCAAAGACGTCAGTATGAGAGCTTTTCGAGCAATCTTCTAAATCTATGTATAGCCGAGAACCCTCTGCGAATAGGACCCCTCCCCCTCCCCTTTATAGAGGCCAATCTTTTCTTTCGCTTTTCCTTTCGTTTGGTGATATCTATATTTTTTCTCCCTGAGAGAGATATCACCCCTTCTCCCCCCTCCCCAAATTATACCATCTTCGAAAATAGGCCTCCTTAAGGTGTTATGAAGGTAGCTCGCTCACGATCCTTAAAGGTTCGCGTTCCACAGGCTTTCATTCACACGACGCCCCCTCTCTTCGTGTAGACCCTCTTTCAAAAATTCATAGTAAGAATCGGGCTTTTTTTCTTCCTGTTATTATGCTTTGTGGAGCTGGCTAATGACGGAGAGTCATCCCTCTTTTCTCTTGACACTCCCCAAACATGTTAAAGGAATGCGTTTTTTTCCCCCCCCCATCCAGCTTCCACAAGGAAGGCCCTTCCCAATCTGAGGCACATCTCCATACCCCCTCTCCTGAAAGTTAATAGTCTTCACGGTCAAATTTATCCCCTTTCGGAAGGGCAAATGCTCTTTTCTCTCTTTTCCTCACTTACTTCTCCCGATATAGTGATCTAGGACCTTTTCTTGAAGAGGAACGATGTCGCCACCTCTACATCCAGAGCTTTATCTTCCCCCCCCCCTTTTTTTCCTTTTATCTGATCGACCCCCTTGGAAGAGACCCCCTTTTGAGTCCCTCCGTTCTGTCTTGCGCAGCTTGGGGCGACTCTCCTTTCCCCTCCATTCTTCCCTTTCCTCTCTCCTATAAAATAACCCCTGTCACTCTCTTTTCTTTTTTGAGCATGCCGGAGACACAGTGCCTCCCCATGAAGAACCCGGCGCCCCCCCACGTTCTCTTTTTTTGGTTATCTTTCCACTTCAATAAAGAAGGACTCTTTCATTTCCTCCTTTCGAGAACCCCCGTCGAAAAGGAGCCGAATCCTCCTCAGAACGATGGTCCCCCCCCCCCCACTCTTTGAATTCCCACAGCCTTAACCTTCGGGTTTTCAAACCCCAGCGGCGACATTTCTTCGTCCTCTCCGGCTTCTCTTCTTTTTAGTCTCTTCCCCCTTCCAGGTGGTAGAAAACTTTTAACTTTTTTCACCGAGCTTTTGGAGGATTCTCCCTCTGCGAGACCCAGGGCCTTATAAGTCTTTTTTCCATTCCCCTCATCTCCGTACTCAACAATCGCCCGGGCATGCTCAAAAATTGGCCTTTTCCCCTCCCCCCGCCTTGGAAATCCGTTAAAAAAAATTTAGGCGGAGTATGAGCCATTGAGCTTTCTTGTCGTCGGACGACCTCTTTTTCAACACCCCTCCCCCACTACGCTCGGAGATTGCCTAATTCCCCCGCCGTCCGCCGAGGAAAACGATAGTTTTAGGCGTTCCTCTCGCGCACGTCTTTCCACTTGGTTTGTGCAAGCGACGCAAAAGCGCAATTCCTTCTCTCTTTTTCTTAGACTTTAAAATGGGGACAACCACAAAGCTGACAATGGCGCGCTCCACAGTCCCCCCTCTTTTCTTCAGATATCCAGCGCCTTTTCGCGACGCTCTCCCTGATAAGGATGATAGGACCTTTTTTCTTATGACCCCCCCTTCCGATTGACGCCTCAAATCTTTTGCACCAAGACACTTTCGCCTCCCGAGGTCGACTCTTCCAGCGGGTTTTTCTCCCTGCAGATAGCACGCATCTCCTTCTTCCCTCTCTCACCAGCGAGCGCTTCCTAGCCGGCATCGATCCCCCCCCACCCGAGATCCCTTCCCCTCCCCCGGGAAAAGAGGAGTTTTTTTCTTCCTTCTTTTACGGGGGTCGAAGTCCGCGTACGCAGGCTTTCATTAAACCTGCTTTTTTTTTTAAGGCCCCTTCTCCCGCTCGGAAGCGTCTTTCCCCTCTCTCCCTCTCTCTTTAATAATCTTCCTCTGAGATTAGGTCGATCTGTCTCCCTTGAAGCATCTCTCCCTCTCAGCGAAAGTTCAACGACTTACTTTTTTTCCTGTTTAGTTTAGGCCGCCTGCCGGATCCGTTCGAGATCGGAATCTGAAATGTCTTTTCTTCCCGCGTTCCGGACCCCTTCGTTCCCTTTTTTTCGGTGATGCCGGTTCCCTCAGCTTCTCCTTTCCGTAGTGGGACTTGGCCCCTCGGGCGATCTGCTTCCCCTCTTTTTCGACTTTTTACCCTCACAGACTCTCTTTCCTCGAAAAGGGGTCTTTTCCTCATTGCAGATTCTTCCCTAGGATGAAGACGGTCCCCAACGAGAAGACTTCCCTGGAGCTCGTCTTTTCCACCCTTCAGTCTTTTTTTTCTTTCCTTCCGTCGTCTCGGTCTCCTTCCTTTCGGCGTTTTTGAGCGACCAGTTTCTCCCACTCCTTTTCCGCGCCTCTCTTTTCTCCTTAGCAAGAAAGCCCGACAGGCGCCTCGCCTCACATCGGCCCTTCTCTCGTTTCCCTGCGCGAAATTGTGCCCCTACGGCCATCTCACGAATTTGGGAAAATTTGCTTCTTTTCCCTCCCCCCGTACGACCCCTGCTTTTCTCTACATGGACTACAGCTCCTTTTTTCTCCCCCTTCGTCTTTGGGCAGCCGGATTGAACCCTTTTCCAATTCGTGAGGATCTCTCCTCTTTCTTTTTTGAGGAGCCCCCCTCTTTTCTTTTGTAGAAGTCAGTTTTACCTTCTTCCGTTCGTTGCAGCGAGTCATCATCCGTCCCCATACATCCTTGGAACGTTTTCTTTTTCATGTTTTCTCCCCCCTTGCCCATCGGACTCTCCGTCTCTTTCCACTGCCGAAAGAAGCAATTTTCCCGAATTCTTGTCTTCCCTTTTTCCCTTTGTTTGAATTCCCCTCTTTTCCCCCCCATCGTAGGCTCATACTTGCTCCTTTGTTAGACCTGTTCGCGCCCTCCTTTTCGTCCGGGACGACTTCTTTTTCTCTCCCTGGAACTAACCCAAAACCAGCTCCCCCCCGGAAGGATAGGCGCGGACGATTTTCACTTTCTCCGGAATGCATCCCCCCCCCCGCGAGTGAAGTCGCTTCCTCCCCTTGTTTGATTTGAAACGGACCTCAAGAAGACCCTCGGCGCTTCAAAGCTGCGCCTTCTTATGTCTCCCTCCTTTTGGGTCCTGCCTCCCACGGCTTGCGTGCACTCTTCCCTCTTGTTTCGCTTTTCTCAGGGAAAATGGGGGGCTTCTGTCTCTCGATTGCGCAGCGCTTCGCAAACTTCCCCTCGGTCCCGGGTCCGCCTGCGCTCCGGAGTCAAAAGCCCCCTCCTTCCGCCCCCCCCCCTTTCTACGAGGGAATGAGTCTTTGGTAATAGATTTGCCCCCAAGAACGAGGAAATTTCCTCAGCAGGGTGAGTCCTCAGCTTTGGTCGTGAAGGTGAATGGATGGATCTTTTTCGGTAGTGAGCTTTCTTTCCCCTAGACATGCATCGGTCAGAAGGGAGCCATCTTCCTTGCGTAAGTCTCGGGATCCTGCCCCAAAGCAGAGATCTACATACCAAACCTCCCCTCTCCCCACTCTTTATGTTCCCTTACGAGACTACACTCGTAAAAGAATTTCTCGAGGCGAACTTTTCTCCTCCCCCCCGATGGACCACCTTCCGACCCGAAACGTAATATCGCTTTGCTTTCTTTTCTTCCATTTGGTCGTCGCTTGTGATATCTCTCTTGTTGTTGTTGATGATTTTCCCCCCTCTACGACCCCCCCTCCCGGCCCCCTCCAAATCGCCGAAAAGATTTCTTTTCTCGTTTCTCCGAGTTCATCTTGCTCTTATGATCAAATACTTATTCTTTTCTCCCCTCTCTTGTAGGCCCTCTTTTTTTCCAAACTCTTTTACCCCCTCCCGCGTAGGGTGGACGGCTTTTTTCTTATATGCTTTTTTTTTTTTCTTCCCCTTTTCTTGCGGGAGCTTCCGGGCTCCGCTGATTCCTAGTGGCCCCCCATGTTTCCAGTCCTTCTCAAGAGAATGCAACGTCCCCACTTTAAGGTACACCCGGAAAATGCCCCTCCCAGAAAAATTAGCACTCCTGGCGGAGAAAGGTACATCTATGGTGCTTCCCCCCTTCAATCGATTCAAACCCTCATGAACCGAATTTCTCGACGGGGAAATGCTTTCTCTTGAGTTCAGAACTTCCCCTTCTCCCCCTCCTCTATATCTTTCCCCCCCACCCATTTGTGACTCCCAGCTAACCTTCGCTTCCACGGTGAAAGAAAACGCCTCCCTTTTAGAGGAAAAAACTTCCTCTGATAGACCCCCCCTGGGGTCGTAACAGGGGAGGGAAAAAGCCTGTCCTATTTTCTCTTCCTCTTTCTTCTGTGGAGAGACCTTCTTTTCTTTCTCCTCTCTCCTTCATCAATCACCCATCTTTCTTTTGGTGAAGATAAGGAAAATATTTTTCTACATTAGATAGGTGCGCCGATAATGCAGACTCCCTTTAGATGGTGTGGGGTATAGTTCCCCCCCTCCCTTCCCCCCAGATCCCCCTTTCTCGTAATAGTAAGGAGAAGACACCTTTTTTCCTACACCTTCTCTTAGGACAGTATGAGCGAACGATGTCAAAAAGCTTGGGCAGGCCCCCTCTCTTTCCCCCAGCCCCCCCCCCTTCCCCTTTCGGCAGTCTTAGTTGTAGTGGCAGGTGAAGGTGGTCGTCCCTCCCTTCCCCCCTCTCCTTTTAACACTTCTTAGTGTCGATAAGGAAGGAGGATCAGCCTCCCTGTTTCTAAGTGGTTGCTGACCGTAGACAGCGCCTTCCCCCTCGAGGAATGAAGGGTACTACACCCTCCTTTTTCCTTCCGAGACCCTCCATGCCGGCATCTGTACCTTTTTTTCCTCTCTTTGCGGCTTTACGAAGATGGAGCAATTGGTCCTCGGCGACATCTGTGTTCCCCCCTCCCATTACTCTTAGTCTCTTTCGTTTTCAGAAGGCACAATTGCTCCCTTTTGTTTCTGTGATCTTGCATACTACCGCGCCTTCTGTGATAAAGCGACGCCAAATTCTCTCCTTCCGAGTTTCCTTCTCCCCCCCAGGGATCGTCACTTCGGTCCCCCTTCGCCTGAGCAGAAGGCCGATCTCGCTTTTTCTTCGACGAGCTAAAGGGAGCGCTCTTCCCTTCTGTCTCCTTTTTTTTCGGCATCCGATTCCGAGAAACTCCTCCCCCCCCCCCTTTCGCTGCCGCGAATAGAGGTCTAGTAGACCTTTTTTTTCTCTTTCAGATCTCCTCCCTGACTTGGCCAAGTAACCTCAGACTCTTCTCGTTGTGAGTAGCCTTCCAAACAGCGATACGTGCTCCTCCCTTTCCCCTGAACGGCGGTCTCCGTTGCATTTCGATTCGATATTCGACGGCTCTTCCCTTCCCCGACCCCACTAAAACCAAGGAAAAACTTCTTCTTCGTGAAAGTGCTCTCCCTTTTCCCGCTCGTAAGGCGTTTCCCTCACTTCATCTCTCTCTTTTACCTAATAATCAGTTTTTCTTTCCCCCCCCTCCTCCTTCCCTGCAGATCGCGACAGATGACGAAGGCTCTAGCAGGTTGAAGGCTTGGTTGTCCTTTTTTCCCCGGACGCTACTTCTCCGCCTTCCCTCTGGAATATCCTATCCTTTTTCCCGGATATCTCCGGTAGCGGTTTTTCTTTTTTCTTAAAAGCTAGTAACGACTTCTCCTTTTCCCTATCGCGGGTCCTTTTCCCTTTAATTCGATGAGGGAATCTTTTTTTTCCCTTCCCCTCACCGAAATACGATGACGAGGCGCCTTTATTGGAAGCTTCTGCGGCACTCGCTTTTTCTTTCCCAAATTCCTAGCCTTCAGGCGCTACATGGAGACTTTCCGTTCCTCTCCCCCGGTCCCGTTCTCGGCGTAACGACTTGTTCCCGTCTTTTTTTTCTCGATCCGTTGCCCCCATTTTTTTCCCTCCCATTCGGACGTTGACTTCTTTCTTTGGCGTCGATTAGCCGCCTCGGTTTTTTTATTCAGCCTAACATCCTGCGTTTCCTCGCTGCTTTTCAATTGTTCCTTTTCCAAGCCGACGGGGTTCCGACTTCTTACAGATTCGCCCTCCCTTGAGTTTCGATAAAATCCCCCGCGTCCTCTCCCGTTGTTGGTGGGCCGGCAGGAGTGAACAGGTCTGTCTTTCCTTTTTTTTGTAGGAAGCATGAAGGCCGCCTTGTTTCTCGCGATCTGGTACGGCCTTTCCTCCCTTCCCCGAACGTAGTTTTCGTCTCTCGTAATCTTTCCGTACGGATAGACCAATACCTTTCCCTTTCGAAGTCAGGTTGGCGCCCCCCCCTTCATGCCCTCTTCCTGACACCCCTTGCTCCGGAGAGGAGGGACTTCCCTTGTGTCCCCCCTCCTCTACTTTGCCTGAAATTCTGTTTTTAATCTTTTCTTCGATACTAATGGAACTTACCCTTTTTTCTTTCTTCCCCGCGGTAGTTTTCTTTTCTTCCTGACGGAACGGCGGGGAGAAGGCTTTCTTGGTCCCCTACAAACACCATCTAACATTTGCTCTTTCTGCGACGGATAGCTCCTTTCCTCCGAATGCCTCCCTGCCCCCAGTGAATTTTCTATTTTTCCTGACAGATAGTTATCGACCGCCGACCCCCTTTTTTTTCGAGTCATCGCCCCATTTTACTGCTGAATGCTTCCTTCCTTTTCTCCCCACAGGCGTGCGTGACTCACCTTTTTCGATCCTCTTTTCCTAAAATGGTTTTTGCCTGGGAGGGAGCGTTGTTTCTCCCCCCCCTTGCTCCCTCTTCGCCAACGGTCTGGTTTTTCCGAATCGATGAGGTTCGCCGTCTTTTCAAACGCACATCAGGCCTCTCCCCTTCCCTAGGATTCTTGTTTTGATCTTTTCCAGCACCACCGACCTCGCCGCCCCTTTTTTTCTTTCCCTCAGCTTTTTTTCTGTTGCCGTCTGTTGTTGGCAGAGGAATTTTTTTTACCCCCTTTAACATGGGTTTCATCGCCTTTCTTATGATCTCCCGGCATTTTCTGGTCGGACGCACTTCCCCCCCCAGCAATCCAAGGCGACAATCCCCCCTCTTTCTTAATTTGACGAGCATTTTTTTTCTACACGAAAGAGTATGTCCCTCTTTTCTCCCTCCAAGAGGAACTCGGAGTCCCCCTAACGTCTACGCGGCATCTGTTCCTTTGTTTTTTTG
>Ga0179593_1535055_pt1 | contig 10719 bp, 18 predicted proteins | sample CZODoug2_1_08_16_FD_185931 | JGI IMG/M metagenome (GOLD analysis project Ga0179593, IMG submission 185931) | Vadose zone soil fungal communities from Angelo Coast Range Reserve, California, USA - CZODoug2_1_08_16fungal (PacBio error correction) | ecosystem: Environmental > Terrestrial > Soil >... | reverse complement strand
TCCCCCCCCCCCCCCCCCCCCCCCCCCTCGATGCCTCTGTCTGGACGTTTTATCGTGCTCCTAATTCGTTTTTCCCCCGATTTCGGTAGTGCAGCTACGTCCCACTTTTGTTCGTGTCCTGCATTTCTTTGTCCGGGTTTCTGGCCTCATTTATCGCTGTGTCCTTACCCCCTGCGCCCCGGACTTTTTTGACCAGCGCAAGTGATGGCCGTTTGGTTTTTTTTCAACACTTTGGAGGCCCCCCCTCCCCCCCCCCTTTTCCTCTCTTAGCCCCCCAGAACTTAAGTGTTCGCTTCGTGGGTTCCCGCCCGTCTCCTTTTTTCCAGCCCGCGCTCCCCCCCGGTCGGTCTTTGGGTCAGCCCTTTCCTTTCCCCCCCCTCCCATCGCGCGCCTACAACTCATTTCAACTCTGAGTACCCTACACCCCCGTGCTGCCAAACCGTTGTCACACATAAACTTTTTTAGGGCGGCGCGGGGCTCTACGGGCCTTTCCCAACCCTTGGGTCTGACTCGGCTAACGTCGTAAACATGTCGACGCCTCCGCGTCAGTGTTTTTCTTCTTTGAGCTGTTGTGACTCCTTCTTGGCCCTTTGTTTGTTTTTTTCCCCCCCACCTCTGTTTGCGCCGTTTGAGTTGAACTTTTGCCCTCCCCCCCTTCTAAGGTTTTTTCCCTTGGGCGTGTCAAACACTTGGTTACTTGCTTCCCTCGGTGTTTGGTTTTTTTTTTTTTCAGCACCATTTGCCGCCGTCGTTCGGCGGTGCACTTTTCGGTACCGTACTTTGTCTGTTTGACCGTCCAGAGTACGTTCCACACCTGATCCTTTCGGTGCCGAACCGCGTGTTGGTTTTCTTCAGTAATATTCGCCTTACATCTGCCGGTATATTTTCCAAATTTTTTAGATTCTGACCTTCCGGAGACGCTGTCCCAGTCGTTTTATAGTGTCTTGACCTTTTTCGGGCAACAGTGGCCATCGTTTAACTCCTTTGTCTTCCTTCTTTCGGCCATGCAAGGCTTCCCCCCCCTCCGGACCTTGGCCTTTCGTAATGACTCGCCAATTCTGTAATCATGGCCTGACCCCCCGGCTCTTGGTTATTCCCCTGCTTCTTTGCTCTGTCTTTTACCCTCTCCTCGACATACCCTGTGGGAAAACATGGCTCCTCCCTTGAGCCTGATGAGTTGAATCGACTTGACTTTTTTCTTCGGGGCCCCCCCCCGTCCCCCCCGGGTTTCGTTGTGGGGTTCTGTTTCTCTGGCTCCTTCGGGTCCTTTTCTCTCCACACCATCTTGGGACCTGGATATTGCACCTTGTACTACAACCTCACCCCCTCCGTGAGGGCTTTTTGCAATATTCTGCGTCTCCACTAACATTTTTTTTTTTAAGACCACAACCTACGAATTAAGGCCCCGGTTCTGCCCGCAAGCCAAGTTCCCTGGTTCTATCTTCGATGCAGAAACCGCAGAATTGAGCTCACTATCGCTTCCTCTGGTTGGACCCCCATAGCCCGCCGCTGGCTATACGTTTTTTTTTTGAATTTCCTTATTCTTTGACTAGCGCCCCGGACAACTGCCCCTTTTTTTGTTTTGTTTTCTTGTGGACTGATCTTCAAGTCTTTTACACCTCTTGTTTTCCCCCCCCCCTCCCCTTGACCACCGTTGTCCCCCTTTCGTCGGTGCTCGATTTCACTTGTCTATTTCGCTCTCGCTTCTTCTTTTTTTTTTTAAGCCCGGGTCTCCCCATGTCGGTAGGCCTTCCTTTTCTTGCCGGTTTTAGTTTTTGCTGGCCCTATACACCCTGATTCCCCCCGCCCCGTTTTTTTTTTTTGAGTCTGTAATGTGAAAGCGGCTGGCGTTTTTTTTGATTACTTGCAAATTTTTCTTGTAAGCTTTTTTCCCCAAAAACGAAGTTGCGTACTCTTTCTCCCCCCTTGTTTTTTGTTGGGCCTTTCCCCCTGTTTTGCGCGACAGAAATTTTTTTTTTTAGTCAACGGGGTAGGTTCTACCCCTTTTAACTTCCATCCCAGCTATCGAACTTTTTTTTCCCGGTTTTTTCTCTTCTGCTCTCTCCCCCCCCCGTCCAGCGCTTGCCTCTGTTCCTACTGGATCGTCCGTCTTATTCGAGCTTCCCGATCCAATGGCATTCGCGTCGCGGGTGGTTCCTTTTTTTTCTCCCCGCCCCCTTCTGTTTCTCATCCATTTCCCTGGATCCTTCGCGCTTCCTCGCGTGATTGTCGACCGGTCTCTTTCCCTTTTGAAGTCCCCTCACATGCATCTTTCTTTTTTTTTTACTCTACCGGTTGAGTGGTTCGGCATTTGTCTTCTCCCCCTTTCCCCGAGACAGCCTAAGTGACTCTTACCCCTTTGGACCGGCTTGGCGTCTGGGTGGGGGATTCTCTCTCTTTTTCCCGGTTTTTTTTTTTTCTTTTCTTTTAGACGGGTATCTTTCAAAAGCTCTCTCGCAAAAATTTTTTTTAGTCCAGTTGCCAATTTTTGCCCACCCGGTACCACGGGCTCCCCTGCTTTCCCAACATTTTCTTTTGCCAATCTCTTCCTTCCTTCTCCACGACCAGTCCGAAACCATGGAGGATCTGATACAGGGTTAACTGTCCTCACCCCCTCCCCCCCGCGAAGTGCCGAATTCCCTCCTTGATTCCTCGGCCGCAAGTCTTTGCCGTATTTCACGTCCCCCCCCTTCTTCCAAAATTTCCCTGAGTGTTTCGATAATTTTACTGGGTCCAAAGGCGTGAGTATTCGTCTTCTCCGGACGTTCGGCCTTTCTGCTTGCCTTTTTTTGGATGCCAGGGCTCGTGCCAACCCTTCTTTCCGTTTTCCAATACTTACCTGCGTTCTTGCAAGCCTGTAACCCCTGTTTCTTTCCAAGTTTTTTTTCCGCTTGAGCCCTCTCCTTACCTATGTCCCTGTCGGTTCCACAACCACCGTGCCGGGACTCGCAGATTTTAGGCAGACCTTTCCTCCTTTTTTTCAGTAAGTTTGTCCCAACGGGCGCATGTTCGCTTCTACCATGTTTCGGCAGTTTTTGTTCGCCTAGCTCGTGTCCCTTATTTGGCTCTCTCCGTTAACTTATTGTGCGCCACCCCCGCCCAACAACCGCAGCTTTGATTTTAACGATCAATTCCCCCCCTGCCCCTTCATCTTGGACTTTTTTCACGACACTAGACTGTGGACTTCCCCCAATTTCGATTCGAAATGATTGCCCCCCTTCGGGCTGTGGGTCCGCGACTTACGCGCCTCTTTTTTTTCTAGCACTGCTTCCTCACCCCCTGGCACGTCTTTCTTCCCTTGTTTGTTTTAGACCCTCCCACTGTTGGCGCGTGGTTACCCCCGGTTCTTTGAAGGTCTTTTTTCGCTGAGCGCCCCCCCCACCCCCATTCCGGGCCGGAGGTAATGAATGCATTAGTAAGCAGTAAGGATGTTGATGGACCCTGGGTTGTCCCCCTCGTTGCAACCCTGACCGTCTGGCGGTTGCACGCTCTCCCTCTCTTTCGTGTTCCTTTTTTATTCCGGCTTTTTAACGACACCCGCTCAACTTTTTTTTTACAGCGCTCCACCCCCTCCTTCAATTCCCCTCTGTTTCCTTGCACTAGGGGCGTGGTCCCAATCGTCGATTTTTTGTTGTTCTCTGCTGGTTCTATGTCCTGTTGGCGAATCGACAGAGTGTCCGATTTTGAGGCAGTTCACTCAGGCTCGGCGGCCCAGCGGCCTGTTGCTTTCCACCCAGTACCCCTCCAGCCGGCCAGTTGTTCGTATTTTGCCGATAGGCCCGCTTGTGTGCAGCTTCTATCTTTGCGTACCCGATTTGTTATTTACCGCTCAATATGACCGCCTTGGTTCCTTCCGTTTTTTTAAAGGCCACCGCCATGTACCTCATATGTCTGAAATATTTACATTTTTTGGAACTCCCTTTTATTGAAGCGACCGTAGCCCTGCTTGTACCCTTCCTTGTCCTCTTTTTTTTCGATCCCGACTTTGCTACGTTTTCCGCGCGTCCCGCAACCTGGTGACCCCCCCATTTTTTTTTCTGCCTTTACTTAGTTCTCACTGACCCATTCTGTCCACCGTTTTTTGGAATCGTAGCACCTCGGTCCTGGATTCTTTTTTTTTATCCACATTCTTTTTTGCCGTTTTGCCGTTTTCGTTGCATCCCTCCTCCCCTCCCGCGTAGTTTTAGTTTTTTTTCCCTGACACTTTGACTGATTTCCTTTTAATTCCCTCCCCCTTTTCTCTGGTTTTTTTCAAATCGTCCGTGCCCCCTTTTTCTGTACCTTGATCTTTCGGATCATCGTCCTCGACTGGTAGGTTTGTGGATTTTTGCCCGTTTTCCACACTTTCTGTTTTTTGAAGACCCCAGGACCTCCTGACACCTTGCCTTCGGACTTCGTCCCCTCGGCCCACTTTCCACCCCGTGCCCGCCTTGATCGTTCTGCGATTCTCCCCTGTCTTTTGGTCTTGCCCTGCTTTTTTTTTGCACTTTTTGCCCTCTCCGCCCAGTAAAATTAACCTTCCCTATGAAACCTCCTTCCCCGCATACGATGTATGTTCCCTGCCACGGTCGTAGCTCTGTTCTCTTTCCCTCTTCCCTTTTAGACGTGTCGCAGCGCAAGCCTTTCTTGAGTTTCTCTAAACGTGGTTCGCGCGTCCTTTGTGCGGGTATTGCAATCGTTCAAAACCGCATTACCGCCACGCCAGGAGTCAATTTCCGTTCTCGATCCCCACTTTCATAACCTTTTTTACCCCCCAGACTTGCCGCTTAACGACATAGGACGGCCCCTTTCTGTCAGTAGCCTGTCCGGTCCGTCGCCGTCCGAGCCCGACTGTTTTCCCCTAGCTCCTCACTACGCCCTTGCCGTTTCCGACGCTTCGGGCCCTTCCTTACGTTTTTTTGTTTTTCCTCACGCCACGACGTGCCACCTTTTCTTTTTTTTTTATGAGTACCCCCTTCGCACGAAGGCGATGTTGCCCTTTGCGTTGGTGCTGCGGCCGGTTCTGGTCTTTTCTTTTTTTTTTGCTTCACGTTTAGCAGCTGGCACACCCTGCCCACCTTGGTCCTTTTAGTTTTCCCGGCACACCTTCTCCTGGTTGTTGTGATGTCAGGACCCCGCCCCCCCCCTCCGGGCTGCGCGTAAACCCTTCCCCCCCACCCATCGTCATTGGGGTTGACCTGACCTTTAAGTTGCAACCGTTGCACCGCGCCGATTCTGGTCACCCCTTTTTTAGCTTTGCTTTTTGGACATTCGCCTTCGTGCTATTGCGCCTCTACCCGCCCCACGGTTTAACCATAAGTGCATTCAGCTTGCACATCCACCCCGGCTCTGCCCGATTTCCGGCGTTCCGGCTTCTGGGCCCGGGTCCAAAGCTGGAGGTCTCATCCACTCTAAGGGCCTTAGGTCCCGCCTTCCCTTCCTGCGACGGCCAGTTTTGCGCGTCCGCTGGCCTTTTCGCCCTCAACCTAAAAGGCTTTTTTAGATGTAGTTTGGCGTATCACTGCTTTTCCCGGATGTTCCGGCCGGCTGATGTTTCTTCGTTACTTTTTCCCCCCCCCTCCCCCCCCGCCTCCCCCTAAGCCCCCTTATGCAGACACCGTTTCATCACTCGCTTTCCTCCTTTTTCTTTCACCCCCCCCCCTCCCCCCCCCCCCGCTTGCCCTCTGGGAACTTCTAGACCAACAGGCCGCCCCCCCCCTCCCCTCCCTGAGCCCCCACCATACCCCCACCCCTTTCGCCGCATGGACTCGTTTCCTCCGTTGTTCCGTTTTTTTTTTCTTTTCACGCACGTTTTTTTGCCGCCCCCTACTCGCTTGGAAGTTATGCCAGTTCCCCACTTTCCTGGCGATCTCAGTTCTCTCTTTTTTTCTCCGACCTTGCCCCTGGACTTTCCCAGACTCTCTTTTCCGTCGGTTAGTTTTTCGTCGATATTTTTGTTCCCGAAACTTTTCGCCATTCCTTTCTATTCTTTTTCCCCCCCGCCACTTCCCGTTAGACACCTATTTTCCCCCAGTACCTCTGTCCCTTTTTTGATCACCCCCCCCGACTGCCACCCGGCGATTGCTTCCTCAACCCTTTTTCGCTTTTGCGACCCCCTGTGTCTCGCGCCGTGTGGTCGTTTCCCCCCCCCCCCCCCCCCAGCACGTTAAAGAGACTCTTCCCCTTTAGTCTTTTTATGGGTGGAGATCTCCCTTTTCTTGGCAAGCTCTAAGCACGATCACGTTGTTTTTTTTAACGTTTTAACTTTGCCCTCACTTTTTTTTTAATTTCATGGTGTTTTGTACTGGTTGTTCGGTTTTTCTTTTTTTTCCCACTGTACCACGTTTCGATCTTTAACCTGCTTTTCCTGCAAAGGGGCCCTTCCCTCCCTCCCCTGCCCTTTTTTTCCCCGCGCGGCACTGCCCTTCTCCCTGTCGGTTTTTCCCCCTCTAAAGGCCTACCCCGCAGAACCCGCGATTTTCCGCGGCGTTCATTATTTATCGTTCCGGTTACCCCCCCGGCTCCCCTTCTTTTCCCGGCCGGGCTGCCTGCACGGTACGTCCTTTTCCCACCCTTCGTCGCCGACAAGTAGGTCTGCTGCCTCACATCGCTCAAACCCACCCCGTTTTTTTCGGATGCTCCCGTTTTTTTCCCCCCCCCCCCCCCCCCCTTTCCTCGCACCCTCTTTGCTCCCCGCCGCCGCCCATCGTTCCGGGGCTTTTTCCGGCGAGCTTGCTCCTTCCCCACTTACCGACTCGTCTTTTGACACATTTTTTCTTGTCATTGCGCTCACGCCTATCTTCCAATTGTCCTGGTCACACCCTTTTCGCCTCGATAAACCGCTTCGCCCCCCCCCCCCGACTCCCCCCTCCCCCCGATGGACTTTCGCCACCGGTCGGATTTTCCACTGACGCTTTCTCGCGCCCGTTATCTGTTACCCCTTCTCCCGAAGTTTCTGGCATTCCCATGAGTTTTTCCCCCTCCCCACGTAGTTTCCCCCCCCTCCTTCCTTCCCACATTTTATTATTCTGCACCTTCACGCCCACTCCTCTTTCTGCTTTCTTTTTCCCCCACCACTTGCCCCCTCCCCTGTTTTTGGCACCCCCCCTTTTTGGTTTCAAGTGCTATCTGCATGTCTTGTTCCTGTACCCACTTCTTTTTTCCGGGTTTAGGTACCCCCGCGCCGATCAGTTCCCCCCCCTTTCCCATTTACCTGCGGACCCCTCTCCCCTCGAACTTTTTCCACACCAGATTTTGAACACACCTCGCCCCCCGTAATTTTTCAGAACTGTCCTTGTCCCGGCTCTTTCTTCCAGCCCTAACCGTCCCTTACAGCCCCCTTGCTGCTGGGGTCAGACCTCTTTTCTCCTTAACTCGCCCCTGGTACTTTGTTTGGACACCCCTGGCCAGTTCCACCTGGAGCCAGCGCTTGACTTTTTCCCCTTTCTGTGCCTTGCGCTGGGCTGGTCTCGTTTCCATGCCGGCCTGCCTTTTCCCCCGCTGCAACCCCCCCCCCCTCCTTTGTTTGCCGCCGGCCACGGTTTTACTTGCTTACCCCCCACCCACCCACCGCCTCCTCCATTCCTTCACTTCCACCGGCCGGCTCGTCGTCACCCTGTATTGGGCGCCTCCCCTGTTTCGGCTTCATTCCTTCAGTTTAGTTTCCATCCCCCCCGCTTCCCCTCCCTGGTTCACCTTGTTCAGCCTTGGTTCCTTCTCTTTTTTTCTTCGATCGGCTGGTCACTTTTGCCCCTTGCGCGCCGCCAACTACAGTCCCCGACCTCTCAGTTCACCCTTCAGACTGACACTGGCTCTCGTTTCTTTTTTTCTTTCCCCCCGAGTCCCTCCCGCCCTCGCTCTCGGTTTACAGCGGTTGCCCCGGTTTAGGGCTTTTCGACGGTCCCCCGGCGATTTGTTTTTGGTTACCCCCCGTCTTTTGGACACCCCATTCTCTTTTTTGCCAGTCGTTTCTGTTTGCCCCCCCCCCCCGCCCCCCCCGTGGGCCCTTCATTTTTTTTTTCATTGGACATTTTTCCCCCCCTTTGCCCCTCCCCCCCCCCCCCAGCCCACCCTCGATGTTTCTTGGGACGGCTGGACTTTCAGGGATTATGTAAGGACACGTTGGGCGTCCGGTTCCCTGGGCACTTGTTGTGATTTGGTTCCCCATGCGACCCTGGTCGGGAGTTTTCGCCGTTTGGTTTCCGCTAGTTTGAGTTGGGTTTTTAGTTTCTTTGTGTCCCTCTCTTTCTCCAACCGACTTTTTTTTTTTGCTCAACCCAGTTTTCAACTTGTCTATGCCCACCAGCCCGAGGGACACCTCCGCCCAACGATCTTCGCATTGCCGTCCGCCCCCTTCGGCTTTTTTTTTTTGCCAGGACCCTCCTTCGTTCTTCCCCCCCTCCTTTTCTTTTTAGCTACCGTTTCCCCTAAACATTTCTGATAGAACGGTTTTTTTGACCCTGACCTTGCCCCTCCGTTTTCCCCCTCCTTTTTTTTTTTTTGGTTGTTCCCCGACTACCGTTGGCCTTTTCAGTTGCCCCTTCCATGTTCCCCCGCCCCTCGGCACCGAAGGGCCCGGGCAAAAGCCTGTCTTCTTGTCGTTCTCTGCGAAGGTCCCGCTTCATCGTCCTTTGTTGCATGGCAACCTTATAAGCTTCCTCCCCTTCCATTCCAAGCGCACTGCCACTTGCGTTTTGCCTCCACCAGGGACGTAACCGCCCTACTTATGTGACACCCCCTTTTCGTCCCCCAAAAACCTCCCGTTTGACTTTTTTTTACAAGTTCCAAATGCGGCCCCGCAACTAGGACTTTCATGTTCTACCTTTTTTATCACTTTCCGTCATCTTAGCTTTTGGACCTTTGCTTTTCCCCCGCGCCGGCCCCCCGTCTTAATTCCAGTTTTATGCTTTTTTAACACCCCCCAGAGTTCGTTTACGCCTGGCTCCCCCCCCCCCCCCCTCCCGGCACGGTAGCTTGCGCGTTTTCAACGTCCGATCCTATCTCTGGGCCGTCCTTCGTCATTTGTCGTTAAACCCCACCACAACCCCCGCCCTTCGCTCGCCCGCCTCTTTCAGCCCCTGCGCCTTAACTGATTTGGGTCGCGTTTTTTTCTCTTCCAGCGCCTTTGCCCCTACCGTCACGATCGCTGTTCCTTAATGTCCACCGGGGTCGTGGTCCCGGGACCACCCCGGCTTACGCCGTCGTTTCGATTGCGTAGCCCGTTTTTTCCCCTTTCCCCCACCCCCACTGTTTTCTGCGAAATTTCTCCCCGACTCTGTCTTTTTTATGGTTAACCTGTGCGTACCGGACCTATTACACCCACTGTTTGCTAATAGCTCTGCTCGGTTGCCTGCAGTTTTTTCTCTCCCCCTAGATGCACGTCAGCGGTTTTGTCGTCTTTTTCTCTTCCATTGAGTTTCACATAGCTGTGACGTTGTTCCACAATGCTGGATTCGCTGGGCTCGTGACGCATTTTTGTTTTGACTTCCTTTCACCCCATACAGGATTGGTTTTCTCTTGACGTCTTTTTTCTAGGTACTTCCGTCCGACCCACGCCCGTCATCTCTGTTTGCCGACATTCGGTTTTGCTCGATTTTTTTTTTCTTTGATATGTGCACGTTCTCCTTTTTCTGTTGTCACCCTTCCTTATGTCTTCTCATCCCGGCTCTTTCTTTGCTCCTCTCAAGGGAAGTTTTTTCCCCTTTCCTAATGCGGTTGTCCTTGTTGCTTTTTTTCCTACTCCCGACAACCTGTTCTCCGGGCTTTCGTTCACCATTTTTTGCCTGCCCCTCTAACTTGTCTCCCTGCCGCGGCCACTGCATACACAGCCTGTATTTTCCCTTACCCCCCTCAGTCGGCCCCGTTTCACTTCAGGCACCCTTTTGTCGAGAGCCGGCAATTGTCCTTCAGAGCAATTTTTCACAGACGCTCTTTTTGATGCCATTCTCCACCACCCCCTACCTTGATCCTCCCGTTTGCCATACGCCCGGGCTGGGCCAGGGGGGCCCTCTTTCTTTTTTACAAGGTCCCGCATTTGCACCCTCAGCCCCCCCCACGTTTTTTTCGACCCCTGTGGTTTTTGGTTTCGGCAGGCCTGGGCCCTTTATTTGTCCCTTTTTTTTTTTAAATTTTTTCGTACACGAGACATACTAGGTCTCCCCCCCCCTTAATGGCGGCAAACGAATTTTTCTGCTCCCAAAACTCACTTGGTGGCTCTTCCCCCCTTTCAAATTTGCTTCTTTTTCTTTTCGCCCCAATCCGGGCCCCCCCTTCTGGCCTGATCTGCGGCTTTCTGGGCTTTCCGCCAACGGCCCTACCCCTCTCCTGGTTTTTCCGCTTCCCCTCCGTTTTTTCCCCCCCCCTCCGCTTTTGCCCGGCCTTCTCGGTCGCTCCCGTGTCAGTAATCTGTTCTCACCTTCAATGCTTTCCCTCTTTTGTTCCCCTTTGCACCCTCGCTCGGTGTCCGTGTTTGATGGTCAAACGGGTGGGGTTTTTTTCCCGCAAACGCGAACGTTTGGCCCATCCCTTCGTTTTAAACCACCCCCTTACCTTTTTTTTGCTGCTGCCCAACCTTTGACCTTGAGTAACCCACGTTGGTTTCGAGCCCGGTTTGCACCGTTCAAGTGCACCCAGAACAGCCGCCTTAGCGTCCCCCCCCCTGACCCGCTTTCAATTAGATCTATCCGCAGACAGTTTTTTCTCGCTGCGCGTACTCTTTTTTTTTCATCCTACCCCGCAGAG
>Ga0179593_1647986_pt1 | contig 10720 bp, 11 predicted proteins | sample CZODoug2_1_08_16_FD_185931 | JGI IMG/M metagenome (GOLD analysis project Ga0179593, IMG submission 185931) | Vadose zone soil fungal communities from Angelo Coast Range Reserve, California, USA - CZODoug2_1_08_16fungal (PacBio error correction) | ecosystem: Environmental > Terrestrial > Soil >... | reverse complement strand
ACTTCCTTCTTATCCCTTGATCAGTTTTCCCCGTCCCCCCTCGAGATCCGCGATGATTAACGGATCCCCCGCTTAAAGCCTTTGCGGCCTTCGACGTGCGACGCGCGGCCACGTAACGCGGGTCGTTCCCCCCTGTTTTTCCCGTTGGTCCCTGTCCCCCCCATCACCTCCCTTTTCCCCCGCCTCGTCACCTTGTTTCCTCGTAAAACGCCTGGTCGTAAGCAACCGTTCCTCTTCCCAGGATCCCGGTTTGGTCGAGAAGACCAGGGATCGCCGTCAGGTGAACCCGCCCTTTTACCGCAGCAGCCCCATTTCGGGAACCAACCCCCTTGATCTTCCCCCCCCGTTACGTTAAGCTGGCCCAAGAAGTGCTTTGTACGGACGTACACCCCCGCCCTCCGGTCTGTTCGAGACCCCTTTTTCCCCCCGGCCTTTTACTTCTTGGGGCGCCCGATAAGTTGCTTCGCGGCCCGGATCAGAGGGCTGTAGGTGCGTCTTCCCAACCCCCAATATTTAGAATTCGACCTTGGTCCATCACGGGTTTGCTACTTCCTGAATCTCGCTGCGGTTGGAGGGATGGCTGACGTCGCTGTGGACGAACCTGGACCCCCCATCCTTCGTTCCTAGTTTTGAGGCGAGTCCCTGACCACCACCCCCCCCCCCCCCTATCGTGAGCGAGCTGTATTCCTTGTTTAGGGAAGTCAGCGGACGCCCCCTTATAGTTGGCCTGGAGTTCTGCTTCCCCTACTACTCTTCATTCCACTCGCAACTGAAGCCTCGTGCCACCAAAAGCGTTCCGGTCAGGACCCCCCCCCCGGACCTCCAGTACGCGATCCGTTCCGCTGACCTTTTTCGCTACGCCTTTCTTCCTTAGTTGGTCCGGGCCGTCGACTTTTCTGCGCGAGGTCAGTAGTTTCCCCCGGGACGTCCCAAGCGGCATGCTCGTTCCTACCCCCCGGTTAGCTTCGCCCACCCCAGGGCCCCGAAAGCCCTTTTCTACCTTTTCTGTGCACGCTGTTTCCCCCGATTCGATCACCGAGACTGTGGGGCCCGTTGACTTCTGCCATCGGGTTCCTGAGTGAAGGTGGGACGCCGTGCTGCCCCTGATTTTCGTTACTGGACGAGTTTGCTCCGTAGCGGACATTTCTTCCCGCTTTATAAGGTCTCTTTCTTAGGAACTCTGTACGCCAGTTCCCTGACCCTGGCCCGGACCCCCATTCGGCGCCACCGCCACCGCGTCGGCCACGGATTATGGCCCCGCTAACCTGATGAAATAAGATGGGTCCCACTTCCGCAATCTCCCGGCCTCCTGAGACCTGTTTTCCTTTCCTTTTACCCAAGGGGGTCCCCCTCTTCCTGAGGGTCCTCGGGACCGTCTTTTTGCGTACCAGCAGTTCCTGTGGTCGGCCCCCCTCCATGAGTCACCCCCCTGTTCTCCTCCTCTGGTACCCCCTGGTTTCGGGAGTCACCTCTCCCGAACCTCCGTTGAGCCGAAAATCCCCTCGGTTAGGCTCAGTTCCACCTCGATTTTCCGTCCCCGATCTCCTACTCCCCTCGCCGTTCGGTGGCGTTGTCGTTTTCTTTTTCCGGCGTGGTTTGGCCTTCGAGACCGACGCTTGGACGGGTCTAAACAGGGTCTCGCCGTCCCCCGAACTCTCGATTTTTTCCCCCCGAACCCGCGGGGGTGCTGAACCACGACAGGGGAGAGCTGCGACTCTAACTTTTCCGTTTCCCCCATCTTGCCATGACACACTCAAGCGTTATCTCGAGCGTAGGGACGCAAAGCCTTTGTTTCTTTACTGCGGGCATCCCATGGTTGTTGCCGGGAGGCGGTGGGCGTTGAATACAGCTCCCCCTGCCACTCTCAGTTCGGGGAGGCGTTGCTTGGCAATTGACGATCACCTCCCCCTTATTGCGACACAACCCTGTCGGACCGGGCCACCAACCAAACGGTTTTTAACAGAGAACCCTGCTCTCGAGCATGTCAATTTCCGAAGATTCCTTCCGACTGAAACACTTCGGAGGAGGCGTTGAGCCTTCCCCGTTGCTCTTTCCCCTACATTTTTTTTTGTAGCAGTTCGAAGACCTGGTGAGGGTGAGGAGTTCCGTTAACCAGCTGGTAAATGCCGATGCCGCATTGATCTCTCTGACTCCTGACGCCGCCATCCACGACCCCCAGACAGTCTATGCGACCGTCAACCTGCTAATCAAATTACCCCGTTATCTTATCACTTTCGTGATATCCTTTTTTTTTTCATTGGGCTTTACCCCCACCCGTGGGCAAATTCATCATATATATTTATAATACCTTTTGTTATTCTTTTGCCTTTCGCGACAATGATGACCAGGAGTGATCCCAGCAAAGTCTTCCCCCCCCCCCTCTCTGTTTTTCCTGTTGGTTTTTTCGAAGTCGAGTCTGTGGCCTTTCTGGCTGAAGACTTGATAATTTTGCATGTATTCTGATTCCTTTCCAGCGTCAGTTTTGTCCACGACGCTAACGACGACCCCCCCAAGGCTTTTAGCCCCACTCTTTACCGCTTTTTTTCACCAGCACGGTCACGCACCGCTCCCGCAAGCTTTCGTCGGCTCGATATTTGCGGAACAGGAGACGGGGATGTCCCGTGCGTTTCTCCCATTCGTTGCCAAACGTTTTCCCTGTATTCCGAAAAGGGTGCTTTTTAGAGAAGAAGGCGGGCTCTCAGCGACTCTGGCCCCGCGAGATCTTTTTGATCTTGCAGTCTTCGACGGTACATGCACAAACTTAAAGCATCAAGACCCCCTTTAGTCCTTCTCCTCCCCCGCTCGCCTTGCCCCTCTTGGTCGTCCACAGGAGGCTGAGTTCGACCTTTTCTTTTTGCTTCTTCTGCTGTTTCCTACCTCTCTGGCAGATATTGAACCGGTCTTTTCATCACACCCCAGAGTAGTAGGCCACTTCCTTCGTTTGGTCGGCTTCTTCCCTTGTATCCCCGTCGTCCGCCTCCCCCGTTTCGAAGGAATCAGCGGCCCACCGTGCTTCTCCCCGCCACTGTTCGGTCCCATTTGCACGGCCCTTTTCCAGCCTTTGACTGCGTACTTTACTGTGGATTAGGAAGATAGATGTGGCACGTCCTTCCCCGAGGGCTTTTTCCCTTCCCCTTTCGGTTCGGTTTCTTTTCCGACGAACTCCCGCCTTTTGCACATTTCAACTCGGAGACCCCAGGTTTTTACTAATGAGATCTAGCTAATCCGCGTTAGACGCGCTTTTTAAGACCCCTCCTCCCTTCCGGAACGCAGAACCCGGGTTCCTGGCAATGTTTCCCAAGGCAACGACGGTCAGGGATATTCGGATGGCCAGGGATCTTGATTTCTTCCCCCAGGACCTAGTAGCAGTGCGCACGGCTCCATCAGCCGTGGGCAGAAGCTTGGGCCTTGCCGAATTGTCGGGGCCTTCCGGTGTTGCTAAAAGAGATGGGTTTTGTTTTGTGTGTGGGCTTTTTGGGGGGGGGGGGGGTCTGGCGGTAGCATCCGTTTTTGTTTCTTCATCCTTGCGACCTGCTGTTCTCCTTGGCCGCACGACTTTGGGCAACCCTTCTTATACGCCGAGTCCGCGCTCAGTTCCTGAGAGTTCCGCAATCCGCCTCTTTCCCAATGTCCTCCACGGCCCACCACCGGGATCACTGGTTTTTTTCATCGCCTCGGGGCTGGTCTCTTTGTGATCTTAAGAGGAAGCTTCCTGGTTGTTTCGTCCCCCTTTTTGGGCGCGCGGGTACCCTTTTTTTCTGAACGGGGCGGCCTTCGCTTGCAGGCCACGGTAGCCGCCGCCTCGCTCAGAATCACACGCACTTTCATTATTTTTCGTCGATGCCCTTTCACCAGGCCGCTAAAGTCGTTAACGGCATCGAGAATGGAGGCTTTTCATTACCGGCTTTTTGTTTTGCTTCGGAGGATTGTTAGCGTTACTTATCGCCATGAGACGGACACCTCCGAAGGCACCTATCAGAGTCACGCGTCATACCAATTTTTTTGATCTCCCGGCGAGATCCCCGATCTGGGTGGAGAAGTCGCTCGCTCCAGGCCCCACGAAGGGACGACCCCTTTTGGTTTGAAAGGCGACCTCGACACCCTGTATTCCCATTAGAGCAGGTAGCCTGGAAGATAATCTCCCCGGGGGGATGGATTATTATTTTTGATTTTTCGACCTAGACCCCACTACAGAACCCCTCTTCCCTCCTGGCCTAGACTTCGTACTCTCGCCACCAAGACGCCGATGGAGTCCACCTGCGTACTTCAGTACAGGTAGGAAGGTCCGATTTCTTCCCTTCAGACCCAGAGGACTTCGTGGGTTTGACTTCCACATGGTGGTCGCCGGCGACCGGCCTTCCGGGCGGGTGAACAGAGCGGGGGTCCGCGAGGTTCCCGGCTTCCGTCGACCTTCCGTAGGTGTTCGGACAAGTGGGGTGAATAGGCCGTGCAGAGGTTTCGGTTGAGCTCCGAGGTCTTTTCCCTGCGTTTAGGTTTTTCTGGTCTTCCCGTCCACTTTCACACATCTTCGACAAGCTAAAACCTCGCTTTCCTTCCTGTTTGCCGCATTTGTTAAGCGTGGCCGGTTATCATCGACGCTCCCCCTCTGGAGACGGCGATGGTCGGATCAAGGGGATTCCTTCTCCCCTTCCGGAGATCTCTTCCTTTTTTTTTTTTTTTTGAGATCTGATGAATAAGCTTGAGCCGAAGATCCATTCTGACAATTCGCCGTCTCCAGCTACTTGAGGAGGACAGATGCTAAATAAGGCTTCGTGACCCTCTCCTTAGGTAAGTTCCCCCTTAGTCCTTGATCCCCCTACCACCCCCCCCCCCCCCCACCCATTCCGCGGATTCAAAGACATAGAAAAGAGCCTCGCCATAGCCACTTCTTTTTCTCCTGAAGACGGCCCTCCACATACCCCTTCGGACTGTGTGTTCAAGGCCCCTTCCTCCTCGCAGTAGTTTGACCCCAGCCTAGGTCCCGCCGCCGCACGGATATCTGGCAGTTACGGCGCCGGTTAACACATATGGCTGGCTCCGTGACCTTCAACTCCCCCCCCAGTAGACCTTCTCCGTACTGTCGAGGACTTTGTGGACCGGCACTAGGACGTTCCTGATGTTATTTTCTCCCTCCCCCTTCCAGAGGTTTCTTTTTTCCCAGAGGTCCAAGTCTACAGATCGTCCTTTCCCCCCCCTTTTTGCGATTTGCGGCAGGCGGAAGACTTCTCGGAGGGTGAGCCTTTTCGTTGGATGGAGAGTCCTAGTCCTTTTCTGGCCATTTATGCGAGTCTTCCTCCAAACCCCCAGATCGTGAGAGATGTTTCGTATCATTTCATGGTTAGCTAAAAGTAGCGGACGAGATTCCCGTTTCTTTCATGTGTTTTCACTGCATCTCCCCGAGCCTCGTGAACAACGACACGCGGTAATGGAACGAAAACGGAACTCACTGAGGCTCTTCTCTCCGTGATCGAGGGCTCGACTCGTTTCCCACGGCAGTACTCTCCGTTGCGGAGAGACTTTTTTGAGAGGCTAAGCGGAGGACCAGGACCGCCATTCTCCTTCTCTAAAACCTCGTCAAGGCCTCAAGGCAAATGTACTTTTTTCCTCTCTCTATACTCGCAGCCGAACAAGAGGCCCCCCCCCCCCCCGAAAAAGAGCTGGTGGCCGTGACGGTAATTTTTTCCTTTCTTTTCTTTTTTTTAAGTTGTCGCGTTCGGACGTCTCTGTAAAGCTGTCCCTCCCGTAGTGAGTTGGATAAAGCCGGTATCAGTCGAACTGCTGCAACTGTTCCCTCCTCCCTCGGTGTTCTGGACCAGGTCCTTCCCCATGAGAAACTCCACCGCGTCGGCCCACGGCTTGATGGGCCCTATCCATAACTGATGAAGGAATGGGTTGCCCCCCAGATATTCCCCTTCCCCTTTCCTCGCAATGCCTTTACCCCATTTTCCCTACCCACGATGAATTTCGGGCCCCTTCCGGGAACCGTCCTTGCGTGTGAGTCCAGTTGCGTAACTTCCGTGACGGATAGAGAGATCGCATCCAAGTTTTTTTTTTTTCCCAATATACTGCTTCACATCTCCCCTGATGGAGCGTCCCCTCCCCCGGCAGATTTTTCCGTTCAACATGGCGAATTAAATACGTAACCTGAAGTACGAAGGTATTTCCCCCGCTTCCTTTCCTCCCCCTTCCCGTGTTGGGGCTTATCGGCCCCGGCGTGGCTGATTTTCTTCTCTCCCGAAGAGGTTCTACCAGGTACCTGGATAGCCCTCCCCCCTCCTGCGAGAGTCCGCCCCCTCTTCCCTTCCGATTCGTTATAACCTGTGTGGCACCGCTGCGATGGCGGAAATTTCTTTCCCCCCTCTCGCAGACAGACTTTTCTGGCGACACATCCCCCCCTATCGATATAGGCCTGGAGCCCCCCTCTTCCCTGCTGTTTTCCCGTTTTTTTCTTGGAGGACTTTGCGTTGGTTTTTTTTTTCATGACCCGCGCCGCAAGACCCCGTCGGAGGAGTTTTCTTCCAAGGATCTTTTCTCCACCCACATCTCTCTCCCCGACCCTTTTTCCCATTTGAAAAACGTTGACTTCCCCAACGAACTGGTCTTACCACGATCTTCGACTAGTCTCCTGTACCAAGCCTCCCCCCCTAGAATTCAATCGGGATTTGATCGGGAGTTGTCCCTGCGGTGCATGGATGCAAGTTCTTCCCGATCGGGTTCGATCTCGTTCGCGGTCCCCAGCGTGGTCCCGACCGCTGTCCAAGACCTCAGGGCGACCCTCTCGCCTCCCTTTCCCGCCCCCCATTGTCCAGTCCTATGCGACCCGCAACCCGCTAATCAATTACTAGATCGCTAATACCTTGGGATATACGGCAGGAGCAAGTGTCGTCCTGCTTCCCCACCTTTTTTTTCCCAGATATCCCCCTTCGGTTTTTTTTTCCTTCCTTGTCGAGAGCTTTGTCCACTCCCCTGTGAAGCCCGCCACGCCCACTGAGCCCGGCCAGGAGATCACTCCTTGAGCTCCATTGCTCGTTTTTCCCCTTCGCATCATCTCCTTTTCGTGGGTCGGGCGGCCCAGACTTGCCTCAGGGCGTCTGATCCGTTTGCCCCTCTTTTGAAGTCTTCTTGGACAATCTCGTGAACCTCGGCTCCCCCTCCATCCCCTTAACCCCCCCATCCGAAGCCTGCAGACACTCTGCCGACCAGAATTTTTCCCGCCACCCCATTTCCCTTTCGTACTCTCCCGGGATAGTACCTTGGTCGTACTGAAGAGGACGAGTAGACAGAATTTCCGTGTTACCCCTCCCTTCCCTTTTTCTCCCAAAGTTGTTTCTTTCAACCTAATGGTGTGTTAGATCCCATACTGGATTTTTTATAGTAGTCCCCCACGATGTAACCCTCTGCTTATTTTGATCTTGACGGAACCATGGTAGTAATCCCCAACCCATTTCTCCATAGCCAACCCTTAGCCTTTGCCGAACCCAGCGATTTTATTGCCCTCTCAGTACACGATAGAGACTTCTGGCGACCACTTATTCTTCTCGACCCTTCGCACCCTCTCAGCGTATGCTCGACAAAGTCGGTTTCCCCCCCCCTGCTCTTCCCTTTTCCTTTTACAAAAATCGCCCTCTTCTGTGACTGTCGGAAATTTTTGTATCCAGTCGAAGATCCCGGTCTCGAAGGACATAGACACGAAGGAAAGTTTTCCTTCCCCCCTTACAGCCTCTTTATTGTCTTTTGACCGTCCCTCCCTCTTCCTTTCTTACTGTTGACGTCTAGGAAGATCGCATGTGGACCCTTTCTCATATGCGAGGGATGTTCTTTACCTGTCCGGATTTTCATCCTCCTAAACCTTTTTTTTTGATTTGACCTCCCTCTTCGAACCCCAGGTTGTGACTTCATGAGACCCGCTACTCCGTCTCACCCTCCTTTACTAACTGATTTGCCGACTGAAGGGTCCCCCCCCCTTTTCGGCCTCCTCAATTGATAGTGGTTTCCTTTCCCATGGTTTGTTTTGGTTCCCATTAGAAGAGTCAAGTTTTCTTTTCTTTCTTTTTAGGACTTGTTTCCCCTTCCCCCCACCAAAGGCGATTCCGGCACGGTGTTGGCCATTCAGAGCCGACGAGTTGACTGCAGAAGAAGGGCCTTCTTTGTGATTCCTTTTCGTCACTTCGCTTCTGGAAGCTTCTTTACCCTATAAGAGTTTCCCTTGTCTACCGACCTACGAGTTTAACCCCAGGTAATATACCCTCCCTCCGGGTTCCCACATGACTCCGCAGTTATCCCCCCCAATACCTTGAAAGGCACCCCCCCTTCTCGGTGATCTCCGGGGGATGGAGGCCTTTCCCCCTGATAGCTTACCAGGAAACTTGTACTTGTCTTTCGTAAGGTCTCCTTGGGTGGGCGTCGGAGGGTCCCCTTGGAAAGGTGAGGCCCAGGCCTTCTTTTTCTCCTTTTCCCTCCCCCACTCTCACTCTCCGACAAAGTCTCTACCTTCCCCTTGGTCCCTTCTTCTGATATGGTGATTTTAAGAATAACCACAGGCATACCTCTCCCCTTTTCTTTTCTTAGCTCTTTTTTCCGTTGGGTATGAAAGGGAACCCTCCTTTGTTGCATTTTCGTTCTTCGTTTTTTCTCGTCTCTCAAACTCCTCCCCCTACGAAGGCCCCCCACCTATTGAGTTATCTTTATGGGAAAAATAGAACCCGCCTGATCCAGGACTCTCTTGTGTTTTCCTCTCATCACCTAAGGTTTTTCCCCTCCTTTGGGTCCCTTTTCTTCTACAGAGAACGTCCCTTTCCCCCTTTCCTGACTTTCCCCAGCGACGTATTACGCTTCCTTTCCCTAGACCCCGGGGTTGTAGATCTCCTTTCTTGGGGTCTCTCCCACTAAAGCCCCCTGCCTCCTTTCCGCGACCCTCAGGATATCGAGTCGAACCCCTTCCTCCTAAGGGTTCATCCTTTTTTTCCTTCCTTTTTTCCTTTTGAGGGGGTTTTCCTTTTGCCTCTGTGCTTTCCTCTCGGCGGACTTTTTGTGAAGCACATGTTTTCCCCCTTGACCTATATCTTCGATGGCGGCTTTCTGGGGGTCGTCGGCCCCGGGATTCTAGTCCCAAGTCGACAGTTTCACTCCCTTCTTTTGCGTACGACTTTGAAATCCCCTTGAGATTTTTTTCCGTTTCCGTTTCCTTTTTCCCGACGCAGTTCAAGGGGGATGGGATAAAGGCCTGGCCCCCCACGAAGGTAATGGCCAGCGGGTTCCCCCTCTTTTCCGTTCTCCCTTTCCTCCAAAGGCGTTCCGGTCGGGTAATCCTCGTCCTTTTTTTTTTGTGACCCGGCTTTTTCTTTATATTAGGATGATCCCTCCTCCATGTCATATCTTCCTCTCTACGGGGTTTTTTGAGAGATCTGACCTCCTCTCGTTGATTACCTATAACAACTTCGCACAAAGCTCGTAGACGATTCCTCTCTCTCCACCGGCCTCAGCTTCCCCTGAGGTTTCCAAAATTCTCCAGGACACCGCCTTTGTTCACCCCCCTTCCCCCTTTTGGACGTTCCCAACACCCCTTTTTTCCCTTTGAAATTGATCCTCCCCCCCATTTCCGACGTCGGGATCACAGCCAATCTCCCTCTGACATCTCTCGTCCCTGGTTCCTCCAAGTACCCTCCGAAGTAACTTTTCCTGTCGAATTGGTCGAGCACTTCGGGGCCGACTCCCGCCTTTTCAGCTTATCTTTTGTAAGGTCCCCCGGTGTTATCTTCACCCCACCCTGTGAGGAAGTTTTGGTCTCCAACCTACACCCCTTTTCATAAACTTTAAGGTAGAGTACCAGGTTGGACCGGCCAAATCGAGACTTCCTTGGGGCCGACGAGCCCGTACACTCATAGGGTGAACCTTTTTCCCGCTTTTCCCCCCCCACCCCAAAACCTTTTCGAAAGAGAGACGGCCACCCCCCGTTGTCGGAGCGCAGGTTCGGTTTTTTTCTTTCTTTTTTTAGCAGTTGGCTGGAGACTTCTCTTTTAGACCTGAACATGGAAACCCATCTTTTCTCTTCGTTTTTTCGACTCCTCGGACCACCCGCTCTCTCGTTATCAGAGTTTCTCTCAAGGGCCTTCCTCTTTTGGCCAGTAGAGGGACGACTCTTTTTACTTGGCTTTTCCTTCCTCCAAAGACCCCATACCCACCAACGCCGCTTTCCCCCCCTGCTTTTACCCAACGTACTTTACTTTATAACCAAGGATCCCTTTTCGTGACCCTTTTTCTCGAATCTTGTAATGCGGGACCAGCTCAAGCAGGCTGCCTTTAACCCTTCTCGAACACCCTCCCCCCCCCACACAGGCCCTTCTTCTTTTTCTTTCGGTCACTCCTTTCGACGACCCCCGGGCTTGGAAATCTTTCCTGAAAAGCACAGTTAGAAAGCCTTCCTCCCCTCCCCCCCTTACCCCACCCCCTAAAAGTGAATGGCGGAAAGACCCAGCGTCATTTGTACTTAACCCTTCCCCCCTGAAGAAATCCAACGAGTCCTCTCCAACAGAGAACTCATTTTTCTTTTACCAGTTGCCCTTGCCCTGAACCCCTTCTTAAATGGAGTTTTGGATTGATCGCCAGTCCATTTACCTTTTTCCCTTCGCGATCTAACGAGGCGTCGCATTCCCTCCTTTTTTGGCGGCACGGACTTCACTCTTTGTAGTAAGACCCTCTAGAACGCTTAGGTCTCGACTAG
>Ga0179593_1542103_pt1 | contig 10720 bp, 10 predicted proteins | sample CZODoug2_1_08_16_FD_185931 | JGI IMG/M metagenome (GOLD analysis project Ga0179593, IMG submission 185931) | Vadose zone soil fungal communities from Angelo Coast Range Reserve, California, USA - CZODoug2_1_08_16fungal (PacBio error correction) | ecosystem: Environmental > Terrestrial > Soil >... | reverse complement strand
AGAAGAATTTCGAGAAAGGGACCGACAATTCGAGTGCCCTTCGCCTAAACGTCTTCTTGGGTGCGATCTCTTCCTAGGGTTATCCTCACTTGAAGTTTCCCTTCTTTATTTTATGGCTGGTTCGTAGACACCTTGTTACTCTTAACGATATAGCTGTCCTAATCCTTTTACGAAGCTCAAGACACGTTTCACCACCTGAACAGAAAAGGCGGGTTTCCCCCTACCGTATACCGTACCACACGCGGCCCTCGCGCGCTCGCAAGTGCAGGATTCTACCCTTCTTACTGCTTTGTCGGGGCTTCCCTCTTTCCTCGTTAAGTTGACCCGAAGCTTTCGTGTATGGAAGAGGCCCTTCCCTCAGCGCCTTTCTATTTTAAGACGCCTTCCACCATTCCCATCCCTTACCTTGACGTGCCCGATTTCCCAACCTGCAAGAGGTAGGGACATACCTGATCCCTCTCATGCTACTTGGTTTTTTTAAGGTGTTCTTTATCCCGAGGTCGTTCTACCACTTCAACCTCCTCTAGACGAGGTTGCTAAATGAGTACGTGGTTCCTCTTCTTATCATCCGACATCTTCTCGATCTAGTCTAATATTTTTCTTTTGGGTAGACATGTCTTTTTCGGTTTTCTCTTCCTGTTTTTAGATAGACTAGCATTTAATCTGCCCCTTCTTTTCCTTTAGATCTACTCCTTATGGCGATTCGATGGTGGAAAGGCGCATTCCAAGTTACCCTTCCCCTTTTGTTCGCAAAAGTTTCCTTCGCCTTCTTTCCCCCCCCGTCTTCAACTCCGTCCCTTCCAAAGACCCGAGATGGCTAACTACCGAATCCCATCACACTCTTTGTTTTTCTTCTCTGTATATATTCTGCGAGAAGGTTCCAGTTCTTCACCTTTCTTCTTTTCCGGACTTTCTAATCTCCTTCGTTCCGGCGGAAGTATCCCTTTTTACCTCTTCCTTTGGTGTCTCCACGGCACGCCCGTGGCCGAAGCCTTTCTTCTATTTGCCTTCAAGTCCGAACTCCTTTCTCTCCTTCCCCCATCCTCCTGATGAGGTACTCCAGCTCATTCATTTCTTCCCGCTTTTTTAATCCTTTTTTCTCTCTCCTCTACTGATTTCGGGCTTTGCTCCGGCCTTCGGCGAATTGACTTTCGGAAAAGTCGCCCCCTTTTTCATTTATTCGGAATGACAACTTGAGTCTTGATTTTTCTCCGGCGCCCCGATCGATGTTTGAAGGATGTTTTGATGGATCGAAAAAGACTCCTTCTCCCCCCCTCCCCCTCCTATTATCGTGCAGAGTATTTTATATATTGAGTTTTCCCCTTTTTTATTTCTCACGTTAACTTAATATACGTTCCCCGAACCAGAGTTCTTTGCGGTAGGGTTTTGAGTTTCTTGATTTTTTCATCTTAGAAAATAACCATCTCGCTCTTTCTTTAGTCTTAGCATTGCATGGCTCATGTCTAAGCCAAGCTCCTTTGAGGTTACTAAAATGCCTCTAAGACTTTTTCATCTCGGGACGCCTGAGAAGTCACCTTCGAATTAAATCCTGTGGCTCAAAGCAAGAGTGACTCAGCCCCTCTCTCCTGCTTTGACCCATGGCCTATTGATTTTCGAGTCTTACTCCTTTTTCGGTAAGTCTTTTTTTCGACCCGTGTCACGGTTGCGATCAGGACCCTGTTATAGCGAACATAGCTCTCGTGCCCCTTTCGGGCCTCCCCTAAAGCTGTAACTTCACCTTGTTCTTGAATACGGACTTTGAACCTTTTCGTCCTTCCCCTCCATCGGAGAGTGGCTTCTTCACCCGCTCTTTTTTTTCCCCCTCCCTGCGACTTTTAACTTAGACCTTTCTGTTCCTTGAAATTATACTTTTCCATAGACTTGCATCATCAGCAAGCATTTTTTAAAACCTTCTGTTTTCCCTCTAGAAACTCATAATCTGTGGACAAATGTTACTCCGATCCGTTAGCTATTCACTTAGAAGGTGATGGCGCCCTCTCCACGTCAAGACTCCCCGCTGGTGAAAACCCTCCCCACTTTCTTCTCAACAGTGCCTCTTCCATTCCTTATTCGGCTGACTTGACCTCATTTGAGTAAACAGGCTAGATCCTTCAGGATGCTGGTGATGTTTTCACTCTTCTGTCTTTTTCTTCCGTTTCCACGGGTTCAGATTTAAGGAGTATCTAACAGTCCTCCTTGAAACCTGCCTAGAATTCGACTTAGTCCCCTAAATTTTTTTCGTGATCTATCCTAACAGTATTCTGCTCCCCCTTTTCTGTATCCCTTCTTCTCCCTCAAAATTTCCACAGGTTGCAGTCCAGATTAGAGGAACACACCGAGAAGATCATGTAGACTTCCTCTTCCCCTCCTCTAAGATATCTCTCTCGATGGTGCTTCTTTTCCCGAATTAATGTCTCGGGCCCCTCTACTGGGGATGTTGTCCCCTTTTTCAGTCGTTCTTCCTATCAACCCACCTATGTTTTTCGGCCTTGCCCAGCTTTTTGTTCTAAGACCGCTCCTTTTTTCAGCTTTTCCCCATTTTAGATCTATTTTTGCCCGACTCCTTCGGATCTTTTCCCTGTGCTGTGGTCTAGGAGGGCCTGAGCAGTCGCCGTTATCCTGCGTTTTACGATTCGTTTCTTCCCCCTCATTAACCCCGAATGTGGTCCTTTTTGGTGTTATTCATTTCCCAAGTATTTACTTTAATGTTTTCACCTCTATAAGTCACTTCCCTTCCCCCCTCTGATAGTCGCGGCGCGGTCCCTCCCTTTGTTAATCAGTACATACCTGGAGGCCTCACCCCCCCCCTGTTTCTCTTTCCGAGATTTCAGACATACCCCCTCCCCCCCCGATTTCCAATTTTCGAAGGACGTTTTAACCCACCTCTCTCCCCCTTTCTTCTTTCTTCCATCCGCATGGTTTTTTTTTTAAGTTTTACTTCCCTCATCGTCCATTGAGTTGCCGATTTTTTCGGATTCCTATATAAGACTTTTCTTTCTACCCCCTTTTAGGTGTAGGCCTCTAATGTAACCGCTGAGTCGTTCCCCCCCTCTGTCCGTCATTGACTTTTCTCTGAGAGGGGGACCTCTATCAATCTAGAGGGCCACATTGTTTCTTTGTTGAGCCTTATATCTGCTTTCTCGTCCGGCGCAAGTCTTCCTGCCCGGTCCGTGATCGACGTCTGGTTTCTCCCCATTTTTTAGATTTTTGCGTCCTAGATTTATGCCCCCCCGGAGAATTTTGTCCGTCTTTCCACTAGTTGTATCCCAGCCCTTGTAGATCTGTGCTTTTTTTTCCTCCCCACTCACGGAACAACCATTGCTCTTGTGCGCCCTCTCTTTTGTCCCCGATGGATCGGACTTCTTACCCCCCCCTATTTTCCCATCCAATGCTCACCTTAGTTCGTTATTTTTTTTTTCCCACCCCGCCGTCAGTCTTCTGAATAACTAGAAAAGCTCTCCCTCCCCCCGTTTCAACTTTTTTCGAGGCCTTCACATTCCCCCCTTCCCCCTCCGGGCGCTTATGCTTCTTCCCTTCTCCCAGCAAGCGCTCAGACAGAGAAGAGTATCTAGGCGAGGTTCTTCTGTTCGTGGTATTCGGACCCCTTCAGACGTTCATCACCCCTTTTTCTGTTTTAGTGAGGATCCAGACGTTTATCTATCCATCCAACTCCCCAAGCTACTCCTATTCTATGGAATCCCCAGAAGTCTTAGTTTTGCGCGCACAGTTCACTAAGCCTCCACGTATATTTCCTTCACAGTTGACTGTTACCGTGACCGATCACTTAAGGCCCTTTCCCTCTAGGAGCATTCTTTGACTATTGGATTGACGACTTTATGACTTCTTTCACGTGCCCCCCCCCCCACGGTGACTTTTTCATAACGCCTTGAGACTGGATCCTCAGAGACTCCATCCCCCATCCGGTAGCAGCTCAACAGATGTTCTTTTTTCTTCGTCTCGCCCCGCGCTCTTGCTCCCCTTCCGTTTGCCACAAGTTACCCCTTTAAGGCTTCCCCTATATTTTTCTACAATATCGAAGACTTACTCACCTTTTTATCGTGACACTTCATTGAGACCCCTCCTCCTAGAGATTCTTCGAGTCTTTCGCCTGCTTCGTGTCGGAAACATCCCTTACCCCGATATTTTCAAACACATACTCCCTGGCCCCCCGCTTTTTGAACGAAATATTCTTTTTCCCCCCACGATTATACGTTCCCCCTTTCTTGGGACTCTTTTTCTGAATGTGGAATTTTATCGCTGTGTCTGACGCCGAGGATTTCATCCCCTTCCCATATCCCCCTCTCCCTGAATTTTCTCCCTCGGCCTATTGCCCGACTGCTTCTTACTTTTCCCCTTGAAGTTTTTTCTTTTTTGCTAGAATTCGGCCTTCTATTCCCCTGTCATCGAGGTTTAGTGGTACAGGAGCAGCACGGTCCCGACCCCCCGGTTCGGCATTTTTTTTACTTTGTCCTAGCCTTTTGAAGCCCTCGTCCCAAGATACGACTTTTCCCCCCTCTTTGCTTCCGAATTTTTCGTCCCTTCCCAATTTATTCTGAAGCCTAAAGGAGTCCGTCTCCAATGTTCCTTTTCGATTGACAATCCTCTTATTTTTGGATCTCCTACGCGGTTGCCTCGGCCCACCCTCCACCCCTTCGCAACTTCCCGCGAGACCGTCTTTCTTCCTTTCTTCCCTTTTGCGTATGGTTTCCCCCCCCACCCCCCCTGACTTCTTTCGCATTACTGCATTTGGAACCCGGTTGAATAGGCTTTAGAACCCCTGCCTGCCAGGCAGGTATTTAAGCCACTCGTTTGATGCCGTTTGCTTTCTCTCGTTATTGCGTAAGTAAACCTCTCTGCATGCTCCCCCCAAGGAAGGAGCTGTAGCCATTTTCCCTCTGCCATTGCACTCCTCTCAGTTTCGGCTAAGGCATCTGTCTAGTTTGGTTCTCCTTTTACTTTTTTTTCCGCGCCTGTCTGACGTGATCTCTGTTGTTTTCGTCTCCCTACTCACCCCCCATGCGCCTCGTTATAGTCCCCCTGGCACAGTGACGATTTATGGCGCCCCCCTTCCTTGGATCTTTTGTCTTGCACCATTCTTCTTCTCCCGGTTGTTTCCCTCTCTCATTTTTCACCCCGCCTTACCCCCCAATGCACATCCTTTTTGAACCACCTCCCGAGCAGGGATGTTATCTCGACCTTTCTCGCTTTCTTCCTTCTCTTCCTCTCCGTCCGCTTCCGCGGTAGAACCTTTGTTCCCTCTTACGTCTCCGTGCTTTGGCTGGTCACCCCTTTTCTTATGTGACACTCCCTCCTTAATATCGGCTACGTTTTTTTTTTCTCGTATTTCATGTGTTTTCTCTATGTTAATGTCCTATTATTTCCTTCTTTCCTCTTGGTTTTTTTCTGCCGTCCAAGTCGTACCGTGTTGAACCCCCTTCCTTTTTCCTCCTGTCTTTGCCAGGATTCTCCACTGGTCACCCTTCCTTGCGTTGTTCCGTCCTGTGAGCCGAAGACGCGCAAGGCCTTTCATACAAGCCTCTCCCAGCGCTCCACCTTCGCAGCCTTAGCAAGTTTGTTAGTATTGAGCCCCCCCCCCCCCCCCCTTTGTCCAGCCCAGAAATCTTGACGTCCCGGCTAATTCTTGTCGGGCTGACGCTCCCTGTTTCGGTAATCTCACGATGGCTCCCCATTTTCTGTAAAGCTTCACTCCTTGCCCGGTTTTAGTCCCCGAGTCCCAAGTAGACCCCCCTATCATAGGCCATCCTCGGCCACTCACTATCTTACAACCTGGCGCTTTGCTTTAACGATACGAGGTCTCGGCGTATGGACTGACCTTTTTGCGTTTTTTCCGGCCCCTTCCATGCCGCCGTCGTTCCGGCCCACTCCAGAAAGCACTGGAGGCTAACAGTCCCCATGCAGGATGGGACTCCACTCCCCCTTTGTTGGGCTTTTTGCGCCCCTTTCCGCGCACTGACGGGCGTCAGAGACTGAGTGTGGTGACCATGTTTTGACTGTGCCTTTTCCGCCCCCGTTTTTCACTACAGCCACCCCTCCGACAGTCTCTTGAGCTTAACTTCGGTACTTTTTGTTTTTTACCTCCCCCGATCAGCACCCCTCCCCCCGATACATTACGTCTCTCTGCTTCGTGCTCAGTCCTCTTCGTGCCGTCTTTCTTACCCGTTTATCGAGCAGACTGTTACGCGTCAGAGCGTGCTGTCGCTTTTGTCCTTAGGAGCCAGTTTCCTATGGTTTTTTTTCAGTTTCGACCCTCCACCACGCGCATGTGGTATACCGGGAATTAGACGTTCGTCCCCGGACTTTTTCTCCTCCCGTAATCAAAAGTTTACTTGACTTTCGACCCCCCCCTCCCCCCCCCGTTCGCTGAGCTGGTCTATTTGATATGAGGCATTACCGGGCTTCCAGTTTTTCTCTCCTTCCTTTCACTTATTCCTTTTTGTTCAGGCTGAAGTTTCTTCCCCCTCCTCCGTGGTTTTCTCTCTCTACTGTCGCGGTTTCTTGATCATGAGTCCTTTGTAGCTTTCCATTGTTTTTGCTACTCCTAAGCCGAAGAGGTACCATACCCTGCCTTTCCTCCTTTGTCAATTGGTTAGAGTGAGTCTCCCTCTCTTATTCTTCCTTTCCCTGACTCCCGCCCTGGGGGTAAAAGGCTTTTCGTGAGGCTCACCTGCCACCCTCTTCTTTGAGATCTTCTCCCTATTTGTCCCTCCCCTGCGGTGTTTTCGCCCCTTGCTACCCCCCGTTCGCTCACGCCTTCGATTATTTTCCGCTGTCGAGACTATTTAATTCGGGTCGGTTTCCTTCTTTTTCCCCACGTCCCCTTCCCCCTTCACTGAATTTTTTGTTTTTTGTTTTTTTTTTGTGTTGTCCGCTGCACCTTCCAAACCTTTCGTTGCTGAAGAGTTACAGTCTCCCTTCACTTTTTGCTCAGCACGTACGGTTTCCCAGGGGTTCCGTCCCGCGTTTTTCAATCTCCCGTTGCGCTTCTTTGGTCCCTTTCTTCCCCCGGTCATTGACCGTAAATTCTCCTGGTCCCCTTAGAGGGCCGCCCGAAAGCGTGATCTTGCCTCTTTCACTTGCGCTGCCTGGCTCGTGCAGCGTGCTTCTTCGTTTACGATTTTCCGACGTTTTCGGTACTTGTTTGCTCATTTTCAGTTTCGGCAATCGATGTCCCCTCAAGTGAGAGTCCCCCCGCATACCTAGTTCCCTCGTTTTGCCCGTCAACAGTAATACTGATCCTCTCCTGTCGACTGGTTGTTGACATGAGGCCCACTAGTCGTCTTTTCTTTTCTGCTCTCTAGTTCGGTACGTGATTGTTAGGACTTTAATCCCCTTTAATCATGACTCAATTGTTAACCCACTTTGATCTGGCTTGAAGAGGCATCTTCCCATCCACCTTGTCTCCTATTTTGAGGAAACCCCCGCACCGCGAAAGTAGTTTCTCACCCGGATACTCTGCTTTAGTGGCATTCCAGGGACGTTAATGGCATTTCTCGGTTGAACACCCCAAAAGTTCTAGGACTAGTAAACTGTACTTCACTTTCCCGGGAATTGCGACGCCCTCTCCCCTCCCGATCCTAAATGGCGATAAGACCCCCTTTAGTCCGGATGGTTAGATGCGTTCCTGTTTGTCCTTTGGCTTTTGCGGCTTGTGCTATTCTTCGATTCCCCTTCACAGTCCCTTGCAACCCCCGAGATTTCACGTAGGACTGCCCAACTCCCTTCTTTTTGAGCTCCCTTTTATACCGTAGTAGTTCCGCCTGTTATCCGTTAGTTTCCACCAGGACGTGTTAATGACCCCTCAGCTTGCTCGCAGGCGACCCCCCACAGCTTTGAGCTCTTCTCCTAGAGTCTTCCTTTCTTCTCCTGCTGGATCTAGGACTTGCTTTATCTCGGACCATCATGTGATGTAGAAGGCCACCCCCCCAACCCCCCCTCCCTTTGTTTTTTGATGAGAACATTCCCTTCTTCGGTGTCTTTTACTCAGGGTAACCCCATGACGGAGGGTTTTTCTTTACCACGATAAATCCTTTCCTCTTCCCGACACCTAGATCATTTTTCACCTCCTACTGTTTTTCTCCCATGAATGCGGTGGTCTTAGTCCTTCCCTCGTCGAGTAGCCTTTGATTTCTACGCTCTTAAGATCCATCCAGCTCCTCTTCCGTTTTGGATCCGACGCATTGGTCCCTTTACAGCTCGTTCCTTTTGCCGGCTCCAAATAGATATCACTCCCCCCGCTTTTCTCGGGTCTTCTAGACCTTGTTATTACCCATAATCCCCTGTCTTCCGAACCCTTTTTCCTTCTTGTTAAGCAGACAAAGATTGACCCCCTTTGGTTCTAGCCTCTCTTTCCTAAACGTTCTACTTTGCCGTGCTGAACTAAGTCATTCATTCCCTCCTCTCCTATAATATTCTTTTTCACTCTAGCGTGGCCCATTCTGATTCCGCCGGCCAGTTTCTTGTCTGCTAAAATTGGACCATGTATTGCGTCTTTTCCCCGTCTTTCCCCAGAGTGCCCCTTTCTGATCTTCCTCTCCGTCATTTTTCTCCTTGTGAAGTAGGTACCTTGCGTTCTGTTCTCTTCTCGTTTTCGCCTTTGTATGCCGCCACCTCGTTCCCTTTAAGTCCATTCCCCCCCTGTCCGAGCTTTCTTGACCCTAAGCAGACCTTTGTCATTTCGCTTTCGCTTTGTCTCCCCTTCTCATTCCCCGTCTCCTGTACATCCTGCTTGGACCCCTCCACTGAGAGGGGTTTTTGGTCGCCTCCTCCCACCTTACATGAGAGTTCTTCTCAGATTTCCCTTCTCCTTCTGCGATCGCCCCGAACGCTCCCAAATTTCACAGATTCCACCCTTTCTTGTTTTCTTGGAAACTTACTTCCTTTAAGTCAGCGGTCCATTATCACGCTTCCGAGTAATGTGTCTTTACCTTTCTAGTACTCTAGTTAACACTAAACTTTTAGACCCATAAGTGGTATGCATTAAGTAGTATGCTTACGTCTTTAATTCCAGATTTCCTTCTAATGTATTCTGTGAGGGTCAGTCTTTTACTTTCATTGTTGATTTTCTAGATTTCCCGTATCCTCTCTCCGTACTAATCCTCTGTTGTTTTTTTTTCTGCCCTAGCAAGCCAATTCCCCCCCCGATCCCCACGCAACATCCCCACACAACTACCCAAAAGTGACCGTAGAACCCATACCCCTAGGCACCCCTGCGTTATGAATCTCCAGCTCAGTTATTCTTTCCAACTCCGGAACATGATAAGGAAAGGACGACTCAAGCCGGAAATCCTGCTCCGAGGAGGGGAAGTGACATCCCGAGGCAGACTGACCACACGACGACTCGTAGCACTCTAACCCCCACCCTATTAAGCTTATCCCCCTGATTACCCTCCCTAGGGTGTTATCCCCGCCTGAGGGTGCTGCAGAAGCGCCATATAGTCTAATTGACCTAAACTTTACAGTGCTCCCGGACCTTCCCACGCTTTGCGATCCCCTACGCCTATAGTTTCTCTTTCTTTTTTTTGTGGTGTGTCTGTTGGCCTCTTTTTTGGTTTTTGGGCTTTTCGGGCTCATCAATGTATATCCCTTCACTTGTCCCCTACTCCTGACAGGCTTCCCTTTTCAGCGGTTTGTAACCGGTACGCGTTTTCAGAACTTCAATTTAATTGGGACCTTTGATATTGTAGACACTTCGCGTCCTTTAGGTATTTTCCCGTAATTTGTCCCCCCTTCTGCTCTTCTTGAATGATAATGTTTTGACACCGATCCGTCCCCTTTACTCCCTTTATGAGTGAAATCCCCTTTTCTCCTCCGCCCTTTTGAAGTTTAATCAAGTCCCTTCTACCCCCGCTTTAGAGCCTAAAGACCACATCTCGTTTTCCCCCCCCCACCCCCTCCTTTTACGATCTTGTCACTCATCTGTCCGCCCTCGCCCATCGCTATTCGGCCATAGGTCTAACTAGCAGCATTTTCTAGCTTGGATGTCTTCCACCCCCCCTCTAGGGGTAGAATCAAGGATTCTCTCTCCTCCACTCCCCCTCCAGGAACGGAATTATCCAAGACTTTGATTGAGAGAATTTTATTGCTTCATCCGATCCATTGATCATGATATTCTTTCTCAAAATGCTGGGATTAGAACCCAAATGCTTTCGTTTGCATAGACCAATTCTCAGCACTTTTCTGCACAGATTTGATTGAATTGGCTACACGCTCAGTCATGATCCCATAATTACATCTCCTCTACCTGATTATCGACTAGAAGGAAAAAAGTAAAGATTACCGTCTACACCCCTTGAAGCCCGATCCAGTATTCCTTGCACGTTCTTTTTCCTTTTTCCCCGCGGTGAAGGGGCGCTCGAATCCAAGATTCGAGAGTGAGAGTCCCCTCTCCCTTCTCTTCTATAGTCTCCACTCTCTCAGTTAATTTGCCAGTTTAGGCTTGTAACCCCCCCCCAACTATGATATTCCTTCGTTTCCCTCCCAGGACCGTTATTATTGTTTTTTTCGACCCACCAGTTTATTGCGTTTTTTTCGTACGCACACCGAGTGCCGTTTTTCTCATAATAGCCCTCGTTCCGTTTGTCCTCTCGTTTTGCCGCGCTCTCAACGCTTGCCGTGTTCCCAAAAGACTCCTCCTATTCTTTCCCCAAACCCAAGGTCTTGATCCGGGCAATTACTAGGAGCGTTTTCTAACTGTTTTCTG
>Ga0179593_1514528_pt1 | contig 10720 bp, 10 predicted proteins | sample CZODoug2_1_08_16_FD_185931 | JGI IMG/M metagenome (GOLD analysis project Ga0179593, IMG submission 185931) | Vadose zone soil fungal communities from Angelo Coast Range Reserve, California, USA - CZODoug2_1_08_16fungal (PacBio error correction) | ecosystem: Environmental > Terrestrial > Soil >... | reverse complement strand
CGTCCCTTTACGGAAAAGCCAGGACGGTTTTTTTGGTTGTTTGATAGTCCGCAGCCTGACCTTTTTTAGATTCCTCTCCGGTGTTTCATCCTCTTTTTTCTACCATATCAGACGGACCCCTTCTCCCCGGCCGGGGTCCCTTTTTTTTTGTCTCTTCCTTTAGTCCAGAACCTCGCGCAAAGCGACTTGAGGACCCTTCGGTCTTTCCCCCCCGCTGTTTCCCCTTAAGTTTCAAGTTGCGATTAACGTCGTTTTCTAGCTTCCAGTTGACTAACTCGGCTGATGTCAATTTCCCCAGTCTGCGGCTGCCTCCTCACAGTTAAATACTGATTTGTGAGAATGTACAACCCCTACCCCCCCCCTTCTTCCACTACATCCTCCCCCCGCATACAAACGCACCTGCGCGCCCCATGGTTGTTGTTCTGCCGTTCCAGTCGATTTCCCCCACGCATGATGTACCCAGGGTCGGTCAGTCTCCCTTCCTTTGGCCGCGTGCCGTTAGAATGCAAATGCAATACTACGTATTTGCGCATTTTCCAGCCTGCCTCTTTTTTCTGCCGAAGTCAACTCAGAAGAACGTTCCCGGGACGTCCGAGCCCCAGCTTTTTTACATCATTCGGACTTTTTTTAAATTCCTTTTTTTTTCCCAGCCACCATAACATGACCGTAGATGAATCAGTACGTGAAGAGATACGAAGCAAAGATAAAAGGCATCTCCTAATGTTTTATAAAGACTGCGTTCTTCCGAGGCAAGGGTGACTATTAGTCCAAGGGGTCTTAACCCCCCATGTCTCAAACCCCTCTCCAAGAATTTATTTTCGATGCCCACCTTCTTTCCCCTTGTCCTATTCCATGTAAGGAAACTCGCAAACGAGCACTCAGATCCTCCTTCCCTTTCCCCTCGCCACTTCCCGGTAATTTTCAACCTGACCGCGACCAGGACCGTTCTTCGGGCCAGTGTAAAAGCATTTGGGAGTCCAAACCACCCCAGCCAACACCTACAAGATGAGTTAAATTTCACGAATTTGCCTGCTATAACCCCCCTTCCAAAGGTGCCAAGTCAATTCAACCCGAATACCTGTCCCTCATCAAACTGCAACAGTCCCCCAACGCTGACTTGAGCTTCCCCCCTTCCAGTAAGCCCGGGATAAGAGTGCAACAGTTTTGGAAGTCTTGACATCCGGCCGTTGTTCTCCCGGGCACAAGTGAACCACCCCAGTACAGACCCCCGTTCACTTCCGACTTTGATCTCTCTCACATTTGGCACCAATTCCCGTCCTCCATTTCAAAGGGGGAAACTGATGAAGCAAGAAGATCATTTTCTCCTTTTTTGCCGGGTATCCCACCCCGGATGGCACGGCGGAGGTTTTTCCACGCCGACTTGAACTGACCCCCTGGCCCCAGCCCTGAGAAGGACTGTGATGGGAAGAAGGACTCCCCTTGGCGTTGCCGGCCGTCTGAGCGAACATTTTGCATATAAACCCCGACACGATAACATAATTATACCCGGGTTTTTTGAGTTCCCCTTCCCGAAGTCCCTATCCCTGGACGGACTCGAACCCCCCAAGGTCAATAGGTCTTATGGAGCGCTACCTGCGTTTCCTCCCCCCCACGCCTCTCCCCGTGCGAGGTAATTGAACGCGACGATTGCCTTTGCTGTTGTGCCGGCCGTTGCTGCACTTTTGACCCCAGTAGAGATACAGCCCCACCGCCGGTTTCCTGCTCTGATTTAGACAAACGACCCCCATTTTACATAGAAGTTGACCTTCTTCCTTCGTCCCATCCCCCCGTCGTTTTTTTCTCTTTCTCTCTCTTTGATAAATAATTTTGTTGTTGTGCGACATCCTACCTGGTTTGGGTGGACAGGGAAGAATCCTGCCACGTTTCTCTTTGTTCCTGCTTTTTTTGGTATCCATCAGCCTGTCAAGTTGCTGTGGGATGCTGCTCTCGGCAGAGAAGCGAGCCATCCTTTTTCGGGGCTGACGGACAGAGACCCCCCCTCCCTTACCCCCACCATCACCCCAAGGAAAAAACAGCGTACTTGCCCCGTTTTCCACCGCAGTTTCCCTCTTCTTGAGCTGCCCTGAAGTGGAGACAGAGGAGAGGTTGAGAAATTTGTTCCCTTGCTTTTTCCTTCATGGTCTCCAGTTCATTTTTGAGAGCCAGCCCCTTTAGACCCCTCACCCTTGGTTGCAGGTTGTGGTGTGTGACATTTGAGGCCCTCTCCTGTTTTCCACCGTCACGGGTAGAGCGTGACTTTGAACCCTTTTTTCCATGAGTTTACGCGGTGCTCTTCTGAGTAGTTCTGGTACGTCCCCCCCCCTTGGAAAGTGGAACCTCACCTCCGCGGTTTAGCCTAATTGCCGTTGGCTCACTTGCCGAGCGTTGGACGAGGTTAGGGTGGCAAACGGTGTTTGGCTTGCCCCCCCCCCGTTACCTTTTTTTGACTTTTGAGGATTTTTATGATCCCCTTCCCGACCTACGTTGGATTTTTGCAATAAAGTGCCGGGTCCCCCAACTGTCTTCTTCCGCCCCGGTTCAAGTCTGGACCTTTCCGGCTTTCCTTGCCGTAAAGCCAGCTTGTGAACCGGGATCAGGCCATGTATTTTTTTTTTCCTTAAGTGGACCCGGTGCCGGGTGAATTTGACCCCCTGGACGTTGCTTTGGAAAGCTTATTTTTGTTGTCTGAGTGGTGGTCAACCGGAGCGTGAACCCCGTGCCCCTATTCACCGTGTCCCTTTGTCGCTTTTTTCTTTCCAATGAACCGGATTCCCGATGAACGGCGCGAAGATCTTCGCGTCGTTTTTTTCCCAGCAGTTTAGACAGGGCCAAAGTCCCCTTCCCCGCCTCATTAGCCTGCCGTCCTCAGGGTTTTTGTGTGTGCCTCCCCCTTACCACTAATGTCCCCCCCCCCCCGAACCCCTTTAACGACTTTCCGGGTCCCGATGTCTTCACATTTAGTCGTAGAGTTTTTTTGAAATTGGTCAGTCCTTCTCATCTCTTACAAGTTTGAGCTATGACGTCTGTTTTGCGTCCAAGGGAGCTTCCGCCTACTGCTTCTCGTTTACGCGTCTTGCCCGTGACGTTCTTTCCTTTCCGGCCCCCCATCCCCCCCCCCCCCCCCCCTTATTCCATTGCTGCAACTTGCGCAATACGTTAAGGGTCTTCAGGGTTGCCCCTGCCCCTTCCTGCAGGCCCCGATGAATCGGCGGAACTTTTCCGAACATCAGCGTGGTTGGAATTGGCATCACCACCTTATGGTTCAAGTTTTCGCGGTTCCTTTCAGGCAGGAGAGGGTAGGCTTTTCCTTATCGTTCCTTTACAGTCAACGAACCCGACTGGAAGTCTATCATTATGGTTCTTGCGGTGACGCGCGTCCGTTCCGGATAGCTACGCCCCTCTCCGGAGTCATGGCGAAGCGATCTTCTAGCTTGGCTCAACCGCAGCTTTCTGATTGCGGGATGGACTCCTGCTTTTCCCCCTGTCCCCCGTCCGGGTCCGTTTTTTTTGATCTGTTGGACGGTGATTTTCACCCCCGGACGTTGCAGAGGGAAAAAAGAAGGCGCTCGCGCTTCTGCGGTCCCTATCAACCATGTCCAACCCCCCCTGGCAATTCCGGTATATACGTCTAATCTCTCTCTTTCCTCCGTTGTGTGAGTAGATAGACGTACCTCCTTTCAGCATTCAAATTTTTGGTTTCTGGTTTGTTTCGTCCCCTCATCCTCTACGACGAGCGACTCAGTGTAATATTCCCTTATTCAGCTCAAATTTCCTCCCTTGCCACCCGGCCGGGATTTTTGTTTTGTGTCTACCAGTATTTTTAAAGCTGGCTGTTGTTTGACCCGGACTTTTTCCCTGCTGGTCGGCATTCATCTTTCTGAAGCATAGCTGATCTCGGAAGAAATAGCCTGCCGTCTGGTTTCCCGCGGGCACCGTCGATCTTCAGCAAACGTAGTGCTGGGTTCTGCCCCTCGTCCCTGACTCAGACACAATTTTCACCTGACCCCGTTCTCCTGCGCCATGACCCGCCCCCGACTGGAACATAATGGTGGTTGACACCCACCGGCTCCTTCCCCCTCGGCCCTTTTTGCCACCTTGTCCTTCTTCCGCCAGCCCGACTTGGAGTGCCCTTGCCTCCCCCCTGTGACTCCCCCCCATTACCTACCGTCTTGCTCCTGTTCCTCAGAATGGCCATAAGGTTTCAATTTAGGTCACCCCGCCTCCCTGTCCGTCCGCTCCCCATCGTAACGCATCGCTGCATGAAGTTCCCTACGGTCAGGGGTTTATATTCCCCCAGCTCTATCTTTGTACGCTCTTTGTTGGAACCCCCCCCCCTCCCTTACAGTTCACCCGAGAACTATACCTGTATTCTAAAGAGCGTTCCCTTTGTCCCGCGCCCCTTTTGACCGGTGTTCATTAGTTCCAAGGGGTTAGAACCCCCCCCCCCATGAGAAACCCCCTCATGGTCCAGCCTGTTAAGAAGTTGTCGTATTGCCCCTGTAAGGACACCAGATTCAACCTCTCCTTCCTCCTCTACCGGCCACTTCTTCCTTTCCAGTTTCCACAGCCACCGCGACCCAAACCCTTTTATCGCCCATTCAACCGTTTTTGGTTGTGGTTTTTGGTTGGGGGGTTTCCCCCCCGTGACCTAACAACCAACCATGCTTTTCCCACCCTCCCCCATCATGGCTTCAGGAAGTCACCCGGAACAGGGACCAAGCTCAAAGCACTCTATCACGTTACCACAGGTCAATCCCGCTTCGAGAGGTTTCCCCTTCCACTTCCGCCCCGTTATCAAGCACGAAACGGGACCTTGGACCCCCCCCTTTCCCTTTTTGCGCCCGGTAACATGGAATTTGAAAGTGCAACCCCATTCCCCCAATTGATCTCTATTCATCATTCTAGAAGGGAAGGACCCCCTGTCCGGCCTTCCAGCACGTTGACGGCCCAAAGTAACTCCTTCCCCTCTCGGACCGTGAGCCTCGCCGCTGACCAGGTTTTTTTGGATTTTTTTTCCCCCCCCCCCCCCCCCCCACTGCCCAGGGAAAGGGCCCAGAAAGACCGGCAGCATTTTTTCCCGGCGTCCTCCATGGATGGGTAAGAAGGACAACGCTAGCTAAAGACGTTTGCCGGCTCGGTTCCCCCTCAATGAGGGACCCCACGACCGATTTCCCCCCCCAGGCCGTTTGTTTTTTACGGCCCACTGCGCCCTTCCTCACCAAGGAAGACCGAGTCGCGTAGCGCCTGGCGCTTCCACTGAGGGCCTCCCGCTCAGTTGCCTCTTACGGGAGCCCTTTTTCTTGACTATGGGTGGGTTCTTCCCCCTTCCCTGACACCTTTTCCTTCTCCAGTCGAGAGCTACCACAGCCGTTTACGGCTGAGGGTCTTCTCCCCGAAACGGGACACTCGCCTGTGCCCCTTGTTACTTTTTCGTGGTCTGACATTTTCTCTATTTTTTCCCCCCCCCCCCCGTTTGTTGTTGTGAGAGTGCGGAAATGTGATGTTGGCCTAAACTGAAGCCAAGTTGTCCGACACTGGACGTGTTGATTCGGTTCTGGGCACTTCAGCCGCCCATGCTTTTTTAGTCTTTCTCTAGCCTTGCGACGTATCCAGTGTGTAGTTAAACGGCCAAGAAAAAAAGAGTCATTCTCCCCCCAATTCCCGGCAATAGTGAGTACTGGGTCGTGATCTGCCCGCATGGCCCCAGAATCTCGATTTATGTCAGATGCTGGTCTAGGAGTTTTTTTCTTGAATGGATCTCACTGGCCCTTGTGACAGAGGAAAACGTGGATTGCCCCTGGTATCTTCTAGTGGTGAAAATGACCGATTTTTCAAGATAATTTGACCCGGACTTTGATTGGCCACCCCCCCTGTTCGTGACGGGTAATAATTGGACTCGTGCTGGTTTCTTTTTGGCCTGGAAGTTGGTCCCAGCAACAACTGAAGGAAGTTTGAACGCTTGACGCCCCCCGCTTTATTACACGGCTCGGGCAAGTCCCGGGCTACGCTTCCATTTGCCCCCGTCAGAAGTGCCTTTTGAGGCGGGAGATCACTCCCTGCGGTTTGGTATGGTTGTGAAATTGCATTTGACAGGCGGCTCCCCCCCTATTTTTCCCCTTTCCGCTCTTCCCTCTTAAGTGAAGGCAGCCCTAAGAAGTTTCGTTTCCCCGTGCTGGTTTGTCCATTAGCAGGCAGTATGCGGGTTGACTTCTGAAAGTTCCGGTGTGGAATGCCTCCTGCTTTCTGCCGTTGGACCTTCCCTTTTCTTTTTGTCTTTTCGTTTGATGCAATGCCAAGCTTGTAATAAGAACACACCGTTGTGTCCCTGTTTCGGGCTGAGATTCCCGTCCCTGGAAATGCTTAGGGTCTTTCTCGGGCGTTTTGCATTTTTTTACTTAAAGGAAATTCCCCCCCCCCCCTTCCCTGACAGCATTTGAGACTGAGGACGGGTGTGCTGGTGCTTTCCCCCGGTTTCACAATGACCCCGGTCCCGGCCGCGGCAATTGCCCGCTCTTAGAACATTTTATTCGACTGACCTGCCTGCTGGTCCGCCCCCCTTTCATCTCCTTACCTCCTTAGTCTGCCGTTCATGTTTTGATGTGATCCCTGACCGTAGTCGAACCTCAGCGATTGTTCTCTGCTGTCCCGTTTCAGTCTTCCTTGTTGCCCCTTCCTGGCCATCCCCTATGACAGGCGGGACACAGTTCAATTACGTAGTAACAGTTGCAGCGTTTTCCAGGCACGTCCGGACGATGGCTGGGGCGTTAGTGACATGGTGCACGTTGGTGACACCGGGGAACCCTTTGCGACACCGGATTGGTTCAGTTGGCCTTTCTTTCCGGCCGGCTCACGTGAGGGGAAGGACCTTTGTGGAGCGGGTCTGCTCACCCCCCCCCCCCCTCACTGCGGTACCTTCGGCGTCATCATCGTCAGGTCCCGCGGACCCGAGTCGACCGACTTTCTTCTGGCGAGCTAAGCCAGAATGTCCCTTTGACCTGCCCTCCTTTTATCTTGGGTTCCCCACCTCCTGCGTTTGCGATCAGGAGAATATCGCCCCCACCCCTCCCCTCTCCCCTGTCCTGTTGACGAACGTCTGGAGGTTTCTCTGATAAACGGACTCTTACATGGTAGACCGCGGCCCCCCTTCTGTCCCAAAAACAAGACAAACCAACTGTCCTGGCCCTTTTCCTTCTCATGAGTACGATAGTTCTCCTTGTATACTATTTTTGAGAGAGACCTTCCCTCCCTTCTCCGGAAAATTGCCAGTACGGTGGTCTGGTTGTGATAGTCCCCATCCTCCAGATCGCCCTCCCCCTGTTTCTTGTGTCATTATCGAAACCTTTCGCCTCGTGCAGGGGACCTGCGTTATTTTTTTGTCTCTAGTGAGTCCCAGAGAGTTCGACGTTGTCCCTTCTTCTTACCCCTCGCTGCGGCTGTCACAAGTTAGAAGTCGTAGATGGAGTGCCTAACTTTGACCTCATGCTCGGGTCCCCAGCGGGAACCGTCATTATCACTCCTTCGTCGTTCTGGGTGAGTGAAAACTCCTAAACCTTCTCCCCCCCCCCAGTTCTCCTTCCCTACCCTCAAAGGCACTGCGCGACATGTTTTGGTTCTGGTTCCCCTTTGACTCCTGTAAACTTTGATGCCAAAGGTAATTCAGCCGCCCGCATCTTGTTCTTCTGTGGAGCGAATCCCCCAATTAATTTTTCTCATGTTCCCTCTTTCCCGTTGATGGCCCGAACTTCCCTCCGCCACGTAACCGAGTACCTACTCAGCCCGCATTTTGGTTCCCAGCTCTGACTGCCGTTCTGCTTCCTCCGGTTTTCTTTACGGCAACATTCACATGACCGTCAGAGCTCTAGAGAGCTTCCGAGGGCCCGCACCTTTCACATGGCACAACTCCCTCATGTGCCTTTAACAGTCCCCGTTGCCGTTTCCCTTTGACCGTGGTCCTCTTTCCCAGGGTCTTTGAAAGGCACCACCACCCCCTCCCTCTTCGCTTCGGCAGGCTAAATTCTAAGAGGGGAGATTAACTTTCCGGCACCTCGGAACCGATCGCCCTCAGCACCAAGCGACACGGGTTTCTAGTCATTTCCCGTTTTTTTCCAGTGAAACTTAAAAAGAGAAGGTCCCCTTTTTTCTCACAAACAACGCGTTCCCCCTTTTTTTGCTCCCCTACCCAACCAATCCCCAAACTTACCAGAATGAAGTTCACGGCACGCGGATAAGGAATTACCGTTGGCCACACTCCCCCCAACCGCATACCCCTGCTGATCACCGATCACCCCGCACGGCACCTACCCTTTCTTAGCGGGACCAGTCGTGGCCCTCCTGAACTTTGACTGTCCCCCCTTCTTACATCCTTCCAGGAAAAGTCCCCATGACCCCATCAACCGGCCCATGGAGATCCAGCTTCAGGGCCGCTTAAATTTCCATTCCTTCCCCCTGTTTGCAAACGGCCTTCTAGCCGCTTCCATCTCGCCAGGACAGGACCGCGGCCCCACTTGCCGGCGGTTTTTTGGTCTTTTCCACGGCAGTTGAAGTAAAAAAGAAACTTTAGACCTTGAGCCCGGCAGACAAGTTATGGCCGCCTTTGCTGGCTCCCCTTGCAGTTCCGCGCTGGCACGGCCAGTTCCACCCCCTTTACACGCTCCAACATGGCAGGTCTACGATCCCCTACGTAAACTCTCAGGATTTCTCCAGGCCCTACATCCCTAGCTCGCTAAAGCCTTTTCTGCGTCCCTTCGGGCAGCTCCCTGATCGACGCTGGTGCTTCAGGTCATGAGAGATGACGCTTGTTTGCGCGTCTTCAGGGATCCTGTTCTGACGTCCGTTCTCTCGACCTCCCAAAGAAGGGGGGTTTGATGGATAGAAAAAACTCAGGCCCCTGCCCCTTGTCGGCCCCTGCCTTCCGGCGTTTTTCCAATCCAAAAAGGTCTGCATATCTTATTAACTTTCCCCCCCACTCCCGTTTTTTTCTAGAGATGTTATTTGCTTTTTTTTGTTTTTAAGCCACTTTCCTTCAAAGGTTCATCCTTCGATTTTCATTTTTTTTCCCCCTCATCCTCAACTTCTTTGTTTGACTATAGACTGGCTGGGTATCCCAGGTGTCGATCGGACGCAACCCCCCCCCGATCATATTAGCCCCTTCTTCCCCCCGAAAGGAGTCGAGGCGTGAGCCTTCCCTCAAGTCCGCCGACAGATAGCTTTCCGCTGCTTTTTCCTGGCCGTTGTCCGGATCGCTTGCGTTGCACTGTGTGTTTTCCCTCAATTGGCGCCATGGGCTCTTCTTGGGTTCTTCAAAATGCTTGAGGCCAGCGCCTGCACCCTGACGTAGAGCGGGTGACTGCCTCCAGGCTTCGGATGACGTACGGTAGGGAGGGTTCTTTTACGGCCCTGACAAACACCGGTTTCACTAGTGGCGTCCAGGACGGGATCACTTACCCTCTTTTCTTCTTTGCTCAGCTGAAGGTGCAGGTGGAAGACACCGTTTTTTGAAATGAGGCTTTTTATGATCACCGTCACTGAAAGTGGCTTGGGGTGCCTTTCCTTTTCCCGGGGACGACAACCGGCAGGGTGATGGTAATTCCCGTGGCATTTCTTTATAGTGTCCTTTCCGTGACCCAGCTCCTTTGGTGCAGTTCTTTGTGAAATTCCATTTTTTAGGGTCTGGCGCGGTTAAGGTTCCTTCCGGCCTCTTTCCTCCCTTCTGTGAGGGGGAATTCAGAGTGTCCTTTTGATGTGTTTTGTTCCTCCCAACCTCCCCAGTTTGTGATCCTCCCTTTTCGTCAACAGTTCCATGTAGAGTTTGGCTGTCATATTTCCCTGTCTTATTGCCATGGTGAGGCTTTGCTCCGTTCCCGTGAGAGTTGAGTAGATTTTTCCTTGAATGAACGTAGGCCCCAGCTGGGAGGCGAAGCAAGAAGGTTTCATGTTTCTCCCCCTTTCCCCTACGGACCCCGGTCCCGTTAATGCTCTTATTACTTTCCTAGGTTTTTGCGAGTTTATCGTGACTGTTGCCTTGCGAATGACTCCCCAAAAGTATGCTTTGTTTTTTTTTTTTTGAGGTTTTTTTTTTTTTCCCCTTCCGGCGTCCTCCATACCTTCGATTTGTTAGGGATTGTTCCCGTTTTTCCCTTCGGTATGGCCCTGGAAGGGAAATAAACTTTCTTCTTTTTTTTATGAACATGAGAAAAGAATTACTTTTTGATTTCCTCTTCCCCTTTCCTTTTCCTCAACTGTAGGAGGGTGTAATGGGATGTTCATCAGTTTTTGTGTTTCCATCTCTTTTGTACGTTTCAACGTAGATCCTTTCTGTGGGTAATGGCTTTTTCCTGGGTCGAGGGATTTTGAGTAGTTTCCTTTGACCCTCTCCCCCAGAACTGGTCTTTAGGATAATCATAGTTTACTGCTTTTTTCTTTTCGCCTCGTTCTTTTCTTTTTATTCTTCTAAGAAATAGGAAGTGAACATTACATGAAGGTCCATTTCGCTAAGGGTTCATAAGCTGTGAGAAATTTCCCTTCTTCCAACCACCTTTTCATCTCCCCCCATCCCTAATAGTTCACACCCACCCAAGGTAGACATTGATTTTTTTCTCTTTCTACGGGTTCATAACCAGAGTCTTCGGATAGAGGTTCCGGCTTTCGGGTCCAAGACACCCGTGGCCCCCTCCTCTGCCTGCTCCCCCCCCCCTTTTTGACTTTTAATTTTTTATTTTTT
>Ga0179593_1469718_pt1 | contig 10720 bp, 8 predicted proteins | sample CZODoug2_1_08_16_FD_185931 | JGI IMG/M metagenome (GOLD analysis project Ga0179593, IMG submission 185931) | Vadose zone soil fungal communities from Angelo Coast Range Reserve, California, USA - CZODoug2_1_08_16fungal (PacBio error correction) | ecosystem: Environmental > Terrestrial > Soil >... | reverse complement strand
CGCCTTCTGCTCTTCTACCTTTTTCCTCTTACTTTCAGGGAGTGGGGCGCTTTCTGTTCCCTCTCTCTGGTATGCTCTCGAGCGCGCGTGCTTCTGTCCTGAGAGAGTTATCTCCCTGTTAAGGCGCTTTTTAATGACCTCCCGACCCTTTCCCTTGGATGCTGGTCTTGATGTGATTGAACCCTACATGAACCTTTTGTGTGCTTAGCCCTATTTATTTTTTTTTTCCCGTCCGCATCCCGAGCTCCGCCTGAAATTATCCACAATCCCTTTGGTTTGATGAGTCTTTTTCCAACCACAGTTTGGACCTCCCCCGGGTCCTACGTTTCGCAAGCTGGCGGCGTTCTCCAGAGGTTACTGGAACCCCCCTTCCTTGTCCCTTATCCGTTCCCTAGCTACAACTGTCCCTAAAGCTTTTTTTGCTCCCTAATGCCTTGCGCGTCGCTTGCTGCTAAAGTTGATTCCCCAAACCCACCCACATTCGCTCAGTTTTAGGCCCGACGAGGTCCTTTCTTCCTCGTGGGTCCCGAGACCGACTTGCCCTTCATTCTCCCCAAGCTTTCAGTGACCACACCCCGGACCATTGGCTTATCCAAAAGGAATTTTTATCCGCACAAACCCTTGAGTCTTTTTCCCCTTAGGAAGAAATTCGCGGCTGTGATCACTTTTCTCATGCTTCGGAAATTTCGGCCCCCACCGGAGATTTGGATAGGATATTCGAATTGGCGTGATTAGCGGACCCCATTCGCTGTCTTTTTCCCCTCCCTGCAATCCTTATCTCCTCGCGCCTTAGAATTTCTCACCTTGGCGTATTGTCAGAGTCTGGTTCTGAGGACCCAATTCTAGCTGGCACTTTTCCCGCTCTTTTTTGCGAACACCCGACGCCTCTTCGATATGATGTTCTCCTTTTTCGACCCCGTGCACCCCCAGCAAGATCCCGCCCTTTGTCGCCGACCAATGTGATGACCCTTACGTTGTCGCCTATCTCGTTTTTCCCCTCCCCACCGGGGGGAACTTTCCCCTTTGATTTTTCCTGAGCCTCAGAAAATAGAGTTTTTTTCCACTCGCCTTTTTTTGATGATTCTTTTCCGCTTCGGACGAATTGCCCCTCTTCCCCCCAATCCTCCCATGGCGTGTAGCGTGTTCCCCTCTCCGTTTCTTTTTCTAGACCGGGCTTAGTGGTAGAAATATGCTTTCTGCCAGAACGAATTCAGCCGCTTTTCGATCATGCGCGTCGGCTGCCTGAAATCTTGTCTTCATTCCTTCGGCCGGATTCTGACTCACCCGCAAACTTCGCGCTCTGATTTAGGCCCCACCGGATACGTCCTTGGCTTTCTATGAGAGAGCTCACACTTTTTCCTTTATGATTGGCTCCTGGCCAAGTCTCGACCTTCCCCCTTCGGAAGCCAGTAGGCGCATACCCTGGTCACCGGACGCTAGTGTCGTTAAAGGCCACACCTCCCTTCGACTTCTCAAAACCTCTAGGAACCCTCCCGCTGGCGTAACGAACCCATACTTCTTTTCTTCTTTGTGAAGCGATTTTGATGGATTTCTTCTCACCTTCGTTCTTGGCAACGACCCGACCCTTTCTTTTTACAGTCTTTTCTTCCGCGGTTTCCCCTTTTTTAGACTTTTCTTTCGGGCCGGTCAGTTGAGCCATAGCTGACTATTTCCATCGCTTGTGATCAGCCAACTCCGGCCCTCTTCCTTTTAAACTTGTTCAGGCCAGTTTTTGGATGGCCTGACCTTGAAAAGAAAGGGAAGCAGTTTTTTGGGCAGCGCGGACCTATGTATCCCCCTGGAAACTTGTCCCCCCCCTTGAATTGTGCCCGGATGTATTGCGGTATTTTAAAAATTTAAGCTTCTCTCCCCTCACTTGCTCAGCGCGTGTCCTTGTCGGCGTGCTACCCATTTTATTGTTTTGCGCGCGTCGCCGCGCGCGCGTCGGCCCTCTGTTGATGTGTTTAGTTGTCTTCTATCCGGACGTTCCTTCGCTCGTCCCTTTTCGCTGTCATCTTCTCCCCTTCCGTGCGGACCTCTACAGTGGGGCAAGAGTGCTTGAAACGCCTCTTAAAATTTCCCATTCTCTTCTTTTAACTTGGTTTTTTCCCCCTTCTTTACTATCGGGCCTGCCTAGCGACCCTAAGTCGTCGAAGATTCACTCTGCTCTGATGGTTGGTCAAGGTACCCCCTTAAAGTCACCGTTTCTTCCGTGCTGGACTGCATCCCGGAGAGACACTGGTAATTACTGCCCAAACTTTATGGCTCTCCCTGCTGGGTGTAAATCAGTCCCGTAAGTCACTTCGTTTTTTTCTCCAGACTCTCTTGAGTCGTTTTCCTTCTTCAACAGAATCATTAGTTCGTTTCCTCCCGTTTCGAGGGCTCTGTGTAGCTTTACTTTCTTTCTTCGCCCAGGGCCTGCCCTCTTATCACCGGACCACGACGGAGAGAGTCCTATCTACACTGAATCCGGGCCCCGGTGAAAACACCCCGGCCCACTCCTCCTTTCCCCCTACTCCTCCCCCTATAATTAGCACAAGTGTAAAGTCTAGTGAAATTGCCCCTTTTTTGTGTGTCCAGTGGGTAGCGACTAAAGCTTTTCCTCTAAGACCTCCCTTTTGTTGTCCTCGGAAATGGCACTGGTAGACTTGATAATTTGGAGCAGCACATGGAACTTTCCCTTTTTATATCCCGCCTCCCAGATCTCCGTTTGATCCCTCCTTCTTGGTCGTGAGGTTCACCTTGTAACGCCTCAAGAGACTTCTTCACTATCCCGCGAGAATCTGACGCTTCTCCCCTGTTTTTCCCCTCGCCGTGATTAGAAATACTTCCGGTATTTTTCTTTTCCGGAGTCCCCCCCCCCATGGTGTGGGTGGTCCACCTCCTGTTGGCGGTCGCGCGGCGACCCTTGAAAATGACCGCACCCAGTGCATCTACCCTTTCGCCCACCCTTCTCTTTACTGCCCTTTGCTCGGGAGTTTTTTGGGGTCTTTCTTTTTTTCAAGGGCCCCTGGGAATTTTCCTGCACACTCTGCTGCACCTCCCGATCTTTTTCGGCTTCCCCTCGTCTGTTTTGTGCTTTCTGCGGCGGCCCCGCTTCTTTTGCAAGCCGAGAAAATCCCTTTCCCCCACCGCTCTGACTCGCATCCCTTTTGTTGGCTGGCGCACCCCTATCCGACACCCACCTTTCCCTTGCATTCGAGGACTCTGGCATTCACTCCCGCGCCACACCAGGTATTTTCTCTACCGGGATCACGACCCCTTTCCTTTTCAGGTCACCGGACCAGCCTTGCGCCTGCTTGCCGTGATCACTTCCCGTAGCAAAGTCCGCCGCTACTTCCCATTGGTCGCCTCTGTGCAGGCCTGAGAAAGCCACACGCTTCCTTTGCCGCGAGACGACCCGCTTTCTATTCCTAGACAAGCGGAATTTGTCTCATCTCTCCTCCCTCCTTGGGGTTTTTATCTCTATTGAGGACTACCTCGGTCAATCTTTTTAAGAATAAAGATCCGGTTATCCCGGCCACGGCGATTCTTGTGTTCTTTCTTCCCTTTTTCATGCACCTCCAGAACCCCTTCCACCTTCAATTTTTGCGTGGCAATGAATGCCATGGATCGGGGCGCTCGTTCTGCACGACTCATATCAGGTTAGACCTGAATGCAACGTTATACCAGTTTTTGCCCCCGATGGTATTCCTCTTCCCTTCCGGAGATGGAACTGCCCCCTATTTCCTCGGAACCAGTTAATTGAGTCCGGCTAGTGCGACCACCCCTTTGACAGTCGTCGCTGACTTTAAGGTTTTTCTGGGAGAGGCTTTTTCGTCTCGATCGGCTGCCCCAGGTGGCCGCTCAGACGCCCACTTCCGGTACGGAAGAGTAGTGCATATCGGCAGAAGCTTTTCTCATGCCCTGTTTCCCTGACATACCACCCCCTCCCCCCCCCCCTAGATCCCGAGGGCATTTACGCGCTGTGGGTTTTCTCCCCCCCTGTTCGACGCCTTGTGATCTATCATGTTGTCGGCGCCCTCGCCGCCAACATTATTTTCTTTCACCCCCAGAAAAACCCCCTCAAAACAACATGCCGATTTGCTTTCTCCTTGCGCGTGGCCCCCCCCCTAGTCGTCATTGCGCCGGCTCGTCCCTTTCCCGCTGCGCTCCCGAGCCAAACCCGTTTACCCTGCACGCCACACCCCCGGCGACTTGCAAGCCAAGATTATGATCCTTCTCTCCTTGGCCCGTCCCGTTTTGCTGGCTCACTAACGGCAATTTTCACTGGCCTTCCGACCCCCAAAGGAAGTCCGTCTCCCCCATCATTATTCACTTGCTCTCCCCCCGCGGCACCCCTTGGGGGCACTTTAACTCGGTCCTACCCTCGCTAGCCGGTGGCTGGGGGCTATGTTAAAGGCTAGCTAGGCTGTTTGTTATGTCCCAGCATTCCTGACTTAGTGTTCTCGCTTCGCGCGCCGATCTTTTGGTGACTTACCGGGCCCAACGGGCGCCGCAATTACTCCCAAAAAAAACTTCCGAATCCAAGCCAGTAAACCGTTTCAATGTGGAATTGAAAGAGACTCTTAACCAAGGAGATACCCCTTGTCGACCGTTTCTTCCGCCCCTTGAAAACCCACCCGGCGCCCCGGAACTTATGATGGTTTTAAGCCACTTCACTTTTCTCTGAATGCCCCCACGTGGCTCGTGTATCCCTGCCACAGCCGAGTCTTCCGGCCCCCAACGCACAAATTGCTTTCCCGCGCAGTGGAAGCGGGCCCGTAAGCCTGCAGGGCCCATGGCAATACACTTCTGGTTCCCCCCGCAGCTTGTCCTCACCCTTTCCCCCTTCCACTGAATGACTTCCCCCCCGAATTCTGCGACACTGTATTTTCTACGTTTTATTCAGAAACTTCCCCCCAGCCAGGGTCCGCCGCTCGCTTGCCCGGCGACTCGCGGCCCAATTTACCGGCACCGCGCACCCGACAAGCGCTCCCTCTTCCGATGGAGCGAGCTCCACAGTATGGGCCCAACCGCCAAGCCGGCACCCAACGCTCTTCTACCTCGTTGGTCCGCGTTCACCGCGCCTTCAACTTCCTTGGGTTTTATGGCCTCAAGTTTTTCACGTCCTAATCCGTCCAGTCTTTTGCGTGAGGGCACTAATTGTCTGCCCCCCCCTCCTTTCATATGTCATCACGGCCCTGAGGCCCCATTGACTTCGCTCTTAACAAGCGGAAAATTTTTTTTTCCCTGGCCCATTGTGCCAACAAGACATTCGCCGACCCTCTCACCTCGTCTCACCACGAGAACAGCAAGTGATCGTTTCGTCCTCGCCCTTGGCCCCGTCTTCGACCCTCCCCAAGGGTTTGGGCCCCACGGTTCCCTAGCCATTTGCGCCATGTTCGCGCTCTACCTAACTGTTTTCCTGATTGAGATTTTAGCCAATCATAATCCTTGTGACTAGCTCTCTAGGCTTATCCTCCATGTCGGCATCGGCTTTCCCCGAATGCGAGTGGTCTTTTTTTCGCGACCGCTTCGGCGACGGAGATTCTTTCCCTCAGCCCGAGTCAGACAAGGAGGATTTTACTTCGTTCGGGCTGATCAATTCACCCTTCCCCCCGCCCCCGTTCGGATTGGCGTCGGTCCACCACCCGCCACGGACATTGCGATTTTTAGGCCAAGCATGGACAATTCTCGGGCAGGGCCATCATGCAGAGACAGACGTCCCTCGTTTTGAGCCCCCCAGTTCACCCGGCCGTTGATGTTCACCGGGAGCGCCCCCCCTAGCGCGGGGAGCGGTTCCGTTCACCCGTGCCCGACATAGGTTTCTCTGTTCTCGCGAAAGGTTCTCATAAAGCGCCACCATATGGCGATGAGCGGTTGTTTCTCCCGCGATCGTGCCCAGTTTTTTCTGGCCACCGCCCCCCTTGAATTAACGAGGACGTACTAAGCCCTCTTCGCTCGTAGGACTCCCATAACGTAGCGCCATTGCCTCGCCAGGCCCGCCATGCCCCCCCCTCTTCCGTCATTTGCGACATTGCCGCGCTCCTGGACCCTCCTCCACTTCATTCGTTCCGGGGCCCCGCCGTGTTGGATAACTTCCGGTACTTCCAATGTCCGGTTGCCCCAAACTGAGACTCCCTGCCTCTTTGCACTTATGCTTTACCGACGGACCTTCAATTACAATCGATGTCCGAAAAGTCACAAGACATCGGGTGGTGGGTCTCCCTTTCCTCGCCCGTGTGCACATTTTATCACCCAAAGCTAGTCCCCTTCGCTAAGAGGCATTTGCTTTCCCCAGTATCGTTCATCGCAGCTGCGAACCGTCGCACCGTGGCAAGGACGGATTGAAGACCCTCCTCATTGATTTTTCTAATGTACGCCCCCCCCCCCCCCGCCCCCCCCTCTGGGCTGCCACGCGCCCCCCCCCAATAGGTCTCCCCCCCCCCACCCCACAACGTCCCCCCTGTCCTTCCTCGAACCCGGCACCCCCCAACGTGGCACCGCGTCAATGTAGCTGAAAGCGTCACCGTATCGATCAACCGCGTCAGGAAAGACGGTCGCGATCAGCATATTGCCCTCCCTCCCTTCCCCCCATTCCGATCTGTCTCGAGCGCCATTAATCGATCCGCTTATCTCTTGCCTTGTTTTTTCTCTAGATACTTGCCGCCGAATGATGGTGCGCCCCGGCGGCTCAGCTTACTCACGGTCTGTCGCTTCTCGGCGATCCTGGCCGCGCGTGCCCTCTCCCAGGTTTCGCCAGCGCTTTTCTATCGACGCACGTGCCGTCAAGGTTGGGATGCTTGTCATGTTCGTCTCACCTGACAGCCGTTTGTGCGTTCAAGACCCTCGTTTGGGCAACGGCACAGCTCTTCACCTCTGCGACATTATCACCCTTGCGGGAGTCCCATTTGCCCGACCCATCTTTGGTTCGCAAGCTGATGACGCTTAAGAAGGGGGTACTGTTCCCCCCAGCGGCTGTCATATACGTTTGACTTAGTAAGCGTGTGATATTCCACCCCTAATCTCTGCGCAGTGCTTAAATTCGTACCCCACACGATGTTCTTTCATGGCATTTTGGACCTGCCCGGTTGCTCCGTGTTGTTGCCGATCGGCGGCGTCGCGTTTTGACCCAAAATTGACAAGGCCGGATCAACCTGAGGAAGTTTCATCCGCACACAACCCCGGTAGTCTTTAGGTACGATCGCGTTGATGTGCATGTGCGAATTGATCGGCAATTTCGCCCCCCCAACAGTTAAGTCATGAAGGATTATGGCGCATCGTGCTTGCCGCGGCCCCAATGGCTTTACCTTTGCCAGGAAGCGTTTCGTTTCTCGGTCGCAATTTCTCTTTTCAGCGGTCGGGGCTCAATGTCCCCTCTGCTGTCAAGCGCGGTCCCGACGCCCCATATCTTCTGGCGCCGGACCGTGCCCCCTCCCGATTATGTCGCCGCACCACTGGTTATGACCCTCCTCTCAGTCGTCGCATGAGTTGTACCCGGGTGGCGTGCGTTTTCCGATCGCCCTTTCCTCCCAGGTCAAGTATGCTTCATGCGTTCTGCCGGGTGCACCGCTCCTCCACGCAAGTTCGTGGCAGGGGTGTGCCTTACGCAAGGCTTTCCGCGACCGGGTTGAGCTTTCGACAACATATCCAGCAAGAATATGCAGGGGCCGCCTTTGTCGCGCGGGGTTCGTGTAAGTCACTCTGATTCCCCTTTTGCCGGAAAGATCTCTCCAAAAGAAACGCGAGCTTTAGCAAAAGGTATTTCGAACATTGGAGGTCTTCCCGTCGCGCTCAAAAAGGATTGTTTCCTTTTTCTGGGCGTCCAAGCAGCAAAATTGGACAGCCGGCAGCCTTCTGTAGACGCCTATATGTTGCGCAACGCAGGCTGCTTCACCCAGGTCCACCGTATTCGGACTTAGTTCTAGAAGAGTGACCCCCAGATGGGCTGTAACTTTCACTCCTTCTTTTATCGTTCGGTTGCCACTCGTGCTGTGTTCGAATGTCTGTTGGACTCCCCAGTCCTCGATTTAAACCTTAGTCCGCTTGTGGACGTTGGAAGTCCTCGGCAAGTCGAATTCGGTTCCGTCAGTTCCCCTTGGCTTCCCCCTGCTGACTTCTTGCATAGAATTTAAGTTCCCCCACCACACACCTTGGGACATTCCCGGTAAATGTCTTCGGTCAGTCTCCTTATGTCAATGACACCCCGCCCCGGACAGGGGCTTTCTGTTGAATGACAGCCAGAGGTATCGGCGGTCTTGGTGATGGACCCCGGTTTTACACAGTTTGGAGCTCGAGAAAACTCCCTATGCTCCGTGTGTAGGGGAGTTGGCCCCTTTCTTGTGTCGCGCAATCCTCGTTCCTTTGAAGGTGGTGGAAGTTCTTCTCAATCCCGAAGGTGAGCGCGCACTGATTACAGTCCTTTTTTACCCCCCTGCAGGCAGCGGACTCCCCCCCCTTGGCCCAAGACCTGATTTGTTTTTACACGCGGCCTCCTTCCTGATTAGACTAGGGGATGGACAAATTTTTTTCCTGCAATTCTTCTCCCCCCTCCGGTCCCACTCCTTGGAACTTCTCCTGCTAACTTGGTGCCTCAGGAATCCTCATCTCGTGGGGTGCCCGGATCCCGAATTTCCCGGTTTTCGTGTCTGGCGGATTATGTCTCCCTCCCCACGTTTTCCCCTTTTTGCCAAATCAGGGCTCCCTTTGGGTTTTCCCAAGGCCTGACGAATTGGCCCTCCTCTTCGCTACCGGTTTTTCTGCCGGCGTTTCAATTACACAGACTTTCCTTTTTTTCCTTGTTTATTTCTTTCATTCGATGTCGATCTGGTTTGGTTTGCTGCATACCCCTTGTTTCGGCCTCTTCGTTTTCGGCCCGACGCCCAGATTCTTCGCGTTCGTAAGCTTTAAAATGACCGCTGGTCATGTAATTCGGTTGAATACCCCCCCCCCTCCCCCATACTTCCTTTCCTCAACCGCCCAATTCCCTAGTGAACCCAAAGTTAGGACGTCGGTTCCCCCGCAGGGTCCGACTTTTCGAGAGAGATGATTTACCTCCCGGAATTGCTACCTTCCCTTTTTTGTCCTTTTCGGACTTTCACGATGTCTCCTTTTCTGACTATGAGCCAGCAGAGTCTCCCAGGGATATCACATGATCCCTCTCTTTCTTTCGCGCCTCCTTTGGTGCTTGTCAGTGTTCCCCATTTGGCTCACGTATTCCTCTCTCGTTTTCCGCTTCTACTTCTGTATCCAATATTTCTCATCTCTTCAGTGTGCCCACGCTCCATTTCTTTCCAGAGTCCGTATTTTCTTTTGCAATGGTGTTTTTTAAAAACTCCTGGTTCTCGCCTTAGACCCTTCTAACCCCTACCTAATATATCCACCCCACTGCTATCCCGCTCCAGCGAGAAATCTATGATCTCGTTCTCTCAGTTTTGGTGGTATTTTTTTGCATTTATAAGAGGTCCCTTCCCTCCTCTGCCCCCTTTTTCCAGCGATATTCCGACTGACTTTCCCCCCATCGTCTTGTTTTGCTTCTGCCCGCGGGGTGATTCCCCCCTTTCTTTGTGCAGCCTCTCCCCCCCCCCACCTCCCCCCCGCCGCTCCCTGACTCCCGACGCCCCTCCTCCCTCCCCGGTGGTGGTGGTCCAGATCCCCTATCCCCCCCGGAACAATTGTTTCCCTCTTCCTTTTCGTTTTCCTGCCGCCCAAAATCTTGATTAGACCCCGGTTCTCATCCACTTGTCACTCCTTTTTTTTTTTTTCCCAATGCCCCGCCTTCTTTTTCCGACTCCGAGACGCGCCCAGATCCCCAGGTCCCCCTGCAGCAAGTTTTTTCCTTCCTCCCCCTTTTTTTCGAATTTTTTGTCATTTACTTCTCTATCCTCCCCCGCGTTTTTTGTCTCCCCCTTCTACACTCTGATTCTTCTTGAAGGGTCAATCATATTTTTTCTCATCTTTTTTTTTTCGTCTGAGATGATGGACGCAAGAGAAGCTCCCCTCTTTTTTTCTTTCGGCGTCTTCGCGTTCTGACTCAGCCTTCCTTTCCCCCCCCCCAAATTGACATGAAAGTAGCCGGCCAGTGATTAATTTTTTCTTTGGGTTCCGTCTGCGAAGTTCGGTAGAAATTCCTTTCCCCTTTTTTACCGGTTAGCTATCGATGTTTTTGGTTTTCCCCCCCCCCTATTCCTGCAAGCGAACCCTCCTCCCCCCTTTGGGTTCTTTTCACAACCTTTTTCTCTCCCTGCTGAGATCACGTCATGTACTTTATATTTTAGGACACCACTCCTCTTTTTTTTCAAGTCAGCAACAGTCCCCTCCTTCTCAGGTCCGGACTCTCCGGTTGAAGCAGATCTGCATCTGTCTTGTAGACACATAAAACTTTTTTTTTTCTATAGGGCAGGCTCCCGCTGTGGGGTTTTATGCTGTGATTGTCGCCTTTCAATTCCTCCCCAGTTGACCAACCCGACATGGCCCCGAACCCGATTCTCACTTTAGTTGGGCCAATGCTAGCCCTGCTACTTCAGCGTCGGGCCCCCAAACGGACTTACCCCCGACCCGAAGGCGAAACTAGCGTCTTTGATCAATGCTTCGTGACTGGGCCCTCCTAGTCTCTCGTTCCCTTCCGAACACACTCGCACTATTATCTCGCGCGCAAGTCCACCAGGGCAATGGATACCTTCGACCCTTTGGCTGGTTTTTGATTTGTTCTTTCCCCCAACGACTAGCTTAGCGGACT
>Ga0179593_1284110_pt1 | contig 10720 bp, 10 predicted proteins | sample CZODoug2_1_08_16_FD_185931 | JGI IMG/M metagenome (GOLD analysis project Ga0179593, IMG submission 185931) | Vadose zone soil fungal communities from Angelo Coast Range Reserve, California, USA - CZODoug2_1_08_16fungal (PacBio error correction) | ecosystem: Environmental > Terrestrial > Soil >... | reverse complement strand
GTCTGACCGGACGTTAGTCGGTACAGAGACAAGTTCGACCCCCCCCCCAAAACCTGGTTCCACCTCACCAAGTCATGTAATTATTCTGTCCTCCTCAAGTGGCCATCGCTTAACGGTTTTTCTCCCCGGTGCGCGGTTTCGAAATTGCGTTCAAAGAACCCAAAGCCTAACGGATTCTCACTTTCCCCTGATCCTTCTTCCCCCCTAGGCTCCAAGTCCCCCCTCTTTCATTCATCAGCCCCGATATCAATGTGCCCCCCTCCTGCGTGACGTTTTTTTTTACACTCCCGGCGAGGTAAGACCTTTGTTCCCTCCTTGGTCTTGATTGCTTTGCGTCGATTGTCCTCTTTTTGGAGATCCGTCTTTCCCGTAAATTGTCCTCGCCTGCCTCCCGGGTGCCCATTAACTGGAAACCGTGTCCTTGACGATTTTATGGAGTCACCACTCCATCAGACCAAATGAGTGGCGGAATTGTTTGTAAAACCCCCTCCCCTCAGATGTTTTCGAAGATCCATGCAAGCTGGTTCCAATTACCCCTGCCCACCTGCTCGGGGTGGCGGGGCAACAAAAATTCCCCAGCTAAACACGCTCTAAGGTGACTCTTAAACCCATTTTACGTGGTCGGCAGGTCCTTGACCCATTGTTTTTCCCCTCTGAGCTCCTTCCCTCAATGTGCCGTTCTGATATTATCATTCTCTTCTGTCATGCTCGTCTCTCCTCGACTTTTGAGCGTTCTTAGCGGCCGACTTTCTCGTCAGATGTCCATTTTTTTCCCCCCCTTGTCATTCGCAAACCATCGTCGTTCCTGATTAAGAGACTCCAGCACTTTTCCCCCCCCCAGAGCACACCCCCGGAAAAAAGACCTCCGACTTTCTCCCTCTTTTTCAGGTTTTTGGGAAACCAGGTCCTTCTTGTGTGTGCGACGCCGCTCTTGCCCCCCAACCCTTTCAGATGGCACTACTCCCTGCAATGATCCAGAATGCAACGGTTCTTCCCGCCAAGGCATCCTCCTCTTCTATCCCAGATCCCTTTCGTTTGTCCCGCATGATCTGTTTTAGGACAATTTTTGTCTTTTGTTTCCTGGGCTCGCCCCGTTAAAGTTCCCCTTCAGTGGTTGAGCTGCAGGCGCTTCCCCTTCTAGGCATACGGCTGATTCCGCCCTTTTCTATTGATCCTGTCTCGCTCCGTACCCCTGCCTAGATGATGGGAGTCTCCGTCTGTCCAAGTATGGTAATTATTGCGCTTGATTCCTCCTCCCCCCCCGCTTCAAGTCATGTTCATTATGATTTCGCCGACCCGTGGACATAACCCTCTTTTTTTCCTCCTTTTCTGCGTAGAACACTCCTTGGAAGGTCCCTCACCCCTAAGTACTCAAGTGGATCCTGGTTCTACGCCCCTCGGGCAGCCCTGACGCCCCTCTGCTAACACACCGCGCGCTTTTGGCGAGATTTGGACCCTTTTAACCTTCTTTTCTACGATTCTGTTTTTTGCCGTTGCAGGGGATGGTAGACGTTTTCTTCGCGGACCACTGTTCTCGCTGCGTTATCAAATTCCCCCCCTGATTGGTGGCAAAACGACCTGGTTTCTCGTTGTCGAACAGCTTCCAGTGCCTTCTCTCCCCCACCCGTGTGTAAATTTTTTTTCCTTCCATTGTTGTTTTTTCCCTCTCTCTGAACAGACCTTTCCTGCCATCGAGTCAAATCGTCGCCTTCAGGAGCGCATTTTTTTTGAGCTGTGGTGAAAAGCCATGTGTGCCAAACAAATGTCCTTTCGTCCGTAAACTGATTTGATCGCAGGTGATGACCCTATCACCGTGTTGACAGTTCCCCTTATGGGCTTCGTTTTTTGACCCCCCCGCATATGGTACTTGGGGGCTCCTTCTTGTTTTCCATTGGACATCTCGAGGTGCCCCTTCCCCAAGCTAAGAGTCCGGGCTTTTTTTGGTAGTTGAAGCAGTTGCGCAAAAACCACAACCCTTTTTTCCTTCTGCCCGTGTGTTTTGAATGACAATTATTTGTTTTTTTATCTCCAATTGCACCCTCGGGGGCTTTATTACTCTCTTGTTATCCCCCTGCATTCCTGCCACACAAAGAACCATTTAAGGCGGCCGCCTGGAGTCTGTCCGGGACTCGGCCTTCCCATTTTCAACACTCACCCCCCACATCTTGCCTGTGATTTTCAGCGCCCTTCAAGGCAGCCTGGTAGGAATTCTCGCAGGTGCCGGCCCCCACCCCCCCTCTTAACCCCCAACCGGAATGCTCTCTCCAGGTCGTCCACCTGCACCTTTTTTTCCTGCTGCCCAGTACCCGTTAGCCCTCCGGCCGTAATGTAACGCAACTTTGGTTGTCTACCCCCGTAAAGCTGTCCGTCCTTTTGTCCCCCTCCCGTAACTGGGCCCCCTTTGTCGGAGTTGCTTTGCTTCGGGAACCCGTCCCCCTGGCACATACCCCATTTACAGGTCCACTTCTGCTCTGGAGCCCGTAGTTGGAGCTTTTGTGACCGACCCCCCCGTTTGTTTCTCTTTTGGACTTTTTCCCGTTTTTCAGACCCCTAATATTCCCCCCCCTTCCCCCACATTTTCAGGCCTCCACGTGGCAAACTGTTACTTTTTTTGTCTAGCGAACTGTCGTTTAGCTTATGTTGTCCATGGGTTGTCCTCTTTTCTCGCCGAAAATTTTGGAAATAGACCCAGGCGGCACCTTGAAACGGTCTCTCCCCCTTTTGTTTTTCGGCGAACTTCTTTGCCTCTCCGTGTTGTTGTTTCTCTGCTGCTATTTTAGGACAAGGGTAGCAGGCACTAGGGTGGTCGCTGTTTCTTTTCAAAGGTTTCCTTCCTTCAGTCCCAGACAAATACCCATGAAAAAGTTCGCTTTCCTTGTCAGTTAATGGCAAACACTTCTTCCACCTGGTATTATGCCTTAAATGGTGTGCGGGATAGCTCTGAGCAACGGTAAATGCCCCCTTCTCTCACCCAGGAGGGAGCCTTCCGGAACCCCTCTCCTGCCGGTGCGCTCTCCTCCCCATGCTCTTTTCCCTGGGCTATGGCCGTTGACGTACTGCCTTTGAGCCAGATCCCTTCAACTCTGACCTAAATACCATTCCTTTCTTGCTCCGGAGGGAATCTCTACGTGGTATTCCCTCTGCGGGACAGTTACGGCGAGTTTCTTTTACCATTTCCGGGAACACATTCAAGGTTTTCCTTCCATAGGTCGAGTCATTCCTTTTGTTGTTTTTCCCGGTGGGTGTTGTCCGACCCGAGGACGGACTCAATTATGTACCTTTTTTTTGTCTCCTCTCTCACGCCTCTTTTTTCATGGTTGACTTCGTACTCCCCAGAGGGGGGTTTTCCCGCTCAATTTTTCCCCGTAAAAGATGCTTTGGGTGGCTTGAATCTCGCCTTCTGTCCGCGCGTCTCCCAATAAATGTGTGCCTTTTGAGTTCTTCCCCAAAGAATTTCTTCCACACTCCCCCCCCCCCCGTTGGTTTTTGTTTACTTCGTCCTACCCAGGTACCCTCTTCGGCTTTTAGCTTTTCCCACTACGAGGACGCTTTCTCCACCCGATCAGACCCCCCCTCCCCCATATTTGCTTTGATTGTGGTCAAGACCAACTTGAGTATTGGTCCCCTTTGATGATAGTATTGCAGTCAGGTCTCATCCAGAAAGCCATGGGCGGCCGGGGGTGCGCCAAGGTACCCTTCTCCCTCCCCCATGAGAAGGAGGATGTAATGCGAACCTGATGTCTCTGTTTTTCCTCCTTTCCTTTTTACTTCTCACCCAATCCTGCCGGCTCCCCCCCTGTTTGCACCGTAGGCTGAGGTCCTTGGTTCTTCGAATCGTTCCCGCCCCCCCCATTTCTGGGAACTGGGTCATCTTCCCTTCCTTATCCTTTCATGCTTCAGGCCCCGTGGGATGACAAGCCCCCTTCCCTTAAAAATCTAGAGTGCTTAAAGAAAGTTCCAGCGCCCATTTCTCCATATCGCGCGGTAGATGAGCATGCTTTTTTCTTCGCTTGTTCGTCTTTGTCGACCCCTCCCCCTTCCTTTTCCCCCCCCGAGGACGCTGGCGACCTTTCTTATTAAAAGTGAGTTTCTCCGTCACAGAAATTTTGCATTTTAAGTTTTTTTTGAGGGATCTTCCATCAGATTCCATTGGAATGGTTTTCTTGGTATCGGCCTTGCCCCTTCTGAAAAATTCTTGTATCCCTTTCCCCATGCCCGCCATAAGTATCTTTGCGCCGAGACCAAAGACTCATAGGATTCGGTCCTAGCCTTTGTTCTCTAGCGGGTAAGCCCTGTCTCCCCCCCCTTCGGCTGTCTCGATAAAGGAGTACCAGTCCAATAAACTGCAAAAAAGTGGCCGAGTACGTCTCTCGGGTACCCTTCCTTCCGGGAGCCGTCGAGGAGGCCCTGCGGCCACCATGCTTTTCCCCTTTTTTCTCCGTCCTTTTTCCCCATGGTCAAGTAAGGGTTTCCAGAAACTGTCTCGCACACACTGAAACGGGTTTGTCCCCCAACCCTTCAACGTGGAGTTTGCATCGATATTTTTTCCTGTTTAGTTCGGTTTCCTTCTTTTCTGCATTGCGAATAATTCACCTCTTGACGCTCATCTGTTAACAACTTGAATCTTCGAGCGTTTTTTGGTTGAGCCGCTAGCCTACGAAGTCTTGATCTCTCCACCCCGGCCCGGGCCCCTCTCAAGTTATTACCGCTTCATGAGAAGGCAAGGGGCACAGCTTTCTTATAGCGGACCATATGTCTAAGTTCTTTTCCAATACCTCTGTTTGACGAGTCACCCAATCGATACGGTGTTGCTCCATAGGGATGACCTGAAATACGACTGTATGCCCGGTTCTTATCATTCGGATTCTGTGTCCTAACATCTTTCCGTTCCATTTTTCCCCAAAGCCCAAATTCCAACTCGTCACTTTTCTTCGTCGGTTTGAGTGTCAATTAGCCATAGTATTACAGTTTCCAGGTTTCGTGGCATGGTGAGGCAGGGTCCATCGATTTCGTGTGTCCTTTGCTTTTAGGCGGATTCTCCTGCCTCGTGAAAACCCTTTCCCGCAAAGCCCCCCCTGCCCGACCCCGTCTCTACAACCCTTTCCCGTTCCATCCTCTTTAGTTTTCTAACCAAGACCCCCCAATAGCCCGTTTCCCCCATTTGGTTATTTCTCCCACTTGTTTTCTTGACCAGCGGTAATCGTTACGGAGGCAGTGTTTTTACGTTCCTGTCGGGCGCACTTGTTCGCCCGCATTTTTCTCCAAAAATTTTGGAAACTCTACACTTTGAGGAAGTCGGCTTATGTGCTGTCCTTCTTTTCTTATGTTCCCAAGTGGGCGTGTGCATCTTGGTTTTTTGCACCCACGCGTCCTTTTACTCTATCTTTTTTCCCCCTTCGGTTGTTGTTTTTGTTCCTTTGAATATCACCTCCTTATATTAACCGCCTCAACACGACCACTCAACAACATCACCCATTCTTTTAATGCTCTCCAGTCATGACTTGGACCGACTTCCTCAATTTTTTATCGTTCAAGCCCCTTGCTTAACCTTGCGGCTTCTAGACGGCTCCCCCAAGAGAAAGTACTGCGACCTGAGTCGGGCTACAGATGGCTCCCTCACGGCATCACCCCCTACTTACCCTGTTTCCCACCTTTCCCGGCGTGCAGTTTTTTACGGTCACGGTAACTTTTCTCACGGGGTCCGTTTCCTTTTCGCGAGTGTGGAGCTTGGTGAGAATCCTTTTCTGACCCCTTCCGTAGGTCCTCGCCTGAAAGCCCCCCCAGACAAAGTAAGACCCTTTGAACTGACCAGTAGGTTCTTTTTTTTCTTTACACGCAAAGACGAAAAACTTTTTATCGAGTGGCGCCTCCTTTGCGTCTTACCCCCCTTTCCTTAACTCGTGAGCTCCCTTCGATGAGATACCTTTCTACAACGCTTCGGGCACTCCCCACTAGCGCTTTGCAACCCCGTATCCTTCTTCCCCCCATTGAAGTGGCTTAACTTCTCCCTCTTTGTGGAGAGGTTTTTTCCTTTCTCTGTTCCCCTTTCTCCTGCTTTGAAGCGTTAAGAACTCGAGTTGTTTCCCGGTTCCGGGGGCTGGATCCCTTCGTAGCTGAGTAGCCCGCCGTCTCTTGTGACATTTGTAACAAGTTATTCGCAAACATCAGCCCTTGATTCCCGCCCTTCGCAGAACTTTTTCCCCTCTCCCTACCTTCCCACATACAGCTCTTCTAATGCTCGCTTTGGAAACAGGAAATTTCGTTGAGACGCCTTGCTTGATAAACCCCATACTTGACCATTTAGAACAGTTTACGGAACCTTCCTGACCATGCACACTTTCCACCCGGAATTTGAGTTACCGCAAGGCCCCCAACCCCCCTCGAGGACCAAGAAAATAGGACGCATTTCTTCTCGTCCCTTTTCCAGGGGTCCTCCTTTGGGAGTCCCGCCCCTTGTTTCCCGATAACAGTGTTTGTTGGGTGAGGATGGCTTCCCCCACCCCCCCGGCGATGCTTTCGAAATTCTGGCGAAGTCTGGTCTCCTCGCCACTCCTATCTTCTCGATTTGAACAAAGACTTATTTCCGCAGGGGCTTTTTTTCTAGTCCAAAGAACAGTCATTTCCTCTGACTTTGGAGTTTCCTCTTGTTTTTTTTCCTGAAAACTCTTCCGCCTGTTGACGCGATTTCCCATACTGTTTCCTACCTACGGTCCCCTCGTCCTCCCGGTGGCAACATCTGTTCTACGCCTCCCCCCTTGCTTGACAAAGCGGATCATTTTTCCCCACCGCGCGATCCTTGTTCGAGATGTTGCGCATTCATTCACCCTTTTTTTCCCCGCCTCCCTGTGAGTTTTGCCGGTTCCTGGGCTGGTCCTCCCCCACTGGTGATTTTCTAAAGGCTCTGCCTATTCTGAATACACGTGTTTCACCCTCTTTTTTTGATCTTTTTGTTCCATTACCCGATTTTTTACTTGAGACCTTGTAAACGTTTTTCTCCTTTCCGGACTGGGTTGTGATTTTTCCTAATCTTACCTACCTGTCTTCACAGTCATAGTTTCGCAAGGACACCTGTTTTCTTTTTCTTGGGGTTGGTCCCAAACGCCCTTTTTCCCCAAAATGAATGGTCCTCCCCCTCATTTACTCTGGTTTTGTGGTCTTTTCATCCCCTAGGGCACCGGACTGTTTTTTGGCACCTCCTTCTTTCTTTTACCACTCCTATCTTGCTTCGGCTGGGTTCTGCGTAAACCATCTCGAGGGTCCCTTTTCTTTCTGGACCGGGATTTTTTTATTACGAGGTGCGCCCCAACCCACCCCCTGTTTTTTTTCTGCCTTCCCCTGAATACTCCACCATTATTGGTGGCCTATTTTTGCACCACCTGTTTAGTCTCTTTAGGGAACAAGCTCATCCAGGCGCTCCCTCCCGCCACAGACAAGCTTTGTCCTTTTCCCCCATCTCTCCCCCCCCCTCTGTTATTTCCCCCTTCACCCCTTCCCAAATTTCCTGTGATCGTTGACCTAGATTAGGCTAAGCGCTTCCTGTAGCGAGTTCTTCCCCCATCCCCCAAATCATCTATACCAGTCCGTAGTTCCCAAATTCCTTTTCTCTGTCCTCCATGTTTACCGGTCTGACCTCCGACGTCTGTTAACCGATTTTTTTCTCCCCTTTCCCTCCTTCCCGTCCGGTTCCAGCAAGTAAATGCTATTAGAAGAGTTTGGGATCGGCCTTCCAGGCCCTCTCTTACCCTTTTTTCCATAACATTTCCCATCTGCCCAAGTTACTGCTTCTCTTCCTTCCCCCTTTGAGAGTTTTTGCCTCCCCTTTTTTTTGTTCATTGCCGGTGCTCAGCCATACTTCCTTTCCCTCATGTCACGGCCTCAATCCCTTGTGGCCAGCAACTGCCTTCACTTTTCTCCTCCTGGCGTTTTTTCTTTCATGTTTTTCCCCCATTTTCTCGCATGTTGGAAATCCTGACAAATCTCCTCTTTTCCGTTTGCAACCCTTTTCCTGCGGAATCTCTCTTTCCTCCTTTTTTTGTTGTTGTTTAGTTTTTTTATCTTTTCGTCTCCTCCCACTTGTGTTCCCTCTCACTGCCCAGAGGTGAGCATGTTTTATTGCAATTCGTGCGACACCCTTTTGACCCATGACCACCCATAAGCGACCAGTTTCTTATCTGCAGGATGGCCAACAGTTGATGGCCAGCTGGTTTTTATGATTCCGTTTTGATGTGGTCTATCTTTTGATATGACTCAATGTCCAAGACCGTCCATGGAGGGCTTTTTGAAGTTTAACACCTTAATGTTTTTGGGCGCAGATCGACTCCTTGTTCGTCTGGGAACATGGGTTTTATTTGCCTTTCCCTTAGCCCTCCTCCGTATCTACCTTGCTCAGTTACGGTCTGGAATGAGTACCCGCTGTACGTGGTCTCCCCCCATCGTTTTTTAGACCTGCGATTCTCGGTACTGGACATGAGCAACATTGTCATTTTGTGATTCGTTTTTTTGCATGGTTGGGACGAGGTTTTGGGTGAAATCTCGAGCCTCCTGCGGTTAGCCTCAATTTCTCGTCACTTCGGTCTTCCCTGCATTTTTTTTCTTTTTTTTGTGGACCGCCTCTTTGGTTCCTTTAGAGGTCTTTTCCCCTTGAGCGGGGGTCCCTTGACTATTTGGATTCTTGCTTTGCCCGCCCCCTTTGTAGCCAACCAATATTGGGCATTTGAGATTCCACCCGAATGTCCTTCCCTCCCTTCTGCTTGTGTGTTTGTTTTTTGAAAAAATTTTTTTCCCACTTTCTGTCCCAACTTTGGCTTTGACGGGGCACACCTCTGAGGGTACGCATAGCCAACGCCTGAAGATGCCCCCCATTCATCTTTTTCTGATGGGTCAAGTGAAAATAGTCCGCCTTATTGGACTGATAGCATCACCTTGTCGTCCTCAATTATGTTGAGGAGCACTTCTTTGTTGGTGCCCGGGCGTTTTCCCCACCCTTCTACCCTCCCCCCTCTTCTGGGTCTTGCGATCCCCCGATTTTCTGGTTGTATGGAGTTCCCGGTCTGGAAGTAGTTTAATGAACACCCAGTCCGCTACCTTAACAACCCTTGGTTTTAACTTCGTTGAATTGTCCTGTATATGTTAGCCTCGATCCTGAACCATGTGGTCCCCCCCTTTTCTTTTTTTGATACCCTTCAGCGCAAGCTCTTTTAGGACGGAAACGTTTTTTTAGGACCAGTCCCCTTCCACACCCAATCGGTGAGCCGAATTCAAATTTTTCCCTGTGCACCCAGCTCTTCCCGATCCCTCTCTTGTCTGATTCTCGTTTTTTTTTTTGGTTTTTTTTTTTTTTCGCTTAGCCGAAGTTTAGTAGATTTTTTATTTGCCCCTTGACTCCTTTTTCCGTCTTTATTCCCCCCGGGAGTTTATCCGTAACTTAAATCCCTTTTCCCTCTTTTTCTGGTTCAGTGGTTCGCTCTCATCAGAAGTACATGATTTTCTTTTGCGACATTGCCGGGCGAACTTCATTGTAGCTTCCCACTCGAGCCCTCCCCCCTTGGACGGTTCCCCCCCCGATCCCCCCGTGAGACCACCAAGACTTCTCCCCTTTTGCGTTCTTTCTCGACTGGTAGGGATAGTTTAGGAAGCCCTGTAGTTTCAACCCCTTTTCGTTTTCTTCCTACCGTTTTTCTTTTCGACCCCCCCCATCAAAACCCAGTGGCCGAGCGTCTTTTTTTACCTTAATGATCTGTACTCCGTTAGCGGCCTTTTTTAATCCACGCCTTTTTCCCTTTTTTTGCTTTTCCTTCTTTGCCGTTTCTGCCATCTTACTTGGTTTCTTCTAAGCGGCGTCTCGCACCACCACGAAGATTGTCCCACAACGCTCTTACCCCAGCGGAGGTCGTTTTCTATTTTTTTTTTTCTTTTTTTCTGTTATTTCCTTTCTCAAGGGCGTTGAATCATTGCCCCGCTTCTTTGTTTGCGTCACATTTTTTTACAAACTGTGCTTCTTTTGGATTCGTTTCCGTGAAGCGCACGCAGTCTTTCAGACCCGGCCCTGCATCCGCTGTCCGTTATTCCCTCTTCCATCTTCCCTGCTAGCATGATTCTGCTTTCGAGTCCACCCGCTGTCGGAACTGCGCCCCAAATGTTGACGAGTCCCATCTCCTATTTTGCCCATGGGATTGCCTTCTTATGCTGCCGTTTTTTTTTCGTGCCTTCTAGTCGAGAACTTTTTCGTTTTTTCCCTTGGTTCCACAATCGCAAATTCGCCTCGTTAGTCGGTGTGATGTACGCCAGAAATCATCATTAACGTTCGTTTGAATTTTTGAGTCGTTTCAGCGCTTTCCCTTTTTCGTGATTCTCTCTTCTCCGCCCAGAGGCAAAAATTGCGCAGACCTTTTTAACCCAACCCAAGGTCCCGTTTTGTCGTGTTCCAATTATGCCGCTGGGGCAAGTTGCCCAATTAGTTGCGATGTTCTGGGTCTCGCCTCCTTTTCTCCTCCCCCATTTCGTCAGTGGAGCTTCCGTTATTTTGTTCTTGGCCCCCATTCCATTTCGCATCGCACCGTTTAGTAACACCTTGTAACTTAATGCGATTAGGAGGTTGCCCGTCTAGAGCATGTTTTTTGTTGTTTTCCCATGTTTTGGGGTTCCCTCCTCTTGCCCCCTCACCCCCCCCGTTCCCCCTCCCCCCTCCCCCCCCCCCTTTTTTTTCCTCCTCACCCTAAGT
>Ga0179593_1809935_pt1 | contig 10721 bp, 11 predicted proteins | sample CZODoug2_1_08_16_FD_185931 | JGI IMG/M metagenome (GOLD analysis project Ga0179593, IMG submission 185931) | Vadose zone soil fungal communities from Angelo Coast Range Reserve, California, USA - CZODoug2_1_08_16fungal (PacBio error correction) | ecosystem: Environmental > Terrestrial > Soil >... | reverse complement strand
CTTTTCGTTTGGAAGAGGTTTTCTGCGTCTTGTTTATCTGCCCTCGATTGAATTTCCCTTTTCCGACAGCCGTCCTCAGTCGATCAGCTTGGGTTGCAGGTAAGCCGCTTAAAAATGAACTTTTTCTTAAAACCTCACTCGCCTTGGTAGAGGTTGATTCGGATCCCCTTCCGAGCCCTTTTTTCTTCCGTTGTACTACCTTTTCCCTCCCCTGCGCGGTCACTCTAGTCGTACATCCGTTTCGCCCCTCTTCTTTTAGCGAGTGCTCTATACTTTAAATGAGGCGGGATACTCCAATGATTCCATCGTTTCTTCGGTCCTCCATGCCTTTTTCTGGCGCCGGTGTAAAGCGACAAGTCAGTTTGTTCCATTTCAACTCTTTTGTGCAAATTAATCTTGTACCGTCCCCTCCTTCTGTCAGCCACTTTTCGCACTTCGCCTCCGACCTGAACCGTTCAGTTTCCCGTTCTTTGTTCCCTTTGTTGGCCCTGAACCAACCAGGGCCTACACAAAGGACAACACTTTTGGACATCCCCCCCCCAAACCCAGTTTTCCCTCGTGGCTTCGCTATTCGGCCCACAACGCGGTCTTCCCACCCTTAGGTACCCACAGGAGCGGACGCTGGTAGACCCCTCCTTCCGGTCTCTCTCTCCCTGTTTTCCCCTCGGCGGCCTGCGCGTTCCCGATATTTCGGGGGAGTATCGACCCCCCATCACCCCCCGCTCCGACTTTTTCTTGATCGCCCGATAAGGAGATAATGGACGGGATCATGCGCGAGTTTCTTGGGCCGCCCCCTCCTGGCCGGTAGTCTTGTAAAAAAAGAGCCGTCTGTCCCTTGTCTTGCTCAACCCTGAATATGTTCCCAAACGAAACTGTCCTCCCCGATGAGAAGTACTGTCTCTCCGACGCCGACGGTTTCAGGCTCTTGGCCTGCGCGCACTTCGCTAAATGATTCTGCACCGAAGGAAGCCCCTCGGTGATCAGTTTCGTTCTTTCGACGGAATTTGATACATCGATATCCCCGGCTGGTCCGTCCCCCCCCAGGTTATTTCTCTTGCCCCCTTTTTTTGAGTGTAGGCTCCCTACTTTAGTTCAGGGAGCACGAATGATGTTCCGGTGAGAAGCGCGACGCCTCCAGTATCCTCCCGAACGTTCCCGTCGGCTAGCTCCTAGATAGGAGGGAGGGAGGTGCTGCCAGCTGCTCCCAGGAACATAGACACGCTCTTCAATCTCCCTTGTCCTCAGCGCATGGGATGGAGTAAACGTCCCTCCGAACGAGGCCCCTTGTGCTTACTAGCGCGAAAGCGCTATAAGCTTGAAGATTCCCCCCTCTTTTAGTGACCTGTCTGATAGGTCCGGAAGGGAACCCCCCCGGCTCAGAGAGATGTGCCTATCTCGCTCTCTTGCTTCGGGCTCGGAGCCCAAGTAGCTCTGTTGAGACTCCTTCCCCCCCTACTAGTTCGGTGACGGAGTTCACACTCAAATCGACTGTTTGTAATACCGAGGCTCGTCGGCCGAGCGTCCCCTCCCTCCCTTCACATCTTTAAACCCTTTCGGAAAAAGCTCCACCTAGTTCGCGAGACTTGATGGGTGTTACTCATGACCCCTTGGAATGTCGGAACAAGAGACTTCCCGTTAAGCGCTTCATCTTTGTTCCTTAGTCGTACCCCCCCGTGTGATTGGCACTCTTCTTTCTCTCCTCTCCCCAATATCCCCGTTTGTTTCTCAGATTCCCCCCTTTCCACGTCTCCTTTCAAGCAGTTTTCAGGCGTTTTATGTGAGATCAAAGAAGAGCCCCCTCTGGGCCTTAGTATCGCCCCTACCCCGCGGACACATAAAGGCGACAGCGTCCCCATCATATTGCTTTTCCCCGGATTGCGAGAGAATGAAGCACCCGAACGACTCCTCTTCGAGATTCATCGGTTTTTTTACTCGGGGAACAGCGTTGGCCTCCAGATCTTCCTTTCTTCGACTCCCCCTCGAACTGGCCAGATACGGACAGAAAGTCTCGTTCCTGCCCGGTGGCCCCCCCCACGGCTTTGCCCCGTAGAAAACTGGACCCTCGCTTAGGATGCGCGACTTGCGTCCTATCACCTTTTCCTTTGGACTGCCGCCCCTCCCCTCTCCGATCTCGTTCAGCGAGGCGATGTTGACAGGCGGAGTGCCCCTCCTCTCTGAAATTAGGGAAGAAGGGTTCGCGTGCGTAAACTCTACATTTCAGCCGCCCCTGGCAGTCAGCAGTCGCGCCCGCCCTCGAGTCGACGTTGATCACACGACACTTAAGTTCCCTATCGATCAGGCCACAACCGACGGGGGCTCAGTTCCAGCCCTCCCTATCGTTTTCGGCCGTCGTACGACGCCACCTTCGGCAAACGACACACCCTTTTTTACCCGGCCATTTTATAAGGTCGCGACGGGAGGAAGGCAAGAGAGGTCAGCTCCTGTCCTGCTCGCCCCCCCCTTTTTTTGGGTCCCCTTTCCTTAGTCTTTGCAATCTTTTTGGTACGGGAACCCCCCCCGATGTGGATACCGCTCATTGGATTGGTTACTCGACCCCCCTTCTCTTGGGCTGTTCCTCTGACAAGGAGACGACAGTCCTGAGTTCTCCCCCGAACGCTTCTTGATTTCCCGTCGCTCTGATGGCTGGGTGACCTTTGCTTCACTCTCGATCGGTGCTCGCAGTCGTCGAGTCGACCTCCCCGCTTTACCTTCAGTGGGGGGAGACCAACCCTGGTCCCGATGGGTTCCTTCTTGACATGACGCTTTGTGGTGTTCTAGTCTGGCGTTTTTTTTCTCCTGTGCGTGGTGGGGATTCGAAAGGGTTTGTCCTTTTTTTATTCTTTTTCCGGCACCTGGAGATTCAGCCATCCGGGAAAAGTCAGGTATCAGGCTTTGCTCCTGCGTCCCCCCAACCCCCTTTCCGCTTGTTCATCTCCCCTACGGTACAACCGCTGTCATAGAACGCCAAACCCCTGTGCCGCCCCTTTCAGACTCGTGTTTTTTTTCTTTTTTCCGACCCGGAATCGTTTGCACCGCGAGAAGTAGTACAAGGGCTCTTCATTTTTTCGTGCCTCGTAAAGGGCAAGATCGCAGGCACTCGAACGAGATCGGGGCCAGCAATAGTGGAGGCCTTCTTAGGACTTTTTTTCTTCATTCGCTCTTTTCTGGTGAACCCCGCCGGAGGGGTTTCCCGAGGGGCTCGGGTCTCCCCTTCGCCAAACATCGACCACTTTCTTGATTGTGGTGAGCCTTGGCACGATGAGGCGTCTTCCTCACTTACGCCCCCAAGCTCGGGCTTTCATTTTCACTCTCGAGACCTCCGACAACGGCTCCGGCTACCCCGGCCAAGCACGCCCATGCGTCCTCTGCTCCTCTCTCTTTTTCACCCCGGTGCGTTCCATGAGATGCGCCGGGTCATTTCCCTCGGACCTTCTCTCCCCCCCTGCCTTGATGTTTCTTTTCTTTCCTCTCTTCTGGATTTTTTCACCCTCGAACCGGCGTCTTTCAGAGTAAGTTGCTTTTTTCCTTTGCATCTCTTCTTAGAAGAAGTGTTGTAAAAATAGCTCTTCGCGTGCGGTCGGAACTCTGTCTTTTTAGCGTTTGCGTGGTTCTCCTCGACGCGATTGAGTTTTTCCCCTACGATCAGGCCTCCCCCCGAGTCGACAGCGCAGAAGTGAGATTGATGCCTTCCTTTGTCCCCTTCCCCTTTCTCCCTCTCCACTCAGTGACTTCCCTCTCCCCCGCGCGCCTCCTTTTGTTAACCAGAAAATCGACCCCGTCAGTCAAGCCCTCTTCGGATCCGACACTCTGTTTGCCCCCTTTGTTTTTTTTCGTTTTTTTCCCCGCCTTTGCTCTGCTGGCCCCCCCCTCCACTTGAAGTGCACCCTTTTTCAAGCGTTCTTTGAATCACCTCTTGCTTTCGCCGGCCGAACCGTTCTCTTCCTTCCGTGTATTCTGCCCAATCTCGTCCACCCTCTGTTTAACGGAATAGAAGGCTGAAAGTCTACACGCGGCACTGTTGTTGTTTGCGCCATCGCCGCGCCTTCCTCCCCTTGGGCCCGAGGACCCACTCACAAATACCCCAGTGAGGAATAACACCCCCCAAGACGGCCTGCCTACCCCTTCTCGCAACCAAAAGTTTCGTCCTTCACTGCTTCTGGCAACGCTTTTCCAACATTTTCGGAACGGTTGGTCCCCCAATAACTGAGGTATCCCCACTTTTTCCGTCTCCCATGCGGACGATTTGACTCCTCCCAGCTCCCTCTTCTCTCACTGTGAATACTCGGTCACTCGCTACTGGACGCCTGCTGAGTCCGTTCCTCTCCGTTCCCTTGGTCTATCTCCCACGCGGGCCCTTTCTGTCCCCCCTATCCCGTTTCATGAAGCTCCCCCCTTAACCAGCATCTTTTGCACCTCCCCCCTTACCCGGACGCAAGCTCAGTAGTCGAGACCCCGACGTTTTTGCGCCTCCGGTCCCTCTTTTCTTGCCCTTTTCCCTCGCCCTTTCGCACTTGAGACGCGTCCCCCCGGAGTACACCTTTGTCGGTTTGTTTCTTTCAGGCCCCACCGGATACCGATCACACACGGCTTGGTACGGAGCCCCCCGGTCGTGCTCGTTTTGTGTCGGTGCTTCTCACGTGCCGCATGGCTCCACCTGTGTCGTTTCGCCGCTCCCCCAGACAATCGCTTCTTCACTTTTTCTTGCGGGCTGTCACTCGCTGCCAGCGGTTCCACCGGCACATCGCAGCGTTTCCCCCCGTGACATTCTTTTCGTCTCTTACATGCGGGCAGTCAACGTGTTGAATATTCTCTTCTTTCTCGCAGACGAAGGTCTTGCCCCCTGCGAGTTTCAAGCGACCCCGGTGACCGCCTTCTTCCTCTTTGGCCTTTCCCAGCAGCTCTGGCCCGCGGGCGCTTGTGCTAGGGGAAGCCTTCTCTTGATCCTCCTGCTCACCCCCCGAAGATCTGGTGGTAGTCGTATACTCAGGGGATGACATCTCGGTCCAGCAGAGTATCCTACTTATTAGATGCCGAAATACGGGCCGAGTCTTTCCACTCTTTCTCTTTTTATCGATGGTGTATATCTGATTTTTACCTACCATAGAGAGTTGCCTCTTCTTGCTTTTCCGCATTTTTCCTGACCCTTTGGACTCGGAGTACAGGTGGTGTTCTGCCTCGGACTCTTTTTCCTTTACTTTATTTGAGTGAGATCCCGGAGTCCCTGGTCTGTTCTCAAGTTTCTTAGGGCCCTCTGTGAGAGACAAGAAAGACAGTTACAGTTAGATCCCTCCTCGAGAACAATCCCCCGGCCCTGCTTACTCCCCCCCAGGTTTCTATTTAACTGTAGTCGCGCAGGCCCATGACCTCCACTTACTCTTCCTCTAGATATTACAATAGGGTTAACTTCTGTGTAACATGGCAGAAAGTGACACCCCCCTCTTAGGTTTTACTCGAACCCCCGGATTACCCTGAGAACCGAGGTATAGTACAGCCAGGTCCTTCGCTGCTGGTTTCCCTTGCGGGGACTTCTCAGAAAGCTTAGTTCTCTTCAGGCTTCAATCCGGCGATACTCCCAGGCATAGTCTCAATCCTCTCTGACTCTTCCGACACTCTCGAATGGCGGCAAGAGAGGAGTTTCTTTGGTCTTCCTTTGCATCCCTACGCGACCCTTAAGAGCATAGAAGACTTCTATCCAGTTTTCAATTACAATGCTTTTCTCCTCTTGATGTACTTTTGAGAGGAGCACTATCCCCTCCTCTTTTCACCGTGATGATCCTCAACAAGTAAACAGGTTGGCCTCTCTCACTCATTCGGACAGTCGGCTCCCCTTTTGACCAGCAAAGTTCTTATCTTGTTCCTGTTCGTCTCTCTCCCGCCTCGGCAACAAAACACAGGGGGCGCCCCGCTGGTGGACCAGTCTCAGGTTTATTCGTCTTTCTCGGAACTCTTCGGCCCCCCTGCGGCGATGTGGTCACTACCTCTTACCCTTTTGGCAGAAAAGGTCTTTTGTGCCTTTACCGATTTTCATACCGACGCGTAATCCTTTATAGGGGTTTCCCTTGAACCCCTGTTTCGGTTTTATGGACCCGGGCCTCCAGTTATTCGCTCACGCATGATAAAGTTCTCCAGTAGCGGCTCCATTATTTTCCCCCTTTCTAGATGCTGAGCTGTTTGTGACCTTTTATAATTTTGCTTTTTTTTCTCTGCCGCCTCCCCCCTCGGAGGATGCAGTAGGACGGACCCCTTCAGTGGGGGACCCCAATGACGCCCTGGGGTTTCTTTCCCGTCTCGTGTCTTCTGGTATGACGCAGTTTGGGACTCCGCAGGCTGAAGGATTGGTGGTGGATTTTCCTTCCGTGTCAGCGCTGTTTGGGTCGTCCACACCTTTTATTCAGAAGGAAGGTCCGTATCTTAAGCAGCGCTGAGAATTTGCGGCACAACAGTGCCGCGATCGGACTGAAGAACTTTTTCCATTCTCCAATATCTGACGACACTTAAGCATCCTTAAGCGTTCTCGTTGTACTTTTCTCCCTCGCCGGCCATCGGTGAGGCAACGCCACTCTTCCCCTTGCGGCCCCTCTTGCATGGCCGCTGGAAAAGATCACTCCCGGGACCCGAAATAGGGAGGAAGTAAATGTCCGACTAGGCGGTTTACCGCTCTTTCTCGCCTTTTTCTCATGTTTTTTTCAACCCCACGACGGTACGGGGGATCTTTTCTCGATTTTCCGGCAAGACCCTTTTACCCCATGTGGTTGGGAAACGTGATGGACGCTGGCCTCGCGCTGTCTCAACTCCTGATCCCTTCGGGGACGCTTCACGTTCACACATCTCCCCCCGACCCCCTTCCTCCCGGGACCAAATAGGACAATCGAGTCGCTTGACCGACACGACTGAGCGGCTCCTATTGGAAAACGGTGCGGATAACCCATTTTTTTTTATTTGCAGCAGGACTTTCTTCCTTAAGTGTGCTCGGAACTCTTTTCCTCTCCTCTTTTTTTTTCAGTCTTTTTCTCCTCGCTCGAGGAGTCGTCTGCCAACCTTTTCTGAGAAATATAGGTGTGACGCCCCCTTATAGCCTCCCCTCGCACTCGTGAGGTTTTCCCTCTTCCTCTTTGTAAGCTCTTTTCGTATTCTAGATAGAAGCAGATGTCGTTTTTTGACAGTTGTCCGATCCGGACTCCAACGAGTCGATCATTTCAGAAGTGCGGGATGCTCTTAGTGCCCCTTCTTTTCCCTCAATTGCTTCGGCCCTGACCAGTCTCTTAACGCGAGACCCTCCGGCTTTCTGCACACTTTTCCCCTGACACGGTCCTGGGCGAGGGCCATAGAGTGTTCGTTGTCAGGAATCCTCCACTCTTCCCCTTATTACTTTTCCTTGTCTCGACGTTTCCTGCGGGCTACGCAAATGACGTGAAAGCTTGTACTGCAATCTTTTTCCCTCTTCCGCTTTGTTGACCACCCGCGCCCCGGTCTTAGGTTGTTCCAGTTTTCCTCCCACTTATGGCGTTATCACGGGCTTTTTTGTTTACTTTTCCCTGTTTTTTTTTTGGCAGTCAGGGCCGTTGTGTTGAGCCCCCTTCGCAGGAGAATTCTCCCGGACTCCTTCCCTTTGAATCGCCCTGGTGTGCCCGGACCACCTTCATTAACAAAAAACAGGACCCCCCCGTGCCTTTCACCCCACTTTCCTGAGGCGTCCACCAACCCGCGTCCGATACGTTCCACCCCCAAGCTTTGCTATTGTCCGAGAGTTTCCGCGGAACAGGTTTTCTAAAAATACTCCTGTTATTCCTCCCTCTCGACGCGGCCTGGCGGACACGATCGCGCGTGAAGTCCCTCTCTCCCCGTTACTTTCTCAGCCCTCGCGGACGTGAATCGCCAGGTCTCTACTTGAAGCAGTTTTTAGTCTCTCGCTGGCGTCTCCGGGGCATCGGGCCGCCCTTTCAGTTTGAGGTAAACCCGCCTGCAGTTTCCCTTACTCTCTGCCCACTTTTAATCCCCCACCCAGCATAGTGAAGACCTGTTGAGGACCTTCCTCTATCGTAAGACCCTCAGCCGCGGGGGCTTTGGTCCTTCGAATCTGCCCCGTTGCCGGCATTCCCCTTGATGGAACCCGGCGCCCTGTGGCTGGTGTGGAAGCCGGTCGCCGGCCCCCCCCTTCAAATAGATAATCCCCTTTCTGTTTTTTCCGGAGCCCCTTGAAAGGTTTTTTTTTCCATGAGTCTTCCTCTTGAATGGCCTCTTTTTTCTCTATTGCGCCGAAGTGCTCGGGTGCTTTTTAAGAGCTCCTCTTTTTTATCGCCCCCTCATGTATGTTCCGACAGCGAGGGACTATTCCTTGATCTCGTCGGCTTGCTTTTCTCCTCCCGTCCAGAACAATTCGCTATGCCTCCCCTTCTCTTGATGCTGTGCGTCAGACGGCCTTGAGTCCACGTGAGAAGCGGTTGTCCGAAGGCGCTCATAATCCCCTGACGAGTCCTTTCGACTTTGTTTTGATGCTCCGGCCCGCAGCAAAACCTTTTTCGTCTCCTAGTTTGTTGATCTAGAATTTCGCTCTTCTTTTTCCCCCCATGCTCACCCTAAGATTTTGTCTTCGGCCTAGTTAACCGACCCGCTTCTCAATTCGTCTCCTTTACGACGCTCTCTGAGCGGCCTCAGCCGTTACCGAGTCCGGCAACCTTAGTTTGAAGGAAGATTTTTTGATGGCCGGGTTTCTCTACTCGGTCCGATAGGGGAGCTGCTTTGAGTCAGCTTGTCCGCACGGAAGATTGCTTGATGGCCGCTCTTAGTACCGGCTGCCTGCCGCTCCTTCCTCTGTGTCTGAGAGATCCCCGAGGGCACACAAAGGAAGAAGAGCGTCCCTCTCCCCCCGTCGGATTAGTTGGCAGGCTCTTTCGAGAAGAATAGAAACAGCTACAGTAGGTAGAGCGTTCTACCCTAGGAGCCCCGCTTCCTTCCTCTCACTTTCACCCCCTGAAACCCGAAACCCGGAAAAGGACTGTTCCCTTATCCCCGACCTGAGGAGTACTTCTAAGTCGATTAATACCCGGGGTAATCGTTTGATCCTTGGGTTTCCCCACCCATTTGCCATTAATCGCGCGCCCCTTCTAGACGGACCCCGAGACCCAATCAGTAGGGGTTCCCTCTTCTGCCGGTTGTCTTCCTGACAGAAGCTAGGTCCACCCGCCCACCTGTGACCCCTTCCTGGATTTGAGCGAAGGACGTGTTCCCACCTTCGCTCCCGTGGAATCCTGGCATGATCCGCCAGGCAGTGACGTTTTCCTCTATTTCCCGCTTCAGGCTATTTCACCGGACCGACGATCGATGCCGTACGTGTCTATTTGCGTTCCCGTACACGTACAGGCTGGCTCTATTGAGAGGCTTTCGGTTGCCCTCACGCCCCCCTCTTCTTCGACGTGTAAGAAAACGACACCCTTCACATGTCGGCAATAAACGGGCGGACCGGGGCTACTTACCCCCCCCCCCGTTGCTGATTCTGACTTTATAAGGTGTCTCCTCACCCAAGGCCACCGAGGCAACCACCTTTTTTTGTCCCCCCCTGGTTGCGGCGTGAGCGGCTCCAGGTTCCTACGGGAGATGACGGCCATATTTACAGCTAATCCCTTTCATTAGCTCTCCCCCCTCTTGTTGGGGTTCTAGGACTTCATCTCGTTCCCGAAACAGTAGTTGGACACGATTCTGGTTCCCGGTGATCCGAGTCAGGAACGGCTTTGGTTCCCTCGACCGGTCTCCGGTTGACAAGGAGTGACCTCCCTTTGGCGAGTTTCCTTTCACTTTCGTCCAGTAGAGCCGTGACCTTTTCTCTTATTCACATTATCGCTCTGAGATGGGTGTACTTGCTCCCTAATCCCTTCCGTTCCGTCGGCGGAGTCGCCGAACCCCGTTCCGGCTACGAGGCTTCGTGCCTCCTCAGTGGAGGTCGGGACCCCCCTCTTCAAGCTTCGCGGTTTCCGCTTGGTGTTTGGCCGATCGGACGCCTTTGGTGGAAGAAGAAGGATGCCTTATTCGTCGGGTTGTATGTAGAAAGGGTTTCCTTTTTTAAGTCGGCTGGTTTCGGGCCAACCTGGCCTCCTGCTCTCTAGTCAGTATCAGTCAGCGCGGAGAAATTGTAATCTTGGCCCCACACAAAACAGTGACTAGCCACCCCCCCCACCCCCACCCCCCCCCCCCCCCCCCTGTTTGCTTCTATTCCCCCCCCGCTGAATTTAGCAATCAACCCCCTTGGTCATATGACTCCACCCCCCTTTCATCCTCTCCACTGTTCGCGGTGGTCACCGCCAGCGCCGGGCATGTCGGAACCTTTTCAAATGTCCGGAAGGCGTTCAGTCTGAGTTAGCCCCCTCGGCAGGGCCAATCGAGGTCGAACGACTTGTCCTTCTTCTGGACTGTCCTCTATTTCCCCTCTCCCGCGTTCCCCCTTTCGATGTTTGGTGAACGGAGGGGCGCGCGGGCTCGAGCCTTTTCAATCCGAACTGGCGACGTGGACTGGTCCCCCCTTTATTGGCACGCTGCGCTTCTAAGAGAAATGCTGCCTTGTCTAATGTCTTTTTACCCTGATCGAGAATCCCCCCCCCCCTTCTCCGGCTTACAAACTTTGCCAAGAAGCAAAGATTTTCTTCACCCGCTTGCTCGCGCTTGGTGTAAACCTGCTTCTCACCCATCCATTTCTCCCGGGAATGGTTTTCTCCTCCTGTTCTTTCCTG
>Ga0179593_1727464_pt1 | contig 10721 bp, 7 predicted proteins | sample CZODoug2_1_08_16_FD_185931 | JGI IMG/M metagenome (GOLD analysis project Ga0179593, IMG submission 185931) | Vadose zone soil fungal communities from Angelo Coast Range Reserve, California, USA - CZODoug2_1_08_16fungal (PacBio error correction) | ecosystem: Environmental > Terrestrial > Soil >... | reverse complement strand
TAGCGATTCGGAGTCATCTTTCCCCTTCCGTTTTGCAAGGCCGGGGCGACGTGAAGAAAAAGTTTAGTGAGGCGCCCTTTCCCTGTTTCTCTCCCTTTATCATGGGGTCTGATAGGCGGAGGATGTCATTGCGATCTTGAATCCAGGCCGATGACCTTCCACCAAGGTGCAGTTGACGCGGCTCCTGAGCCACTTCGAGGTGTCCCGTAACGGGAGAATTTTTTATCTTTCTCCCCTGGACTCTGGTTAATTTGCGGATAAAGCTCTTGTCCCTTCCCATCCTCCTCAACCGTGCGGCCCCAGGTAGAGCGGTCGGTGATCTGGTTCACCCTACTTTCTTGCAAAAAGTCCCTGGCGATGATAGCGGTTTGACTCTTTTTCCCCACACTCTCCCCGATTAGGGTCAATGCAGGATACGAGACGATGTCTCCTTCGGTGGTCGCGGAAATGCGGTTGACATCGTTGTACTAAGCACTTCCTCACGCGCCCCGGAACAATCGGGAAATATTTCCAGCGCCCTCTTTTCCTTAGTGTGTCCCTCCAGACCTGAAGAAAGAGGTCGTCCCCCGACCTTTCGAGGCTGCCGAGAGGGAGGGCCCTTGTACTGATTTTCCCTTGTCCGCAGTAGCTGAATGGTAATCTCACCAAGTCGCTCCCCGATTTTGTTAACTCGCGCGTCGCAGGTAGCAAGCCACGCCCCCTGCATTTTCGACATACGTCGACACTTTGGCGTTGGAAAAAGAACCCTACCTATCATTCAGTAAGGATATTAGATAGAAAATATGAACAAGTCCCCGTTCCTTCCCCCGGTTTTTAATTTCCTGAGGAGTTGATAGAGGGGCTCAAACTCTAGATTGTTTGAGCGCTTCGCTGCGCCCTCGTACAACTATTTTTCGCTGCTCCCCCTCTTTAATCAAGCTTGATGGAAGAAGAGATTCTAGACCTCCTCTTTTTTTCCTTATTTTTTCCCCCCGTTGGAACCCCTGAGCTGGAGCTTTTTGGGAGCAGGGGGCGTGTTTAAACTGACTACCCTTTTTTCTTTTCGGGGTCGGAGATCACGATTCTTTCCCCCTGTTTCCCCGGCCTTGATAGAAGATATGGCACCCTTGTTTGAGCGTCACTCGCCGCATGATTGCTCTGCCAACTGGGGTCCCCCCTTGAGCATTTTTTTTAGGAGTAGACCACTCCTCAACCCCTGTCATCAATACAGACGCTCTGTCCCCTTCCCACGTCCTTACCTGTCTCAACGTAAGGCTTTTCCGTACTGCAGAGTGGAGGGATGCTTTTTAGACTACATATGAGTCGGCGAACATTTCCTTCATAGGGTGACTCTGCGGTAAGTGCGTGGGTGGTCACCTTGCTTTTTCGCGCCTTAAGAGATAATTTTCTCTGTCCTCCCTTGCTTCCTTTGAGCCGAGAACTGACCGGCGTGTTGACGTATATGCTAAGCGGGCCATGAGTACGGACGTACGCCTTTGCAGGAGTGGTGTGGGCAGCAGATCCTGATTAGCGGATGGAGAGGATTACTTTGTTTTCTTTTTTTTTTCTCGAGTGTTTTTTTTGCGACGGACTACTTGAATCAAGCAAGAGCTCTAAGGGGGTCAGCCATTGCCGATCCCCACTTTTCGAAGACGATCAGTTTCCACTTCCTGCTGGTACCTGACAGAGAATTCTTCTTCTTCCCAACTCCCTCTGGCCTTTGACACAACTCCTACGTAGAGTTCCCGTCGAGGAGACGTGTGGATCACGTCAGGAGTGCCCCCCCCCCCCCCTGATGTTAGAGGAGTTATTTCTTTTCTCTTTCCCTACCGGAGGCGCTCTGCATTTTAGGCGTCTAGCGAATGCCGGCTGAGCAAGGAGTTACCTGTGTCTCTGGCGTACTTTTTGACTGGGCGAGATTCCTTTCCTTTTTTACGAATACTTCTTCCCTATCACCCGATCTTCGACGCCGTCCTATGTTCTTTTACAGCTTTTTTCTTCATCGTCCTTCTCTACTAATGTGGGCCCGGTGGAAGAAGGGTAGTTCCCACTTCTTTTCCACTTTTTGTCTCCTAATGTCAACGTTTTTGATGTGATTTCCACGCGAACTCGTGGCTCACATCCATGTCGTCCGCCTCGACAACCACAATCCCTCCCCTAAAGATTGGCAAGAATAGACCCACCCCACCATCCTCTTGATTCCCTTTTACTTTTTCCCCTTGGTGGTATTGGCGAGATTTTGTTTCTAGCTTCAGCTTCTGGCCGCGCGCACAGATCTGGCTTAGATTTTTTAGGGGTACGCCCCATTCCCTTTCATCTTTGATTAATGTGCTGACGTTCGCCGGATCCCTTTGGGCAGGCATCCAGTACGACCATCGATTTCCATGATGGCGGATAATTGATTCTTTTCCTGAAGCAGGTGATGTTAATGAAGGGGTTTCCCCTTCTTCTCCCTCCTTTCACGTCTTTCCTTGGAGCTTCCAGCCCTACACCACTTACATTTCCTCGTTATCGGCTATTTCTGTTGCACAACCGCACACCTTTCTGATTATCTATCCTCGCTCAGATTTCTCCAACGTTCTGGGACCATGGGTGTTGAGACCTCTTCCCTTTTCATCACCTTCTCTGTTTCCCCCTTCATAAAAAAAGGGACGAACAAGACCAGAAATTTGGTGTTATCTCCCTCTGTCTCCCTTTTCTTCAGAGTTCTGGTTGTGAGGGTGTGACACCACTGCTTCTCGCTCACTCCCCGTGGGGCCTAATAGCAATTTACTGTTTGTCTCTCCTCGTGGATGCGGCCCAGGCGATGATATAGTATTCCCCTACCCCTCCCCAGAGATTGTTGATCAACACACTCGCGCATGAAACCCTCCTTTTGGTCTGCGTTTAGACTCGTCAAATCCTAGCCTGAATGCCAGCCCGATGAGAGCAGACACTATGTTTCAGCCCCCCTTAGTAGTGGCACAGATATAGTATTATCGGCCAATTTCTTTTTTTTCGGTTCAGAGACAATAGAGAAGTTTTACCCTTAGCGATCATAAGTGATAGGAATAAATCTTTTTTCTCCTTGCCCTTTTCTTTCGACCTTTAGGTATGTGGTGGGAGTTCAGCCGTATGTAGTTATGACACGAGTGAGCTTTAACATTCACCTTTTCCCAACTTTTTTTTTTTTTACCCAGCTTCTGGAACGTGAGATGGCATCCTTATTGTCCCAGCCGTAGTACTTCGTATGAATCCCGTTGCCCTCCTCACGACCTCCCCGCGTTAAAGCCCCATTCTCTTTCGCTTTAGGCAAGCACAAGGCCCTACCCTCCCCGACCCTGCATCGCCGACCCCAGATTTTCCTAAGTACAGAACTACTCATCCCCCTGGTGTTCCGCGTCCGTAAGCGTATACGTCCTCTTTTGACTGCCCGATTCTCCCCGGTGACCCACTTAGAACACCGGTGCCAGCACGCAAAGCAGCCTCCCTCATACCTTCCGTATCCAAAGTACGCCCGTCGCCCAGTTTTCCTCGCAGTAGTTTCGTGGTAGTTCCGATGAAGAAGAAGAAGGTTTTTATGTCATTCCTCTTACTACCTACCTTTCGATCTTCCGCACCATATTTCTCATGGCGCTCGAAACTTGAGCATGCTCGTTTAGTCTTGTTTCCGCAAGTCGTCAAAGAGATGCCCACCACTCCCCCCTGAACGCTTTTCTTCGCATACTCCGGACTCTAACCACCCTCTTGTGTGAAGTCGTAGTCTAACTCGATTCGGGTAGATGGCCACTCAGGTTTAGTCCTCTTCCGGCGGACGGCACATAGCCTTTCCGATTGTATTCCCTTCCCAGCCGCCTAAAGGGCTGTACTAGCCCCTTCCCTCATGTCCCCCCCTAGATTTTGACGGAACGGGGTCCCTCCAGCCCCTCATTCTCCTCTTTCCCAGAAGGTCCCGCCCACCCTCGGTCAGGTACTGTTCGGTGTGAGCTGGCCCTTCGGGGTGATGCGGCCCCACTCTAATCTCTCGTCTTTTTTTACAGTGGGTAGGGATAGTCCATCTGCCGTGCCTACACGATTTCAACTTGTCCCTTCAAACAGAATTTCATTTCGGTCGCGAGCTCCCACCGGGCCTCCTTACTGGAGCACTGACAGTCCTCCTTTGTCCAGACGGTGATGAGAAGAACCCCCACCCCCGGTCCCTGGCGCCTAGTCCCCTTTTTTAGCAGTTGAAGAAAGGACCCCTTGAAGTCCCCGTCATACAGGGACGCTCCATCGCGCGGTTCCCTGGTACCCTCTTTGCACGAGACGATCGGAGGGCCCCTTTTCCCCCAGCCCCCCCAAAATTTTCGACGTTCCGTTCACAGTTGCTTTGACTTTCCTTGGTAGGATTTGCATCTGACTTCTTCCACGCCACTCCACGCAGTTTTCGACCCGTTGTCCCCCTCCCCCTCCCCCTTCCCCCGTGGAGCGTCAAGTTCTACCCCCCTCCGTTTTTTTCGGGCGATTCGAAAGATCCTGCATCCACCGAAACTGTGCCCTGAGCAGGGGGCGGGGTACTGCCGCTGGTCGCCCCCCCTCTTACACTATGGTTTTCCCTGCGCCCAACTTTTCCTTGTTGGCCAAGTGCGCGGCACTCGAGGTTGCATCTCTGGTGAGATTCTTCTCACTCCCGTAGTCCGTCAGAGTAAGAGGCACCTTTTTCCCCCTCCCTCTATTCCGCTATCTCTCGGGTTTTTTTCTTCAAGTCCCCCCGGCCCGACTCTTCGATGTCCCGATGGGTTTTCATGCCTTCTTTTTTCCCGATGACCCGAAAGCATTCCTCCGACCTCCCTTCTTTACTCTTTTTTTATGCTTTCCTTTGACCACATTGACCCTCATCAAAGTTCTGTCCGTTCGGCGCGATCATCTATTGCCATCACGGTCCTCATTGGCCAACTTCTGCGAACAGATCCACGCATTTCCTTTGCCATCTTTTCTTTTCGTTAGCAGCAAGGCTGCTTCCTCGGTCCAAACGATCGTTTCCCCTTCCGGCACGGCGGCTCAAGCGCCGTGACTGGACACTTCCCTCCGCTGGATCGGTCCGTGCGTAGAGACACCCCTCCCTTTTTTCCCTTATTGCATTCCGGCGTCCCACTCCGTACGCCGAGAAGATTACCCATTCATGAGTTGTGCAAGAGCTTCCGGATCGCCTCACTCTCAGTTCGTCCCGTCCTCCCTGCGTTCCTTTAAGTATCCTCGACCGCTCGCCGAGAGATTCTTTTACTACCTTTCCCCTTTTTGTGAAGCTTTTTTTTTCTTAGAGGAGTACTTGGCGAGCAGATGAACGGCGCGCCGTTACCTCAACCCCGTTCGATTGAGGCGACCGTTTCTCTTGCGACCGGTCTCCTTCTCGGAGATTTCTCTATGAAAGTGAGGAGTTGCCCTTCCCCATGATGCCCTTCCCCAAGGTTTTTTTTTCGCCGACAGATCCCGGTTTCCTAGGTCTCAGTTTCTCCTGGGAATGAGCCCGCCGTGCGCGCACGCTTACCACCGCTCGTGTGCCGAATCCTGCTGCCCCCCAGCTCGTGCACCTTCATAGCAAGAAATTTCTGCGCAACCTGTTTTTTGTTTTTTCTTTTCCTATTGCGGCGTGTAAAAGCGTTTTGGCAAGATGCTCTTCTTTCGGCCGACGAGTTCTCTAAACCATGATGTCTTTCTTATTCAGATCCGCCGAGGCGGAAGGAAGTCCGGTCTTTCTCAATTGAGGTCTTGTTCCTCAGTCAAGAAAAGGGAATTAACGCTGCCCCCCTAGCTGAGACTTTTGAAGGCACGTGGACGACCATGAAGCCCGATGTGTTCCCTGGAGAGACTGCTTCCTGAGAGGGAATTTTCCCTATTCCTTCGTTCCCAGTCTTTTTTAAAAAAGACGATGTGTTAGACACTTTTACATCGCGGCGGGTCCGTTCCTCAGCGCCTCAAGTCTCGAAATCTCCCCATAGGACCAGCTTGAGGGCGGGACCCCCCCACCCCTGCTCATCCTTGAGGTTTTTGACGTGCCCTTCTGGCCGAGCAGCGCACCCTCGGCCACTTATCCACCGTCGTGGTGGGGTTAACGGGACGCTCCTCACCATGTCGTCATAGCTTTCTTTTTTCCCCCCCCCAGGGATTTTGCGGGGAGTGGCGGTGGCTCTATCTCTTCTCACTTCCAATCCCCCCCCTTAAGCCTTCCGGCGAGCTCGCCTTTGCCATTCCGCATTTTTCGCCTGGCCGACTCTTCCTCCCCTTCCCAAAGGATGTGTCCCACGGGGCCCTTGAGGCCTTTTTTGCCGGTCGGAAGCGGTTTTTTCCACTGATAACCACGCCTTTTTCTCCCTTTTTTTTTCTTTCTTTTTTTTTTTTTTTTTTTTTTTTTTTTCTTTTTTTTTTTTTTTTTCTTTTCTTTTTTTTTTTTTTTTTTTTTTTTTTCTCTATCCCTCTTTTTTTTTTTTTTCTTTTTTTCTTTTCTTGTTTCTTTTCTTTTTTTTTTTTTCTTTTTTTTTTTTTTTTTTTTTTTTTTCTTTTTTTTTTTTTTTTTTTTATTACTTGCTTGGATTGGAGGGGGCGTCTTCCCCTCTCTTCCTTGAGGCCTGCTCGCACGATGCCCTCGCTGAGACGCGGGCCGCATGATTGCGCGATGTTATCATGATTCACGTGCATAGTCGAGGTACTTCCCCTTTTCTTAGAAGCCTCACGAAGTTCCCTCCTCACTCCGACGCCAAGACATCCCCGATTGGGTTTTGGACCTGCGTGCGCAAGGTTCGTCCTGAACTCCCCTGTCGTTTCCCGGCAGTTTCGAGAGGGGAGCCTTGGATTTCAATTGATTTTTATTTTCTTTTCTGGCCTCGCCGAGGCGTCCCCGCCCCCTTCTCTGCTCCTGGCCCGATTGCTCGCGTCCGATCGTCTTCTTTTTTAAACGGTCTCGGTCCGTTGGTTCCGTGATGCCCGCGAGGGACAACCCTGCTTACGTCTACTTTCCTTTTTTGTTGCGTTGCCCCCTCCCCCCTGCGCAAGGGATTCCCATATGGTTGAGTGGGAGTGGTTGCGTGCTCACTGACCTCGCCCCTCCCAGTTCCGAAGGGAGTAACTCCCTCTCGCGCGTTTTTTTGAGCATGACGATCGATTTTTTACTTTTCGCGACCGTTCTTCTTCTTTCCATCTTTTTTGCGACCTTTTTTTCCAAGCGATTGCTACCCCATCCCGGCGAGTTCCCTCCAGGTGCGCGGGCTTACTTACTCCCCCTTGCGTTTTAGGGTTAGGCTGGGCTTGACTGATTTTGGTCTTTTCGGGCCCTTTATGAAGGCCGAGATTCACCGGTAGCAAGGAGTTCAACCGGGCTTCGGTGCCTCTCTCTTTATTGAGCGATGTATCGGTCGTGCTTTCTATGCCCCCCCCTTTCATATTACAAAGACTCGAGCCCCTATGTCCCTTATTGTTCTTCATATTTTCACGCTATACTATTCTTTTGGAAATTTTTTTGGTGGCAGAAGGGTCTAGGTCCTTTAAACTTTTTCCTCCATTTGCTTTTTCCACACCGTGTGGGAAAGTGACTGTCATCGCGCCCTCGTTGCAACCTACAGAGTCGCCTCGCGACATCCCCCAACTCTTCCCAATATAATTGTTCCCTCAAATAGACAACCTCTTTCCCCTGATTCCCAACGGCTTTTGAACTGGTTTTCATTTCTGCGCGATTTTCGGTTACGCGAGCCTCGCGGAATGCCTCGTCCAAGTCTTTCTTTTGTTTCGCATACGTTGAGGGTTAAGTAGGTCCCTCATTCTCTCTTTCGTGCTTTTTTTTGACTTCCCGGCTGGGCGCGAGATATTCAGTACCTATGATACATGATGGGCGGAATGAGCTGGCTTTGTTGATCCAGGACGTTTCCTTTCCTCGGAGTTTACGGGGAATACATATAGGATAGGCATGGGCCTCCAATTCCCCTGCTTTCAAATCCCCTTCCCAGTTACCATGATCTTGATGGTGATCAGTCCCCCGTTGGGGTTCACCCCTCACACATGATCGCGGCTTAGACTTGCTTCCGCGTTGGTTTAACACTTTTGGCGAAATTTTGGTGTGATGATTCTTATATTTTCCTCCTCTTTTGTTGTTTGATTCTCCCCCCACGTTATACAGTAAAGTTGTGGTACTCCCACGGCGATCTCATTGATCCCTCTTCTCTTTGGTGGTTTTCACCGATGTTTCAGCACGATAAGTCCCTTTTTGGTGTATTTGAACCCTTTCTTGACCTTTGTAAATGCGGACCATCCGCCTCTCTTTAGTTCCCGTCCAGGCCCTTACCAGCGCTCCGAAGACCCCCCCCTTCAAGCTACTTCACGAGAAAATATGGTGATCCCCCCCTCTAATGGTCGTACGTTACATGAGCCCTTTCGTGATCGAAGCCAAGTACATCTGTTCCCGCCGCCTAGTGATTGGGCCGACGTAACACCATCCATTACTTCACCCTGTGCGAGGGCCCTGACGAGGTTTAGTCTTACTCGCAAATCCTTTCTAAAAACACCGCTCTCAACCCGGTCACTGCGTATCGTCGTGCGATGGCGTCCACAGCTTGAATTTGGTCGGGCTGTGCTTTCGGAGGTTATTTAGTGAGCCCCCTTTCGCTCCCATCCACCTCCAACTTTTATGCTGTTACAGCGTACAGTCCCTTTGTCCCCTTCTTCCACCGGTCCCGCGTAGTATTATTTCCATTTTGATGAAACGACTCAGAGTTAAGAAACCCCCCCCCAGCCAAACTACGAGATGCCTTCTATGCCCCTCCTGAGGGGATACAGGGTCCTACCTTTCGAAATTCCTCGCGACCCTCGCAGTTGCTGTAACAGACCGATCTTTTTTTGACCCTTTTCCCTGGTCGTATCGATATTCAGCCGCCAAATGCCGATCTATCGGTGACCACGGCGCAAAAATCCGAACCACGACTTCTCGAACATACTTTGTGCCACCTCGGATTGATCCACACTCCCCTTTAACGATCTTTTTTTCCTGTCCTGGTACGAGCGTTTGTCAGTCCAGGCAGGGCGCTGTCGGTCATCAGCTCTTCCACGAAGATGGTCCTTCTTACCAAGTAGCCCCTTCAATAGGCATGTTCCCTCGTGGCATCTCGGGTGAGTGCACCAGCGTAAATGGCCAGACCCCTGTATTCCCTTTCCAAAAACCAAGAACATACGATTTCCGCCTTTAGGAGCGGATCGGCCTCCCCCCAGCTCTTGAATTTCCGTATCCCCGATGGAAAAGAGTTTCTAGTCTACTTCCCCCTGCCCTCTTTTTTAGCGCCGACGGATTCCCAAATCCTCTGCGAAGGCTGAGTCCCGGCCCCTCTCCACGCTTCCTTCCGACCGACTTAAGAAAAGATCCCCAACATTCTCCCCTTCCTTTCGCCGACCCCAGATTTCGGCGCCTAGGAACTCCCCTAGGGCAGGTACGGGAAAGGTTTTTAGGGTTTCACAGCGTTAGGTTTGAGGGGCCGAGCGTCTTTTTTTTCTTTCATGACCTGGGTTATTCCTTCTACAGCCCTTTTGAACGTGTTTCTTTCATGAAAGATTGCGCAATTGGCGAACAGAATGCGGCCGCGGTAGAGGCATCTCCACCCCCCTTTCCACTCCCCCTCCTAGTATTCCAGACATGGCCGTCGGTGAGGCCCACCCTACATTTTTAGAGGAAGAGGACTTGACAAGACCTGCACACCGCCCTGCCCCGTGCCGGCGGACCAGAAGATCCCTCAGCGCGTTTCCCAGTTTTTCTGAACTTTTGAAAGAGAACTTGTCGATCCGCGCTGTGCGCCCTTTCCCCAACAATCTTTTGCAAGTTTTCCGCCGTTTTTCTTGTCATAGGTTCGGAGGTTCTCGAATCGACATCCTGTAAACCCCCCCCTTAAGATTTTGTCTGCCCCGAGATCCGCTTTCCCCTGTTATTCTCGTTCCGTAGTTCCCCCCCGGTTTCTAAGTTGGGCCGACTGGCCCTTGCGATCGGCCCCCCAGTATGCCTAGCAAACGGCTCGCGGGGCCGAGAAGTTGTGCGGGGTGAAACTAGCTGTCTCCGCCCTCCCTTCTAGCTCCGTTTTTCAGGAGCGAAACTGCGGACCGAAAAGTGCCCTCTTCACTCGAGTTTTTTCCACAGAGCGTGGTGGCTATTCCTTCGGGGCTTAGTTTTCAAGTTAATCCCTTCACCTTCCCCGCTCCTCACAGCTCCTTCGACTAATAGGGCTTTCATGTTTGCTTCAATCCTTTCCCTCACCTGCCTCCCGATGTCCGAAGGTCTGGTGATTCCTGGCTTTTTAACCTCCCCCATTCGCGACAGCCCCGTCGCGTCCCCTTTAAGAATCCCCCCCCTTCGCGTGAATCGGCCTTTTTCCTTCCACTTTCCTCCAGTCCTCCTCGTCAGGACGCGATCATTGCTTCCATCCTGCTGGTTCGCCAGATACGTTGCCCCAGCTCCTGAATACCTTTCTCAGGTTTTCCGATGGCTTTTCCCGAGCTGTAGCCGCAGACAGGCTCATCGGTCCCCCTTTTTGCCGCTCACCGGAGGCCCCTTGCCGTGTTGCTACGACCTCCGGCCCACGCGGGCTCGGCGTTCGCGTCGCGCCCCTGCCTTTCCTCCTCTTTTCCTTCAATTAAGACTCAAGCGCAATCTCATTGCCTCGCCTATCCCCCCTGATCCTCTTCATTTCGGCCCTCGCCTCATCCATTTCGTCACCGGGTCGCCCCCCCTGTCCTTCGCGCCTCCCCCCCTGCTATTT
>Ga0179593_1681562_pt1 | contig 10721 bp, 16 predicted proteins | sample CZODoug2_1_08_16_FD_185931 | JGI IMG/M metagenome (GOLD analysis project Ga0179593, IMG submission 185931) | Vadose zone soil fungal communities from Angelo Coast Range Reserve, California, USA - CZODoug2_1_08_16fungal (PacBio error correction) | ecosystem: Environmental > Terrestrial > Soil >... | reverse complement strand
TTCTGCTTCTCCCCCGATCTCCCTTTCTTCCTTTACTTTCCTTCTTCATTCCCGCGAGGGAAAAGGAAAAGCCAGGTCACTTTGCCTTGTTTCTTTCCTCCCTCTTCTTAGTCAGAAGCTTTTCTTTTTTTTTCTTTTTCCCTTCCTTCTCTCCATCCTAAACACCATCGAGACGGTGGTGGAATTAAAGGCCACCGGCAAGAACGGCGCAAGAACTGTCCTTTTCTTCCCCTTTTTCTCCTCCGGACACCCTCTCCTTCTTTTTCTTTTTTCTTTGACCAAGGGACGGGACATGAACCTGCGGGGAGGGAAGAAAGCGACCACTCCTTTCACCTTCCTCTCCCGACCCCTTTCCCTATTTCCTAGAAACCTTTCCAAAGAAAGATTGAGCTAGCAACCTTGTCCACAGCCACCTTCTTTCCCCCCCCGGAAATTCCCTTTTTTTCAACGCGATGCACCCTCCGTTTTTTCTCCTCCCCTGCTAAACTTTTCCCTTTTTTTTGCCCTTTCCTCCTCCTGCGAAGTCAGTGAAATAGTAATCATGCCAAGCAATCACCCATGGGAATCCGGGCTCTCCTCAGGAAGGCTTCCCTTTTTTTCTCTCTCGCGGATTGGATGGAAAATGGGAGGCACCGTGGCACTCTCCCCCCCCCCTTCATTGCAATCTTTCCCCCCCCCCCCTTTTGTGGACAGGTAAAGGTAAAAGGAAAGAAAGCGCCGTTTCACCCGTCGCATTTCTATTCTTTCTGGCGGAAGGTTTTCTTTTTTCCTCCTTCCTCTCTCCTCCCCCCTCCCGCCAGGTCTTGAAGTAGAAAGGGAAGAAATGAAGATGGTCAGGCTTTTTCCCTTTTCTTTTTCTCCTTTCCCGGCGCCCGGCGGTGGCACACAGGCATAGGATCCCCACGGGGGGGGGGAAACCGCATTTCTTTTTTCCCCTCTTCTTGCGGCCGTCTCTTCTTTCTTTTTTTCTCTTCTTTTTGCCCCGTGCCGTGCCGGTGCAGCGCGCCGAAGATTGTCACCGAATCAGAGTGGCACACCTGGCGGGTTCGGATCTTTCTTTTTTTTTCATTTAGGTAGGTCTCTTCCCCTCTTTCCTCCTCCTGTTCACGCCATACACCAGGTGGCGACATAAAGAAAGGAAAAATAACTGGCCGGGTCGAAGCCTCAGTCCTTCTTTCCCCTTCAGCCATTTCCTACCTCTCTCAGACAAAAAGGTAGAAAGAGTAAGTAAGGATGGGGTAAACTGCGCGCCTATTCTCTTCTATTCCCCCCTCTTGACACTACCCCCCTCTCTCTTTCCCGTATTTCGTAGGAGAAAACGTAGAGAAAAAGGTGAGTGCGAAGAGTGCCTTCTCTCCTTCCCTCTTTCGGCCCCTCTCCTCCTTTTCCCTTTCCTTCCCGATGAGTGGGCGAACCGGAAAAAGAAACTGGAGGAGCAACGGTGGGTGGTGTGCTCTTTCCCTTCCCTGCCCAACTCTTCTTTTCCCCTTCCCTTTCCCCTTGTCCCTCCTGGTCGAACATGACGAGCCGGTAGGAGGGGGAACAGCGGCAGCGAAGGCTCTCTGTTCTTTTTATCTTCTCCCCTCTTCCGAACGGGTCTCCCTTTTCCCCTCCTCCCTCCCGCGCGGTGTGAAATGGAATGGTTTCCGGCCGAGACAGGAGCCGCAGCGGCTGTACTTTTCCCCTCTTTCTCTCTTTTTCCCAGCTCCCTTTCCCCTTTTCTTGGGGGTCTGCCAGCACGGAGAGCGTGCGTGCTGGCCGAGTTGCTTTCTTTTTCTCCTTTTCCTTACAACATCCCCCCTTTTTTTTCCCCTATAGGAGATCCTTAAGTAAAGAAGAACAATCCAGCGTGGTCTATCCATTTTTACTCTCCCTTCCCCTTTTTTCCCGGAAGGTCCCTTTTCCCTATTTTTTTTTTGTGAGAGGATGGAAAATAAAGGGGCAGAACACCCTCCCCAATATCCTCTCAGGGCTTTTCTTTTCCTCCCTCTCCTCTTGCTTTCCATGTACTGGGACAAAGGGATAAAGGGGTGGAGAAGGAGGATGAGCACGTTGGTTCTCTCTTGTGTCTCCTTTCCTTTTTTTCTCTCCCGATCTTTTTTTTTCTCCCTTTGTGACTTTCTCACCAAAGGAGATTGCGGGGAGATAGAAAGAAAGAAAAGGAAAAAAGCAATTCAGGTACGTCCTCCTTTTCTTCAGCAGGATAAGTCCTTTGCCTTTCAAGGAATAATAGAAAAGGTGATACGGGCTACCTTTTTTCTTTCTTTTTTTCCTCCGGTTCCTCTTCCTCTTTTTTTTCCTTCCTCCCCTCTTATTAGTCCACAGGACTGGATGAGAGATGGGATGGATATATGGAGAGGAAAGGAGATGAGCGGAATCGACCTGCCTTTTTCTCCTCTATTCGCTTCCCCCTTTGTGAGGAAAGGCCCCCCCCTCTTTACCCCTCTTCCTGCCCGCCAAGAGGAGGAGGTAGAGAAATGATAGAGAACTGGTGAGGGAAAATACGCTGCCTCCTCTTCTTCCGCTTCTTTCTTCCCTTCTCTTTTTTTCACCAGGAAGGGCCTTCCCCCTTTTTTTCTTCATCTTTTCTAAGCTAGGAGTGGTGGAGAAAGGGAAGAAGTTGCGCGGCCGTGCACGTCCCTCTTCTTTCTCTCCCTCTTCCTTCTTTTCTTCTCTCTTTTCCCCCTTTTTTTTCTTCCTTTCCCCTCCATCATTTCTTCTTTCCCTGGCTCGCAAACTGCGGCACGGGCTCAAGGAAAGGATGAGAAGAGTGAAGAAGAAAGGACTGGACACCACCCTCTCCTCTTCCCTTCTCCCCTTCCCTTGTGAAGCCCTTTTTCTCTGGATGTTCCGCACCAGGAGGCGAGCAGGTCGACGGAAAGAAATACTAGGGAGGCGAGATCGGATTTTATCCCTTCCTCTTTTCTCTTCGGTGACCCTTCTTTTTTTTTCTCTCTTTTCTTCCTAACGGCCGGTCGATGAAGCTAAGAGAAGGGAGAGAAAGAGAGAAAGAAAAGAGCGCAGTCATTCCTTTTTTTCCTTCCTCCTCTTCCAGATGCGTCCTCTCTCCTCTCCCCCTTCTTCTCCATACAGCCGCCCGCACCAGGTAGAAAGGGAGGAAAAGGGGAGATGATGCAGGGCCCGGCCCCGTCCTCTTCCTTTCCTTGAGGTCCCCCCCCCTTCTTTTTTCCTTTTCGGGCGGGCGATCGACCAAGGAGAGAATGGGTGAGAAAGTAAACCGACCAACCACCCTTCCTTCCCCCCCCCATCCCATCTCGGAGATTACTTTTTTCCCGGCTGTAGCACCACGGGAGAATAAGAATGAGAAATGGAGATGGACCAGGCCATTTCAATCCTCCTTTCTTTTTTTATCAGAATAACCTTTTAATTTCTTATTGGGAGGTGTGATGAAAGGGAAGGGAAATAAGTAAACCACCCATCTCTACCCTTCTTCCGCCCCCCCCCTCCTACTCCTTGGAGGTGTGCTCGATTAAGTGAAGATATAAGAGAGGGTAAAGGGGCCGCCTCGTCTTCCTTTTTCTTAGAAGTCCTTTTTTTTTCCCCCAGCAGCACATCGGCAAGAAAGAAAGAAGAGGAAGGTGATGGCAGACCCAAATGCCTTTTTCCCCCGTTTTCTTCCTTTTTTCCCTGCTCGTTCTCCTTTTTTCCTCTTTTCCCTTCTTCCCTTTCTCTCCTTGTAACAATGCCAGGGAAAAGCGAGAGTATGATGTTATGGAAAGGAGGACAGGGCAAGCACGGCGTCCCTTTCTTTTCTCTTTCTCTCCCCTTCTCCCCCCGGCAGATTTTTTTTTTTTTTTTTTTCTTCCTTTCTTTCCTTTTTTTCACACATGCCCGGCGATGGACAAAAGAGGGAGGGAAGTTCCGAATCACCGGGCCGCCGCCAGGTTCTTTTTTTCTTTTCCCCCCTTCTCTTCCTTACCGGAGAATTTTTTTCCCTTTTCTTCTTCCTTCCTCGGCGCACGCAAAAATGGTGATAGAGCGCGGTCTCTAAGGAAAGTAAGTGGCGAGCCTACGGCTGCTCCCCCTTTTCCTTTTCCCCCCCCTCTTCCCCCTCCCCCCTGATATTTTTTTCTCTCCCCCCCTTTTTTCTTTATGCGCGCGGTCGGACGGTGATGGAAGCAGCTCATGCAGGTAAGCGTCCTTCTTCTTTTTTTTTCCTTCCCCCCTTTCCCAGGATGTGTTCTTCTTTTTCTCGTGCCATATTCGACACGATGAGTAAAATACGAGTCATCGACCGACCTCCCTTTCCCCTCCCTTTTCTTCCCACGGCTTATTCTTTTACAAGTCGGCGAGATGAAAGAGGAAAGGAAAGGGCCACCCGCGCACCTCTCCCATCTTTTCTCTTTTTCCCCTTTAGCCTCTTTTTCCTTCTTTTTCCCCCCTTCAGTCAGCTCCGGCCTGCAAGAGGAGGAGTTTTGCACCGACCGCTTTCCCCCTTTTTTTCTTTCCGCTGCCGTGACCCCTTTCTTCCCTTTCCCTCTGCAGTGTCTCCCTATTCGACGTCAAGACCGCGGAGGGTGACGGCATAATGAAAAAAATGAATGGGAATGGCGGTCAAGCCGCCCGACGCGGGCCTCTTTCACCTTCCCCTCTTTCTTTTCCCTTCGCTGCTGATGGCCTTCTCTCCTTCCCCTGCTCTTCCCCCGCACGAGCCCTGGGCAAGATGGTGATAGGAAAGGTCATCCAATTCCATCCAGAGGCCTCGCTCCCGTTCTCCCCCCTTTGCGAAGTTTCCTCCCTTTTTCTTTCTTTGCTGCTGCCGAGGTCCACGAGGAAGACGGATGGATGCAAGGGCACCGTTGCCGCTGCTCGGCTTTAGTCAGCTTTTTTTTCCTCTTTTTCCCCCCTTTTTGCACTTTTTTCTTTTCTCTCTTTGTCCCCGTTTCCTCGCTCAAGGGGTCTGTGGAAAGGTGGGAGGAGAGGTATGGTCGGGGATCGGGCTCGTCTTGACCGTCTGGTCGCTTGCTTCCTCCCCTCTTTCCCCTTTTCTTCTCCCCTCTTTCCCTGGTCATAAACTTCCCCTTTTTTTCTTCTTACCGGGAGTCCTTCCCTTCTTTGGCCGCCGTTATTTGCCGGTGGCCTGGAAGGCCAAAAAAGTAAGAGGGTGTTCGGCTGATCACGGCCGGTACTTCCTCCTCCCTCCTCCTTTTTTCCTCCCTCCCTCTTTTTTTCCCTCCCCGGGCCCTTTACCTGGCTTGCGGACTGTCATAGAAGAGGATGAAGAAGGAAAGGTCCCGGCCTACCCGTTTATGTCCCTCTTTTTACTCTTTTCTGTTTACTTCCCTTTTCTCCCCCCTCTTGTCCCTCCCCTGCGTAGGGGCCGGGAATTTACGGAGTAAATAATAGGATCTTCCCCTTTACCCTCAGGTCACTTTCCTTCCTATTATAGGTCAGGAGGGTAGAGAAAGACGTCTGAGATCGATAGGGTCGCGTCCCATTACGTTTTCCATCCTCCCCCCTCCTAGACGGTTCTAAGAAAGAGAAAAGAGAAATGGAAGTACTCCCTGTCCTTCCTCCCCCCCCCCCCCCCCCCCTTTTTCTTCTCCCTCCCCCCCAGCCAGCCATCTCTTTTTCCCCTTCTCCCTTCGACAGGAACCTGCTGGGGAGGAAGCAAGCGAAAAGAAGGTTCAAGACGACCTCTTCCCCTCCCCCTCCCGAGTCCCCCCCCTTTTTTTCCCCTCCCCTCCTTTGAGCTAGTCAAACTTGTCAACAGAAAAGATAAGCCAATCCAAGCGACGATTTCCTCTCCTTTCCCCCCTTCCCCTTCTTCCTACGCCCGCTGACTCAAGACGAGCAGAGGACACGGTGCCCGGGCCTCCCCTCTCTCTGCCTTCCTTTTCTCCGTCCTTTCCCCCTTTTCCTTCCTCGAGCAGGAAGGCGAAGACGGCTTGAGAAAATGGTCGGGAAGAGCTATCTGGTCTTCTTGAACCCTTCCTTTCACGATCCCAGCTTGAACAAAAGAGATTTCTTTTTTTCTATCCCCTTTCCCATCTTTTCCCCTGTCACGGTCCCCGGCCAGCGCAGCGCAGGGACAAGGAGATAGATCCGGGAGGTCGGCCGTCTCTTTTTTCGTTCCTCTCTCTCTCCTTTCTTTCTTTTTCGAACGGGAAGACCTTGAAGAATGGTAAGGCTTGGCTTTTTTCTTCCCGGCGCGGGGCCCGAGAAAGGAAGGTGGAACGGCATCGGACCCCCTTTCCCCTCTTTTCCCCCCTTTTTTTTCAAAAAGCTTTCTTTTTTTTTTTTCTTTTCTTCCCTTCCTTGGGGAAGAAGAAGGACTGGCTGATTCCCTTCTTCTTTTTAGATCTTTCTTTCCTCGCGCCGACGATGTCCCGAATCAGAGAGTGGAACACACTGGCGGGTTCTTATCCCTTTCTCTCCTTTTTTCCCCTATGAACTCCCTTTTTTTGTCGAAGAGGGGCACGACCAATAAAAAAGGTGGAGAACCAGCCCATTCCCCCCCCCTTTTTTTTTTTTTTCCTTTTTCCCTTTCCTCAGCGCGCAGAACCAGGAAGAAAGAGACGCAGCCCCACCAGGTCGACCCTTTTTCTCCCCTTCCTTCTTCTCTTCGATGACCAGCTTGGACAAGTACACGCGGATGCGAGAAGAAAGTAGAGATAGGCCAAGTACGTGCCTTATTGGCATCCCCCTTCCTTTCCTCCCCCATTTTTGAGTTCCTTTTTTCCCTCCCTTTCTATTCTTCGTGCCCGTGTCCATGGTCGATTAAGAAGAGACGGTCCGGGCCCGATTCTTTTGGTTTCTCCCCCTTACCACAGCTTTCTTCACGGTGATATCGGAAAGGAAAAAAGCCTTTTGCAGCGCCGGGCCCGTTTTTTATTTTCCCCTCCTTTTTCCCCCTTTCCCTTCCTTCTTTTTTCTTCTGGGAAACAGCGGCGCGAGGCGAGAGGAGATCGCGAGACGCCTGCTTCCTTTTCTGACTTTTCCCTTTTTTTCCCAGCAGCACGACGAGGTGGAATGGAATGTTCCAGGCCGCGACCTGGATGCCTCCTTTTCCTCCGTGACCCCCTTCCCCTCCCTCTCCTTTTAACCCGGCCGCAAAGGGGAAAGGGATGTGGGTCTGCCAGGCATTTTTCTTCTTTTTTGGTGACGGCCGGGCACGCGGAAAACAAGAAGAAAAAGGAAGAAGAGAGCCGACGGGACCAGAGAGGAGATCTTCACGTACTATGCCCCCTTCTCCGTGCAGGTCTTCTTTTCTTTTTCCTGGGTGCCCGGCCGGAAAGGTCAAGATGGTGGGGGGGGAGAGGTGGCCCTCCGTTCCTCCCCCCCTCCCCCCCTTCTCCTTCCAGTTCCTTTTTCTTTTTCATGCCCGCTCGCTGGCGTTCATGTAATGGGAAAGAGAAAGGTTGGCGCAGGCGGATGCGCCGTTTTTTCCCTCCGTTCTTTTTTCTTTCTTCTTTTTGATCCACGGACGGGTGTGGAGGTGGAAGGGATCACCAGGGCGCTCGGGTGCTCTTTTTTTGGGGCAGATCCTTTTTCCCCCCCCCCTTTTTGGTTCTATCGTCGTCAGCAGGATAGCAAGGCTTAGCCGAGCCGGGCCGGGCCGTCCTCCTTCTCCCCCTCTTCTCAGGTTTTCATTTCTTCTGGTGTCCGCCGGTGCTTCGAGGAGATGCAAGAAGGAAAAAGGACAGCGCTGGCAGCAGTCTCCCTCTCTCTTCTTTTCCTGGCTTTCCTTTTTCCCCTTTTTCTCTCGGCATCGACCGGGACGTTCGCCGAGATCGAGGAAAAAAGCTGGAGGAACGGCGGCTGCTTTCCCCTCCTCTCCCCTCCTTTTTCCCTCTCTAGGCCCCTCTTTTCTTTCTCTTTCTTGGTGCAGGGAAATTAAGATGAAGGAGAGGATCAGCGGCTGTAATGGCATGTCTTTCCCCCCTTTTCTTCCCCTTTCCCTAGGCGCTGTTTTTGTAAAAGGCCGGGGCGGAGGCAGCTGTCGAATCCTCCTTTGCTTTCTCCTTTCTCCTTCTTTCCCTGTTGCAAGATTCCTTCCCTTTCTTGTTTTCTCTCGATCCGAGTGCCGGGCTGGATAGTCCCGCAAAGGGAATAGTGCAAGGCGAGAAACTGCGGCACGGGCTCCACGCCAAGCTCTTTTCTCTCTCTTCTCTCTTTTTCTTCCCGTTCCACCACCTTTTTTTTCTTTCCTCCCATTCTAGGGCGCGGAGACGATAGAAGAAGAGGATGTGAACGACACCAGGCGGCGGTCGCGACCTCCCTTTTCTTTTTCTTCCTCTCCGAGCTTTCCTCTTGCTCTTCGGTGACAAGAAGAAGAAGTTAAGCAAGAAGGGGGGAAGAGAGCAGCCCCCCCCTCCCCCCCCCCCCCCCCCCCCCCCGCGAACGGACGGTAGATGAAGATAAGCGAAGGGAAGCGCCAGAGAGCAGCCCCTCTTCCTCTTTTCCCTCCTATTTTTTCTTTTTTTCCCTCCTCCGGTGGTAAGCCAGCCGCACGCCACCAGGTAGAAAGGAGAAAAGGGGGAGATGATGCGGGCCGGCACCGGCCGCGGCTAATTCTTTTTGCTTATTCCTTCCGAAGACTTTTTTTTTTTCTTGCGTATTCGCCCAGAGCGCCTGGGGGAGAAAGTAAAAAGAAAACACCCGGCCCGTGGCTCCCCCCCCCATCATCTTTTCTCCCCGCAATTTTCCTTCTATCCCCACGGGAGCATAGAAGGAAGCAACCTGGTATCGTTTCCCCTTCCCTGGTTCCTTCTTCATCGGCAGCCATCACGGGATTAGGAGGAGGGGAGGGGGGAGGAAAGGGAGGGCAGTCCGCTACCACACCACTGCCCGGTCCGGGGTCCCCCCTGCTTGAAGGAGAACCTTTTTTTTCTCCCTGCCGTGAAGAGAGAAAGGGAAAGGGGGGAGGGGCAAGGACGGCAGCCGCGGCGGCCTCTCTTTTTCCCCCCCCTTCTTCACCAGCAGCACCTCGGCCAGAAAGAAAGAGAGGAAGGGAGGGAAGAACAAAATCCCTGTCCCCTTTTCCGGTGCCTTTCCCTTTCGTTAGGGACTGCTTCCTCTTTCCCCCCTGCACGTCCATTTTGGAAAGAGGAGGAGAATAAAGGTAGAGGAGGGAAAAATGCCAGGGCACCCTCTTTCCCTTCTTTTTCTCCCCTTCCAGTTAGTCTCGCGGATTAAAGAGAAGAGAGAAGGGGGAAAGAAGAACGGATCGTCATGTTCGACCCTCTCCGTTTCTCTCTCCTTGGCCATCAAATGCCCGAGCAGGAAAAAGGGGTGGGCGTCCGATATCACCGTGCGTCCATCCCCCCTTTTGGTGGTAAGCCAACCCCGTTCTCCCCCACCTTCATTCTTCCTTTTTCCCTTTCTCTTCCCTTTTCCCTCCCTTCTTGCGGCAGCACTCGGCGCAAGAAAAATGGTGCTCGACGTTTTATTCCCCCTTTTTCCCTCTTTGCCGACTTTTTTTTCCCTCCCTGTTCCGTGTCCAAGCTTGGTCTCGACTCGATCATGCCGCAGGTGGGACCCCCCCTCTTTCCTTCTTTTATACCCTTTTCTTCCCGGGTGTCTGCGAGATGCCTGAAGGGTAAAGACGGGCCTGAGGCCTCCCCTTCCCCCCCCTTCTTTCTTGCTGGTCTTCTTTTTTTGCGTGACCATATTAGAAAAGAGGTCACCCCCTCTTTTTCCTCTTCCTCCAAAATACAGGGATCTTTTTTCCCCTTCCCCAGGTGGGCCTTTTTCCCCCCCTCTCTCTTTCCCGCGGCACGGAACGGCAAACCCGAGAAAAGGAAAGACTCATCCGGGGATCAGCCCTTCCTTCGTGCTCCCCTGCAGTAAGCCTTCCCCCTTCTTCTTTCCCCGTTGGCTTCCCTTGCGTGCCACCGGCCGGGCGCGGGCCAGCGATGGAAGAAGAAAAGAAAGAGGACCAGGCGGAAGGTCTTCCGTTCGACGTCCCTCCCCTCTTCTTTTCCTTCCTCCCCCTCCCCTTTCCGGACTGTCTTTTTTTCTTCCCCCCCCTTATCTGTGCTCGCGGTCAGGCGCTGCTGATGACGGGGAAAGTGACATGTAAAAAAAGTTGGAAGGGCCAGGGCAATACTTCCCTCCCTCTCCCCTTTCCCCCCTCTTGGTGATATCTTTCTCTCTCTCTCTCTTCTCCCCTTTGGTGGGCGCAAGGCCGTCTTCGCCTTCCTGATCGGCCTGATTACAATGGGTGATTGATTGGAAGGATTGACGAGGGCAACGGACTTCCGCCTTTTTTTCTCTCCCTTCCCTCCCCCCTTTTCGGACTTTTCCATCTTTTCAGTTCGAGGATAGTCGCTTGGATGGAGGGATAGGGATCGGGACAAGTCCCTCTTCCCCCTTTTTTTTTTGGCTCTCTTTCTTTTTCCTTGCTCTTCTGCCCGTCGTGGTCAGAGTGCTTCATCCCCGGAAGGGGAATGTAGAGTCTAAATTGGTCATCACATCCCGCTCAGGGATTTTTTTTCTTCTTCCCCCTCCCTTTTTTTTCTTGGAGTACTTCCCCCCCTCCTTTCTTGCCGGTGGCATGGAAGGCACAAAGTCTACGATGGTGGTTCGGCTGTTCTCCCCCTTCCCCCCCCCCTTTCCTCTCCCTCTTTTCTCGGCCCCGCGGCTGCGAACTAATAATAGGTAATGACGGAAACAGGCCCCCGTTTCCCTTTTTTCCTTTCGAGCCCCTTTTTCTCCTTTCTTTTCCGGCCTTACCCGGGTATGGACCTCGGTGGGAA
>Ga0179593_1608836_pt1 | contig 10721 bp, 15 predicted proteins | sample CZODoug2_1_08_16_FD_185931 | JGI IMG/M metagenome (GOLD analysis project Ga0179593, IMG submission 185931) | Vadose zone soil fungal communities from Angelo Coast Range Reserve, California, USA - CZODoug2_1_08_16fungal (PacBio error correction) | ecosystem: Environmental > Terrestrial > Soil >... | reverse complement strand
TTCTCCTTCTCTGTGAGAACCTGGGCTTTTCGATTAAGATTAGCTCTTTCTTTCCTCAAATGAGTTTCGTCGACCTTTTGTGTGAGAAAGCCTCACCCGATGCTGCCCACTATCTTTTAGTGAGAGGCGTCCACCACCCTTCTGACAGGTGAAGACCTTCCCTTAGCGATCCTTTCCCTTACCCAGCTTGAGCGCTTTCTCTTTTGCCGGAGCCAACGATCGTAAATTTAATTTAAGACGCTCCCTTTTTCCGGCCTGCGCAGCTGCCTTTCCTATTGTCTCCCCCTTTTTTTTTTTTTAGTCTCGGAAAAACCCGTTCGTGTGGAGCGACGCCGCTCCCGCAGGCACGCCGTCCTACACCTGTTTGATCAGCAAATAATCCTCCCCCCCTTGTTTAGGAGTGGAATGGAGTTTCTTCCCTCTCCTCCAGCTCTCCTCCCCAGCAATACGAGATGGCGGAAGACAACCTCTCCCCTTTCGACCTAGGACCGATTGGACCCTTCCCTTCTTCCCCTGATACGTGATGAGATGAGAAGAGGTCCCGTAAAACCCATACATCTTCCCGGAATCTGTTGCTCGGGTGATATCCTAACCAGGGGTCAGGCCATGCCTCAGATAGAGGTCCATTCCACTTCTACTCCCTTTTTGCCAATAGGCTTCGATTCTCTACTTGATTGCCTCACCCCTTACAAAACACTTCTTCTTAGGACACCAACGCTGCCCCTCTGCAGTTCTTCTGGCAGCCTCGATACAACTCCCCTTGGCTCCCCCCTCGAACTACCCCCACCTCGTACCCCCCCCGTTCTTTCTGCACCCCTTTCATTTCCCTATTTGTCTGCTCTCACTTCCTCCTACAGATTCTTCCTGTCGCCACGCCTTTTCCCTCCCCCCTACCCTTCTCCTGTGCCTCTCATCTTCTACCGCCCCACCCCCCCATCTTCCCCCCCTTCCCTCCCTTCCCCCCCCTCAGGAATATTAACCCTGTCTTGCTACAGTCCCTGCTTACCTTAATAGACTTTTAAGACCCCCTTTTCACTGCCCCCAGAGAGCCCATGAGAACGTATCTAGACTTCCCTCGCCACAGTGTAATTCACAGTTCTTCCTTGATCATTTTTTCTCCTTCTCTCATCTTCCTGCTGGTGTCTTCCCCCATTCCACCTCCGTCTTAGTCGTTTTCCTCCCATGTTAGACACCAGTGGGATCTTTCAGACGCTTAGTGTCTGGGGCACCCTCAGTTATATATTTCCACCTCCCGCAGTTTCCTCCCCACGAGAACCCACGGTGTTCGATAATGAGCCCCGCCCCGCCTTAGCGCCCTCACAGTTTTGGCAGAACTCTTGCTTCCTTCCCACGGATTGTTTCCGGTCCTACCGACACAGCGGTCTCTCCGCGCGGGATCCGACCCGTTCTTCCTCCCTCCTCTTCCAGGGAACCCCCCCCTATCTTTCTCCTCCACTCGCTCGTCCAGCATTCAGTCCCAACTTTACCGACATAGAATCCAATATAGGTCTCGCCCACCTAAATCAACCGACCCCCTCGTACGAAAACCTATCGGCCACCGGCGGAACCTCACCTTTCCCTCGGGGACGGTCCCATTGGAGACTTCTTTTGACCTGTGCACACGGTCAGTCTTCCCCTATCCTCTCCACCTGGGACAAACATCAAGAACCCCCCCTGGTACTCGCTCCTCTAGCATGCCTTCCCTCTCATCACGACCTATCCTGTGCCTTTAGACCTCAGCCTCCTCCCTTGTTCCTTTGGAACCCCCCTGTAAGAATTGTGTACCCGCACGTGATTTCCCGCCCTACTCCTCCTTTCTACCTTCCTCCCGGATTTCCCCCACTTTCCTTGTCACCCCCCTACTCACCTGTAATGCTAACTCCCCCTTCCTCCTCCCTGCCCTGGACCAGCGCGAACCCCCCTTTTTTTACTCACCCCTGTGTATAGATGATCCCTTGCTTCAGACCCAGCAATTTGGCAACCCTCCGTTCTCGGCGATGCCGCCAGCTGATTCGTCGTCCCCTTCCCGGGCCCCTCTCTCAGGTTATCAGCGATCCTCCATAGAGATCGCTCCCATTAGGAGCCGGACTCCCCATGTTCAAGTGCGGATTTTCCTTTGCGTAAATCCGTAGGTCGTATTGCGGGTCCTCCCCCCTCCGACCCCACATCCCCCGCACTTTCTCAGCCAAAACCCCAGCACACGAAGCAGGGGTACTTTCCCTACTATCATTCCAGTACCTAGTTTCTTTCCTCCGGAGCCACAACCATAACCCTTTCCTTATTGACCTCTGTCCCACTCCCCCCCCCCCCCTCGTTTCGCCTCTTTCGGTGTGCGTGCGTCCATTAGCCCACCTAGGTATACAATCAACTTAAGGTCCCCAACGGCCTCAGGAGCCCCCCCTCTCTAGAAAAAGGGCGACCTACACCACAACTCTGGATCCCAGGGTACTTTTCGGAATAGCGGGGGTTTCGGTAAGTGAAGACTGGGTTTAAAAACAGATCAGTTGTGGTTTTTTTGCGTGGAGGTTATCTTCGATGTCGGACTCCCTCCCCCCTTGACCTCATCTTTGCCCAGAACTTCAAAGACAAAAGGCCCCCCCCCCCCCCTCTCTGTGTTGCTGGAGGAAGCTAGCCCCCCCCTTCCGCAACTTTTCTCTCCCACTATACAGGGGAGGTTGATCAAAGATAGAAACCCAAGAGGAATTCTTCCTGAAATGAAGGAGAAAAAGAATGGTTGGAAAAATAGACTTGGTAATCTATCATCAAAGGGCAGGGTCATGAAAAGGATTCCTCCGAGTTGCAAAACAGCCACGGGATCCGGGAGAAGTAAACTTTCCCTCGTTGGCTTCCGTGAAGGGATTAGATTCCCCAGTGAAGACCCATTCAAGCAGATTCCACATGATCCCCCTTTAGCAAGCGGTCTCTTCCCCTCAGGATCTCCCTATTTTCATAGTTCAACGCACCTGCCCCCCACTTCGCGAGTGTGCAATATAGGACCAATCGAGCCCCTTTCGTCCGGGCCGTCTTTTTATTCGCTCCTCGCCTCCCCCCCCTGCGCGCAGGAACAGTGGCAGAGGGGAGAAAGGGAAGGAGACAGCCGGCAGGGGCTTTTTTCTCGGTGCCCGTCCATGACAAGCCTTCGGCGGGGAAAACCGTTTTTTTTCTCACAAGGCTTCTTTCGCATGGAAATAAGGTTATGAAAACCGCGGGGGGACTAATTGCCGGAAGAACGCCTTCAAAGGAGAAACGGAAAGTATGTTCCTTCGATGGTGAATCATTCTGGAAGTTTTTCCTCCAGGGCAGAAAAGAACACGATTCTCATGCAACACCCACCCCCCCCCAAGCGCGCTTTACGCCCCGTAGTTTCAACATGTACCCATTTCATGTCAGACTTTTATCGCCGGAGTGTGAGCGTATTTCACGATTTACCTTACATGTTATGTGTACCTCAATTAACACTTGTCGTTTTCCCTCCTGAGCGTGCATTTCTCTTGATTTCAGAAAGGTAAGTCTACCCCGCGCTCCCACCGGGGAGTTCTGTATAGACGATATTTGGGGTCTGGTGTTCAAGTTCCCCACAATCCCCCCATATAACCAAGACGGAATAAACACTAGGAATGTGAAAGGGACTATCTCCTCTTCGCAACACGAGAAGTACACGCAAGGACGCATTTGCCCCAAGTTTATCCATGCTTCAAAGGGAGACGATTTTTGTAGGGGTCATCCCACATAAGCGGACCAATTTGAACGCCCCCACCTGGGCTGTCCCACAATTACGCTGACTTCGAAAAGGCAGTTTCTTTTCCCCTCGCTACTCCCCTCTTCTTACCTCACCCCTCCCCGCCGTGTCCCCTCAGAGTTTTCCCATGACTTTTCCCTCCCTTGGAGACTTGAGTAACCCCGAAGAAGGACTCTTTGGCTTTACGAGTCCCGCCCATTGTTGAAAGGGGCCGTGAAAACCAGGGAGGCGGATACTTCGGGATTTCTTTTCGGATTGTTCTTCCCCTTTTTACGGTTTCGAGTACTATCCCTTAGAGGTGTGAGATATTTTTCTCCTCACCCTTCATGATATATTGATTCTCCTCCTTGCAGACACCAAGTAATTGGGTTCCCCCCCTCAGTGCGTCCCCCCTTCGAACTTCTTTTCTTGGGGTTTTGAGTATCGTTGTATAAAATGTCCCCCGGTGCAAACAACCTCTTTCCCCCTCGCTATACGAATCCGAGGCCTGAAAGGACTAGTCTCCCCCTTAGCCCAAGAATCGGAGACCCCCAATTTGCAGTCCATTAAGTTATGGTGGTCTCCCCGGAGTACTTTTCGACCTTTTCCCCCCTTGTTGGTTATCAGCGTGTCGAAATGCTAATTAAGAAAGACTCGAATACGAACGATCTCCCCTGAAATCTTTCGTAAACGGCCGATATATGCTGGAATGGGTTTTCTAGAGGGAAACGAGTCCCACCTGACTCTACCCATTCTCTCCTCGCCCCCCACCTTCCCATTGTCTTACCACCTTGTGCCCCGCCCAATTCGGGCTTCCCTATCCCCGCCCCCCTGGAGCGAGGGTCCTCACGGAGCGTAAATCACAAACACAAAGAAAGATCATAAAAAATGATGCAAAATCTTAATAAATCTTATGATCAAAACATTCTTTTGTTGTGTCTTCTTCTCCGCGATTGGTCCACTTCAAATAAAAATTCTCGGATATTCGCCGCCCTCTCGTTGGCTTGCCCTTTGCTAAGGAATCCCCGCAACTTTGTAAGCAGATCCTTGTTGACTTTCCCCCCTCGCGTCGTCCCTCGGGGAGACCTTAGGAAAAAGCGAAGGCCTATTTTCGTGCGGCGCAAGCTTGAAGTTGAGATTTTCCCGTTCCCTTCTCTTGCCCCAAGCCCCCTGAGCATGACGAGTCATTTTTATCGCCTTTGCTCGGCCCAGGTTTTTCCCGTTCGAGACTTTTCTTTTTCCCTTTTGAGGGATTATTAAATGGTTTGCTCCATATGACTTCGAAGAGTGGGCGTTTTTGTGCGCTTTTCTCCTTTTCTCCCAGGAGAACTCCTCGGCACATTCCGGATCGACTGAAATTACTGCGCCCCGGTGGCAATGATGCGGCCCTCGTTTCCGAAAAGTCAGATCTTTACGGCCAGTCCCCCCCTCTTCCCCATTGCTTTGTTTGGCGTAGACCAGTTCCTTACATCCAGGCCGCTTTCCTTCGCAACCAGTCACAGCCCCCTTTCTCCAGGGGCTCCCTTCCCCCTGTACCGGGCAATTTCTGGGCAAGACTGCTCAGCCCTGTGGAGGAGAAATAAGAACTTTTTTTTGTAGACCCTTTTCGCGCGTTGCCCTTAGAGCTTAGCGTCACGGATTGACAGATTAATGCATTCTAGGTAATCCTCCTCCCCCCCTCGCTTGTTCAAGTGGAGTTCGTCCACAAGAAAGGACTGTCCCTCCAGAGCCAAGTTTTGGCCGCCCCCCACTAGCAAAGAAAAAGGAGAGTACCCGTAGAAAGTTCCAGGCTTCACCACTGAGAAGATTGCCATTTTTTTTTGGTATCTTCCCCTTTTTCCCAGGTCTGGTTTGGCGTGTAGGAGAAACCATTGCGCAGGGTCTGGTCAGGTTCTTCTTTTCTTTCATCAAGCCGAACCCCCTTCTGTCCTTCTGTCCGCATCTGACTGACGGCGGGCGCCAGGCCTGCCCTGTTTTTGTCATTGAATCCTCACCTCTTTTTCCCCAGAGCTCGCCCCCCCCCCCCCCCTCCCCCAAAAGCCACTTTTCCTCTTTTTTTTGGCTGGATTTGCTAGTGAGTTTGCTTTTGGTTTTGAACTTTGGTGATGATGGTGATGTCGATTTTTCACTCATCGTGAGAATCATATTCGTCTTTTATGGTTTTTCCTCTTTTTCTACGATGAGAATGGGGCCTCTCAACACTTCGGGAAAAAGGCCCCTTTTTCCTAAGACGACATGTATTCCCCCTCCTTTCCGTAAACTACCCCTCCCGCATTTCTCCACCCGCTTTTGCTTGAGAACGCCAACGTCCCTTCTTTTCGGATAACGATAAGAAGAACGCTGTGGGAAAGGGCAACTCCCTTTTTTCTTTTTCCCCAGGAGGAAAGTCTGAACGCCCTTCTTCCCTTCTTCTCCGCTGAGTCCGCTGGGTTTCTTTTTCATCGTCAAAGAAAACCACCCCCCCTTTTTGCCCCCTTCCCGACAGTCGGAGTTTCCCTCCCCCTAGGCTAGATATCCTTTCCTACTCTCTGGGTTTCTCCGATTGGAAGGTTCACCAAAGTAGTCTCCCGATGGATCACGACTGGTCTTTTCCCCTTTTCTCTTTTTGCGCTATTGTTTCATCTTTTCCCAGCCTGCGTCTTTAAGGGAGGAGAACTTTTCCCCCGCGTGCTGAAGGGGAAGACCGGCTGCGTTTTGCAAACCCGTCTTTTTTTCTCTGTCACCGGTGCGGTCGTTACTACTTATTCAGTTTTTCACTAGAACGAGAGCTGCCCCCCGCCTATTTTGAAATCTTGTTCTCCGTAGCAACCTCAACTCCCCCTCCTAATTATTATGCTCACGATGCTCGTTTGCCCATCATCACAATGTGGGGACAACGGGATAAACCCACTCCCCCCGTGGCCATCCACAGCCCGTGCTCAAAGCGGCTTTGGCTTTTTTGGAAATCGAGCCCTTTCTTTTTCTTCTGCAATGCCCCTCTCCCCCTCCACGATGCCTGCCTTCTGATGCGGGAAACCGGCGAGCTCCCTCTTAACTCGGAGGCCCGGACACTCTTTTTCTTCGTGTTACGTTCTACACGCAGTTCCCCCTTTTTTTTTTTTTTTGCAGAACTTTGTCCCAAGGGAGAGCTCGGCAGGTGGTTGACCCTTTCGGGATACGTATTGTTTTTTTTTCCTCGGGAAAGGTCTGCCACCCCGTTTTTTTCCGCTTCCCCCGCAGGAAACTTGCTTTGGAGCGCTGACCCAATGCTGAGCGATGAAATGCGCCTGTGGCATCCCCTTGCGCTTGGCCAGTAAAAGCGCCGATAAGCCTATCCCTGACCTCTCGGAGACACAAAAGCTTTTTCCCTAGTGCGCCTCCGATGATAAGATTGCCTCTGATCATAGTGACCCCTCTTTTCCCCTGTACGTCCTTTCACCGGGGTTTTGAAGGGCTGTTTTCCTAGAAAGAGGACGGGATTTTCCCGACCTGCCTTTCCCAGCCTTTCCCGGTTTCCCGGGGGGCTTTCCCCCCTGAAGAATTTTCCCAACTCGAAGATCTTGGGGGTATCCATTTGCACCTTTTAGTTTTCCCCGAATTATTTTGTGATCTGTTGCCGTTGGTCGAGTTCTCCTTTTTTTTTTTTTTTTTTTTTTTTTTTTTTTAGGTCGCACCCCGTAGCCTTGCTGGAAGAGTTCAACAGGGGAGTTCTTTTAGCTTAGCGCACACCCCTGAACCTCGAAACAAGTTTTGCTGATTTGGTAGAGACCATGGGAAGATCCTTTCTTCCTGAGAAAAATTGATCCTGGAAGTAATGCGTGCCGAGAACCCCCTTTATGATGTTCCGTTTCCGCAAATTCCTTCCGCTCCCCTTTATGGACAGTTCCCGTAGACCCCCCTTCGAGTGGGTTTTCCCCCAGTTCATCGTTGATTGCCCCCTTAGCTGATTAAGCCCAACGCTCAGTCTTTCCATTGCTGATGCCCCCCGGTTGTCTTTTTGAAGGTTTTCTGCGCGCAACAATGTTTTTGAACCACAATGCTCTTTCCCCCTCTGCCTAACGAGCATCACTCCATTTTTTTTTTGAAGGAAAGCTCTCCGGTCTGGGATCTCCCTTGTTGCCTCCGGTCGGTCGGATTTCTCACTTCCTGATACCAACACTCTTCCGAAACTTCGCATCCCTCCCTTTACACCATAACGTAATGATCCCCCCTTCAAATTGCGGGTTGCTTCTCTTGGATCGCAGAATAAGCCTCGGGGATATTTTCGTTCCTTCCTTGCGAGGTGGGAGTCTTTTCCCCTTGAGATGACACAAAGAGACAAGGTTTTTTGTTTTTTTTTTTTTTCCCCCCCCCCTTCCTCGCGAAAGCCTTTTTCCCCCCCCTCAAGGCTTCCTTTTCTGCAATCAATATATCCTCGTCCGCACCTCTCAACTTTCTTTCCCGGCTCATTACGCGACCACTCAGACCCAATCCCGTTTCAGTCCTGCCCGGTTTCTTGTGGCACTTGGCCCACTTCCTCATGCGATTACCTAATCTTCTTCTTTCGTGTGCGGTTGTCCTTCAAAGTTCCTTCCTCTGAATGCCTTTTTTTTCTTTTTGCCCGGCCCGCGAGAGCTAGTTGCAGAACCTTAGTCAATTTTCTAAGAGTTGAGTCGAGCTTTGATGGAAACCACGGCTGCCATAAAAAAACCTTCTTCTGCCGGGTAGGTGACGATCCTTTGCAGTATCTTCCAGTTATACCACTGGCGCTTAGAGCCTCTTCATTTCTCTGAAAGCATCCCAAGCTTTCCGGGCTGAGGTTATTTTTATTGCCACATGCCCCAAAGCCTCACTGTCGTTAGTTTTTTATCCCATGACACCCCACCCAGATCACCTCCATGGGAAGGCATAGGATGGAGACGCCCCGAGAAGCCCCCCCCCCCCCCCCCCCCTTTGAGCAGAATAGGATAATCGCGTTCTTTCACCTGTGGTGTGCAATTCGTAGAGGTCCTTCGTAACATTTTCTTCCCCTTTAATGCTTAAACACCCTGGGCCCCCCCCATGGCCTAAGTGCCCGTTTTTCCGCCCCGGAGAGTTTACTTTTCCTTCACAATGGAGCCCGAAATCGCCTGTCATTTCCCATGGTTTTCTCCCTTTTTTTTTTCCCTTTTTGATTAGATACCCCCCATAATCTTCTTTACGGAGGACTACAGGAACGAATGTTCGATTGGGCTTCGATTTCCTGGTTCCCGCGATTGGGCCATTCTCGGAATCGGCCATTTCCCCTCCGATTTAAGGTGGCTCTTTTTTCCCTCCTTACTGCGTATTCCGGTTTTCCTCACATAGAAACCTTCCTTATGTTTCACTCCCCGACAGTGGGGCGCTCCTTTTAACCTAGCGACCCCTCTTTCCCCTTACGAAATCCATGTTTGGCACTGAATCTGATTATTTTTCTTTTTTTTGTTCGTGCATATGGGAATTTCCCTGCCAACCCCTTTTTTTACCGATTGGACGGTCTTTTATTTGGTACTGACCCTTTTGTACACCTCGGCTCACCAGGAGAACTTTATGACACACCTGGAGAAGAAATCTTTTTCTCCCGCTTTGTTTGAGAGGGCCTTGTTGGCAGGGGTGCTACAGAGAACTTTTCTTCGACAAGCCCGTGTGTTGATCCTTATGGCTTTAAGAAGGTTAGAAACCGCTCACCATAATTCTCGTTTCACCCGCAGGCACTCATAGTCGCTCAGCCCGCCCTTCCGCGTACTCGTTTCTTCCCCTTTTCATGCCCCAGCAGCGGCTCTTGCCACCGCAGAGTTTTCATAGCGGTCATTTTGTTCCTCCCAACATGTGCACGTCCCCTCCGCGCTTGGAATTTCGAAAGTAGCGGGATCCTCCCCCCCTTCTAGAACCCCTTCAGATACTCGATGAGAACTTTTTTCCCAGCGGGTAACCCCTTTCTGTACCACTATCTTCCCTTTCGTTTCCGAGGTAGCCTTCCCCACACGCAGGGTGAGCGACATGTGTACAATATAATCTGTTTCCCTCTTTTCCTTTCGGCCCCCCCCCTAAAAAAACTTTCTTTTCCTGGGTCTGAGAAGACCCCCCCTGATCTTCCACAAGATAGTTCCAGTCTTTACGAGAGGGAAGAATCTTCCAATATTAATGAACTTGATGTTATGAAACCCGTGATTTATGGATGACCCGGGATGTACTGGCTTTAAATTTTTGAATTTTCGGGTCTCTCTCTTCATCGGTCTCTCCCCCCGGCTGAAAAGGGTTTTTCCTGTTTCTCCCCGCGGAGCGTTCCGCCCCCCCGGACTGTCTTCTAGGGCGGCAACCCCAAGGGCGCGTGTAAAGGTCCTTCTGAGGGTTTTTATGTCCGTTTCCGCTCCAATCGGGAAGGTTCACTCCCTGGGCTTGTATAATTAAATTTTCCCTCTCCGAGGTCGCGCACCTACCTTTTCTAATTCACGCAGAGTTGCCTTTCGGCAAAACCACGAGAAGTTCGTTTTTTCGGCCTCGTCGCGACTTCCCACCCTTTGAAACCGATCAAGTTCCGTCTTTCACGGTCAACCAAGGGAACCCGTTTCGGCGGGTGATGAACCCTTCCTCTTTTAACGGTATCCCCCTATGCCTTTCGATTTATGCTCTGCCTCTCCTTCTTCAGTCCGGAGACCCCGGTACTGAAGCATAGCCCTCCCACCGTTAGATGCCTGCCTCTCTATCTTGTGGGTCTCTTTCCTATGTGATCTTGTAAATTCTTTCCCTTTCTGACCCGTCCGCCCAGCTTCAAGTCTGTCCTTGTCTAGTTTGCCGTCCTTCCTTAGTTCCGAAAAAGCAAACCAAGCGCCACCAGGCCTCTTCCTTAGGCCTCTGTCGCGCGTTTCCTCGATTGCCCAGGCGAAGCCCTTGTTCCCCTCTTTGTCGGCTGCCGCTTCCTTCTTCCCCAAGCCGCCGACGCTCTTTTTCCATTGCTTTACGCAAACTGCCTTTCAGGTTGACAGACTTTTCAACTGGGGTGTTTCTTCCCCCACCCACTCCCACC
>Ga0179593_1604819_pt1 | contig 10721 bp, 14 predicted proteins | sample CZODoug2_1_08_16_FD_185931 | JGI IMG/M metagenome (GOLD analysis project Ga0179593, IMG submission 185931) | Vadose zone soil fungal communities from Angelo Coast Range Reserve, California, USA - CZODoug2_1_08_16fungal (PacBio error correction) | ecosystem: Environmental > Terrestrial > Soil >... | reverse complement strand
GCATCCCCCTTCTCTCCCCCCCCTTGCTCGTGAGAGGAGTGAGAGGACGTTTCTCCCCGATCAGCCCAAGACAGAAAGGAGAAAGCTCGCGCCTCCTCTTTCCTTCTCCCCCCCTTGCACCGTTCTCCTGGACACCACAGATATGGTGATAAGAATCCCCCGTCCCTTGTTTTTTCTTTTTCTGTTGGGGCCAGAACTAAGAGATTCAATAAAACCATTGCGACTCTTCTTTTTCTGCCCTCGTGGTCGTTCCCCTTCTTTCTAGTTTTTTCTTAGAGAGACGTATGACCACAGAGCAGGGCAAAGCGATCGGCTGGACCGGGACGTTCCTTTTTTTTTTTTTTTCCTTCTTGTAGAAACAGACATACATTTTTTCCTCCTCTTCCATCCGCCATTAGCTCGAGTTTAAGTGATTAAAGAATACAGCATTTTTCGGCAGAACCCTTTCCCCTTTTCTTCCCTTCCTTCCTTCTTCTCTCGTTAACCGCGCAGGGAAGGCGCTTTCCTGTGTCTCCCCCTTTTTTTTTTTTTGCCGCTGAGGCGCGGCACACTGATCGAGAATTAGAAAAAAAGGCGGAACATCCCTCAAGCTTAGCACAGGGGCTCTCCTTTTTTTTTGGTTCATACGCTATCAGGGTCCCTTTTTTTTTCCTTCCTTTCCGTCCCTCCAAATTCAAATGTGATAGTCGGATTAGACTATGCCAAAGTCGGGCATCCCGCTCAGCCCCCCCTTTCTCCCCTCTTTCCCTCTGGCTATTCTCTTCTCGCGGATACATCCACCGGACCGGCGTCAGTGGGGTGGTGGACAGTAGAGGCCTGACCATTGCGCATTCGGTTCCCCCTCCCTTCTTTCTTTTTTTTGGACTCCCTTCGCGGTGCTTCGACTAACACTTTTTTTTGTCGGCGAGAACGGTTTTTCGAGAGGGCTGGCTCCTGTAGCGCTCTCTTCTTTCTTCCCACGCCCCCCGATTTTTCCCCCCTAAGTTTCCAATGAGAACCCCCGCGACTTAACCCATTAGTCTGATAAGAAGTTATCCAGCAAGCAAGCGAGGGCCGTTCTTTTTTTCTTTCTTTGCTTTTTTTCTTTTTTTGCTTTTCCCCGAGTTCCTGTAACCTGCACCTTCTGCCCGGTCTTTGTTCTTTTTTTTTTTTTTTAGACCCCCTCTGACGCTCGTTGAACAGAAAGTATTTAATACCAGAAATATAATGCAGGCTCGGTAACGCCTTTGGGCTTTTTTTTTTTCTTTTTCCCCCTGTCTTCTGACTCTCGCGCTGACAGTCTGGTCTTCGCCGTTGGACGCCTTCCCCCCCCCTCCCTTTATCCTATCTTTCTCCTTCTTCCTTTTTTCTCCTTAGGGTTGAATACTTCTGGAAACTTCTCTCGTGTTTGTCGAGGTCTTTATATCCCCTTTTTTCTTCTTTCCCCCATTCCCCTCTCCTCTCCCACCCTGAGATGATTTTCCAGAAGTAGTTTTCCCCCCTCTTTAAGTCAAAGAAAAATGAAGAAGATCTAAATGAGTATCACTGCGTGTATGGTGCTGGCGCCTGGTTCTCTTTTTCTTTTTTCTTTCCCTCTCCATTTTTCCTAAGTCTGTGGCCCACCGACCCTAAGGCTTCTTCCCTCTTTCCTCCGTTCTTTTTTTCCCCCCCGTGGCGCGTCGAAGAGGGTTATAAAAAATGAAGACAGAAGAAACCCCAACCGTCGGCCCTTTTCTTTTTCTTTTTTTTTTTTTCCACGCTTCCCTTCCCGGCTCTCAAAGAGGGATAGTAGGTCTGTCGGGAGAGTTTTGCGGTTCTTTTTTTTCCTGGATAACTCTTCGTCCAAGACTAATTGGGTGAAAGCGATGGGGTCTCATTGTACTATTGCCCTCGTGTTTTTTTCTTTTTTTTTTTCTTCCTCCTCCTCCCCCCTCCCCTCCCCGTCTCCCCGCTCTCGAAACCGTTTTCCACGTCTCCCTTTTTCCTCCGCCCTCGATTATTCCACCAGCAAAACGAAATCTGCAGAAGAGCTCGAAGAAGGCGACAACACTCTCGTGTCTTCCTTTCTTTTTCTCCGTTCGGTTGCTTTATCCCCTCGCGCCTCGGATCTCAAATCGCCTCTTTTTCGCCGTCCCCTTTTTTTTTTTCACAAAATTTGCATCGTCTGAGCGGGATGCCCGAATTTGGAAGAGTCGAATCATACTCTTTTCCCCCCCCCCTTTCTTACCTCTTCCCCTGTTCTCTGCTTGCAGGAACAGCGCCTTTGCCTTTATCCCCTCTTTTTTCACTTTTAGGGATTTTCAGAAGGTGTGCGAAGGATATATCAGTGGCCGAGCTCTCTTTTTTTCCCCCCTCTCCTTCCCTACGCCTCCTGTGGCGTTACCGAGGATCCTTTCCTTTTTTTTTCTTCTCTATCCAATATGGAATATGTGGCTTGTGTGCACCGAACCTTCCTTTCCTTTTTCCCCTCCCCCTGAACGCGCGCTATGCGGATTTGCCTCCTTTTCTTTTCTTTTTTCCTTCCTCCCGGGAGGAATTACGCAGCGTAGATTTCCAAAATCGAAGACCGACAGCTTCCCGTGTCCTCCTCTCTTTTCCCTCTTTCGGATCAGTCCTTGACTGCCAAGACGCGTTCACTTCAGATCCCTTTTTCTTCCCCTTCCTTTGCGATCCGGATACGCTGAATCGCACTGGTTATTCCTCTATTTCCTTTTTTTCCTCCCCCGCGATCGGTTTTAGTTTACGGTTCTCACCCCTTTTTTTCCTCCCTTGCCGCTTGGTGTACCAATAGCCGCAAGCTCCTCTCGCGGATCGCCTTTTCGTCGTCTGCTTCTTTTTCTTTTCTTTTTTCTTCGCATTGGCCAGTTGGAATCGTAAGCGTTCAAATCTATATCGTCCTCTCTTTTTTTTTTTTCTCTCTAGCATCAACGATATATATTGAAAGCTTACGATTCCAACTTGTCCCCATTCTAAGGCGAGGTGATTTTTACCCCCCTGCCCAGATCAGCAAACGATAGCCATAACGAACAGTAGCAAGCTCCGCGAATTCCTCCTTTTTTTTTTTTCCCCCCCACATCGGCACGTTAGCGTCCCCCAGATACTTTTTTCCTCCCTCCCGGAAAACCGATCTCGAGGAGAACGAGGGTGGCCAGGGGTGGCTTTCCCTCCGTACCGGATCAGCAGAGAAAGTTTCATCCCAACCTCCCTTCCCTTCCTCCCCTTGAACGCGATGGACAGTTCAAGGACTGTATCCTTACTATGTTTCTTTTCCCCCCGAGGCAGTTGCAAAAGCCAGATCCCACCGGCCCCTGGAAATTTTTTTTCCTTCCCTCTTTTGCATTTCGCTGCGTAAAGTCCTCCAGTCTCGAGGAAAGAAAATCCTCTCTTTTCTCTTTTTCCCGTGCTTCCCAGACTCAGATTTTTCTTCATCCCTGTCCCCACTTGTTCGGTTCAAGCCAATAGTAATATTGGATCGCGACGCGTGGGAAATTCTCCCCTTCCCTTTTCTTACTGCAACGTAGTGAAAGTATTATTAACTTTTTTTGTGTTTCCGCACGTTAGAGCGCGAAAACTGATAGAGCCTTCGAAAAAAACCGGTCCTTCCCTCTTTCCCCCGGGTTGACGTCCCATTATATAGATTTCAATGCGCCTTTCCGCTCTCCGGCCGGGCGCTTACCCCGAGAGGGACTTAAGTAATGCGCCCCATTTCCAAATGTTTTTCTTTTTTTCTCTTTTCCTGTGTGCCTTCCCTTTTCCAATCCAGAAAAACTTCCTCCTCTGTTTTTCCCCCCTCTTTTCGATGTGAGATCCGAGGGCGAGAGGATAATCCACCCGACCGGCGTTCCTTTTTCTTTTTCTTCTACGAGTTTGTCTCCCTCTTCGATGCTCGTCTGAAGCTTCTTTTTTTTCTGGTTTTCCCCCCCCTCTTGCGGATGCGTCGACGAAACAGGAAGGTGTTTTGCTCGTGTCGCTCTCCCCTTTTTCTTATTGCTGATCCCACGATCAAAGCCAAGGAACCCACACTTCTTTTTCCAACCTTTCCCTTTTCCCCCCCTTCTCACACCAATTAGTATTGAATAAAGAAGTTATCGCAAGCAAGCTTTTTTTTTTTTCTCCTCCTTTTGATATCCGTGACTTGGATCGTAGGGTGGCCTTGTCCAATTTTAACTTCCCTTTTTCGAACTTTGGGGTTTCTTATGGTCGTAAATTGGTAGAACCACCTATTCACGACTCCCTTTTGGAACCCTCCCCTCCCCCTTCCCTTCTTTCGGTTGTTCCCATTTCTTGAACATTGACTCGTGCCCCGTCCTTTTTCACATCTTTCCCCTTCCTTTCCTCTTTGAATGAAAGTCTGGTCATTCGAGACAGAGAAAACAGGCGCCAGGTGCCAACATTCCCCTCTTCTTTTTCTTCTTTACAACTCTCTCCGTGTTTGTCGAGGCTTCGTGACGTACTCCCCCCCCTCCCTTTTGTGTTTGTTGGGAGAGATACGTCACGAAGCCTCGACAAACACTGAGAGGGTTTCCAGGCAGTTCTTTCACCCCTACTCCTCCCCCTTTTTTTTTTTTCTCGGCGGCTCACGGACCACGACTTTAGAGGCGAGATAATGGACCTGTGCTTTTTTTTCCCTCTTCTGAAGATGGGCACCCACCGACCATAAGAGTGTACAGGGCATGCATGAAGATGATGGTAGTAATCCTGGTTTCTGTCCCCCTTTCGTTTTTCTACCCCCTTGGCGCGCCATGAATCCACCTTTTCCCTTTCTCCGGTGCCGGTTAGAGGAAACCTTTGGACAAGGACAACAAAACAAGCGATCCAAGTCCCACGTGGATTTCTTTCTTTTTCCTTTCCCCTTCCCTCGGCTGCTTCGGGATAACTTTAGTAGTCAAGATAATTTTCAGCTTTTTTTTTCCTTGTAATGAGTGAAATAGGGGTGGGTGCCGTTTCGTTGCTCGTGGGGTGCTCTCCTCCCCCTCTTTTTCTTTCTTTTCGACACGGAGTGCACAACCACGTCATGGTTCGCTCCCTTTATTTTTCCTTTCTCCCCCGCCACCAACGAATCTGCAGACGAGCATCGAAGAGGAGGAAAACATCTTCGGCACAGAATGCGCCCGGCTTCCTTTTTTTCTTTTTTTTATTCCCCTGCCTGACTCCTCTTGAATCTCCCATAGCAAGAGGTGCAGGCGATCCGTATCTTCTTTTTCTTTTCCCACCTGGAATTCGTCTGAGCGGGATGCCCGAATGTGGAAGAGAGAATCGCTCGCAACATTTTGTCCTTTTTTCTTCCCTCCGGCGGAGAGAGGAGGCCCCCTCTTTTTTTTCCTTTCTTCATGGACGTCACCCTTATAGCAATGAGTGATAAGCCTTGAGGGTGGCATTTCCTCCTGTTTTTTTTCCCTTTTTTCTTTGGGTTTTGAGAAAACCAACACACCCCTTTTCTTCCCTTTCCTTCTGCGTTACCGGGATCCCCCTTCCCTTTTTTCGCGATCCAATTGACTATGTGGAGTGGACAGAACAAGTGGCAGGGCTGCCGAACCTTCTTTTTCTTCTTCCGGCTTTGGGCTCGTTTTTACCTTCGGTGATGTTATCCGCTTCGGGCTTCCCCCCTCTTCCTCTTCGATTCCACCATGACGAACGACAGCTTAGGGTGAAGCCGATAGGCTTTGCCCGGCTCGTTTTCCCCCTTTTTTTTCCCTTCACTTTGCCACGCCAGCGCGGTAAAGTCGGCTCCCTATTTTCCCTTTTCCCTTTCCTGCGACATCCGGTACAGATGAATAGAAATGGTGTATGAATCTTGTTCTCCTCCCCCCTTTTTTTTTCTCCCCCTTCTTTTGTGTTCCGCGAAAACGTGCCCTTTCTCCCCCTTCCTTTCCTCTCGAGGATAGCCTCGCGAAGCTGGTTAATGTCGGTAGTGGATGATAGTTTGCTGATCGTTCAGTTGTTTATCCCTCACCCCCTTTCCCCCTTTTCCCCCTATCTCGTCTGGTTTCTACATCTCGTCTTTTTCTCTTGTTGTTGTTTCTCTCTCTTCCTCTTTTTTGGTAACGCTTACGATTCCAAATTGTCAATGATAAGGAGAGGAGTGAGCGGACCTTCCCCCAGTGACCAGCAAAAGATCAGCCCTTCCAGTAGCTTTTCCCTCCTCTCTTCGAGGCAGCTTGCGGCTATTGGTACAACAACGGCACGTTCGCTGACCCCTTCTCTTCCACGGAAAACCCTTTTCCCCCTCCCCGCGGGTGGCCAGGTGGAGGAAGAAAACTAAGATTCCTACCCCATTGGCTATTTTCCTCTTCATTCCCTCCCCCACAACCGTGAAAATCTTATGCGCGACTTTCCCTTTTTTTTCCAGTTACTGATCCGGAAAATAGGGTTGGGAAAGTATTTTCTCCCTTTCCCTCTCGGCTTTACGGGAAGCTTCGTCGCTTTCCCCTTTTTTTTCTTTTCTTTCCTCCCGTGCTCGAGGAGAAAACATCACCGAAGGTAACTATGTCCTTCTCTCTTTTCGGCAGCCCTTGCCACTTGTTCGGTCCAAGCCCACCCTCTCTAGTTCCTCTTTTCCTCCTGAAGTATTATCATCGTAAAGAAGAAGGGAAGAGGGCAGGGTTTCTCCTTTCCCTTTTTTTTTTGGTTTTTCGGACCGAGAGAGCGGCCCTCGAGACCCCTTCCCCTTTCGTAACATCCCTCAAGCTTTAGGAACAAGGGGAGGAATGGTTGAGTCCAATTCTTTTCTTTTTCCCTTTTTTTCCGTTTCGTGCTTCCCCCGGAGAGGTCCCTCCCATGCGTCCCCCCTGTGTTTGCTTCGACTATTTCCAAGGCGGGAAGAAAGATAAGACGAATTCCATTTTTACCCCTCCTTTTCCCCCCCTTCCTTTCTGTGGCCCTATGGCGCTGTCTTGTTTTCCTTCGGATACATCCACCGACCGGACGTCCCTTTTTTTTCTTTTTCTTTTTTTCTCCCCTGTTTTCCGAATAGTTTGTCTCTTATTCGATGTCTCCCTTTTATTGTTTTTTTTTTTCCTACCTCGTCGCGCTGTTCGACGAAAAAGGAAGTGGTTTGCTAGTGTTGTCGCTAGTCCCCTTTTTTCTTTTCTGTTTTCTCCTGTAGCGCGGTCGCGCTTGATTGAGAGATCCACAAGATAACCGCACTTTCTTTCCCCACAAGCCCCTTATGCCCCAGCGCTTTCACCCAATTCTCACTTTCTCTTCCCCCCTCGAGGGGCCGGGTAACCCGCTCGGCAATCTACGGAAAGACCTACATATCCGCTTTGATATGCCGTGACGTTGGCTTTTTTTTTTTTCTCCACGGTTGGTTTCTTCTGTTCGTTCCAGTGGGTAGAACCCCCTTTCCCCAGCTTCCCCCCCGTATTACTCCACGCCATCTTCATGCGGCCTCGAGTACACCAATTAGGGTCGGTGGTGCATTTCTCCCCGTCCTTGGTGCCCCATGGCCTGTCAAGATGTATCGCCCTTTTCTTTCTTTTCCCCGACCAGGCGCCAGCAACATACACGCAATGGATAATAATGATTAGCTTCTTCTTTTCTTCCTTAGGGTTGAAAATACTTCTGTCCCCCTTTTTTTTTTCTTTTCTTCCCCCCCCTCTTTTTTTGGTGAGAGAGATACGTCACGACCTCCTTCCCCCCCTTTTTTTCCTTCTTTTCCCGAAGTCTTCCACCTCAGGAAGAAAAAATGAAGAGATAATAAAGGAGTATCACGCTTGTATGTTGCTGGCGCCTGTTTCGCTTTTTTCTTTCCCTTTCCTTGCTGCTTGGACGAGTCAATGTCAAGAAGCTTTTCCCCGCCTTTCCTTCTTCCTGCCTGAAGATGGTGGTAGTAAAACGTTATGTTCAACGAGCGTCGAAGGTGTGTTCCCTTCTTTTCTGTCCTCTGTGTTGCAGTGTTACAGGAAACTTCCCAGGACACTTTCTTCCTTCTCTCCAAATCGGGATAGTAGGTCTGTCGGAGAGGGAAGAGAGGGTAAACGCCCTCGCTTGCTGCCTGTGCTTCCCCTCTTTTTTTTTTCTTTTTTTTCTTCCTTGACTTCTTCTCCCTTTTTTGCTTTCTTTTTTTTTTTTTCTTTTGTTTTTTCTCTCCAAATTCAAGTCGAAGCGATAAAGGGACCAGCCTCTCGAAACCCGTTCTTTCGTTCCCTTTTTTTTCCTCTTTCCTTTATTCCCCATGCCCCCAACGAATCTGCAAGTACGAGACATCTCCTTTTCCGCCTTCCCCTCCTCCGGCACTTTGTCATGCCCGCGGCCACCAACAAAATGACGAAGGTAGGTGGATTGATCCGCGCGCCTCTGTTCTCCCTCCCTCTTTTTTTTTTTTTTTTGGATGCTACCACAATGGATTCGTGAGAGGGGTGCTCTTTTCCTTTTTTTTCCCCCTCGAGCACATTTGGAATTTGGGCATTACGTGAAGGAACTCTCGGGGGGAAGCTCCCGGCCGTGCTCTTTCTCCTTCTTCCCGTCACCCTTTCTCGCCCCTGGTTGCTAAGCTTTCTCTCTTTTTTCCCTTCTCATCAGTGGGCCGAAGAGAGAGGGAGGAAAACCAACCCTCCCTTTTCTCCCTTTCCCAGCGCCTTCCCGACATGCGTTCCCGATGTATCTTTTCTCCCTTCCCCAATCGACTATGTGGCTTGGACCGAAAAAGGGGCAGGGCTGCCGAAAAATTTTTCTCTTTTTTTCCTTTTTTGTCTTTGCCTCGTTTCCTTCGGTGTTTTTTTCCGAGAACGGGAGGAAAGTACGCAGAGTAGATTCAACATCGAGTGTGGTTTCTTCTTTCCTTTTTTTCTCTACTGCCCACACCACTAAGGATTCCCACATTTCCTTCCCCCTTTCTTTTCCCCCAGTCGGCGCAGAAGATTTCGGTTTGGAGGAAATGATAGGCGATACGGTACGCTGACTCGCAATTTTTTTGTTCCTTTTTTTCCTCCGCGCTCGGTTTCCGTGACGGGATGTAGGAGCAAACAAGATTTTTTTCCGAGAAGTTTTTTTTCCCCATTGCCGCAAAGAGAAGAGGGGGGTGGTGTTTCTCTCTTTTTTTCTCCCGTTCTGGCTGAATCTGTTTGATGATCGGTTCAGTGTTTCCCCCTCTCTCCCCTTAGCCCTTTCCCACCTTTTTCACTCTCCTTATGTGCATCTCTCTCTTTAAGACTTCAATCCGTGGTTTTTTTCGAGTTTCATCTTTGACCCTCTACGATTCCCAACTGGAAAATGCTAAGGAGAGGATTTTTCTTTCCTCACCATTCAGCAAAACTCTACGCCCCCTCCCCTCTTTTCACACGTGCCGGCTAAGGCGATCTCGCTAGAGGAAGAGGAGGATAGTGAGTACAAAAAGCAGGCACGTTCTCCCTTCCCCCCCCCCTCCCTCCCTCTCCCCTCTCGCGTGCTAACGCGTTTGAAAGTTTTGTCTCCCCTCCCTTTCGATTCAATAACATTGCGAGGGAAGGGTGACAGGATCGCCATGATCCCCCCTCCCCCCCCCCCCCCCCTTTCGTGCAGACTTGAACGAGGAGAAGTGTCCATCCTAATTCTTTCTCTTTTTGGGAAGTGTAGAGAAGTATACCACCGATCCTTTTCCCCCTTTTTTCTTACCTCTTAAGCTGTAGGTCGTTTCTCTTTTACCTTTTTCTTTTCCTCCCGTGGGTGGGGCTTTTTTGTTTAAGAGTGAGGAAAGAAAACCTCCCCCCCCCTCCTCCCTTCCTAGGCCCGCGTTTCCGTGGATTTACAGTCTGCATTTCTTTCTTTCCACTTGTTCGGTCCAAGCAACATAGGCATATTGGGATAGCGACGCCGGGTGTACTTCCTTCTTCTTTTCTCGCTTTCAGTCAAGTTTTCGATAACTCCTCCCTTGTTTTCCTCGCTGGCACCCTGATGAGAAGTCGAAAACCGGGGAAATCCCTAAATCTTTTTTCCCCCCCCTTTTTTTCTCTCTGCTTTTCCCGCGCGGGTCCTCCGCTATCCTTCTTTTCTTTCTTTTCTTCCTTACGTAATGGCCAAAATTAAAATGTGCTCGTCGGATTCGACTCTTTCCCCCTCTTTCCTCCCCCTTTCCTCCTGTCTTATCTTCGCTGCAACATCTGGCGATTTTCTCGATTTTTCCCTGCTACATCCACCGAAAGAGTAAGTGGGGTGGTGGGCCGTCGAGGCCATGACACCGATCTTCTTTTCTTTTTTTCTTTTCATCTCTGTTGTGCTTTGGGGAATACCTTGGATGTTTTCTCCCTCCCCCCCAGTGGTCGTGTTTGTCGTGTAGCGAGAGAGGAACTTTTCGCTCTTTTCCCTTCTTTCTTTTCCCCCCCCTTCCCGCCCCCGGCACCAAACCCGAGTTCTCTCCCCCCCTTTCCCTTACACCCAATTAGTCGGGAATAAGAAGTTATCCAGCAAGCAACTTCCTTTCTTTTTTTTTTCCTCCCCCCCCTCCTCCTCTTTAATCCGTGCGTCTTTCCTCCCAAGGTTCCTGTAAAATGAAAATTAAGGCAAGGCGAAACGGTTGGGGTTTTATGGTCTGTCCTTTTTTCCCCTTCTTTTTCCCGTCTTACTACCAGCCATCTTCATGCAGGCTTTCCCTGCTTTTTTTTTTCTTTAACATTGACTCTGTTGCCGCCGCCCTTGGACAGGGAATGGACATGATAATAGACGATTGAGTCTGGTCCTTCTTCTCCCTATCCTCCTTTTCCATTTCTCGTTTCTTCTTTTTTCCTTCCTTCGGGTTTGAACTACTTCTGGACCCTTCTTTTTTT
>Ga0179593_1419244_pt1 | contig 10721 bp, 7 predicted proteins | sample CZODoug2_1_08_16_FD_185931 | JGI IMG/M metagenome (GOLD analysis project Ga0179593, IMG submission 185931) | Vadose zone soil fungal communities from Angelo Coast Range Reserve, California, USA - CZODoug2_1_08_16fungal (PacBio error correction) | ecosystem: Environmental > Terrestrial > Soil >... | reverse complement strand
AGCACCCCGAGTCAAACGTTATTAGCCCCATCCACCGGTTTTTTTCCCTGGCTATTTGTTTTTATATCTTTCGTCTTTTTTTCTCGTCTGCCTTTTTATCGACCAAGTCCGCCTGCTGTTGAAAAGTGCGTGTCACCCCTTTTTTTCCTGTGTCAACTGTGGCCTGCTCGCCGGATGTGGTCGTGTTGGGGTACTCCAACCTTTTTTCTGACTTTGGCGTTTTATTCTCGTCTTCTGACGATGTGTAATCAGGGCGATTTCGACCTTTTCGATTTGTGGGGCGAAGCTGTCATACCCTAACCTTCGTATGGTCTCTCGCGGTACCATTTCGGCCAGTGTTTCCTCTTTTTTTAACGTTAGCTGAAATCCTGAAGTATCCGCTTGCACACGCTTCTTGAGATCCCTCTTTTAAAACAAAGATCCCGCGTGTGATCTTTGTCCATCACCACCCAGTCCCATTTTATTGCGAACCCCCCCCCGCCCTATCAGATTGGTTTCCTCTTCATGTCTCGTCGCCGGGCCATTCAGAGCTGCAGCATCCCAAGCTGTCCCTTTCTCTTCTCCGCCATGGCGTTGCCGTCTCAGCTCTTTCCTTCTTTCCGTCCTCCGTTAGTTGATCCGCTGCACTGACCGCGCACGCTGTGTAAGAACCTTTTTTTCTCAAGTGTTTGCGCTGGAAAAGCAGTCCCCCCTCTCCTTTGGCACTTTTTCCTTTCCTCCAAATCGTCCCAGCGCGCTGGCTTGAAATCCCAGGTCGTTTTTTCCCGACGTGATCCGGCGAACCGTCTGTCATTCCACCCTGGTAGAGCACGATTCTGCTCCCCCGTGGACGGTTTTGCCAGAAACGTCTCTTACCGTCACACCTCCAGCTCCTTTACCGTTTTTTTTTCTTGGCGGCTTTCCAGGACTGGCCGCACGTCCTAAAGACCCTCAGAATTACTTTCAGGAATTTGATTTTATGAACCTCTCCCAACTGTAGATCCTGGAGATTACCCCTTTTTTACTGTGGGCCAATCCTTCGCCGACCTTCCGGCCCTTCCCCCCCCCCTTCCGCGGCCATTCTCTTGCCTTCGGGACAGTGTTTTTTTGAGAATTTCCTTCTTATTCACAGTCCTCCCCCCCTATTCCATGTCCTCCAGGACGCAAACCAGTAAAAAAGCTTTAGCGCCCGTAGCAACCTAACCTGCACTGCCTCCCGCACACACGGTCATGTAGAAGCTCTTTGTCCAACTCTTGTTCTGCGTTGCCACTCCGCTGGGCCAGCAATTTTTTCCCCTGATCCCCTTGGTCGTCCCCTTGATTATTTCAGCCACTGTTGCGCGTATGCCTGCCCGTCTGCAATTGCTGACGTTTTGAGAGAGGTTTGTCGATCCCTTCCCTAATTTTCTAACCTATTTAACCTTCCTTTTTTTTTTTTTTGTTCGGCTCCGTCGAGTGGGATTCGTGCGGTTTTCCCTGAATAAAGCCTTTTTCGACGAAGCCCTTCCCCCCCTCCCTCTCTAGTTTCCTTCATCCTTATTTCCTTTGGAGCGGACGGGGCTTCTATGGTCTCCTTATCCTTATTGTTTTTTTCTGAGTTTCAGGTGGCTGGTCCAGTGGTCCGAACCTTTTTCGCAGTAAAAAACGTATGATGTCAAGCCCCTTGGTCGTTTTTTTCTCTTGCTCGTGTTCTCTTCCTTTTTCTGCCCCTCGTTTCCTTTGAAAAGCAGCCCCCCCATCCCTTCAAGTTGTGTTTGGACGAACATGAGTTTTTTCAAGGGCCGATCGTTTTTTCCTATTTCTTCTTTCTTAAGGTTTTTTTACTGACTCCGTCGGACATGAGCTCCTTATTTTGTGTTCAACTGAGGCTAGCTCAGACCTTGGACACGCTCTTTCATTTCGGTCGGAGAGCTTCGATTGCCTGGAGGAATCATTTCCGGTGCTGGTCAGTACCTGGTTTTTCTATGCTACTCCGTATCTCCATCTCCCTGGCTCTGCTTTCCCCCCTCTGAGATTCTCGTTTTTCCCTCTAGTTTGAGCAACCACACCAGATTAGCTCAGTGGAATTTTTTCGGCATTCCTTTTTTTTACTCTTGCTTTCTTCTTGTCTCCAGAATTTTGTCACTGGGTCGTTCCCCATACCGCTTCTTTTGCGCAGCTTAAGGCTTAGTTTGGACACGCCGTGCCATATTCTTTCCTCCGGATCTGGAAGATTCTTTTGGACGATGCTCCTGAATCTTCGTGAGCTTTCCTTTTTCTCTTTTCCTTCTCCTTTGTTGTTTAGAGCTCTAAAGTCTCAACTTCATATTAAGCCCTTTTTTTCTACGTCCTTGCCGAGCCGGACGCTTTTCGACAGGGCGTTTCCCCATCCCCCGAAGACGTAGCCCAAAGCGCACCAATCTTTGGCGTTTTTCTCCTTTCCAAATTTGATGGTCTCAAGATCTTTTTTTCAAGCAGTTTTGCCCCGTCAGGACCCAGTTGAAGAAGTAAGCCCTTTCTACGTGGCTAGCGCTTTCCTCAGCCGCCGCTTTCTCCAATGTTTCCTCAATGAACCAGCCCCTAGCGCTCTCTCCCCATTTAAACGCTAGATCGCGTTTAAAGCCAAGCATTTCTGAAATCTTTTGACCTTCTTGCGGAAAATCGTGTCCCTTTCGCCCCTTCTGCCTTCCCTGAGTTCCCCCATTTTCTCTGCACTGTATTTTTTCATTTTTTCTCACCAGTCATCATCTGCCCACCGAGAGTTCCTGCATCCCCACTCAGTTCCAACTCAGATATTTGTTTTTCTTTTCCTTCAATTCCACCGAGTTGCGAACCAACTAGTCCGCAAACGAGCCTTTCCACGCTCCACCTTTTACCCGACTTTTAGTCTCACTCTTTTCGTCTAACTTTGAGGCAGCCTGCTCCCCCGGAAATACGTGAAGGTCGTCCATCGCATCTCGCATCAGCTTCCAGGGAATGCAGGGGACTAGATAGTCTTTGAATGCTTCGAAACCGTTTTTTATCTCCGTTATCACTCCGCACGATCCCCTATGAATGGCAATCCTCACCACTGCTTCATTTTTTTTTTTTTTTTTTTTTTTTTTTCTTCTTTTTTTTTTTCTTTTTTTTTTTTCTTTTTTTTTTTTTTTTTTTTTTTTCTTTTCATTTTTTTTTCTTTTTTTTTTATTTTTTTTTTTTTTTTTTCTTTTTTTTTTTTTTTTTTTTTTTTTTTTTTTTTTTTTTTTTTTTTTTTTTTTTCTTTTTTTTTTCTCTTTTTTTTTTTTTTTTTTTTTTTTTTTTTTCTTTTTTTCGGCCACCCCCTTGCCGTTCTCCCTCTCTTATGACTTTATTGGAATGACCCCCAAGCAACGTCTGTAGTACCCGTTCGATTCTCGCCGTCGGCCTGACCTGGTTACTCCCCCAGTTATCTCGTTTTCAATTTGTGCTGCCCATCAGTTTCCGCTTTTCGCAAGCGCTTCTACTGGTTTGCGTTTGTTCGGCATTAGCAGTTTTTTGTTTGCCCCTTGCTCCGTTGACGCACTGTTTTCTTCCGGGATTAAAGGGTCCCCTTTTCTTTTTCTTCTTTTTTCGCTTTGGCAATTTCTCGTTCCCGTTTCCCTGCAGGGTTTGACTGGCTTTCTTTATATCCCCGTCGTTGTCTCCCGATTGGCAACAGTAGTTTTTGGCCCTTCTCTCCGCTTTGATTTAATCCCCAACCTTATGTGTTAATTATTTTTTTATTCCTTGAGGTGACTTCCGCCCACATTTTCCCGAGCGTAAAAAGGCTCGCGATTCCTGGTTGGTTTTCCCCTCATCACGACGGCCCTTTGTTTTCAGTCGCAACCTTTTTTTTTTTGGATCTTTTTTGGTTCTCTTTACTATCCCCGCTTACGTCTTTATCTCGTGGTCGTTTTGCTTTCTGGGTTTCCGTGACCCCCCTTTTGACTTGAGTCAAGCCTCATTCCCGGCCATCTTCACCTTTCCCTTTTTACTTCCGTTTATTATAGAAGAAGGTCATCCTTCAATTCTGCCAAGATGCTCTCCTCCGCCCCTTGTCGGAGAGCTGGCTGGAATTTCGGCGATGCCTATGCGCCTTGATCCTTATCGCTTAGACCTTTCTTTGTTTTGCTTTCTCAGACACGTCTTTGTTGGTTCATGAACTCTCCCCGCTAGGTTCGATTTAACTCTGATGCTCCCGAACGTTTTCACTTGTCGTGTTCTTAATTACGTCGAACGTTGCCGGGCGCGCGAGACGACCAGTGTGGTTCGGGTATGAACCGTCCTCTCGCCCCCCGTTCCATCGCGCTCTTGCCCCCACGCTCAATCACGCGCCCAGTTAACCCTCCCTCTTACTTTTTGCAACAAGCCAAACCTGCGAGCCTTGCTTTTGCACACCCCTGGGTTGCCCATACCCCCCCCTGCGTTTTGCTTTGAGCAAAAGCGACGTGCAACCGGTTGAAGGATCCCATGATCGCCCGCCACGGGTCTATCGGGGTTCTCTCTCTCCCCCGTTTTTTTTTGTGATTGAGCTAGCACACTCTTTCACATCTCTCTCCAAGCGTTTTTCTTCCGTTCATCTGTATCTCATCCGTAGCTTTTTGCGGTCGCGCCCTGTATCACCCCGCTGTCGGTAACCAGAATTTTCCAAGGCGGCTCGCTGGGGAGGTGGGGTCTTCTTCAGATGCTCGTCGTGTTACGTGGTATCAGTCTTTTATTGCTGTAGGAACTTTCAGACCCGAAAAATTTTCTCGCGAGAGACTCCCCAGTTGGGCAGTTTGTGTTTCGAGTATTCCTATCTTACCTCTTTGATGAAATCGGAGCTGTAGGGTCCAAGACCGGGTCTGCGTGACTGTTTCCCCGCACGACGTGCGAACCACTAACTCCGAGCGGTCCCATACGCTATCAGGAGCCGTCGACCGGCATATTAGACAGCTCGCCCGTTACGCCTCCTCCCGTTTCCTCTTCATGGCGCTGTCGGAGCAGCGATTGAGTTTGCTGACTCCGTAGGTGCGGAACGGGGTTCACCAATGAAGAACCATCGTGGCTCAAATTGCTCCCGAACAGCTCCACTGTGACGATGGGCAAGGCCCCCAGTAAACTCCCACGCAGCTCTTTGGTTTTACCGTTAGCTTCGTTGGCCGGAAGCTACCATCTCTCCCTGACACCTTGTAAGAGCACTTGATGGCCTCGTATGAGGGCAAGACCGCATCCATGACCGGAACATCTCTGATTCAGGGATGGCGTGATCGCCGAGACCGGCCCTCCAAAGTACTCTGGTAATTTAGCAAAAGACATGTAGTTATCGTTGATCCCAGCCGCGCAATCTCAGTTTCCGCCAAACGAAGATTCCTCGCCTGGCCTGGGCACGTGTCTGCTTTACTGCATTCTTTTTTCCCCTGCCAGTTCCACCTGGAAGAAAATTTTCCCCCAAGCTTCGGATGCACCCATGAAACGACGACCCACTTCACACACGTCTTTAGAATCTTGGGGGTCTGCGAGCACGCACTGATGGCTGCCCATGGAGTTGTTGTTTTTAACGGATAAGTGACAGGTGGATTTCTTCCCCTTCTCAGATCGCCGGCCTGTGGTTGTCGGAGGGTCGTTCATAATCGCCCCGCCAATCCCAGGGGTTGTGATTGCTTCGATATGTCTGGCTGATCCAGACTTTTGTTGACTTGACATGTCCGGCACTCGACCCCCCTTTTTCATCTGGATTTCGCGGGATGAGCTGTCCTGACCTCACGTCATTATTTGGCGTTCCTTGCGGGGGGAGCAGTCTTTCTCTTGCGGCCCATTTGCTCCGTCAACGCTTAGCCCACCGTCGTATCGGTGGAGTCTTGGCTTTGAAGGGCGCCCTTTTTCGCAACTTTTCTTGAACGCTTCCCCCAAAAAAGATACGTGAGCTGTGTACAGTTGCTTTTCCCTGGCGGAAGCTTGAATTTAGGCTTTCCCCTTGGGAGACTCGAGCAGCAGATTGTGGTTCCCTTTCGGGCGGAGCTTCACACGCGTTTTCAACTTCGGTCCGGCGTTTGGCTTTTTTCGCTTTTATTCTGGTTTTTTCCCTGTGGGGGCGGAGTGCCTCGTTTGTGCGCATCTGGGCCTGGCGCTGATTAACGTTTTTGCGTATGCTGTCGGACCCCCAACACAAAGGGCTTGTCGGGATCGTCTCCTGCTTGGCATATCTTTGTCGACAGTTTGTAACGGTCCGTCCTCGTTTGATATTTGTCTCTTCGTTCCTTCCGCTGCCTTTCCGCCGCTCGGCCGCGTCGATGGAGTGAGCGTTGGCGATTTCTGTTTTAGACTTATCTCTTTTTCCTCCTACCTTTTCCGCTGGACCCCCTCGAGTCGGTAAGGCTGCATGCGCGGCGAGTCCGCTTCTACGATTTTTGCAAGGTGCAAGCCGCCCCCGTTTCGGGCGCCTATGCTTTTGTCGAAAACCCAGATTGGTTTCCCCCCAATTTTCTTTCTCAGGCCTCTGGCCAACCACTTTCGTAGTGGCTCCGCGGTCCTGGCAGACGCTTTTCGCGTGCCAAGAAGGCCAGGCGTCAACGAAGGCCGACCTCTCCCCCGAAGCAAAGGCAAAGACCGCGCCATAAGCTTCCGTCCCCTCGCCCTTTCCGCCGAATGTCGTAAATGAACATTCTTCCTCGACTGAGTCACAAGCGCTGTTCTCTTTTTTTGTGTCCATTGTTCTCACGAAAAGGACACCGATGGCCAGGACTCAACTCAGTACCTAGTCAAAAAATTGACGCTCTTGCTTACGGAAACAGTTGCTTCCAAAACGCCGAAGGCAACCCGAGCCCTATCCCCCACTCCACCGATTTTTGAGACGGTAGCTCGTCCCTGTTCTGGAGCACTGGTTTTTTGCGACTCGCCCCAGAATTCCTGACAACTCGGTGTTTTTTCCCTTTTATCTTTTTCCTTCAAGAAGGATCCTGTTCAGTGCCTGACTCGCTTGCGGTTTCCCTTGCACGGTCTGTTTGAGGCGCGCCGCACTCCCCCCTCCGATTAAGTCGTCTCCCCCCCCCAACCCGGTCCCCCTTGTACTCTTTTGACCTTTATGGAAGTGTGACCCCCCCGACAACCCAGTCGTCCCTTGCGGCCACCTTTTTCAGGCGATTCGGCCAGTGCTTTGAACCCCTCACAGTGCCTGTTTCAAACTACTGTTTTTGCCACTTTTTGGCTCGCGACCCGCTTTGCGTCAACTGAAGTGTGGAGTGTTCGGTATCGCTATGATAGAATCTTTGGTCACTTGTTTTCTGCTGGTTACGGAATGTTTTTTAGGCTTTTTCTTCTTTCAGCCTTGACCTCTCGACGCAAGTTCCCTTCCTTCTGAGGAAATGCTTCCTGAGATTCTTTTCCTTTCAGTTTGCGCTCCTGCCTTATTGTCCACCCTTGGATGGATTACCGATCCCCTGAGCTGGATGTTTCCAACTTCATGTTTCATTTCTCTTTTGGGGTAGGCGAAAGCCTCACCTTCACTTCTCTCCCGTATTCGACGAACTCTCTCCGTTTCTTCAGCGTTGTCTAGGGTATCCAGATTTTTTTCCCTTTTCCTCCGGTTCTCTTCACTGGATCCAGGCTCTGATATTTAATCATCCTCTTTGTGAGCTTTCTGGGAGTGTTCTTCCCCCTGCCAATCTGTCTGCGTTGACTTGTCCCTCTTCCCTCATAACGCCACGTTCACATTCGTCGTCGGTACTGTATTTCTAGAAGAGTAGTTTCTTCCGAATTCTGCAATGTTCTCGTTTTACTGCTTTCTCGTCTCTTCTTTGGAGGCTCTGCGCGCGTGACTCCTTCCCGGTTTTTAGTGGTATGCGTATGACCGTTTTCTTTCTTTATTGCGTTTGTTTCGCAGCAGTCTTGGTGCGTTGTGTTCCCGAAAACTCTAGACCTGTTTACCTCTTTTTGGGTTCCTCTTCCCATATTCAATCAACGTTTTTGTTTTGATTTGAATATTCACAGTCTCCCCGCTTCACCCCTGGGAGCTCTCTAAGAGGTTTTTGTATTCCCGATAGTCCGAACCTTGAGCACTCGTGGCATCGCCTGATAAAAAGTCTTTCCTCGCTCTTTTTTTCTAAAATTGCCTTGGTTTTACCCCTGAAACCTTTCTCTCTGCCTTTGAACTAGCTTCCACCCTTTTCACAGCGATGTCATTAGCCACCTGCTTCACGAACCCTCTTTCAGGCAGGATACAATCTTCTCCATGGCCCCATGTAAATGTGAGGCTAACGCTTTGAGAGTGGTGTATCTCTTTCTCTTATCCTTTCCTCGTTTGTTGCTTTGATCTCTCTCTCCCCCCCCACCATATCACCCTTACGATAGCAAGAACGTCTCTTCCCTGGGATCAATGGATTTAGGCACAGCTCTTTAGTCGAATTCTTTCTCTACTTTTTTGACCATTCTGGCTTCCCCCATTAGAATATTGTTTCCCTTCAGGATCTCGGGTGGGTTGTTTTGTCTATCAGATTGCTTTCCTTTTTTCGACTTGATGCCCCGTGTATTCAGTGGCTCTTGACGTAAGTGGTCCGAGTTGCGGCGAAGCTGTGCACTTCTTTCCCACCCTCCTTTTTTCTAGCTCGCCTCCCCTTGGGAAAATTTTGTTAGAACGTAGGAAGTATGAACGCTCTTTCCCGCCAGCTTGACACCAGGGAGCATGGTCCGCGGTCCACAAAGCTTCGCGTCTCTCTTTGCTTTTATGACACCCCCAAAAGCCCATATTTCTGTTCACACACTCATCATATCTTGAGTCCTACCAGCGATACAGTTAAGCCGGCGTCCCGGCATTTCTTTCTAGAATCTCCCAAGCCAGCTCCCCGCCCGCGTTCTCCGGCCTTCTTTCCCTTGTAGCCTAGCAGCGATTGCAGGAATGTCTTACTTTCAATACATTCTTCTCGCAAGATCCCTCTCCGATGCACTCAGGTTGAAGTCCCTTTTGGAGTAAATGGGGCGCTGACCTGATATCTCAGTCTTGAAATTGGTGCACGCCCCCCAGGCACCAACACGACGCGATCTTCTGTCCAGAGACGTGCTTTTCGCGTTTCCCCTTTTGAGCCGATTCCCTTCCTCCTGTATTTTCGAGTCCCTATAGTGACCCCCAGATGGCCGTTTTGATTTCCAAAGACCGATCCCCCGACCGGAAACATCGCGAGCCTTTTTACGATGATCCTTTCTTGGCTTATTTCCTCTCTCCTTTACGCCTTCGTTTGACCAGACTTACGACCTGGTTTCTTTGTCTCCCTCATCGAAAAATCTTTATCGGTAATTCCATCGCCTGACCTGTTGGTCCCCCTCTGTTTAGCCGACCAACGCGGCAATGCATAACGCGAAAAGCATTTTTTTTTTCGCTTTCTTTTTCCCAGTGTCGTTTTCCTTTCATGATAGATGGGCGCCTATCTCCCCTCTTTTCCCGTAACTGACGTACACAGTGGCCCCCTCTTAGGATCCTCCGCACAGTCCCCTATACTTCCGCCCACCTCACAACGTCCTTTTAGAAGCGCTTTTTCAAAGCGGGTCGGCGGCACTCCCTTGTTTTCTCCCCCTTGCGGTTTGACAAACTTTTAATTCTTCCCAGTTGACTCTCTGCCCTGAACGAAGATAGCGGCCCGGGGATTTGACCTTTCTTTGGTCTTTATGTTTCTTCCTTAAAAATGTAGCCGTTTCGTCAGATCTTTCCCAGTTTTTCTTTTTCCCGGCTCCCTTCGAGAGTGGGGATTGCGGAGTGGCCTCTTTCTAATCCTGTCTTGATTGGACTGCCCTGCCGACTTCTTAGTCGGTGCCCTTCTGATTCTTTAAGCGTGACGCTTTTCCGGGTCTGCTTTTTCTTAGCTTCCTTTTTTTTCCGCTTCGTCTCCAGTGTCTTTCCACTCACTACGCTCGTATTTGGCAAAGCCCCCTTTGGATTTTCTTTCTATCCCGTTATGCTCGCAGAATTTTTCTCTTTCTTTCTTTTCAATCCTTATCGTCATTGGACGATGACCCCTCTTTTTTTCAAGTGTCCTACGGCGTGTCCCGTATTCGCCTTTTTTTTTTTACTCCCTTCAGCTTGAGATTTTTGTAAAATAAGGTCGATGCGTTTTTCCTTGTCCCCGCGTTGCGGTTCTTGCGTTGTCGTCTTTTTTTGACGTTTCTCTGGCCTCCCCTTTCTTCCCTTTTCTTCTTAGGAGAGGAGGCTCTTAACCCCTCCTCTGCCCGGTTCACAACGCTTTTGAGAGGCTGCTTTGCTTGATAGGCTTCCTCCCAGCTGGTCCGCGCACGGCCTGATTTTTTCTTCTCTTTTCTAATCTTTCACTTTTCCGTTATCCCCTTCTCGGGTTGGATCTTTTTCGGCTTCTTGCCCAAGCGGCTTCCCTTTCCCCCCTCTGAGGCAGCTTTTGGTTTTTTTGGTCCTCCCCGACTCTCGTTCTATCTTCCTCCCTCCGTGTTGGATTTTATTCTCCGTACATCGTCGGACATCGCCTCTCCCCATCGCCGCGCTTTATGTGGCCACCTACTCCGCGACCCTCTCCCGCAAAGCGACTGGATCCCAAAACGTCGGTGCGGTAGGCCTTTTTCTGCCATACCGACTTGTGGCTCTCGCTTTTGTTTTCCTTGTTTTCCGCATGCAGATGCGCCAACGGAGAGGGCATCCCCCTGCTCTTCTGACCGCATCTCTCCCCTCAATATCTTCGGGACGATGAAATCACGGTGCATCATCTCTCTCCCTGAGTTACCAAAATCTTCGATTCCTTTGGATTCAATTATACCGACTCGGTTTCGGCTCC
>Ga0179593_1353732_pt1 | contig 10721 bp, 15 predicted proteins | sample CZODoug2_1_08_16_FD_185931 | JGI IMG/M metagenome (GOLD analysis project Ga0179593, IMG submission 185931) | Vadose zone soil fungal communities from Angelo Coast Range Reserve, California, USA - CZODoug2_1_08_16fungal (PacBio error correction) | ecosystem: Environmental > Terrestrial > Soil >... | reverse complement strand
GTTCTTTTCATCTTTATTTTCCGGCGGTATGGCCCCCCCAAATCCTTCTTCTACTTGCCTTACAGGGGCATTTTACGATCCTTTGTTTCGTCCAGGGTAGTGGACGATGAACGATAAGACCCACTCCTCCAAAACAAAAGGAGTGTTCCCGCCCTCTCTCTGTTCTCCTTTTTTGCAGGATAAGGCCCATCTCCGCCTGTCCTTTCTTCCTCTACATGCTTTCTTGGTCTCTGCGATTTTTTAGGAGATAGCCCTTCCTCTCGCTCTTTTGTATCCAGGCTCCTGTGTGAGTCTCCTTCACGCCGCAGATGCGTAGGTTTCCTTTTTGATATTCTCCTCCTCTGCCCCGCCCCTCCGACCTTCCCCCGGATCACGATTTCTTTATAGCGCTGAGAGACCGCGAAATCTCCCGTCTTTTTAGGCGTTAAAAGAGTAGTTTTTCGTCTCCGACTACTTCCTTCCAACCGACAGACGATGGTCCTGTTCATCTCCCCCCTCGTGATCCTCAGCCCTCGATCGAGGATAGCGAGGCGATTGGGCCCCCCCCTTCAAGGTAGATTTCGATTCCCGACACCGAATCTTAATCCTGTCAGGGGCCCTATGTTCTTCGCTCCCATTCCCCCTTCTGGTTCACGACCGATATGTCTCTTCCATCTAGTACCTCCCTCCTTTTTCCCGATCCCTGCCGTCGTGCGTTTTTCCTGCAGGACCCCTCTTTTTCCGGGGCACACTTCGGCACTCGAGAAATCATCATGTGTGACCCTTTACGTCGGCCCCCTCTCGATTCCATCCCCGTCTCCCTTATAACCCTTTCGTCCTCCACCCAAAGACCAAACCGGCCGATTTATCTTCTCCCCTGCGACACATGTTCCCCCTGGCCCGGATGGATACCTTTAACTTGCTTTGCCGCGACTGCTTTCATTGGTCTTGCACCCTTCGCTGAAGTAACGATACCATTTCTTTTCTTCATGGCGTTTCCCCATGCCGAAGTTGAAACAAAAGTGGGACGTCAGTGGATTGCCTTTTTTTTTTTGCGTTGCTTTCGTCCCTCTCTTAAGCCGGTTCCCCCTTCCCTCCCTTTCTTATCCTCGGATGCCGGTGGCTCTATGACTCCCGCTGTCGAGTGGTTCCTTCTTGCTGCGCCTCGACTGCATATTTTTTCCCCTAATTGGTATCCTCCTTGCCCGATAGGCTATCCGTTCTTTTCTTTCCGAAGACCCGACCATACACCTGAGGAGTGCGAAGTCTTTTTCTCGCTGACTTTAGTAGTCATGTTCTCCTCTTCCACTAGGGGACTTTCTGGGTTGTCTTCTTGAGTCAGGCGTTTTCCTCCCTCTTTTTCCAAGCGCGATTCGTACAAAGGTAGTTTTGTGCCTGTACCTAGGACGGCCCCTCATGTCGTAAGTGGAAGTACTATATACGTATACTCTATGCTATTTTTTGACGATGATTTCCATTCCTCCTAGTTTAAAGGCATCCCCCTTCTTCTTCCAACACTTTGCCCCTACCTCGGCGGACTCCTGTCTTATTGTCATTGTGATCATGCCGCAAGGCTTTTTCCGGGTTAGGCACCCCCCCACCCTGCCAAAGAGCCATTTCAGGTGTCTTAGCCTTCCCTTTTCGGTATTTCGGGGCGTTCAACCTCTCCCCCGCGAGATGTCCGTTCCACTGCGCTGGCGTCTGAGGTTCCTGTGCGTGTTAAAGATCCCGAGTATCCCAGACATCGTCGGTGCGATTCAAAGCGGCTCCCTGCCCCCTTGACACTCCAAGTTTCTCTCTTGATCGCTTTGACATTTACGTCCCAACCCTCCTGTGCCAGCGACCCCAGAACTGAAATATCATTCTTTAGGTTTTTTTTTTTGTCGAGCCTCCTTTTTCTCCTTTTTATTTTTACGACCCATCTTCTGGACCAATGTCCTGTCTTCTATTAAGTTGTGACGTCCCTCTTTAGGGACTTGAGCCTAGCCATTCTATTAGGCGCCCCTTTTTCATCCGGCGCCCCAAATTTAGTAGGGGGTCCCTAATCTTCCTCCTATTTTCTCTCCCTCCGCCTCTTTTTTTCCCAGCTCTTGGACCCAACACTGGCTTGGTCCTTCCGATCTCTCTCTTTCCCTTTGTTGTTTGATCATATCTGACCGGCTTTGGGGTTTGGTAAGTTTATTTGAAGGGTATCCCACGCGTCTTTTCCCTTTGGTGCTTCAGTGGGGTGGACGCCTCCTCCTTTTTTTCCGGGTTTGTCGCCGTGCTCATCGGAAGTTTCGGAACTAAAACAAGCCATTACTGTCTCGGCTCTTTGCCCGCCCGAGAACTTTCGTCTCAATCGACTTAAAATCTCTCTCTTTCCGAATATGCAAGGTCGTCAACTCCATGGTACCCCTCGCAATCTACTTATACCCCCTCCCCTATCCGTCCCTGGAGATCCGTTGCGTGGGTCTCGTGGCCCCGTTGGCGAGTTGTCGAGTGGCTCTCTCCGATTAGTCCCTTAGTTTCTGGGGGCTTTTGGAGAATTGCCGATTTTCCCTCGATGATAGAGTCTCTTTTTCTCGGATACTGATCCTCTCGTCCTTTCTTCTCTCTCGCGGGTTGTGAGCCACTCCCCTCAGTCCGAAAGAAGAATTGACGGATGTTCACCTTATTCCCTCCTTGGCGGCATTTTTTTCCTTCCCCAACGTTGATTTCCAACACCACCCACCAAACCCCCCACCCCCTTGCCATGTCTCCCTCCCCTTACACTCCCCGAGGCCGTTGAGTTTCGAGGTTGGGGATGAGGACCTTTGATTCAGGGGGCCACTCTTCCCCTGCCTATGGCGAGTATCTTATTTTTGACTCTTACTTCCCTCTCTGCCCGGGTCCATTTTTTGTTAGTACTCTCGCCCGGCTTGGATACCTTCGAACCGCTGCCAAGAGACATCCCTACTTTTACTCCCCGATTTATTTCCCCCTTTCTCGACGACCTGTTTTCGGGCCCCTGCCCCAACGGCGCACTTTTCCCGGTTTCATGTTTCATTTTGTCGTCTTTCTCGCCCCGCCATTCCCATCGGATTCCTCCTTGCCATTCGTTCCACTCCAACAACCCAAGTCCCCCTTGCATTTCGAAGCAAGCTTTTTGGTTTTTTGTTGGGTGTTGTCTTCCCCAACGCTCTCCATCTTGTCATTCCCCCCCAAGGACCTGTGGTCATCCTTTAAAGGTATTCAAAATGAATAAGAGGGCGATCTTAAACGCCTTTTTTCCTCACTATTTTTGTCCCATTTTGTCTACGTCCCTTCCGACTCCTTTTTTCCCGTCCTAGGGCCCCTCGCCGTTGTACGTTCCTCTTCTTGCCCGCCCACTCGCACCCGTTTGCCAGCGCGGCAAAGGCTCCTTAGAATATCGACCCTCTTTTGGGGCCTTGTGTCCTAGTTTGATTGTTCGCGCCGAAGGCGATCGGTTGGTTCTTTCTTCCCTAACTGTCACCTCTCAGGGATCTGACTCTTCTCCTTCTCGATTTTCCCTCTTTCCACTCCCCTGGATTACCTTTTTTCTTTACTCTTGAACCTGATCTTGGTGCGAGAACGGCACGCCTGTTCCCCCTTGCTTTTCTTGATGGCTATCTGATCGAATGGACTTTTTTCATTCCTTGCCTCTCTACCTGTTCCCCCCCCGGGAAGTCTTCAATCTCCCCCTTTTGGAGAACTACACTCTTGAAGTTCTCGTGGTTTCTGAAGCGTCCAGGCTGTTAGTACACCATCTCGCGATCATCGATTTTCTTCTGACTGATCACTTTTTCTCCTTTCCGCAAGATCGTTGCGGTGTTTTTTTCCCTCTCCTATATGCGGGTCCGGACGTCCTCGTTACCATCCTCGACACTCATTGACATTCTTTTCCTCTCTCACTTAGCCCCGAGAACGATTGCTTTTTTTTAGGTCAGGCCGTCGTTCCCGACCCCCTTTTTTGCATTCCTCTCCCCTTTCGCGGACTTTTTCGGCACCGTCGAGGATTCCATGCTCCCTTTTTTTCGGAACAGTGCCTTTAGATTTTCTCGTCCATTCGCCCTTTCGCTGAGTTTTTTCCTGAAATACTCTGTCTTGTTGCCTTCTCCTTCCCTTTCAAACTGTCGCTTTTCATCGTCTCTGTGGAACCCCCCTTCTTGCTTTTTCTGTCTTCTTCTTTCGCGGTCCTTCCGACCCTTTTTGAAAAAATGATTGACGTCTTCTCGATCTCAAACGCAGCTTCCTACCGCCGGAACTCCCTTTTTCTGAACAAGTTTCGTCTCTCCCTCCTTTTTTGTTGGTGAGTCTGATATACACTTTTTCCTGGTTGGTCTTTTCCAAAAAACAACCTTTTCTTGAGATCGTTGTGACTTCTTCCTTCTCCTATCAGGTGTTTCCCAGGTCTCTTTTATTCACATCCTCCTCCGTCCCGAAACATTAGGCGTGGCCATCCTGAGAGAGACCCCTTTCAGGAAGATAGACGGCAGTTTTTTCCCTTCGTGAGGCCTTTGGGAGTTCGATTTTCGCGGCTAGATCGCACTTGCACCTTCCTCTTTTTTTATTCATGTCGCGACCGGCGTGCTGTGGATTCCGTCCCCCCCGCTGATGGTTCAGGACTACGTATTAATATTTTCCCGGCAGCGCACGCCCTCCGACTCTTCTCCGTTTATCGCGCCTGAAGAGCTTTCCTATAAAATCCAGTAAAGTCCCTGTTGTCTCTTTTCCGAGTACCGTTCGCGGGCTCCTGCCGATCGCTCCCCTTCCAACACCGACAGACGCTCTTTCTTGACGGTCATCCTCCACCGCGTGAGCTTCAGCCGATCCCTCTTCCCCGTAGGTCTGGTCCCCTCCCGTCGCTCTCATTGTCCCCCGACACTCATCCTCTCCCTTCGGTTCGCCATATGGGCCTTTGATCGCACCCCGAATAAGTTTCTGATTGGGTAAGGTTATTTTCTCCCAGTCTCTTCGAGTTCTTTGCCCATTTCGTTACTCCTCGTTTCACCAGTTCGTGCTTTTTTCGCAGGACACTCGTCAAGGTTCTCAAAACAGTCTGCCCAGGTTGAACAAGGTAATACTGTGACTTGAAGTATTTTCATCTCTTATCCTTAAATCTTAACCGGTCTCCTGAGTGCCTGTCGACCGAAGCCCCCCGGTCTACTCTTTTCTTCCCCACCCTGTGCTTGTTCTGACGGCGGTATGCTTTGTCGATTATTTCCAGGAGATTTTTTGTCAGAGCCTTCCAAGGCCTTCCGGATTGTGGCTTTCCCTGCTACAGAAAAGATCCCTGTATTTGGCCATACGGTGTTCCCTTTTCTTCCTTCGACGTTCCCCAACAGTGGTCACGAGTGAATTGTCCTTTCCAGGGCGTGCCTGCCGCTCTTCTTAAGAGGTTCATCACGTCCTTTGCTTAGCTTTGATCCTGACCGCCGTTTTTGGTCCCGATTATTCTTGCTTCTGTCTCTAGTGAGAATTCCCCTTGTTTTGGGCCCCTACTTGGACTACACGCGGCTTCCGTCTTTTAGCGTTGCGAACCTCCCACAAACTTCTGACACCGTTTTTCTGCGCCTTTTTTGCCGAGATTCGTAGTAGTCTTTTTATCTAACTTTGAGCTTTTACTCTCCGCTGTGCTTTCTCTGAGCAGTCTTAGAGCGTTATGCCAATCCCCTCTTTCGATCGTCACCCCCCAGTCGAGCCGATGTAAAAAGGGCAGTCCGTTATTTTCTGTTCGGTTACCTGAATCGCCAGGATTCTCTCTTGTTCCCATTCCTCGATTTTTCCAGGCACCCCCCGCAGTGCGGCATCTTTGAAACAGTCAACCTTCCTCGTTTCTTGTCAGTGGAGGGATCATTTGTCGGTTTCCGCTATAGTTAGTTCTACTTAAACTCCCACCCACTCGGTGCGATCTGCCCAATCGCTTTCTTCTTCGGGGCGTTTTCCCCTTTCCCGCCCGAAGTGCTTTTTAACGGCGCTTACGCGCGGTGGCGCATTCTGACGAGCTCGAGTCATCTCGCCCGTGCCCCTCTTTTCCAATCCGGCCGTCGGAATCAAAGAGTTTTCTTCTCCCCAGCGCTTTCCTCTTTCTCACTTTGGCCAGTTTGACTTACCATTTCCTTCCGCGGTGTCTAACTCCTTTTTTTTTTCCCTGCTTTCGTTTCCGCCGATCGGGGTCCCTTTCCTCAGTTTTTGCCCCTCCGCGTGGCGCTCCATCTCGTTCGGGCCCGAGCGCCATTCTGTGTGAGTCCTCAATTCTTTCTTTCGCCCCACCGCTCCCCACCGGTTGTCTTGGTGAGTTTTCGCCGCTGAGCCCGCTTGTCCTGTCCCCCCCCAGTTTCTTCCCCACCCAAGCGCGGACTCCTTCTTCCTCCCCTCCGTTTTGTTTTGGTCTGTTACCGCGCCTTGGGGTTTTTTTTTTTTTTTTGTTTTTCTTTTTTTTTTTTTTTTTTTTTTTTTTTTTTTTTTTTTTCGGTAAGACTTTGTGGTCAAAACGGCACGATGTTCGTTTCGTCTCCCCCTTCCGTGGGGGCCCAGAAGGCCTTGGGCTCCGGTTGGTTGCTTTTCTGTTTTTTTTCGTTGATTCCCCCACTTCCCCATCTGGCCGTTTTTTCTCTCTGAATGTTGCCACACGGCGCTCGAAACATGATCTTTTTCCAAGAATTGGTTAAACTCCACGCTTTACTTTCTACCACTTCTTTGATCGTAGTCCAGTGCGTTTTTCTGGCCCCCGTTGCGTTTTGGACGTCGCGCGTTCGAAGAATGGTTCCTCGTTGAGGTTCGGTTGCAGGCGGTTTTTTTCATTTCGATCTTCGAAGATGCTACGACTAGCTCGTTTCCTGAAACCTTTTTTTTCGCCGGGTGGAAGACCTCTGGAATTTTTTGTTTAGCACCTGCAGCCGCGTCCGAATTGCAGAGGTGTCCACCTTTCTGGCGCCTTTGGCTTTTGCCTTGTTTTGTCCTGGACCTACCTCTTATGAAGAGAAATGCTAAACTTCCCTGTCAATAAAAGAAGGACGAAGATTTTTCTTCGCACTGATGGATTTCTCGAGTCCTTTTCCCCCTCAAAGGACGTGGCGGTATCTTATTCCGGCACTGAGATCCGATTCGGACGTGATCCCATCGCTATAAAGGGACATGTTGTATACTTCTTCTCCTGGTAAAGAAATGCGTTTTTTTTTTCCCATTTAAATTTGTATTCCGCTTCGCCATCGGCTTTCAATTCTTTTTTTTACCCGCGTAGTACCTCTCCCTTCGGATTAGTCTTCTTTGACTCGTCACAGACTCTACTTTCTTCTCCTTCTTCAAGGCCAAACGGCGCACTCATACCTTGTGTTCCTTTTAATTTTGTTTTCTTTCGCCAGCGACTGGACCCCCCCTACTCCTCCCTTAGGACCAAGTAGTTGCCAACCCAACCAGGCATTCGCTTCGTCAGAAGAAGCCATTCTTGCTCCGGGTCCTCCGACCCCAAGGCCAGGTCAGATAAGAATCTGAAGCTTACAGCTTCCTATGCCAGAGCTTTCTCCTGATAACCCCACCCCCCCCCCCCCCCCACCCCATGTCCATGTCACTTCACTAGTCCCATGTCCGATTTTGCTTGGCTTGTCCCACGGAAGGAGGGTACTAAGCAGTTTCTCTTTTCTGCGCGGATTACTCAATGACCGTTGTTCTTTCCGACCAAGTCTGGAAGAATATCTCCCTTCCATCAGGGACCAGGTGCATTTTCCTCTTGCACATGTGGGCGTTTAGCCGAATTTTCTGAGGTTGGCTTTTTGTTAATCCTTTATGGAATTTTTGATTTAATAGTTTATCGATGCCACCTGTTTTTTTCAATCAGGTGGATTGTTCTCCCTTTGCGCTTTGCCCCTGACCTCTTGTTTTTTTCAAGAGCACTCCTGGTGGACCCGGAGTCGTACCCCTTTGATGGCTCTCGACGTTGGAATGATCTCCCTGATCCGGCTAACCTGATGAAGAGAGGGTCCGCTCTAGAAAGAGGGAGAAAGACGATTTATTTTGTTTTTGGCTCCCCCCCCCCCCCCCTCCCCCCCCCCCCCCCCTCCCCCCCCCCCCCCCCCCCCCCCCCCCCCCCCCCCCTCCCGCGCCTCGGGTTTCCACATTTCTCTCTAGATATGCCCAAGGATCCGTCTCCCCTTGGAGATGAACGTTTTCATCTTCTTTTAGGTTTTCGGCGGCGACGCGCTGAGACGCGCGGACCTACTTTGAACCCATCGACACGGCCTTGACGGCTTTCCCCTCTTTCTCTTTCTGGGTTCGGTCACAGCCCTTTGCCTTCGGTTTTTATTCCCGTTCTGCCGTGAATCCTGAGCAGTGACCGACCCTAGAGTTTGTCGGAGATCAAGCCGAGGATCGATCCCATGATGGATAGTGCAGGGCTTGATCCCCTCGCTGCCCATGGGGCCCATTCGCACCGGTCCTCGCGAGTTGACGACATACTGTCGCTTTGTTTTTCCTCATTCGTTCTATTCTATGCGACCACGCTCTCTTTGTTTTTCCTACTTTTTGGATTTTGTTCCGCCCCGTCCACTGCGAAACCCTTGTCCTTATCGGCCTTGCTTTTTTCCCCTCGTTTTTTTTGCCCCGGCCCTAAAGATGTCTGACCATTTGGTATCTCTTTTTCCCCCTTTTTTGTTGTTTTTTCGAGAGATAACACCGTCCTCATCGGTCCCTCTCCTGTAGGCGGTATCCCAATGGAAGTCTTCGATTGCTGGCGTTTTTCTCATGTTGTCTTCACTACTTGTGGGAATGACCCGAGCAAACAACTTTCTTTCTAAATGCCGGAGTGTCATCTCAGATAATCTACATTTTTATTAGGCCGGATCGGCGCACCCAGTGTCTTCCTTTCTTCTATGTCTCCTTACCTACGCTTTCTTCTGGGTCTCTTGATGACTTTGAGTTCAGAGATAGAATCCTAGTCACTATACGCTTTTTCTTATGAGTTTTTTCCTCCTTTTCTTGCCTTTTTTCGACGAACCGTGAGCCGTCTGTTTACTCGAGGTATTTAGGTCAGAGTACGGACCCCACTGCTCAAAGTAGGTGCTCGGTTGTTTTCCCGCCCCCCCTTAAATGCGCTTTTAGTTCCCTAGTACCCGTCGCGTTCCGATTCGCCGCTCACCCCTACCCCCCTTTTCGGCTACGGTTCATCGCCCACTGAGTTATCGACGTCACCCTCGGTATCGTGAGGCTGATTGGTACCTACTCCCTTGATTTAGACTTTCCGACAGAAATCTTCTCTTTTGAGCCTTGGGCGCTTCTCCCGAACGTCCCGATAATTTTCTCGCTTCGGTTCTTTCCGCTCTTTCCAGTTTAGTGAGGAGGTCCAATTCTTGTACGGCTTTTCTTTTCCGCGTGGGGCCTTGAATTTCTGGTCAGGGGGTAACAGTGCTCAAGTTAGACACTGCTCAATCCTTTGCTTTTACTTCTCTAGCTCCCGTTCAATCTTACAAGTTGTCACTTCGATTTCCAACCTTAAGTTCCCCTTAGTTTCGGCATACGGCCATGTTCCTTTGGTCATGCCCTTTCCGGATTTAGATGTTCTTATTTCTTCCAAGGGACTTTGTCCGCGAGCAACGGTCGAGTTGGCTCTTTGCCCGTCCCTCTACCCGTCAAGATTTACACAAACATGTAGGTGGCCTCAGTTTTACCAATAGTCTCCCCCTAAAGCTGACAAATCCACGAGAAGGCCACAGTTTTTTTGTAGCGATCGTAGATCTTCAGCTTCCCCAATCCTCTTCTTTTCTTCTGTTTATCCGGTCAATGACTTTCGTAGGCCCTCCGTGTGAGCGGGGCCGTGTCGATTTTTTAAGGCCTGCTTGTTTGTTCACTACTTGGTACTCCGCATGGCTCCCCGTTATTCTTCTTCCTTTATTTTTCATTTCGGTCTGCCTAAGACTAACCCCCCCCCATCCCATTGAAAAATTCTCTGTTCTCTCGCGCAGTGGCTTGCCGTTTTTCCTTCGTCAGTCCTTTTTCGACCTCGTCACTAGCTTTTTCACTTTCTAGTTCCTTGGAGGCTTATTTTCTCCCCTGGCACTCTTTTTCTTCGCCAAAGCCTATGGCGCTTCCTATACACAAGGTAGATCTTGTACCGGGCCGGCCTCGGTTCTGTGTCCTATGGAATAAGATACTCGCTCGTCCTTTAAGGATTTCCTTTTTCATCATCCAAGCTCGTGTCACCCTTCCCCTATCTTTCGGTTTTGTCAGTGGATGGGAGTGCTAAGGTCTTTTTCAGCTCGAGTTAGTGTTTATCCTTTCCATGCAGAAACAGGCGAAAGTCAGGTTCTGCATCTTCTCTCTTTGGTCTTATCGGCTTTGCTCTCCCTCGAGTCTTTCCGCTGGCGAGTATCGTGTCGCGTCTGCCGCGTTCCCCTGAGCTCTCTGCTTAGAATTTTTTCCTCTTCAAACAGCCGGAATGCACGGAATCACGAAAGTTCGCATTTCTCGAGGACGTTCTTTTTTTCGTAAACGGTTGCCCTAGGCCCACGACTTCCCTTGTAATCGGCCCTTCGGGTATAACTTTCCGGTCATGATTCTTTAACCTCTTGGTTTCAATTCGCGATCTCCTCTTTTCGACATCTTTCGGGCCCGCCCGCCTGCTTTTTGTTTTTCCACTTTCTTGCTTCGCACTTTTCTTAACCATCTTTTTTCGGGTTTTGGTTCTCCCCAATTTGAAGGGCAGCCATCTGATCTGAGACGCGTGCCGCTTCCAGTTTCTTGCTTCCAAAAAACCAGGCGCCTGCTCG
>Ga0179593_1349520_pt1 | contig 10721 bp, 14 predicted proteins | sample CZODoug2_1_08_16_FD_185931 | JGI IMG/M metagenome (GOLD analysis project Ga0179593, IMG submission 185931) | Vadose zone soil fungal communities from Angelo Coast Range Reserve, California, USA - CZODoug2_1_08_16fungal (PacBio error correction) | ecosystem: Environmental > Terrestrial > Soil >... | reverse complement strand
TTTCACGTTATGCATGGCACCCAGCAAAGACACACAGCGGGTGCTTTTTCTTTCTAGACCGAGGCTGCCCTCTTTTCTTCCGTCTTACGCGGACATCTCTTACCAGTCACTAGGAGACTTCCACTTTTTTTTTTTATTTCCTTTTTTCACTTTTGTGCCAGAGACGTTTTTTTTTAGAATATCAAATCTTTTTTTTGAGTATTGCCGGGTCACCAAGACGACGAAATTTGGGGGGTTTTTTTGAGAATGTTGGGGGGGGTTTCTTGGGAGAGGACGTTTCCCCATACCACAAACATTTTCTTTTTTTGTCATCGGGTTGTTTTCTTTTTTGTTTTTTTTTTTATTTTATGATGTTGCTCTCGTTTTAAGGTCGCGGGACGTAGTAGATGGGAAAAATAAAAATATTTTTTGTTTGACCTAGAATTGACGACTGGGCGATAACGGAGGCGGTCTTGTCCGGGTAGATGTAAGACAAAGCCGTTCCCCCTTTTCATTTTTTCGGTAGAGTTTATCTTTTGGGGGGTTTTGTTGGGCCCTGGTGTGACTGAAGGTGATACTTTTTTTTTTTTAATAATGAAGAGTTTGTGTGTCCTTTTGGGTGTGTGTGTTTTAGGGCCTTTTATTGGAGGGACAATGACCTTTTTAGGGAAAGAAGGATTTATATGGGTTTTTTGGGTTTAGCCAGTGGCCGGGGGATTGGTGTTCTTTTTTATGCGGCTCAAGGGGGGGGGGGTGTGCCGTGGTGTGGTTTGTTTTTTGGGTGGGGGGGTTTTCCGGTCCGCCCCTAGGGAGTGGAAGATATTTTCCATTTAGGGTGGTTGGGGAAAGGGATTCGGGATCCCTTCGGGGGCGTTGGGGTGGGGCCGCCCCCGCCCCGCGAGACGCGTGGCTTTAAGCTGGGGTGAGTGGGAGGGTGGGCTTTGTGGGCGGGCTTTTGTTGGGGGGGGTTTTCGCTAGGCTGTCCGTGTGTGTTTTTGCGCGATTTACGGGTTCCATGACTCGCGCGGTTTGGAACTCCCTTAGGACATTGATCTTTTGCTTACAAACCTTCAGCGCTGTCTGCCATGGCTTTGGGGGCCATATGAGCTGTATTGATGTGGGGGGGCGGTTCTGGTCGACTGTTGTGCTTGCGAGGTATTTTTATATTACCCTCACCAACGGAGAGTCCGGGGGGTTCGCTGTGTGGGTCAGACATCTCCACCATAAGGATCTGTTTCCCCCCCGATTGCTTTTTTGTGAGCGGATGTCATCACACCAGCCGGAGGTTTCTCGGGCATGCACGCCCCGGGGTTTTTTTCTTACTTTCACGAGCCCCTCGAGTTTGATTTACAAAACGCATCCCCTGTGCGTCCGTTTTCCAATTTCAACATCTGGGCTGAGTTAATGACATTATTTTCTGTTCCGCCCATCGAGTCTCGGTGTCCCGTGAATGGCGTTATCAACTCTTCTAACCCCCTTCCCTCTTCGGTCTTATTGTTCCCCTGAGACCATTAGTCGTTTTACTTCATTTTGACCAATCCCCCTCTTCTTCTCGAGGACAGAAAGTACCAGGTGTTCACTGCGCCGCGTTGCTCAGCGGTTACTTGGCTGTCTTCCGGGGTTTTGAACTGTGGGCACTGAAAACGTTGTGTTTTTCTCGTCCCCAGTGGTTCTCGTTTGTCGGCCCACTATCTTACTATTTCCCTTGTCCCTTCATTTTTTCGTGTTCTGTGATGTCCACCAGGACCAATTTGTCTTTGGGCCCGTCGGTTGCGCAGCACCCCCTCACTACCGACTCCGTTCCCGTTCCCGATACCTCCCCATATTTAGTATGCGGAGGTTTGATTAGCCCCACATAAGGTTCTCTCCTCCCAGACTTCCATTGGGTGGAGTGCCGGATGGCCCGGACCACCTCCCTCTTTTCTTTTTGTTCCCACTCCTGCCCCTTTTTAGTCGGCTGCCGCCGACTTATTATCGTCGCTTCTAGGAGTTGGAAAAGCTCTCTCCCCTCAGTCCCATTTTTGCTTCCCCCTATGCGCGAGCTATATTCATGTCTGTTTCGTGATTGGCTAGGTGGGTCGTGCGTCTTTGTCTTCCAACCCAAGGTAGTTTGGCGCAATGTCCACATCTTATTGCTCTTTCAAGCAACCCTCTCCGTCCGTTGAGTGACGCAGCAATTGTGGTGTGGTTTTTTTTTTTTTTTCCCAAGGGAAAGTTCGCGTGCGCCTTTCTCCCCGAGAGGTGATTCCCCCTTGTTTGTGAGTGTGGTGTTTTGCTAGTATTATGGGCGAGTCGGTGATATACTGCCCTTGGCCCGGTCCGTGCGATCCGAACCTGGGCTTTCCCCTGAAAAACCGATAGAAGGGTCGAGCCCAGATTCTTCGTCGCTTTTACCTGTCGTTGTTAGTCCCCGCCTCTGTTTTGAGTTTCCGGTTGGGAGTGGATTGTCTTTTCCCCCGATGGGTCGAGTTTTGCTCGAGCACCTTACGACGTCATCCCTTTCCAAGCGCCAGCTTCTCCATAGCCCACTTCCACTCCCCACGGTGACCACAGACCTGCCTCCTCGTATTACGACTCTTGAACCCTATCCGATCTATGTCGCCTCATTCCTTGTAGGCGTTTTCACTGGCCATGCCCAGCGAGTTGAAAGACCCAATTACACCGTCTTCGGTATTGATGTGAGGGCTCCGTCCCCCCGGGTGTGATTGTTGTGTTCCCTCAGACACGGCATTATTTGCTTGGTTTTGCGTGTCCAGCCCGCGCATTTTTTGGTTTGCGCTTCTCCTCAGAATTTAAGGCCGGCGTATGTAATTTGATGATAGGGGCGGCCATAGTCGCACTTGCTTAATGCAATCTACTGTGCAAACCCCATGAGCATTATTTGGTGGCCTTTTTGGGGCAGCCTCTTTTTTTGGTTCACTGCCCCCACGCGTTTTGTTTCAGTGCGTCCCGCATCCCCCCCTGAAGTGCCCCACTTTTCACCTTGGGATCTGCAAGTAACCCGCCCGCCCTGAAGATGTCGTTACTTGGGCTGCGGGTTACCCCCCGTTTCTTTCGATGCCGGCCGCTGGGGTAATATCTTCGACCAAGAACACCAACCGGCGTCGGTTTCCCCCAAGTTCTGTGCGCACCGCTCCCTGCTCTTTGTCCATTCGGTTGTACGATGCACGCTGGAATTTTTATTTCACTTTTTCGTCGTCTAATACCGGAGTATGCCTCCTTCCCCCGTACTTTTGCTACCGTGACTGTGCGCTGGAGGTCAGCGATGTCCTTGTGGTCCGGTATCTGCCCAGATTCCTCTTCCATTTTTGCCCGACCTTCCCAAGATTTTGGGATTTTTGCAACCCGGCTTTTAATCTTCCCCTCTGTTTCTTCCCCTTTTTTTTTTCGCTGCTGGTTATGGTCGGATCCGTTTCCTGCAGAAAGCTGAGTTTTGGCTCAAACGAATCATTCCTCCCCAAACACGGCGGCGTTGCTTTTTCAAACTCTCCGCTCATTTTTTTCACTTCGTTCCTTTTCCCCTCCCCTCTCAATCCTTTTTTTGTTGTTTTTTTTTTTGTGGTTTGTTTGTTTTTTTTTTGGGGCTGGGGTTGGTTGTTCTTAATGGTTGGGGGGGGGTGTGTGTTGGCGGTTGCCGTATCCTGCGAATGCGGACAACCCCCAGATTGGTACCTTATGTCCTTGATCTTCGACGATGTCTGGTTGTGTGGGGGTTCCCTCAGCACGCGCGCAGGCGCAGAATTTCCGTCCTACCCTGACTTAAATAGGTCGCAGAGCAGGATTATAGGGGTGCAGATCATCCTCCCTGTGGTGGGGTGGAAGGTTATGTTTCGTGACTCCTGCACTTTTTTCTTATCTAAGGTGGGGGGGGGCTTGCGTGTTGATGCTCCTTTCCTGCACGATTTTGGCCGGGTCAGTTTTGCATTGCACAGTTATGTCCTTTTCCTGTCCCCAAGATGTAAGATACGTATTTGGTGGGGGCTGGGGCGGTGGCGATGACGGTTGTTCTTTCGTTGTGCCACCCCGGGTGCTGTTCTCACCCCGCTCTTTCATGATGGGTTTGTGGGCCGGCGGTGGAACTGTATGACCGACCCAGACGCAATTCCTCTTTGCCCCGCGACTTGTTCTTTATCTACCACCTCACGGCTGGAAGTCTGGAAGTCGAAATCCGCTGCCGGGCCGACGGGCGTGTCTTGTGTGGGGGGCAGGGTGATAGTGGTTAGTGTGCCTAATGTGGTCGGTTGGGTTTGTGGGACCAGCCTTATTGCTTGTTTTTTGGGGGGTTTTTTTTGTTTTTTCTAGGTTTATTTTCTCGTGCGACCAGATGTTGCCTTCGGAAACTTGGTTCCAGGGCCCCCCCTTTGCATTTTTCCCTCGACTGTATTGGTCCCTTTCCCTTCCCAAGAAGGTGGGACTTAGCTCCCCGACTATACCATCAGCTTCCCCCTCCCTGATTCCTCTCTCAGCTTCCTATCCTCGAGCGGGCCAGATTGACCGAGAGGGGAGACTTTCCTAACTTTTTCCTTTGCCCTCTAGGAGTGATGAGGATGGGTCCCCGTCCCTGCAACCCCTGCCCGGACCGTACCCTCACACCCACTGATCGTCTGTATCTCCTTCCTGCACGGAAAACATAGTCCTCACTTCCCCCTGATCGAAGCCCTTTTTCGTATTGTGTTGCCCCCCCATCTTTTCTTTATTCTCTTCAGGCCACCATACTGCAGCTGGATGACGGCGCCAACTCTTCCCCATTCTTCTCCTTCCATGAACCTCCGCCTCTGGTGAACTTGGCCATGCTTTTTTTACTTCAGTTGACCCCGCTTGTTGGCCGTGATCAGAGTCAGTCAAATATCAGTATTATTGATCCCTTTTCACCCCCTCCTTTTCAGGTGCCGCTCACTTTTATTTTCGTGTTTTCTTCTGTCCCTCCAACCACCCCGTGAATTGAAATCGCGCGCTTTTTTAGAGAAGTCCCGTCCAGATCCCCCTCCCCTTGCCTTTGCCTCCCCAGCTCCTTTGATATGCAGCGCCCCCCGCGTTTCTTGTAGGGTGCCTGCATTTCCTGTCCCATCAGTAGTTTGCCCGTGTCCCCCCCATATTTTTTTAGTGCCTCTCTACCCGATTTGATGATCTCTTTGGTTTGATTTTTTTTTCCGTATCCGGGTGTTTGTGGGGGGGTGCCTCCCTGGTGTGTTAGTGACTGTTTTCGTTAGACGTGCCTTATTTCGTCCACGAGGCCCCGCCACCCAAAACCCCTTCCCCTGTCCCGTTCCCCCACTAAGACAGCGTCGCGGAATCTCCCCTGTGGTGGGGGGGCTATTTACCCCGTGCGTTGCGGGTGTTAAGCTAGTTTCGTTTACTGTAGGCGGTATTACTTGTACTTTTGTTTTTTAGTCTGCGCCCGTCAGCGTGTTGTTGTTTTGTGACGGAAGAGTTTTTCCCCCGTCCCCAATCCCTTTATTTCAACTCCCACGTTGAACATCCTATTCTTCCTCCTTATAACACCTGCCTCGATCCGGCCCATTTCCAACACCCATTCTCCCCATCCTTTACATTACCTCTCTCACTTACCTCACGAACAGCGGCTCCCCCGGCGACTCCCGTGCATCTACACGATCACTCCACACTCGTTATACCCCGTTTCCCTTGTCATACAATTAGCGTCCCCCAGCCCTGGTGTCCCTCGAGGTTTCGCTTGACCGTGCCGGTGTTGTGTTTCCTTTATGATTGTCTGATGCGATCGTTTCCCCTTCGTGCCCCCACCGTCATCCGACAATCAGACGGATTTGTGCCGTTTCTGTGGATTTGTATACTCATGGCCGCCTTCCCCTTCTGATTTGCCTCCCATTCCCCCCAGACAATCCTCTTTCCGGCGGCGAGGATATGTTACCCGGCGCGGCGTGCTTTCCGCGTCCGTGAATGTGGGGTCCGTTTCTTTTAACACTGACAGACAACCCAAGCTCCACATAACTATATGTTTTCCCTAGGGGGGACCGTGAGAGGACGCTGTTTAAGTCTCTTGAATTATCCCCGGTCCCCGGTCCTCCAAGACCACATTCCATGATCTACCAGAAACCAAGTTTCCCCGCCGCACCCTCCCGAACAGTACTTCTCCCCGTTTTGACCAGTCCTTCTTGCGCGGGCGCCCTACACCACAATCCGGCAGACCTCCCTGCGGCAGGGTGCGGCGGTGGGGTGGGTCTACTACGTCTTTATTATGTCGTAAGGTTACGATCCAGTGCGCCCTTTGATTGTTTTCCTTGGGTGTGTCTATGCGTTTCTTGCCCGCTCTCCCCTTTTTTCCCCCATACCCTGGCCCCTAGGAAGCTCACTTTCCTCTCGCCCTGATGGGACTGTTGTCCATAATTGAAGCTTAGGGCCGCTTTCGAATGTTCCCTTTTTCCTCGCGCCGCGCTCCCGCACTTCTATGTTTGTGGTGGTGTATATGTGTTTGGGGCGGTTGCTGGTGTAGATGTCACATTCTGAGAATTCCCCGTTATTTATACAGATGTTTCATGGAGCGACTCTTCCGAATCTTTTTCTTGTTTTTTTGGCCCGGGCCCTTCTTACTTACTGTCCCTCCCTTCCGAGGGGGGGTGGCAAAGACCACGGTCCCCTTATTCGATCCTCCTTTTCTCGATTCACCACCTCCTTTTGTTGATAGTCTTGTGGCTATTGTTTCTTTTCGGGGATTGTGGTTGGCGTATAGAAGAGACCTCGAATCCTCCCTGAATGATCGGGTGTGCTGCGTCGCGCTTATTTCTCAAGAGGTAGTTCGACGACGTCCCTTCGCAAAGCTCCCTTTCGCCCTTCCCTCTCTTTTCCCGACAAAACCCTCACGGGGTTTAACTTTCCTAAACCCCCTACCCTTTTCCCACCCTGGTTTTCAGAAGTTTGACTTACAATGCCGCGGTGAAAGTACTGGGCCCTGGCCTTAATCCTAACCGCCCTTGATTTCCATCCGTGTTGACCCATCCGCTGGATTTCGAGTGAAAAATCGTGTGGGGTCCCCCTCTTTAACTTTTTATCGGAGCTGTTGGTGTCTCGGTCTTTTTGGTCTCGTTTTCTATCGTTTCTTTCATTGCACCTGTCTTCTCCCCCATCCCTACAGGCAGTCCCGTATCGGGTGGTGTCAGCGGGTTTTTTCGGGGTTGCGTGGGGGGGTTGTGGTATTGTAGGGAAAACGAGCCATGGTATGACATTTCTATGTTCCGGAGTGGTCGTGTACCAGGCCAAAACCCAGTCGACTATTACCCTTCTCTGTTATCTACCGTTTTGTGAGCACGCTGTCTCGAGTCATGGTCATACCCATACGCCCAGACAAGATGATTCCCCTGCTTTTCACCGCTTTGAGTGGGCCGATCATTGCAATCGCATAGGGTTCAGCTTTCTTTCGCATTTGTGAGGTGTGCGGCATGGGGGCGCCTATCTTCACCGGTTCAGGGGCCCATCTGCTGCCGGTACACCTCGCCCCGTAGTTTTCACCTTTTCGAGGGTGCTTTTTTGCCTCTGGTGTGTGAGTTTTAACGTACTGGACCATCAGCGTTGTATTCGCAGTTCGTCCGCGAAGCTCTTTGCAGACAGCCCGCGGCCTGCGCGCGTTACCTTTGGCGATTTGGCTTCCTTTTTGTGTTTGTTCGTTTGGCTTTTTGCCTCAAATAGGGTTCGCCGACAAACTACTCTGCTTTTTTTAATCTTTGTGTGTATCCGGGCGCTCATGTATCCAATTCTTGTTCCCACCCACGCAATTTGTCCCCTAAACCGTCCTCAGGAGAGACCTAATCTGCTCGTTTTTCTAATGAGAGTTGTTTTTTTTGGTTTTTCCCTGGTTCTCCCGGCCGCATATTACCACTTAGACCGATTTTGTGTGGTGAGCTCACTTGGTTCGGTTCCGATTTTCCTTCTGTGTGATTTCTTTGCTGTCTATGGATGACTCTACGGCGCCCGTCACCCCGTTTTTTTTTTTCGTTTATACCTCACGGCGGAGACAACATGTTGGACGATATTTTTGAGGAGGGGTCATTGATGACGTCAGCCCACTGTCGTCGTGCGCCGGTAACATACGTCTCTCATTTCCGAACATTGTCTTTTTTTGTGGTTGTGGGGCGTAGTCTGTTCCCTCTCTTAGTTTTCCTTGCCAGGCTTCCCTGTTATATGCCTTTTGACCAGGTTCCTGCCCTTCTGAACGCATGACACAAGTCCTCAGGTTGACTCTTCGGTCTTCTTTAGTGCTTCGGTTCGCCGCGCACTCTTTCTCTTTCCCTTCGGTGAATCTTCTGCCTTTCCGGCGGCCGATATGTAGGATAGGTAGTTCTTTAGACATCCTTTTGTCGCGCCATGTTTCCGTTCGGACATCCGTGTCGTTTTTGTAGTTGTAGTTTTAAAACGCCCAGCCTTGCTTGCGCCTGTGGATGATTTCCTGAGAGTCAGTTTCCGATCCCTCATTCGCCTGACTCCGGGACCCCCTTCAGCCGACTTGGTCTGCCCATGATTGTGCCGGGTCATGTTTCCCCCCAACCCTGTTTATGTGGGGTTTCGCTTGCTTGTATCCATCTTTCCCCCAAACCCGCCCCACTACTTTCTGCCATCCTTAGTGTTTGGATGTTCTGTCGTGTCCCTCCTTTTAATAGTTGTGACTTGACTCGTCCCCCGTAGCCTGGGTTGCGGTGCTGGCTAGTCCTTTGTTTTTGGGGTTCTGTGGTTGGGCAGATGAACATTGCCTCTGTTCCGTGTGTTTTTGCCCCCCTTTTGTAAGGTTGCCACTTACACCGCTGTAACGCAGAACCTTCCCATCGTCACAGTCAGTCTTTGAGGGGTCAAAGCCGCCTCATCTTCTTTGGGTCGCTACCGAAAGCCACTGCAATGCCAACTCCCCTCTAAAGGAGCTTTAAGATTGACCCTTTAAAATATTCGCAACCTTACCTGCCAGCCTATCAGCTTCGTTCTGTGCATTAACTGCTGGATCTCTTCTTTTTTCTTGTGGTCTGGGGGTTTTGGGCTTGCGGATAAGCTCGCCGAGTACTTTTGGCTCCCTTTTCTCTGTCCACGGTCCATATCTTCTCTAGCCCACCGAACGGTGCTGTGGATTGTCAAGGTTTCGCTTATTTGAGTTTTGAAGCGTCTGTTTGTAGTTGTATCGTACACTTCGCCGGGACGCCTCGATGTCTTTAATCTTTTCCTCCACTTCGCGTAAGATAACAAACCTCCCCGCCGTTTTGGCTGCTACTTCAGATGTTCTCTCCGAATCGGATGCTCTTCACTCCTCACCTTCGACCGAACAGACACCCCAGATCCTTCTGTGCCTTGTGTTTTTCTCTCCCCCCCCTCCGTCTTCCTGATGGTCGGGGGTTTCTGTGGGTTCATTATTTTGTCGCCGGTTTAGTGTCGCGTGTGTGGTTTCTATTCGCTTCCGGCTTCATGCCATCACTTTTTTCTATGGTCTTTTTAGATTAGAACCCCCCCCTTCCCTTTCCTTGTCTTTATGCCCAATACGACTACAAGATTGTTCTCCTTTTGAGTTGTCTTATCTGTGCCCTCGCTGCCGAACTTCATTAACTCCTCCTCGTTCTTGTTACGCGATTGTCCACAACGCTTTCCTTTTATCCGGCCGATGGTTGCGGCTCACGAACCTTTGTTTGTGATTCCTTCTCTTCTCTCTTGCTAGATTCTGCCTTTTGGCTTTATCTTTCCCCCCCACTTTTCCTTGTCACGGACACTCTGAACGGCCCCACCATTTCTTCCTCTCCCTGGCCGTTTCCTTCCCCCTTCCCAGGTGGAAGGTTGGAAATTCGTTTTCTTCTTCGCTTCCCACATTTAGTCGGGGATTTTCCTTTCTCCCCTCTATTCGCTTAACACGTCTACCCAAACCGTCCCCCCACCCCCCCCGTGGCCGTGGGTTTTGGATAGGCAGTTCTTCACGCTGAAATTGCCTTTATCCTTGTCCATTTTGTGTTATTATGGGCAGAACGATTATGGATAAGCTTTCATGTGTTTGCGGGGTGCGCGCAACTAACCCCTTCTTGGTTTGCCATCAAGATGTGCTGCATCCGGGTCAGAATTAGGAATTCCCGTCTGAGTTTGCTAGACTGGGCGTAGACTTTTTTTCTCTTTTTCGCGCGTGACCCCAACGTCGGATGTACCATTAATGCTTTTCTTTAGATTTCTCCGGATCATTTTTTATTCCGTTTTATGACGGTGGTACATTGTTTTTTTTTGGTAGCTTGTGTGGCTGTTATTTGTGGTGCTTTTTCACCCCTCTGTTCTTACGGGTGGTTTTTTTTCTCCGTTGGCTGTGATGTCGGGTATCGTGCCCTTCCTATCGCCGGGTGCTCAGGGTTCGTCGATGCAATTGTGCATCCCCAATAGCCCCCTCACCTCTTTTCCTCTCCCCGGGCCAGGACTTATGAATGCACTCCCAGCGGTTTGGGGATCGTTTTTTCATATACTCCTTTCCGCAGGTTACCGACCGCCCATTACGGCCAGCCTCCCCAAGAGGTAGCCACACTCGGTGTGTTTCGGACATCGTCTTTTTTCCCCCTGTTTGTGTGGTTACACAATTTGCCTTCAAGTCCTTGATGGCGTTTTGCTGCAGAGCGATGCTCGCGGCCTCTTTTTTTTGACACAACTTAGAGGATCTTTTTGTTGAGATCCCTGGTAGGAGTTCCCCTCTCTTGCGTCGTGCCCAGAGGACGGTTTTTGTAACCCTCCCCCTTTGTTGTCGGAAATGTGCTTGTTGGGCTTTTTTC
>Ga0179593_1523108_pt1 | contig 10722 bp, 17 predicted proteins | sample CZODoug2_1_08_16_FD_185931 | JGI IMG/M metagenome (GOLD analysis project Ga0179593, IMG submission 185931) | Vadose zone soil fungal communities from Angelo Coast Range Reserve, California, USA - CZODoug2_1_08_16fungal (PacBio error correction) | ecosystem: Environmental > Terrestrial > Soil >... | reverse complement strand
GCTCAGGATTTGATTGGCCGTCCGAGCCCTTCTTTAAATTTTTGGATCGGAGGTTTTTCTCTTTCCCCATCAGTCTGACCCCTTTATTGTGAATTTTTTTTCTCCTCTTCGGCATCGTCAGCGATGCCCTTCCTTGAGCCTTGTTTGCCGGCTTTTTATCGTCTGATTCTTCCTCGGTTCTCTCTGCCGGTTCCAGGCCCAAGGAGTGATTGTGTCCTTTCGGAGACCCCTTTCAGTGCTCGGGTCTTTTTGGAAATTTCCCGTCCCGGGTGCTTTCTATTTTTTTTCCTTCAACTTCCCTCACTTTCGCACACTCCTTTTTCCCCATGCTTGCACCAAGGGATGGAATGGTTTTGATCGCATCGGATTTTTCCCGCAGGGTTTTTATTTGTTTGGTTTCATGCCTTTTGTTTTTGGTTTCCTTTTTTTCGGTTTTCGACCCCTCTTATGCCCCCAGCAGCTTTTTTAGGTGGTGGCCGACGGGTTTTTCCCTCCCACCCTTTATCGGCCCTGCCTCTTGCTTCTTTCCTTCCCCACGACTTTCCCTCGGGGAGTTTTGGATCCATCATCCCGCTGTCCGATCTCTTTCGGGGAGTACTTCGGTATACCGGAGAAGGCCTGGCAAGAGGAAAATTCCCCGGCGGTTTTTGAATCCAACCGGCGAGTTCTTTTGAAGGCCCTCTTTTTTTGAATGTCTCCTCTTTGCCCAAGATAAGTTTGTTAACTCCCGTGGCCTCCCTCTTCTACGATCTTTTGGTCTTCCCCTGAGTGTCCACGCTTTTTTTACCACATTTTCCGTTGCTTACGTAACACATTCTGTTTGCCCTGGTCTTCTTTTTTTTCACTCCCCTTTTCCTGATTTCCTTCTATTCGCGGCAACAAAAGATTCGGCTTTCCCCCTTCTCCCCACTTCTTCTCCTTTCCTGAAATGTCTTTTTTTTTCTTCCCCCCATCGACCTGGACTTTGATTGCTCTTATCGCGCCGACCGGTTTGCAATTGGTGGAATGTCCCTCTTTTTCAGGCGTAGGAAACCTTTTTCACGTCCCCCCCCCTTTTCCTTTCCTAAGTTCTTCGGTGCTTTTCGGGCTTTATGGACTGCGCAACCTGCAGTGTTTGACTGGAAACAGCCCCTTAGATTCTTTTTGTCCTTTTGTAAAGGTTGCTCCCCCTCGTGCCCTCCTTGCCTGGGGTGGACCGTCTCCCCCTGTTGTAAGCACCCCCCCTTCGTCTTTTCTTCGTTTTCTTTGTCTTAGCAACACGCTTCGTTGACCCCTCCTCTTTTTTTTCTACTAGCTTTTTTCTGTACCCATTCCCCCTTCTTGTAAGTGACTCCGGCCGCTGATTCCACCTGGCCGATCTTCAAGTCCTCTTCCCCCGCGAGGCGCGCCCTCTCTGAAATCTTTTTTTTTTGCGGATCCCGTCCTCGATTCCATCCCCTTTCCCGTCGGTAGATCCCGATTAGCTGATGGGTCCTCCCCCTAGAATTATTGCACTTCACCCCTAAGCGCCCCCTTCTTCTAAGAGGTTTCCCCATGGGGCCCCTTCATCTTTTTCGTCGTGGAATGCTTTGTTTATCCTTCAAGTCCTGCTGGTCAGCCCCCAAGCTTGGTCTGCTTCCTGTCCGCCATTCTTTTGAACCTGAACCACTGACCTCCGCAGCATGATGTCGAGAATTACGACGTCGGTTGAGGCCTGCACTCTCGTTGCTTCCCGCTTGGAGGTCTCGTGCTTTAGAGCAATTTCCCTTTTTTGGTTCTCCCCCCCCCCAAGGTGTCCGTGGTTACCCCTCTTTGCGCTGGTTAATGGCATAATATCTTACTACTACACCCTTTGTCCTATAGCCTTTTTCCCCGCGCCTCTCCCCCAACTCCAATCTGGTTCGTCCCTTTCCCCCCCCGGGAGTTTCTCCTTCCAAGTCAAGCTCCCCCCCCCCCCACCCCCCCCAACGACATCCCTTTTCCCGCGGCCGATGCTGCTTTGCCTTTTTTTGCATGACTTCTCGACCGCAGTCTCCGAGGTCCCTGGTTTCTTTCCTTGCCCCTTTTCCCCGTCGACCTCCCCCCTTGTGCTGACTCAAGGAATTTTTGATCTTGGGGCAAGAGTAACATCCGCCCACACGCCGCGCGGCTTCAGCTTTTCACTCTTACGCTTTTCTTCGGAGTACCGTGTTTGATTCTAGTGGTGATTTATCCTCCGTGTCTTTTTTTCTCTGCTATTGGCTGTTCATAGGAAGGCTGCGTCCAGTTTATCCGCCGATCCTCCCCATTTTTGCGGCCTCCTTCCCTCGATTTTCCTTTGGAGTTCTATCCTTGGCCAGTTGGAAAGTCAGAGGACGGAGATTTTACCTTCCCATTGCGGTGACAGCGCTTCTACGGACCATCTCGTTTGCGACGTCCCCTTTTCCCCCCTTTGTAACTTGTTAACCAGCTCGAATTTTGACTTAACCACCCGGCGCGTTTTTCCCACACCGGCAATAACCCCCTGCTCGCCGACGTCTCGCCCCTCCCGCCTTGGGACGCAAGCTTTTGTCCCCGCCCCCCCCCCCTTTGCGGTTTCTACGCGGCCTTTTGGATGCTCCAGAAGCACCCCCTCTGCCCAAGCACGAAGACTTTTATCCCAGTACTCGTCTGTCGCAGTTTTCCTTTCATGGTCTCTGAATCCACCCGCCTTCCCCCTCTCCCGAAATTCAGCAGTCCCCTGGTGTTCGGTAAACCTCCAAAATCATCGTCACAGACTGCATCGCGCGATGGTTATTCGTTTTTCCTTTCCCTCGGCCTCTTGGCTCATCTCCTTTCATTTTTCAATTGTTCTTTGGCCCACGCCGCCATTCAACAACGGACCGTTGTTCACGTCAAGCTTTCCCCATCTTTGCTTCTTTCTTCGTCACTCATGTGCTCTCCCTTTGAGAATCTGCCCTGGGAGTTAAAACTCTTGTGCTCCTCCTTCTCATTTGTTCCTTCTTCCAAATCTTCAAACCTATTTCTGGATTTCGCAGACTACTTTATTCCGCGATCTGATTCCTCCAGTGAAACTGACCCTCCGCCCGTTGTGTCCTGTTTTTTCTGCTCCTTTTGGTCCCCCCTGTCCTCCGTCCCCCCACCTTTTCTCCTCCCGGAACCCACACCATGTTCTTCCTAACCACGCCCTTAAAGAATTTTTCCCTGCTTGTTTCCCCCCGCATCGGTCCTTGATGTCGCCCCCCCCACCCCTCCTGAAAATTACACAGATGTCATTTCTTTTTTTTCCCTTTTCCAAGCTCCACCCCCGGGTCCCTCTTGTTCCATACGCTACCCAGAGTTAACGCCACTTTTTTCAACCCCCCTTTAATGTACCCATCGTGATATCTTTCCCCTTTTCTTGCCCCCCCCAAGCGTGTCCCCCCTGTCGGGCGGATCGGCTGATTCTGCCGAACTGCCTTTCAACTTTCCTCTTTGAAACTCAGCCGGCGGTCTCCCCTCCCCCGACCCTTCCCCTCCTGGTCCCACCCCCTTCCCCTTCATCTTTCTTTGGCAATCAATATCATCTCTCTCTTTCCTCCTTCCCGTTTTTCTCCTTCTTTTGAATTTCCGCAAGAACGTCGGAATATTTGACCTTGGTGATTCTCCGAAAGTCTTTCTTAGTTTCAAAGGATGGGAAGTTTTTTGATGAAGCTTTGCCTTTGTTGTCCTTTCCCGTTAATTTTGGGCCGCCTTGTCCCTTGGTGGCTTCTGTATTCGCACTCAGGTGACATCCGAGGGCCGGTTCCTGAACCTGGTTCTTTTTTTCGCTCGTAGTCCCTCCCCTTCTGCGCTTTATTTGCAACCCCCCCCGGATGCCCGTCCCTTGTTTGCGTATCAATTTGGCGCTTCCCCCCTGCCAATTTTTTTTTGGCTTTTCCTTTCACGGCTGGACTGTTCCCTGTTGTCTTTCATCCATGACTTCCCTTTTTTTTTTTTTTTTTCACCCTCCGTCCAATTCGTTAAGGAGTCGTGGTTTGCCTGAAACATTGGTTTTTTTACGTTTGCAGTTTCCGATGAGGATTGGTCAGTTTTTTTTTTTTTTTTCTTTGAACTGTGGCCCTGCGACGTTGAGGATGGCTGTGTGGGCCAGACAGGACCTTGGCAATGCGGGGCTCCCCCTGTTCCCCCCCTTCTTGGGGTCGTTTTTGCCCGACGAGTTCTTATGGGCACCTCTCTTCCTTTTTACGGCGGGATGGTGACTCAGAGATGAATGGAATCCCCCCCCGGCAGAGGCGTTGAATTCAATTCCCCCCTTCTCCTTTTTAGCCATTTCACTCACGGGCATCTTTTCAACTTGGAAGTCTTTCATTTGCCGAATTCACGGACACAGGATACCCCGAACGGCAACCTTCGAGATTTTTCCTGTTCGTGTCCCCTTTTTGGCTGGCTTTGGCCCCCCGAATTCCCTCCTCCCCCCCATTCTTTCTTTGCGGTATAACGGAGATTTCAAGTCTCCTTCCCCATCTTGGACTCTGGTGTTACGACATTTAACTATTTTCGGTTTTACGCCCATCGAAAGGGACTGGATTTTTCCTGGTATATCGCCTCTCCGCGGGTGAATTTTTGTGGTCACTTGGAAAACTTTCTCCCACGACCCATCTCGTTCTTGTGCTGCTTGCCCCCGCCCGTCGCAGACTGGACCGCGAAAAAGTTAGCGGAACCCCCTCCTTGCCGTCACTCTTTTTCTTCCCAAGTTTGACCTGGGCCCGGCTTTTGTCGGGGTGGACCCGCAGCTTTTTTAAGCACGTTTCGCGCATTTTTAACTTCCCTGTGCGTGAAAACCCATTCGTCGCAACCCTATGCCTTCTTCTTCTCCCTCGCTCCTGACGTTGAATGTAGAGTCCGCTTGCTGACTCCCCTTCTCTTCCGTACCGGTTTGCAAGTACTGAAGGACCCCCCTATGAGGCGCGCCCCTCTTTTCTGAACCTCCTCTCTGCTTTTTTCCGCTTCGAAGCTCCTTCCTTTTTTGATTCGTCCCACCACTCCTCCTTCCATGCCACCGAAAGTACCCTGGGAAGCGCCCGCCGTTGGCCCGATAGGTTTCCTTCCCCCGTTGTTTAGCCCGCGCGTTTTTTGGCTTTCTTCAGGTCCCACAGCTCCCCCCGATTTTTAGGCGCCTTTCGAGCCTTCCGCAATTCCAGCTCTTGAGAAGTTTTTTTTTTTTTTTTTCCCCAACCAGACTTCGAATTTTCTTTTAATTACGAGCCAGGCCGGATTTTGCGCTTGCTTCCCCTCGGCGTTTCTTCGGTAGTTTTGCAATTCCTTGATGAACCACGTGTGGAGCCTGACAACCAGGACTTCTTTTTGGCTTTTTGCGCTTTTTCCTCCTCTCTATTACCTTTTCTAGAGATCCCTCTCCTATCACTGGCCCATCTGGTTGTCTAAGCTTTCTTTTCCAACAAGGAGAGTGCATCTACGAATTTCCAGCACGGCTACCTCCTTGTGCCTCTTCTTCCGCTCAAGCTTTTCCTCCTTATTCGAGACTCCTTTTCCTTTCCCCCCATTTTTTCAACTTCTCGCGGAATCGGCCCCAATTCCGAAGGAAGACCCAAATCTTTGGGCGGAACACTCCTCTGTGACGCTGAGGAGCACTTTCCCTCTCTGCTGCATTCAACAGTCAACAGGCACGGTTTTTCCACTTGCGGCTTCGTCCTTCTTGAAGTCATGCAAGAAAAATTCTCTTGGTTGATTGCAAATCAGCAGAAGAGTTCCTCTTCTTTGGTTTCTTGACTTTTCTCCGCCGAGACCTGGTTACCCCTTTTTCCCCCTTCCTCTACCGTCTGGAGACGTTTTTTCCACTTGTGCCTGAGGACGGAATCCCCGCCCGGGGATCCTGGCCTTCTTTTTCCGGTCATTGCGGTTCCACTCTTCCCTCTCATCAGCGGGTTGCGGCCCTCCTGTGTTCAACGAACTTTTTGCAAATAGATTCGTTTTCTACACATCCCCTTGCCCACCTTTTTCCACCGGCCCCTACTTTTTTTTGCCTCTCTTGGCGCCAATATGTTTCAGGCAGTCCTCTTTTTTTACGTTTCCGGGGTCTTGCCAAGCCTTCCAAGCCCCAATCCTCTCCATATCTGTGTTCGTTCTCCTTCGTCGAGAGTCCTTCACCCCATCTTTTCACCCGCTTGCGGGGTCCTCCCATCCAGTTCTTTTTTTGTGTCTCAAAACCATTTCGTCCAACCAGTGAATCCGCTCCGATGGTTCGGATACATCCTTAACGGCATTTTTTTTAAGTCTTTCCTCTTCCATGTTAGTTGGCACCCGAAGAAAGTCACCATTTCCTGTGGTTCACTCCCTCCGGTCCCCGTTCCAGTGTCTTGTGAATCCTTTGCTCTCCCGCTCTTTTGAGCATCTGCTGTTAATTGCTTAAAAACTTATAATTGTGCCTAATTCCTCCTGGCTCCTTCGCCCTTTTTTCCCCCTTCCCTTGATGCTCCAGTCAGCCCGAATCTCTTGCCCGTTCCACTGCTTCGACTCCTCGATGAGGCGATCTGATGGCGTGAAAAATGCCCACTCCCCCCCCGTTGGTCCTGTTTCCCGGCGCCTTTTTTCCCTTTATGACTTTGTCCTCCTTCCAGCTTCCTCCTTTCTCCACGTAACTGAATACGTTGCAAAAACAACCATGTGGCCTCACCACTCTTCCCTCCTTTCCGAAAAACGCATCCATTAGTCTTTCCTCCCCATCACACATTTCCCTTTTCACGTCCCCCCGTGATTGTTAACTTGCAGGTCAGGTACGTGAAAGGCTTCTACGCACCGTTATCCCTCTTCCCAACCTTGCCCCCCCTCTAGTGACCCCCCCTCCCAGATTCCCCATACACTCTTTGTCATGGAACCGTCCTGCTTTAAACCTCTTTTCCGAATCCACGCCCGCCCTTTTCCCCATGTCGTGCTCCATTTGGTCGGCTGCCGGATTGCAAGCATTCAGCACCGTTCCCCCCTTAACCCTTGTCGGTTCCTCCTAGTCCCCCCCCTTCATTGTCCCCCATAAATTCCGTGCTTTTTTATTCGCAATAAAAGTAATTGCTCTTTTCCTCCTCTCCGTTGTTTCTCTTTCTTCTTTTTTTTCATGGTCGATTCACGAGCCCTGGCCCCTTTTTTCCGACGTTCCTTTTGATCGAGACCATAGAATATTCTGAAGTTTAACTGTTCATTTTATACGTTTCCGATCATCGATCCGAAAAGACAGTTTGCGCACGGACATTTTGGTTGTCTTTCCATTGATTCGGTGACTTTCCCTCCCCGCGTTCGTTTACCCTCTATTTTTCGGCTCGGACCCTTGGCGCGTTCAAGAGCTCTGGGTTTTTTTCGTCTTTTTCCCTCCAAGTCTGCCGCCCCCGTTTCCCTCCCCGTCTTTTTGACCTCCTCGCCATCCTTTCCTGCGTGCACATTCACGAGGGGCTGGTTCTTGCGATCCATGCCCGGCTTCTCAAAAGCAGTGAAATTTTTTTTTAGGCCTTATTTTTTTGTTCCGTTTTTTTTCTTGTTTCGTCCCCTCTTTCTTAAGCCCCCAGTTTTGATGTTTGGCCGTCCTTTGAGGACAACGTCATCTGTTCTAAGGGCTTCTTTCTGCTTGCCAGACCTGGCCCAACGGTTCTCCAATTTTTCACTGGATCCTCTTTTCTTTGGTTTGAGTCTTCCCTGAGAAGTGGTCGGATAAGGCCAAGCGTTTCCAGAAATTCGTTTTTTTTTTGCGGCCCCCGGAGCCTTTCCCCCCCCCCAGGAAGCCAGGATGATCCTGAGGAGGCACACTGAGTCATACTCCAGGGCCTTTTTCTCACCGGATGCCCGGCCCCCTTGCGTAATCCACTTAATTAGACTTTTTGCCTGATGTCTTACGTGAACCACATAGGTGTGGATGGCGGATTGTTACGAACATTTTCCCGAATCTATTTCCCCTTATCCCCAAGATTTGCCTCTCCGGTCGACCAGCTCAATCGGCTTTTCCTTCTGGTTTTTCAATCGACTTTCTTTTTCAGGGTACGCAAACCCCTAAAATGGACTGTATCTTTGGTCCCCTCCTGCAAGTTTTCCCCATGCTCTCATTTCGCGAATGAATGGAAATTTAGACCGCCCTTTATTCCTGCTGCGTGTGGTCTTTTGGTGTCCCCATTCCCCTTTGTCGCGGATTTGAAACCGCGTCCACGAAAAATTTGCGTTCCCCCCCTCTCCACCCCCCCCTATTCCCCCCTTGACATTCTCCCGTTCCCTTTCGAGCCTCCCTACTCGGGTTGATTTATTGCGGTTGTGTGAACCCGCGTTGTGGTTAAGCAAAAGTTGCTGTTCGCCGTGCCTTTTTTGAAACCTTCTTTTTTACTGTCACCCCGGGCCTTCTTGACTCGCTCCCTTTCCTCCCCTTCGTAAGCGCAAGCCCGGCCGATGCATGATCCCCCTGGACAAGGATAGTTTCCCTCCATGTTTCCTCCCGTTTTCTCTACCTTGCTCTCTCCCCCCCCTGACCGTAACTTTGTGGCGTTCTTCCCGTCTTTTTTCGAACTTAAGATTAACTCCATAGAAGAGGAGCTCCCCCCGGTCTTATTTTTCCAACCGTTCATCGCTTCATGCCCGAATTTTTACAGACCGCCCCTTTTTGGCGTATAATTGAAAGGGCCTCTTGGGAAGAAGCAGCGTTTCCCTTTTTTCTTCCTTTCCTCCTCTACGCTACTTTTGTGTACCCCCCCTTTTTTGTCGGTTCTTGGTCCGAACATTCCTGTTGAAACCAATGACATTCCGGAAGCCCAGAATAGGTAGAGACGTACAGAAGTCCCTTATTCGTCCTCTCGGGCCCTTTTTTCCCCCCCTCCAGGTGGCGGGACCTTGGATTTCCGGGTGTTCTTCCCCACAAAGGAGGTTTTTCCCCTCTCTTTCTTGCTTTTTTTTTTTTTCCATGATCCTGTATTATTTCTCCTCCCCGTTGGGGGTGTGTGTTTCCGATTATGCTTTGACTCCCGCCACTACCTGCCAACCCCTCCGTTTTTCTCTTTGATGATACCCCCCTTTCTTTACTTGCTCCATCCTCCCCCCCAGGCCCGCGGCTTTTTCTCCTTCCTCCCGCGACAAGATTTGAATAAGTGCCTGAGATAGTTTCGACCCTCATCTTCTTTTTCCCGTGTTTTTCCTTTTCTTCTGATGACTTTCCTAAATCTACCGCATCTGCAGATCCCTCTAACCCACGCGCCTTTCTTCTTACAAACGCACTGCCCTGGAAGGTACCATCGCCCAATTTCTTGCTTTCTTCTTCCCTTTTCAGTTTACTAAAGATTTTTCCCCCTCGCCGATCGTGATCTCTCTTGATGGCTGGAATCGGAACTTAGACGCGGGTAATCCGATGCCCTTTCCCCCCCCCCTCTCTTCCGCGAGGATGCGTTCTCTCTACGTTGTCTTTTTGAGGACTTTTGGCCATTTGATCAGGAAGCGCTTTAGCTGCGAGAATTCCTCCCTTGAGGGACAGGAGGCTCTGTACCTTCCTTCAAGATCATCGATTTTTTTTTAGCTCCCTTTGACTTTCCCCCGATAGGCTTTCCCCCCTTTTTTCTCCTGTTTGCCCTGGGCGGGTTCCCTTGCAATGAAATAAAAGATCCCGCCAGGGCCTCCTTCCCTTTTCCACCATCAACGTTTTTCTTCATTTTTTTTCACTTTCCAGTTTTTCCGTTGCCTCCCCCCCCTGAAGCCCGAGCTCAAGAAAAGACTCGATCACAGTAGATTTTTTTTTTTTAGGTTTTTTTTTCCCCTGGCCCTCTTCCCCCAGTTCCGCTCCCCCCCCTTTTCCTGCCCCGCCCGGAATCAGAAAGGACCCTCCTATGGGTGTTCGCCCCCGCACTTCATTCGGCCACCAGTCCCCCTGGCCTTCCGGCCTTTGAGCTTTCCTATCTTTTAGGTCATCTTGGGTATGAAGTGCCTTGAATGTGAAGAATTCGCTTTTCGTGGCCCCACCTTTTTGTTGTATGTCATTCTCCCCTTCCTTCTCCATTTTTTCCCCCTTATAAAGTTTCTTTTCTTTCGAATTTTCTTTCCCCAGATAGTTGAGATCTGCTCCTTTTTTCTTGTTGCTCTTCTCCCTTTTCCCCCTTGCGCTCCTTCCTCCCTCTTCTTTGTCCCCCGAGCTTCCTTTCCCCTTTATTTCTGTCCTTGCCCTCTCCAACTTCCCCCTCAGAATCCAATCAGGAATCGTTTGATATGATGGATCCCGTCCTCCTCGTCCACGGTCCTTTCTGTGCCCATCCCCCGCGCCATTTTTGCAGTCTTTGTTACCACCGTCGGACACCATTAAACTTAGGCTTATCCTCCCCTGGTCCTCACCTCTAAAGGACCCCCCCAATGTTTCATTCCCCCTGGAACCCTCCTTCTCTCATGCACCTTCCCCCCCGTCATGATTTTGGAGACAACACATACTGGTCATACAGTGACCCGTGTCCCCTGACTTTCGAAATCAGGTCAGGTGGACGCTCCTTCTCGTTTTTTTTGTTTACTCTTAAGCTCCCCTTTTTCACTCCAAATGTTCGAGTCTAACACAATTTCAGTAAAGTGCCTCTATCCCCCCCCCCCCCCCCCCCCCCCCCCCTTTTCCGAATTTCCGAGTTCCCCCCCCCCGGTACTGCGCCAAACGTTCGGGCGGCTTGACGGCGGGGACATCACAAATCCATCGGTTATGCAGGTTTTTCCCCACGCTCCGATCCCAAACGGAGCCGGGCCACATAAAGTCCGCTGTTCTTCACCGGCGCC
>Ga0179593_1355720_pt1 | contig 10722 bp, 14 predicted proteins | sample CZODoug2_1_08_16_FD_185931 | JGI IMG/M metagenome (GOLD analysis project Ga0179593, IMG submission 185931) | Vadose zone soil fungal communities from Angelo Coast Range Reserve, California, USA - CZODoug2_1_08_16fungal (PacBio error correction) | ecosystem: Environmental > Terrestrial > Soil >... | reverse complement strand
ACCTATAAGCAGTGAGTTCGTGCTGAATTCCCTTCCTCATGACCGCTCCTTTACGGAAGATTCCTTCCACCCCTAACACCCCTCCCGCACCACAGTGGCGTCTTTCCAGCCTCGCTCCTTAGGCACTTTCCTCTCCACCCTGTCCCCAGGTGCTGCGGTGGACTTTTCTTCGGCCTCTTGGAAAAAGGATTTATATTTACGCTAAGAAGTTCTCCTTTCCTAGGTCTTTTTTTCCTTCGTCGTCTCGGGTCGTCTATGCTGTATCTCCCCCCTCCTGGCCTGAAACTTTGGCGTTAGCGAACCCCGAGCCCACGCGCTACAGCGCGGAAAACAATGACCATAGGAATCTTCATGAGCCCCGCTCTGCACCGGGCGATAGGAACATGCTCTCGCTAGTTATCGTCGCTCCAAATACACTTCGCGACAGCAAAAAATTCCCAGTCAGTTGGTTATGATCCAGCTTCACCCCAGGCAACCCCCCCCCCCTCTCCTATTTTTGCAATCCTTTCTTTAGCCGGCCTCCCAGAATATTCCCAGATCTTTGCCCCCAGAATAATGGAAAGTCTTCATCAAGATAGCATCAAATGCTCCATAACGTCCTTTACTTCTCCCTTGAGTCTTCGCCAGTGGCTCTTCTGGCAACGGGCAATGACTCCCTGGCGGGAAATAACCTTCCCGCCGCCACGCCCTTTCCCTTTCCCTTTCCTCACTTAGACTTCATCTACATCGGTCCTCCGGAGACCACCCAGGCTAGTCCGCCGACAATCTTATGTCCTCTACTCGTCTCTTCTACTAAGTCCTGCTTCCCACGTCTTCTTAGGGTTTTTTCTTGGTATTACCTGCGACCTGTTTTCGTGAACGTCCAATTCACCCCTTTTTCCCTTCTCTTGATGTTATCGGCTAAGGGTTTTCTCAATGCCCCCCTCCCCCCCCCCCCAGAAGAAGTTCTTTTCCTAACCAGTTCCCTCATACGTACCGGCGCTTTTGATGGAAATTCCAACGTCGCCCCTCTCTCTCCCTACTCTTCCCAAATTCATTATTCTCCTTCAGTATGGTGGTCCCGCTACTGGTTCGGTCCAGAAGTCAACCATAAATTTTTTCTCCAGTGATACGAAGTTCTTTTTTATCAATAGTCCCCACCCTTACATTCATTTGTTTCTCCCCCTTCTTCGGATTTCCACTACCCTTTCTTCAAAGGAACTAATCAGCGGCCCCTTTTGGTTCTTGAATTGCGTGTTTCCCAAACACTTGTGAAGACTGCATAATGTTTTTCACTTCAGCCCACGTCTTTGGACCGACCACCTCCCCTTCTTTTTTTTTCCTGACGCTATGTCCTTCAGAGTATCGAGGAACATTCCCCTCCTCAAACTTTCCAAGGGATAGGCTGGAGTTCTCAGCTTTCCTAATGCTAACCGCGTATTGGGCGTAAAGTCCCCATTTCTCTCTCGAGGTCCCTTCCCTTGACTTGTCCTCACTTTCCCGCAAACCGCCTCGCAGTCCCTCTGTGACTTTACCCTCTTTTTTTTTATCCCAGACCGCTTCCCCCAAGACCATCGATCCTCCATTACCATATTCCCTCCCCGTCTTCTCCTAAACTCTTTTTTTTTCTCCAATAAAGTAAAGTTTTTCCCTGAACCTTCCGACTTCGCCCTAGGAGGAGTCTCAAGCTAATGAAGTACTTGGTTTTAACTCTCGTTTACCCCTGCGCACATGAATCGAAGTCCTTTCTGACCTCCTCCTCCCCCCGCTCCGCCTCTCCCTTTTTTTTTTGAAAGGCGTCGACCGTTATCGACGGACGGCGTTGAGAGAACCCCCGAATCCCTCCAACCCGTTGTTGATACTTTCCACACCAACCTTTTGGAGGCTTCCTCTTCTTTCAGCCTTGTTCTTTATGTTTTGAACAGGAGGCACCTCCCTTCATCCTCCATTTCAGATTTCCTCGTATATGCCGTCTCGATTCGGTCCTGCTCCTTTCCCCTGTCGCCCCTCTTTTCTTCACTGGAAACCCCCCTCCCACTCTGCATTACCCCCCTTTTATCTACTAGATTTCTCCCCCGTGTTTGTTTTATTATGAGAGACTGAAGGTTTGGTCTGTCCTCTCTTTTTTCCCTTTTGATTTCTGGGGACTGAGTAACGCGGAAAGATTCCATAAGCTCTGGCCGATTGAAGTGAAAGCGGAGCCCCCTCCTGGCTTCTATTCGTCTTTTGAATTGTTCCTTCCCCGGTTCAGAGGAGTATCTTTTAGGCCCATGGTAAGGTCCGCCTCCTGGTCGTTGGTGTGTAACGGATCACCCCCCGTTTTCTTTTTTCTTTGATCTCCACCTCGACTGAAGGCCCGTGCGCACTTTTCCACCAAGACTTTTCTGCTTTTTCTGATCGGATGCCCTGATTTTCCTCGATCCTTTCCTGTTTGCTTGTCCCCGTGACTTACAAGATCCTTTTGGCGTCGCCCGACTCTGGGCGGAAGGTCTTTCCTCGGGGTCAGTCCCCTTTGCATTCGCTTGATGTTCCTTCCTTTCCTGGTGTTTCTGTTCTGTTAGATGGATTTTCTGGGGACGCGCTTCGGGAGCATCCAGAAGGCTTGGAACGATGGTCTCCGGCGAGGAGGGGATTTTTTGAGACCAACTCCGCCTTTTCGAGCCTGATCCTCCTCCCCGTTTCTTTTCCTCCCAAGATCCGGTGGTATTTCCCCCTCGGTGAGCAAACGCCAAGAGAGTATTCACCCCCAATGGCTTAATTTTTTATCTGGATGAGCGTTCTCTGTCTTTTTTTTTTTTTGCTCGGCCTTTTCCCTCCTGCCCCTTCCCTTCCCAACCCGCCGCTTTTGTTTTCCTCCCAAGAGCGGGATGGAATTTACAACGTTAGCACAATAAATTTTTTTTTACTGAACAAGCAATCCCGATTACCCCTTTTTGGGCGCCCTCCTCTTTTCCCTCTCGGCCCTTCCTGCCCATGGTGTTACCTAAATTAAGGTCATGTTTTCCCGGTCCGAGAGTAATAGCCTCTCAATTCGTGTCGCAACTTTTTGTGACAAATTTCTTTTTCGCTCCCCGTGTCTCACCCCTTTTTCACCATTTTCGGTGAGGAAATCTGATGTTTTCAGCCCCTTACTTTTCGAGTCTGTCAAGTTTCTTTCCCCTCATACTGGTAGCTTAGGAGGTTACCGGGGTTCTCCAGAAACTTCTCTTCGGCCTGGTCGGCTTTTTCCCGGGTCCCTTTTTCCGCCAACCTCCTTCGACGCGACCCTCCTCGGCCTAGAGAAAGTTGGAAGACTTGACTTTCACGCCCCCCCCCCAGTTGGCAACAACCCCTTTAATCTTACGTCCTCATTCGGATGAGTCATTCGGACTTGGGTGTAGCTCTCCTAACTTTCCAAGCGAAGTTCTTGGCGTCGACGATCTGGTCCTGGAGTGATCTCTTTCCTTCTTTTTCTCTTTTTCGCCCAAAGTCGTGCACAGTTTCTTCGTTGCTGTTTAAGCTGGTGTGAAAGGGCCTGATGGTCATGTCCGTTCCCTTCTCTGCTCACCATTTCCTTACGCCCTTTCCCCCCCTCTTATGTTGACGTTTTCGCATTTGCGGAGAATCTTGGCTCCTTGGACCCAAAATGGCGGCGTTCCCCCCCGAATCTCTCCTTCCTTCCCCCCCCCTCTCCGTTGAATCTCCCCATTAGATTGCAAAAAGGCCAATTTTGTGGCCGTCGGATTTAGTGTCAAGCTGGACTGACCCCCCAGTCGGCGAACCCCTTGTTTTCTTGCTCTCCTTTTCGCTCCTGGGCACGCGGTCCCGTCATCGAAGTTCATAGAGAGGTAGAGATAGCCCCCCTTTGCCCGAGCCTTTTCAGACGAAGAGTTTCCCTCTTTTCCTCGCTGGTCTTCTCCTTCGTGTGGCTATTTTCCCTCTGACCCGATGAACCCCTTCAATGAGGTCACGAGATCCTTCTTGGCTCCCCTTCCTCCCATAACCCTTCTAAGCCGATGGACGAGCGACTTTTCGAGCGAAGGTTTCAAAGATTTTCCTTTTTACCCCTTTTCCCCCGCCAGTCACAACAGTAGGTTCAACGCCCAAGGTGGAGTATGCCCCTGTGACTTTTTCGAGCGTCCTTTTCCGCAAACGTTTGTTCGTTTTTTTGGTTTTCCCAACTCGTTTTTTTCTCTTCTTCCCTTTTCACGGATCTTTTTTATTCTTTTGAGCAGCCATGACCCTCACCCGTCCCCACGGGATATCTTTTTCGAGAGAGAGGTTTCCTAAAATTTTTTGGGGGTTGAGATCTATCTAGAGCAGCCTTTCTTTCTTCCTTTCTTTCCCCTTCCATAATCCGATCATTGCCTGGACTTCCCCTCCTTCGGTTCCACCCAAAAAACCTAACCCCCCCATTTCCTACAGAACTTTTCCTTTTTCACTTCGAGCAAGGGGCGCCCCTTTTTCGGGACCTCTTTTTTTCGGGTTCCTTTTTTCTTTTGCCGCTCCTATGAACCCCTTCTCCTCTCGCTCAGCTTTAAGAAGTGAGATTACTAGGTAATAGTAGAGCCTTTTTTATGTTCTATGACTGGACCGCCATTTAAGGAAATTATTACTTTCTTTTTTTCTCCGCATCTCCCTCTCCCCCAAAGCGAATCAGCCTGAACCCTCTACAACCTTCCTTTCGTCCTTTTCTGACGAATTAGAGGGAATATCTACCGACCCCGATTAATTCGCTGTACGTACTCGCCTAGTTTAAACCCTGCCCGTCTAATCGTCCGTCCCCCTTCTTTTTTCCTTGGTATCCCCTCTCCTGACAATATCGCCCAAACTCTAACGAGGTTTTTTTATACGCGGGCAGCGCTTATTTACACTTAATTCCTCTCTCTGCCCCTCTTTTTTGTTTATTGGACCCGGTTTCATCCGATTCTGAAGAACACCTGAGACAGGGGGGTACAACCCCTTTATTTGCCTTCCTCCCTTATGCGCGTCTCCATTGAAAATGCCATGAAAAATACTGGAAAGAGGACCCCCACCGCTCCCCTTTCTTTTCAACCTTCTCCCTTACCTTTTTCGAACTTTTGTCACCTCGTCGGAATCCCCTCTCGGACGCCAATCCTTCTATTTTCCGGAGGTCGGTTACGCCCCCCTTCGAACTGTTGGTCCACCCAAAGTCTCTGAGGTTTCCGGACCCCCCCATGCGCCCATGTGCTTTTCCCCCTCGTTCTCGTCACCCTTTCCCCTTCTGAGATACCCTGTTTGCATTACTTTTTCGTCCCTCCCGAAACCCCTCCTCCTCCGGGTGATCACAACCGGGACAACTCATCCGCCTACCATGGCGTTTTCTTTTTTAACTACCTTCTCTCTTCTCTCGACACGTACTCTTTTCCCCAGTAGGAGTTCGGTGGACCCAAGGGTTTTTACCTGCCCATTGGTTATGGATCGCCCCCTCAAGGTTGTTCCTGACCCCAGTGCTACGGCGTTCCGTTATTCCTGCGAACCCCCTTCCCTTCCTTTCCCCCTTTTCCGACCACTACTGTACCTCGCTGTTCCAGGTCCCCATTATCATAGGACCCCTCCAGGTACTGGAATTTGTCCAACAAACAAGGCTTTCTTTTTCTCCAGCTCTCTTTTCTCAACCTCCCCCCCCTAGCGGCTTGGCTCTTTCCCGACCTCAAGTTTAGGGAAAATCTAGAAAAGCCGGAACTTTTTTTTTTTTCGCCCTTTTCCCCCTCTTTTCTCTGTTGTTCCCCTCTTCCAACAACGATAACCGATTTTGGTCCCCGACACTTTGAAGCCGCTCGAGAATTTACTCTCATCCGCGACGCAATTCCCTCGTCAGTGGTCTTCCACCTTGCACTTTTTTTCTTGGAGCCGTGCATTTTTCTTTTTAGTTCTCCCTCCCGCTTCCCCCATTAAAAATCCTCCTGATCTCGTATAAATGTCACTGAACCCTCATTTTCTCGAACACTCCGCTCCTTTTGCTTCACTAAAGGGGGCTCCCCTTACTCTTCCGCCCCTTTTTTTCCTCCCCTCTTTAACAGGTATTTGCCTATCGTTTTCCCCCCGCTCCCCTGCATTCGCGAAGTACTCCCCTCCCCTTCCAAGAATTCCCGATCCCGAATAGAAAAGGTATTTTTGAAATTCGTCGCCACCTTTTCTTCCCAATTTTTCCTTCCCCGAAGCCATGCCCCCCCCCCGACCCCCCCCAACCAAGCGGCACGGAGGCCGGCCCCTTCTTTCTAATCTCTCTTTACTCGCTCTTATCCGTCCATGGCTGTCCCCTCACCCACTTTCTCTCTTCCCCTTTTTTTCCTACGTTTAACCTTCTCTGTATCTGTTCTTCCGCGGCATCCGCTTCCATAAAAAGTCCCTCCCCGCCCGAATATCACTCTGCCTACCAATCCAAGTTTTTCCTCCCTTCTCCCCTTTTCTTTCTTTTTCCCTTCCTCCTCCTTTTTTGTTCTATCTAGAGCGGGGTAATGCGCTTTCTTGAGAATCTCTGTCAAGTAGTGACCGATTTTTAGAAGGTTGCTTTCAATCCGGTTTCCCTCTTTCCTCTACTCTGTAAGATATCTAATTCAAGCGGAGACAACGGGCCAAGGAGTCGTCCCTTTGGTGCCGCTTTCCCCCTGATAATTCTTCTTCCAGATTCTCCGCAGTCCGGTGTTTCCAGACCTCCGCCCCCCCATTTTTTGGCCCTGATAAACCCTTTGGGCATGGTCTTCTTTGTTCTAAACCTCCTTTTTTTTCCCCTTTTCCGTGGCGACGACAATTCAACCCCATATTTGGAGAGGCGGATATTGCGTCAGACGGTCTAGGGAATAGACCTCCTTGCCTGTCGTTCATTGTCCCCATTCTTCTTCAGTTGATTTCTTCTCCTCCATGTTCCCTCCCTTCGGTAATTTTTGTGTCCTTCCACCTGACTTGCTTCCGGAGGAGAGAGTTTTGTCACTCTCCTGTTGTCCGTTCATGATGTTGTACTGTGCTCTATTTTTTCTTTCTTGGGGACTCGTTTTTTTTTTTTATAAATCCGAATATTTTGTCCTGATGCGCGCGGTCGCTTAGATTGAATTGATTTTTTATCCAAAATGAACGCCATGGCAGTGTTCTACTTCTCTCTCTGGACCCTTCTTTTTTACGAACCAAGATCTTATCCTGCATTATCACAAAGTATCACCGCAGCGAGCACTCTTCAACTTCCGGTCCTTTTTCCCTGCCTTTTCGCTGTCCTCCCCCTTCTGCGTGAATCGCGGCCAAGGAAGCCACCGCCCCTTCCTCTTTTTTTTCCCCCTTCATCAAACTTTTTTGTTTTTTTTTTCCTTTAAAATCTTCCTTTCCCCCTCTCCTGGTTTTCTCCCCCTAACTTCCAAGGACCCAATCTATTTCTTCCCTTGATCTTTAAGGTCCAGACGGTCGTTTAGCAACTAAAAGACCTGTGCGGGCCCCCTCCCTCCCCTGTCCTTCGGTTCCTGCCGTCGAACTTCGTATCCCTTTGGATGCCCCCATGTAGTTTTGTATTTATGAACCAATTCTTATTTTTTTTTTCCCCGCCACCATCTTTCCCCCTCTCCCCCTTGCTGCTTGTGATCTCTCCCCTCTTCTCTTTCGGGGTGATGTCCATCAAGAGCTGTTCTCTTAGGATTTTCCCGGTGGGATACTCCTTCTTCGGGTCTTGTTCAGCATTACTTCCCCATCGACTTTCTTGTAACCTCCCTCTCTCTCTTTTCCCAGGGTTGGATCATGCCTCCTGCGCAGGGCTCCCGTTTCTTCCCCCACCTCATAGAATTTTTTTCAAGCAGTTCCTGCTTGTTTGAGTTATCTCTTCCCTTCTTTCCCCCCGAGCCTCTGTCAGTCTGGTCTTTGCGCCGTTAAGAGGTAGATTGCCTTCCTGAGTTTAGACACATAGTTCCGAGGTCTTCTTTGTTTTCCTTTCCGCTTTTCGGTGATTTCGAAGGATGGTACTCCTTGACCTGTGCGCCGTCATGGAGTGTTTTGAATTCCTCTTCGACGTCCTGTCGGGCCCTTTTATGCTAATCTGGTCTTTCTCAGTTAAATGAGGCTTTCTTCCTTTTTGAAGATTCTTGCTGAGTCCCTCCTTCTTGCCCTCCTTTTTCCTTTTTTTTCAAATCGTATTGTTTTGCCGCTGATAGTGAAAGACCCTACGAAACATCTTCAAACTTCGTGTTTTAGCCGTTCGCGAACTGGTGACGGCGACGCTTCCTTCATCCTCATCCATTCGGTCGCGATTATCATTTGTCGTTTGTTTTGACTGTGACGCTTTTTTAGATTTTCCTCGCGGTAGGCCCCCCCCCCCTTTGTTGAGGCGATGACGGCCCCTTCTTTCAGAGCTTTCCCCTGGACTCTTCACTGAATCAGGCACATAAACACGGCTCCTCTCTCCCCCCCCTATTCTTTTTTTCTGTCTCTCTGCGCGCCTCTTTCCTTCATTAGTGCTGCCTAAGTTCCCACTTTCCCCCCAACTGCCAGGCAACGTATTGCAAGAAAAAGGGTTTCTTCCCCCCCTTGCTCGAATTGCCTTCTTGCCTTGCCAAGTTGTTCGTTTTTTTTTGTTTTTGGAACCTCGGTTTTCTCCTTCCCTTTTCTCAAGGATAGGTTCGTTTTGAGACGCAACAATCAACAGAAACACGCACGTCATTATCTTCTAGTTATCTTCTTTCTTTGTTTTTTCAGGTTGTTGTGTGCTCGGCTCTACCTAGACCTTCCTTTTTTTTTTCTTTTTCGCCCACTTCTCCTTGCCCGATCCTGTACGGTCCCGAAGAGAAACTACTTTGCCACCCCGCACAAACGTTTGCCTTTCGCATTTCCTTAGCAAAGGGTTCTCCTTTGTCTGTTTTCCCTTTACGTTTTTTTTCTCGTTCCTTCGGCGTCCTCTTTCACACCTTCGCGCTCCCTCTTTTTTCAGAGTTTCCGATCTTAATAGTGATTGTTCCTCGCCTTCTTTTCTATTCCGTGTTAATTTCCTCCTTCCCTCTCTTTTTCCCTCTTCCTTTAGCGGAATGCCTTGCACACCGCGCCTTCCTCCCCCTCGAACCCCCCCGCAAAAATAGTAAGTTTTACTTTTTAGATTTCTCGCAAACATGTTCTATTCTCCCCTCATCTACCTTCTCTACTTTTTCTCCTAACTGGACGGTAACTCTCTCCTGCAAACCATCAGTTTTCTCCTGGAATGGACTTCCAGTTCATCACCTTTCCCCCAACCCCCCCCCCCCCTCTCTCTTTTTTTTCCCGACGCTTTCTCCCTCCTTTCTTAAATTAATAGCAGAACTTTCTTTAGTGGAAAGAAGAATTTTCACGGTAAGTTCATTACTCGCCTCAATTCCTACCGCCCTTCACGACTGTCACTCCCTGCTTTCCCCCTTTCCCAAGTCAACACTACGGAACGGGTTTCCCCTCTTTCCGGCCCTAACGCAGAAAGATTAAAGGCCCTTTTCGCCACCTTTCCTTGACTTCACTTGTTCACTCCGTCCTCCCTCATATGCAGAGACTCCTGATCTTTGTTACGTCTTAGTAGCCTCAGTAGTCCCTTTTTTTCCCCCAATTCCTTCTTTTCTTTTTTCTGACTTCCCCTTCTCCCCCTCCGGACGACTTCAATCGTTAACCGTTATCGGAAGACAGAGGTTTCCCCTTGTTGCGCAACTCCCTCTTTGTCTTAACTTTTACTGAACCCCCCTCGCGTTTTTCATTACAACTGGCAAATCATCCGCCCCCCTTTGAGCGGTGATTTAAATTCCCCCTCCCTCCTCGAGAGCCCGTGCTTCCCCAAGCAGTTTTTTCGTTCCCGCTGGTCATTTTTCCTTTCCTCTGTCTTTCTCCTCCTCCCCAAACTTGTCAGCCCCCGGTCCGAAGTTCTCTGCTATGATTAGCGGAAAAACGTGAGGGTGGCCAGAAATCGAGAGGATTTGCCGACCCCCTTTATTTTTGTCCAAGTTCCTTCCCTCCTGCCTCCGCTTTTTGGTTCCTTTCCTTCTTGTCTAACAAAATGAGCCGCATCCCTTTTTCCATTAAGAATCCTACTTGTAAAACGACAACCATCGAGGTGTTTTCCGTTCCTCCTTCCCCCCCTCCCCCTAAGCGTACCTATCCAAGACGCCAACAATCCGGGAAAGATGAGATTCGTTGATCACGCTTTCCTTTCACCTTCCTTCTTGTCTTCACAGACCTTTCCTCCGAGGCTTAGTCCTTCTCGGCCTACGAGTCTAGGGATATCAACCCCTTCCCTCCCTCTCCCCCCCCTCTCCTTTTTCTTTCACAACTTTCTTTTCTTCCAACCAGTCCCCATCCATCGACTCAGTACCATTATTGAAACAAAAGGAATCTATAACTTCTTTCCAGCCCTTCCTCGTGGAATTCACCCGTTATCTTTTCCTTCTTCGAGCCCCCCTCTCCTCCTGGTCCTTTTCCTCTTCCCCCTCCGAACAGGACGCCGCGACTCCTTCCTAATCCAGATCCGTTCATATACCAGTTTCTTTTGCAAATGTCTCGGACAAATTTTAAGTCGCCGGCGTTTGCATTTCAGAAGGCAATGCCCCCCCTTTTTTCCCCATTCGCTTCCGGAGAGGCACCTTACTTGGCTTAAGCATCGTCTCCTTATGAGAAGTACAGTTGACCATAAGCCGCCCCCTTTCACTTCTTTGGCTCATTTCCTTCCTTCCCTTCGCTGATTCCCCCTCCCCCCTTCTCTTAGCACTTACACTTCTGACAGCTTCTAAAATAACACGCCTGCCTGAAAACGTCCCCCCG
>Ga0179593_1335733_pt1 | contig 10722 bp, 16 predicted proteins | sample CZODoug2_1_08_16_FD_185931 | JGI IMG/M metagenome (GOLD analysis project Ga0179593, IMG submission 185931) | Vadose zone soil fungal communities from Angelo Coast Range Reserve, California, USA - CZODoug2_1_08_16fungal (PacBio error correction) | ecosystem: Environmental > Terrestrial > Soil >... | reverse complement strand
CCAGGTAAACAGCCGTTTTCCCCCCATCGTCTTGCCTTTCTCCCCCCCCCCACCGCAACGTGACTGTTTTTGCGTTTTTTTTTTTTTTTTGCCCTGGTGTTTTTTGGCCTGCCCGCCTGTAGTTGTTGATTAGCCCAGCTTTCAGGATTCCACCGGTTTCCTTTGACTTCTCCGTTTGCTCTCTTTCGAGTTCTGTCTTCCGCGAGCTTTTTTTTTTTCCTCTGACCGTTCTAGTTTGTCCCGCAGGCGTGTATTTTGTTTGCCCCATTTGCCTTTGTTTCCAAAAGGTAAGTTTCACTCCAGGGGATAAGATGGTTTCTGGTGACCAATGAGCGCTCCCAGTGGACTCGCCTCGAAAGTGAATGCGCTCGTGCCCTCTAAAACGTTTTTTTTGGGTTTACGTCATCCTGATTTCTCTCTTATTTTTTTCAATACCCCTTTTTGATCTTGCTTCGTCATCCTGGATTTTTTCCACCTTTTTTTTTCAGGCTCAGCGGCTGCTAAATTGGTTCCCTGTTCGGCTGCTGTTTTGGAACTCAAGTTTTGTACCCCCCTTGACCCCCCCCCCTTTCCTTGGCCGGAAAAGCCTCCCCCCAGAGCTGGGCCCCGAGACGAAACACTGGTTCCTGGATAGACAACACAAGTCTCACAGTTAAGCGGTCCCCTCCTTGCAGCTTACGGCCCCGTGCTCTCGGCTTTTTCTTGCCTTCTCCAAGCTGGCCCCCGACGTGGTGCTTTTTTTCCCTGAAAGCTCTCGTCCTATTTTATGTCCCCCCGTGAACCAACACCCCCCTCTTTTGAGGAACCATTCCGGAAGCGTTTCGGTGGTTCCGTTTTTGGACCATCGCTCTGGTGACGGAGTCTGTTTTTTGTTATTGTTTTTCTCCCCAGAACGGACCCCCACTATGAAAGGGCCACCCCCCTGTTTTTGATTTTCACACATTTGAATGCAACCTCAACCGTTTGCTTGACCACATCCCAACCCCTCAATTTGCTGGCGTCAGCTATGTGGGGATTTCCCTTGGGTATACTGGTTTTTTCCCCCCCCCCCCCCACACGTTTTTTTCGGCTAGGCCGCCTCTTTTGTTTGGCGAGTAGCATTTCCGCCGTCCCCAACACCCCTTTTCACTTTCCTTTCCCGCTTGGGTCCTTTTTCTCTCTTCCCAACCTTTTTTTCGCTACCATCCTTTCACGGTAGGGTGTTTTCTTGGATCTTTTAGGGCTTTTTTTTTTGTCACCAACCATTCATTTCGCTTCGCGCTTGCACGACCAAACCCGTTCCCTGCTTGCGCACCGTTCTCACACAATGGTCCCCCCTTTGCATCGCCACCATTTCCGCGGTCGTTTCAACAATGTGTTTTTGTGGGGGTGCCCTTGTCCCTTGTCTTCTGTGGCCCTCCAAAACGTTTTTTCCGTGCCCGGTTTTGACTCCCCGATTTCTTCGGGCTTCCACCTTACCCAGGGTGCGAGACGAACACGCTGGTCAAGGGTGTTCGGCCCCCTCCCGTTTCTTGCCCGCTACTCCACACCTTTTCGAACCCCCGGTGGTCTCTCCCTTCCGTTGGGTGTAGGTTTAGGTGTTTTATTTGTTTGGAAGTATCTTTGGGGGCTCTTCCCTCCAATCCGGACATTATCTTAAATAACCATCCCCAACTGGCCCCCCGTGACCCCCCTCTTCTAAAAATGTACTTTTTTCGGTCCCGTTTCGACACGTCTTTAAAGCATAAGGCACCCATTTTTTTTCGGTTGACGGTCCCGACCTCTTTTTTGACAAACGGTTAGGTAGCGGCCCCTCAACCCCCTCCGATGTGTTTGGAGTCCATTCACACCGCGCAAAACCCCAAACGTCGTTTTTTTAAGGTATCTCGCCTTCCCAAGCCACTCGGATTCTATTGGCATCTTCCCCCAGATACCCAACGGGTATAACACCGCCGGTGCAGGCTCGTAAATCCCCCCTTTTTTCCCCACCTACCGCCAAGGCCTGGCCGTTTTTCACGATGAACGTTCTTTTTTCACTCCGCAAAAAACGAAGTTGTAATCACTCTCGCCATTTTACAGTCCCCCCCCACGGTTCCCTTTCTTCGGGCCCCAAAACACGGCTTTCTCACTCTCTCACGCTTACATCCAGACCCCCGCTGGCCGGCCTCGTTCCCCCGCCCAAACCCCATGTCAAACCGGTTTTGCCTTTTGCACCCACTGGGGGCTTGTAAGATCCTGTTGCCCCCACCCCCCCCGTTTAGTAGCCACCAATGTGGCTTGCGTGCCATGTACGTCTTCCTTCCAGTCCCTGACTTTGAGTTGCTTTTTTTTCTTCTCATCATTCTCCCCGACTTTCCGTTGGCTGTTATGTGGCTGAATGGGGTTCGTGGGAGACTTTCGGTTTTGACGATGGGGTTATGTTTTTTCCAGGTTTTGCGCCCCCCCCAACGTGGACCCCTGCGGCTGGCCCTCCCCGATATTGGCGGTTGGTCTCCGCACTCGGGCGTGCCCCCTCCCCTCCGTTGCGTTTGCGCCACCCAGGTTCCGTTGTTTTTCCACATTCGATCCTTCGGCTGGTTAACAAAAACCCCCCCCCAAGGTTTTTTCCCCCCCCAAAGTTGACTGTCACCTCCTTCAGCTTTTCCCTTGTTTTCCCGTTTCGGGAGTTTGACACCCAAGACAACCCCCCCTTCCCCCGGTTCCGTCTAGGATCGGAGATTTGGAGGGTGGAGTGAATATTTTTGATTGAGTTCATTTGAACTCGGCTTCCTCCCACAAATCCCCCGATGCAGTACCAGGCACTTTGCCCCCTTTTACTTGTCGCAGCTGTTTTCCGGCAGTGCCTGGTTCTTTTTGGTTGCCTTTCTTGTTCGGCCCACCTCAATGGGCCTAAACCAACCCCCCGTGTCAAAGATTTTTCCCCTTGAGATGGTCGATTCAATAACCAACTCCCCTTTATATCCAACCGAAATTCTCTTTTCTTGCCCTCTTGTATTCCAGTTATTTTTTAAGGTTGTCACTTTCCCACCATCGTGTGGACCCCCTCGCCCCACCCCAGCCTGAACCATTACCCCTTTCTCCCCCGCTCCCTCGGTGTCCAAATGTGTTCGCCTTGTCCTAATCCCCCTGCACACCGGCCAGTTGCCTGGTTCTGTTCCGCAACTGGTTTCCGTTGGCTGGCTCTCCAACCCTCCTCGCGCCGACCCCCCCCTTTTTTTTTTTCCTGTGTTTTTCTTGCTGCACTGTTTTCACGTTCACTTGAGGGTGAGAACTCCAAGTCCCCCAAACCCGCGAACCTTTCTTTTTCCTTGTCCGACCCGCAAAATTGTCTTTCTCTTTTCCTCGTCCCAAATGGAAGGACCCACCCGCTGTTTGCGATAGCTGTGCTTTCAGGCCACCATCCTGTGATTTTTTTTCGATCCTCCCTGGTATCCTTCTTGGGGACTATTTTACTGATGGTTGAGTTTTTCTGCGATTCGTTTGGTATTAAACCCGGTCTACAGTTTTTTGCACGGCCTCGTGATTCTCGCTAACGCCGTGTGATGTGTTGGCCTTCTTTCCCACCCTCCCTAATTGATTTTTTTGAATGGCCAGGAGGAGGAGCCCCCCCCCCCCTCCTCCAATTTTTATGAGGCGCAGCTTTTTTGCCTCATGTGTCTGATTTGAGCTTTCAAAAGGCTCTAGTTGCTTTTTGTTTCCTTGGTTTTAATCTGGGTTTTTTCATGTGAGGTATTATTGCTGTTTTTTGGTGAGCGGGCGGCGTGTGATCTTCCAGAACGCGCGAAACCACTCTTTTTTGGTGCTTCATTTTTCGCAATCCTTCCTTAAGAGTAACTTCCTATTTCCTCACCATCCTTTTTTTTTGTTTTTTTTAGACTATACTCGGCATACGCGTCCGGCAGGATCTTGATGCATTGGGAAATCAATGGATTTTTTTTTTTTTCATCTGCTTATGCTGTAACTCCCCCACCAAAACCCCGTTGCGGGTTCTTTGAATACCTCCCCCTCCTGGTGCTGAACCACGGAGGCGGCCGCCCCCTTTTTTCTACCATCGCCCCCCTAGGTATATGCCTTCCCCCTTGCCCCCCTTTTTCGATTTGTGCGGTTTGCATCCTTGTTTTCCGGTCATGGCAGGGAAAAAGCCCGTTTAATCTTTTCATAGGTGTGGTCTGCACTTTTTCAAAAATCACCAGAGTTATTTTTTTGGATTCAAACAATCCGTTTCTCTGTACATGTATTCTATGGCAACATCAAACCGACTTCCCTCCACGGTTCTCGGACTTGCTCAAACATTCCCCGGTGCCGAACGATCCCTCCTATTCTCCAGCGGCCTTGTCCTTCTCACTGACCCGGAGATTCTGTTCAAACAAGCGGGTTCCCCCCATTTTCCTCTGAGATTTAGTAAAACTTTTTTTTGGATGGCCCCCCGGGCCCCGAACGTCCTTTTTTCTGAGGTTTTTTCTTTTTGCTTTTTTTTTTGGTAATAATCCAGTCGTGTCTGCATTTTGAAAGCCTTCGTCCCCCTCCAAAAAATTCAGAAGTAACCCACTTGTAAGGCTAAACTTTGCGTCTCATATGTTTGCCCTTCTCGGCCCCTGAATGTTCTTTGTATTAGCCACCAATCTCGGTGTTTCGTTTTTTTTCGCTTTAGCCCCCCCCCTTTGTCTTAACCCCATTTTGGGAGACGGTTTCTTCCGTTCGTTGTTTTTTTCTTTTATGGTTTTGTTTCCCCACCCCCGAGTGAAGCTTATTCGCCTTTCCAGTGCCCAAAATAGGGTTTTTGTTGTCCCCCCTTTTTTTTTTAAATTCCACACTTTCCTTCCGGAATCAAGGTTTGCTCAGGCGGCCGTGTGCCAGTTCTGTCTGTTCTTTGGTTCCTTCACGTGTTTTTCCCGGTGTTTGGTTTATTATTACCGGCCTTGCCCCTTTTGACGGCTTTGTTTGGTTTCGGAAACTCTTTTGGGACCCCACCTCGCACCACCTCACCCTCCACTTAAAAGGCTCCTCTCCCACGACCAACCCGGCCCGACTTTACCATTTTTTTGAAGATCCCGAGATTTTTATGCTAACATCCCCCTTTAGTTTTGTTATGGTATCCCCCCTCGTCCCCAAAGAAAATGTAAATGAAGGGGATGTTTACAAAAGAATTCATTGGAGTTCATGCTTTTTTGTCTCCCCCTTGCCCGCCAGCCACTCCCACTGCGAGACTATATCCTTTCCCTTTTTTGGTGTCCCGTAAATTTATTTCTTTTTTCCCCTGAAGTGTTTTTTTTTACCCAGCCCCCCTGTTCCGGTTTGGCGGACGGACCAGATTTTTCCCCTTCCCAGAGAGGTCCTGTGTTTTTGGAGCCGATTTCTGGTTTGCGGTTGTCACCAGCTCTTCTGACGGAGTCCACCTTCTCTTGGCGGTGCCACCTCACCAGTTCGGTCGTTCGCAAACCGGGGTTCAAAAACGCCCCTCCCCCGGCCTGACCACCCCCCCCAAAACCACGAGCCCAAACCCCAGGTGCACCACGCCAAGGCCGCCCACTATAGCCCCTGTCTCATTTGGATTATCCAACCCCAGCAGTCGAAATCTTAAATGGAGTATGGATTGTTGGTTTTTTCTGTCACCTCCCCTCGCTCCTTTCGTTTGTCCTGTTCTCCCTTTTTTAGATTTTACCTCTCTTCCGCCCTTTGGCCGGCTTTGGGCCCACTGTTGACAGGTTCTTTTTTTGTGAAATTCGTGGTCTACTGCTTTTTGATTTGATGTTAAAAGCTTTAAAGTCTTTCGCCCCGACCCTGGATTTGCCCTCCCTCCCCTTCGTACCGGGGCTTTTTCGGGACCGAATGAATTCCCTGTGAGTTCACACCTGTTATTTTCCTTCTTAGATCCCCCCCCCCCCCCCGCCCGCCCCCGTTTTCTTGCCGCTTTTTGGCGGTTGTTTTCACCATTTTTCGTTGCTCTCCCTGCCCTCGGTTTCTGGTTCACCGTCTTTTTTTAATTCCTGCCGCCGGGATTGGTCTTGAGTGCTTCTCTCCCTTCCAAGCTTGTCTCTTTGTGTATTTGCGGGGACCCCCCACCGGGGTCTTTTTTTGGCCTATAAATCACCAGATAGATCTTCTACGGTTAGTCCCCCTTGCGGATGTCCATCACCAGGGTCAGATTAGCTTCCCAGCGTTCGGGAGTTTCCCTCATACTGTCGTGCTAGCCGATTGTTTGATTTGGGTGAGTTCTATACCTTTTCCTTTGCCACTTTAGTCTCTCCCCAAGTATTATTCCCCCCCCCCCGTTTCGGAACGTTTGTTTCCGTCTTTTCCTCTGAAGTTCTTTTTCCCCGCCCCCCTTTTCGTTTTGTTTGACTTTTTGTACTGTTTTTTTGAAGCCTGGGATAGTCAGTGGGGCCGTCTTTTCAGTCGGGCGGATTGTTCTTACAACGAGTTTCCTAGTTTGGAGTCCTCCATGAAAAGTCGGTTAGGCAAGAGTTTTTGTCTTTGCCGAAATGTGAAGCTACGCCCCCCCAATTTTCCCGGTTAACCTCCGTTTTTTCTTCTGCAGGATCCCAGGAGTTTCTCCCCCCAGACGATCGTTGTTTTCCCAACCCGCCCCTCCGATCCTTTCCTCCAATCTAACCCCCCTAACCGTCCCGGCCCATTGCCCGTTAAACTTTTCTTCGCATCCAAAAACTTTTTTCCTCCACGCGAAATTTTTCCGGTTTTTTTTTTGTTGCCGGCGTACCTTACCGTACCCTTGCTTTTGATGTGTTTCAAATCTCTCCAACCTGTGCCCAAGACCTTGGCAACCCACCCCTGCAAGTCCTGATCCTTTCATTTTTCGAGTTGGAGGGAGAGGAGGGAAGAATGTTTTCACAGTCGGCCCCCCCCCCCATTGTTCCTGCCTTCATGCCGTTCTATTTGGCTGTATTTTTCGTTATTGGTGTCCTGCCCTTTGGTTTTTTTCGGAGTCCTCCCCCCCGTTTGGAAACTTCAAGCAAGTTTCCTCCCCCCTTCCCCCCAGGAGCTGTGTGCCCGGTTTCTCAAAACTTTACACGAGAAGAATTTTACCCCCTCCTGACCTCTTCTCCAACTCCAAGTGCTTGCAAAGGACTGCTTGTAGGCATGTTTGCCTCCCCTTTTTTTGTTTTTCCGACCAGCCTTTTTCATTTTGCGGCAACGTTTTTTTCGGACTTGGTGCCCCTACTTGCAAAAAACACCAGTCACAAGAGTCTGTGCTGCTGCTGTCCTGGTCCTTCATCTTGTTCTCTTCCCGTGGTTTTTCCCCCGTTGTTTGTTTCCCCGCCGGTGGTACTCTTCTTGTTGGTCATGTTTTTTAGTACGGTTTTCCGGCTTCTACTTTTTCTGGGGTTTTTTTGCCCCCCGTTTCTTTTTCAAGCCCCTCGCAGGCGCTTGGCCCCTACAGTTATTTGAATGGCATAGATTGTCACTAATTGCTTTTTACTCTCCTGTGTCTTGATCTCTTATTTTTTTCCTTCCAGCCCCGTTTGTTTTTTTTTGGAGCTTTCTTGCCGGAGGGTTCCCCCACGCTTTACCCCCAGCGAATTTTTGTTTTTTTTTTGGGGTACTTTTCCCGGTTTTTTTTTTTTCGCCCGTGCGCTCTCCTTACATCCACCTACCACTTTTGTTGACCACATCTTATGTTGTGCTCCTCACAAAAAGTCAACACCTTTCCCCGCTGGTGGCCCCTCTCACCCTGAGGCCCCATGTTTTTGACAACCCGTCGAACCACGTTCGTTGTTAACCCCTCTTAGGGTGAGGCACCCCCCCGGTTTAGCAGCCCTCAATCTCTTTCGTCACGTCCGTCACTTTTTTTGAGTCCACTTGTAGCCCCCCCCAATTAAAATTGGGGAACATGTTCTCCCCCTATGCTGCCATTTTTGGGTACTGAACTGGTCATGTTCCCGTCGACGCTACTTTTTAGTGGCCCCCCTATTTTTCAATCTTCCCCCAACTTGCCTCTGCTTGCCACCTTTACAATTTTCTCCACTTCCTTGGTAACACAAACCCCCCAGTCGTATGATTCCCCTTCTCTTTTTTCACTGAAAGTAGTGGTGCCCCATTGGAGTTGAAACCTGTTCTTTTCTGACTATCTTTTTCTCGCTGTTTTTGGGATCGATTTTATCATTTTTCCGCGGCGCCCACCCCCTCCCTCAGGCCCCGGGCCGTGATCTCCTCAACCTTTCTCTGCTTCCACCCCCTCTGTTCACCGTTCTTTGTTTTTGGTTTCTGTGATTCTCTTTTTCTTTGACCATTTTGCCCCCCCTGTCTGCTGTCTCCCCTTCACTCCCAAACCCGGTCCTGTTTTGTGCCTTTGCTTGGCGCTTTTTTTCCAAAACTTTTTTTTTTTTTTTCCTCCAACCAACCACAGTCTGGTTTTTTTTTCCCAATCGGATTCCTCCCCCAGGTACTTGATGAAGCATTTCGTTTTTTGCACTCCCCCAATTTCAGGCAACTTTTTTTTTTTTTACCCGGATCAGAGTCTCAGGCTCCAACCCCCACTCCACAACCCGGGGTCTCCGGACCCCCCCTGGTCAACTCTGCACACCATAGCCGTGTCAAAGGGCAAATCCCCCCACCAAGTCAGATTTTTTTTTGCCTCTGTTTACTCTGTGCCATCAGTTCCCAACCGGACACATTTATTTCCCCTCCCCCTCAAAACCTCCACACATTCAAACCCTTCCTCTTAGACCCAGGGACTGGGGTTCCCACGCTTCGCCCGCTGCATTATATTTTGCATTGTTGATGCCTGCCTGACTCTCTCTCGGTTGCACACCCTTTGTCCCCCACGTTGCCCACTGCTCGTTTGAGTCCCTTTTTTTTTCCGCACCTCACCTCTGACCTTGAAGCCTCCCTCCCTCAACTCCCCTCCTTGCCGGATAGCCCTTGACAAGACCCACGGTCTCCCCTTCGGGCCCCGGAGTTTTCAACTCCCCCCCCCCCCCCCCCCCTTTTGAACCCACCGTCACGAACCCTTTGGCCATTCCCTGGCGTCCTTTTTTAGAGGACCCCTCCCCCCACCAGGAATCTCAAAATTTCTCGATTGCTCCCTACCCTGGGGTACCTTTCCCTCTGACTTCCCCAGGGCTGTCCGCTGCCAAACCCCTTACCCTCCACCCCCCCTCCCCCCCCCACTTAAGGACCGCCTTTTTCCCCAGTCACCTTTTCCAACAAAAAAACTTTCCCGGCCCCCCTGGTTGCGGTGACTTTTTGGCTCTTGCCTTCCTGGTGAGAACCCAATGATGCTTTCTTCCCAGCTCAGCTTCCCCCTTTCCAGACTTACGGTAGTCTTCGTTGATGCCTTTTTTTTTACACATCGTGCCCCCCCCCCCCCTGACTTTGAGGATCGTTTTGCTCCTGTTTTTGGACGGGTGTGTTTTTTTTCGTTTTTATGGAGTTTTCCCCCTGGGTTTTGGCGTTGACTGGCAAAAATTGAGTTCGCCGATCTTGTGAGGCGCTCCCTTCCTCGAGTTTTTTCTGTTCCCCTCCATACCGTCTGGTCGGCCAAACCATTTCCCTCGTATTTGAACTTTGCCCTCGCTTCCGGCGTTCCCACCAAACACCCCCACCTTCTTCTTTCAAACGGGCCTTGGCGCCCACAACCTCACCTTTGCACCCGTGGCCTGGCCCCTTGTTTGGGAGTGAACTCCACGCTCCCCCCCCCCCCGATACGCCCTTCTTCTTTATAGGCTGTGTTTTGTGAGGACCCCCCTCTTTATTTGTCGAGGCATCCTCGGCCCCACAGCAGTCCACCTCTTTCATCACGGAGGATTCACGTGACTTTTTTCTCGTTCTTTCACGTTGCTTGTCTTTTTTTTCTCACTAGGACTCCCCCACACCCCCCAGAAACGACTCAACGCTGCTGGCGTTTGCTAACCATCCCACCTCCTTCTTCCACACGCCCCCCAGTCCAGCTTTGTTGCACGTTGCCCTTTTTCTGCTAGTGTTCTGCTCCATCTTCTTTGGTTTCTCTCGCTGTTCCTTTGCCCCCTACCTTTTTTGCACTTGTTTCGCAACTCTTCTCTTTTCCCCCCTCCCTAAAGCCACCAGAACCACCGGCTTTGCCACTTATTGTCCCCTTCTTCGCCACCACAGGCACCGCCCATTCGCTTCCCTAACGCCCTTTGCTTTTTTTCCTCCAGCTATCTTCGCCTGAGAACAAACGTGGTGATTCTTTCCCGTGTTTCTTATGTTTGGCGTAAGTATTGGGAGGAGTTCCCCGCCTCCCTGACTTCGCGGTTTTTCCTCCTTCCCTTGATCTCTCCCCCCGTTTTCCCCAATTGGTAACCCCTTTTCCCGACTTCTCCGCCGGCTTTTCATTCCCCTTAGGGCGTTTCAGATTTCCGCCCGGCTGATGCCGGTTGATTTCGGTACGTTTGTGTCAAGGCGTGTTTGACTTCGTGATGTGGCACCCCTACCCTACAGTCGGTTTCGTGTTTTTTTTTCTCTTTCTTAGCTACGGCGTTTTTTGTTATTGTCAGTTCCCCCTAAACCAATCGCCATCCTCCGGGATCATCTATCTCTGACTTTGACCCCCCATAGGTCCAAAGTTTACTGGCTCTCCGTCTTGGAGACTTTTTAGATCCGCTGCCCTCGGTCCCGTCTGCATCCACCACTTCTTATCTTTGTCTTATCCCTTTGTTTCTGCCTTCTCTTTTTGAGAGTGGCTGTTCAATCCGCTGACCCACCCCACTCATGTTCCCGCGTGTTCGTCCCGGTCCACGCCCCCTTCTTCCTTAGGAGACCCCT
>Ga0179593_1304192_pt1 | contig 10722 bp, 12 predicted proteins | sample CZODoug2_1_08_16_FD_185931 | JGI IMG/M metagenome (GOLD analysis project Ga0179593, IMG submission 185931) | Vadose zone soil fungal communities from Angelo Coast Range Reserve, California, USA - CZODoug2_1_08_16fungal (PacBio error correction) | ecosystem: Environmental > Terrestrial > Soil >... | reverse complement strand
CGTTTTCTCAGCGGCCAGTTTCTTTTTTTTCTAATAATGGATTCATAGACCCAACCTCATTTCCAGGAGCGATTGCTCCGTCTGAGCTTCCTTTTTTTTCATCACTGGGACGTTCGCACGATGTGTTTTTCTTCCCTATTCCCCTTTTTTTCTGCGATGAGTCTAATCGATGATCTTGCATTCCTCCCGTCCCCCTCCCCCCCATGTCTCCCGCGCCTTTTTCTTGGGATGTCCGTAGAACCTGAGCTGGTCAGTGATGTTCTCGACTTTTCTAACCGGCTGAGTCCTTTCTTTTACAAAAACCCCGCTGGGCAGCTTCCACCACGATACCTCTCGTTTTATTTTTGAAAGCCTTACCGGATCTTCCCTTTTGGACTCCCCCCTTTTTTTCCTTTCTCCTGCGGTTTTCCATTTAGCCAATTTGCCCCTTCACTGCTTACTTCCACGCACATACACTGATCTCCTTCGATCCCCTTGATTGGCTGCTACTTAAGTCGATTGATTTCCGATTGCCACCTTTTCCCCCTCTTTTGTTTTCTTCTCCTGTTAAGAAGGAATGCCAGGCAAACGCGGTCCAACGTCTAAAGTCGATTTTCTCTACTCGACCTGTTCCTTCTTCGTTCTCCAGAAGCCTTAATGGTCTCCGCCCACTTCTTTTGTGCAGTTTTTTCTTTGTAACCTCCTCATCCCCTGTTTTTTTGCCCTTCCCTTAGGTCTTAAGCACCCCCCCTTTTTCAACTCTCGCCGGACTGGCCGATCTATTCTTCTCACTCCACAAACCCGTTTCGCACCTCAGTGCCCTGGTGACCGGGCCCGGGTAAACCTTTTTTTTCTTTCCAAATCGAGTCCTGGCGGTGCCGTTCTTCCTTTACGCCATCGCATTTTCTTTTCTTTCTTTTTTGTTGCTTCAGGGTTCTTGACAAAGTACAAGTCCACTGCATATTTCTACCTGTGAATCGGATGGCATGCCCTGACGAGCGCCCCTTTTTCCCCCCCCATATTGTTTCACCCTATAGTTGTCTCTTCGCTGACCAAAAAACCCGTCTTCCTGCCCCCGGGAGAGAACGTGACTCAGTTCCTGCTCGTGCTTTACTGCCCTATCCTCTTCCGCGCCCTCGGCCCCCCCCCTTTCCTAGATTCCCCAATTAAATCATCTGCCGGTTCGATCCTCTGTGCCGAGGTAAAGAAGCCCCCGTTTGTTACCAGCCTTTTTTTTCAATACTTTTTTATTCCATTCCAATGAATCTCCTAAGGGATGTCCCTGCCCTATATGACATTCTTTGGTGCGCACATCGAAGCTGAGTATCCCCTTAAGCGTTCCAGAAGTATCACCTCTTTTGTGTTATGCCCCCACAATGTTTTTCTGGTCCTTCTACTTCTAGAACCCCAAAGCGAGACAGATGTTTCTCTTCCTGGCCTCCCTAAACCCCTTCTTAAATTTCTAGTCCTCTGGTGATTTTTCGCATCCTATCTCACCGCCGTTTTTCGAGCGCACTCCCTCTCCCTTTTTGTTTATGTTCAACCTTGTTCCCGATCTTGCCCTCTAATTTTCCTTCCCCTTTTGACCAAGGAAATCGATATGCCCCTTCACCAGTATTTCTTAAGCTTTTTCCCGTTTGCGACACCATCCCCCCCATGGCGATTTTGTTGAGCGATGTTTTTTTGCACGAGTTTCTTAACATGTCTAAATCTCTCCGGCGTTTTCATTTTTGCCTCCACAAGCTTTCTGTAGCCAAGCAAAAGATCCCAGTTTCTCCACTCCTTGTTGGTGGTTGTGGGGGTGGGGGTTGTTGTTGTTTTTTTTTTTTTGTTTTGGGTTTTTTTTGCGTTTTTCTTCTCCTCTTCGGACGCGATCCCTTTCCTCTAGTATTGCTTGGCTCAGCGCCTTTTGTGACATCTCGGTCATCGAGAATGTGACTTGAGAAGCTTGATGACACAGTCCCCTCCTTTTTTTTTTCGTTTCAACAGGTCAGATCCGCCACCGTGACATCCCTTTCGTTTTTACTGCACATTTCGGCGGCTCCTTTACCCATCTTTGCTATTTTCGTAGCGGTTATCGATCCCCCCTCTCATCCTCCAAGAAAGTTTAGCATTCGACCCAGACTTCCGGCCACACGAGACTTATTTTAAGCCGCTTGCGCGATCTGCCTCAAGCCCCCTCTGCACCCCGACTCTTCCCCTCGTTGTTGTTGATGGCTTTTTTCTCGGTGTTTTTGGTAGTTCGACCCTCCTCGCACCCTTCTTCCCCGTCAGGAAGCGTTTCTCGTCTGCTTTCGAATGCTACACGGGATTTAGAGACAGAGATAGCGTTCGACTCGAGAGCTGAATTCTTTGATCCCGAGTACCCTTAATTTCTTCCCAGTCTTCAAAGTCTTAAGCTTTCTCTGGCTTGAGAGACCCGTTTTCCATATGCCCTGCTTTCTCTTATTTTTATTTTTTCCAGTAGCTTTGCCCAAAGGCGCTGGCGCTGACTCCCTTCAATTTTACTAGTTCTGGCGATTGGGCTCCTGACAAGATTTTCCTTAGAATTGTTATCTTTTTATTGGACTGTCTCTTGAGCTTTCTCAGCGTCCACTTTGGAGGATCTTTCTTCAAATCCTTGTCCCCCAATAGGGCCTTTAAGACCATCGTCCCAGACCTTTCTTGTGTTATTGGCGGTTCCCGGACCCCGCTTGAAGAAATCACTTTTGCTGTAGCATCCCTTTTTACCGAACCAGCGGCCCCAGTTCCCCCACCATGATGCGCGGCACTATAGGCTTGTTTGCGAATGGCATCAAACCCCATACATGTTTTTTTTTTCTCGCGCCGGGGGTTTGCATTGATGAAGTGACTTTTTTTTTTCGACTTCTCCTATCCCACCTTTTGTTTGCTTGCGCCGAAGTGACACAGTTTCTCTTGTTCCTCACTATCGAAACCCCTTCCCCCCCCCCGGTCCGGTAATTTCTCTTGCAAATCTGTTTTCTTCGGTTCATTCGCTTCTTTTTGAGATGTTCCGATCCGCTTTATTCGACCCCCCTTTCCTTTGCGTTCATCTGTCCTTTCTCAATACCTTACGGCAGTCCCCTTCCCTTCCTGGCGGCTTCGTCCATGATTTTTCCCCCCCCTTCCTCCTTCTTTTGTGCATTTCCCCCCCTGAACCTTCCCTGCCCAGATGATTTCAGATTTTGCGCGTTGCTCTTTTTGTATTTCGGGCGTTTTACCAATATGGGAACTCGATTTACCTTCCCTCCTGCCTTTCCTAGGGGTTGCACCAAATTTGGTTTCCCCCCCCCTTACCCCCATTCATTTTTTTTCCATCAGCGCCATTATTCTTCAAGATTTTATTTTTTGCCGGATCGTCGCGCAGAGGACCTCTCCCTGGTGGAACATGGCTTTTCTCCTTCAGGTTTCCTTTACGATTCTTGGGTTCAAGACACCCATCTGAAAACTCCCACGCCACAGTCGATTGCTTTACGGACACTCTTTCACTGAACCCTTTCGTAGATCCTTAGGAATTTTCCCCTGGCCGTTCCCCATTGCACTGCTGTTCTCTTTTTTTTCCTTTGTGATTGGCGAATCAGTCGTCGAAATGTCCCGGAGATTTCCCCTTGCATTGGTTCTCGCGCCTCCCTTCTTCCCGAGCTTGTGTTTACCCCCACCCACTGGCAACTCAGTCAAGGGATTGTTGATCTCCAATACTTCTCTCTTGCGAACGACTCTGTCCTTCTTTTCTCTTTCTCTCGACCTTTTCCTTAGTTGTTAGGCTTTGTTTTCCTGCCTCTTTTCGATTCCTCTATGTGATCACAATCCAACTAGGACTTTTTCATGTCTCGGCATTATTCATGCGTTCTTCAGGATCCTTTCTCAGAAAGTCCCCTCAGAGCTTATGTCCTCTTATCCTTTTTTTATTCGTTGGGAGATCGTGTGAGATCTTTTTCCGATTTCACTTTTTTTTTTTTTTTCCCGCATGCCGCAGGTCCCCACTTCCCCCTGTATTTCTGAGCACGTTATTTTTATCAGCCCTTCTCATAAGCGAAACGCCTCTCCTCTCTAACCTCTCTTTGTTTCCCAAGCCCCCCGCGGGCTGTCTTCATCCACATCTGGACCCTGGCTTGAGGATTTTTTTCCCTTTTTCTTTTGTTTCCCGGACCCCGCTTCGAAGAACTCGACATCCTCCGTTGATTTTTTGCGTCGTTAAAACCCGTGCTCCCGTTCTTGTTTTGTCAAAATTTCCTCGTCGGCCATCTTTCCTACCTATGTTTCTGACATGTGGTTAATTCGACCCGCCCTTTTCCTCACTTGATCGCGCTCTCTCTTCTTTCTCTTTGCTTTCTTGAGATCTCGCTTTTGTAGCGGCCCCCATTTTTTTCAGTAGAATTTTAAAGACCCACAAATGTTATGCCCTTCTGCATTTGCTCTTGTTTTTTGAGGGTTGGCGGGATCAACATGCTTTTTTTACGATTGTTTCTTTGACATTCCCATAGGCGGGCCTTTCGCTTTTTTCCCCTCCTGAGATTTTAACGAGTCTTCTCCGCAGTCGTTCGTCCCGCTTTGTGAAGTAGACTCTTTCGTTTATGCCTTTTCCGCGAAGGGCGATAGGCGGGTCTCCCTTTTGGAAGATTTTCACATAACTCGCGTATTCCTTCAATCTGCTTTCTTCCCCTTTTTGCAGTGCCCTGTCATCCGGTTTACCTTCCCCGCTTTTTGAAAATCGCAGCCAATCTTGCCTACCGGCTCTTCCCACACCGACCCCCCCTTTGATCGGCTTTGATCAGTCGGATGTCCTTTGTTCTTCCTTTTTTTTTCTCCTGAGATTGTGAATATGCCGATTGAATTTGTCCCTTCTTTGCTTGTTTCGATTTAGCAACTGTGGCAGCGGCGGCTCCCCCTCCCTTCGCAACCAGAATGCCGACGTCGATCTCCCTTCCTCCCTCGACTTCCCTTTTTTCTTTCTAACGAATTGAACCTGGTTCGTGCAATGTTACCTTTTTAGTTGCCGGGGTGACGGCATCGTGTACCCAATGCCTCTTTCATGAATGCTTCTTTAAGCCACACCAAGGCTGGTCCCCCTTTTTATCCCAGCAGGTCGAAGCCGCTTTTCTTCTCCCCTCACAGATTAAACTGTTCCTTGCCCAACCCCCTTTGCAATGGGAATGTTAACCAACAGTTTCTCCTCTTAACCATAAGTTTTTTTTTTTCGTTCCGTCCTCTCCAGCCCCTCTTTTAGTGGATTTTTTGGATTGAGTATTGTCCCCCCTTCAAGTGTCAGGTTCCCCTCCCCTTTCTTAATTCCCCCTCCCCTGTGAAGTAGACCTTGCATTGCGTGGACATCTTTCTCCGTCCCCATCACCCTCTTGAAGGTGGTCCCTAGCGTTTAGTCTTCCCCCCAGTTGTGTCCGGAACACTTGGTTTTGCCCGGCCCTGAACAGACCTCTTTTCCCTTGCCGGACCAATCGATTTACCTTTCTTTCTGCGGCGAACTCTTCCCACCCCCCTTGCCCCGTTTCCAACCCTGCATACTCTGGCACGGTCCGCCTTGTCCCTCCCTTGTAACGTCTTTCTACTTGCGTCCCAGCTTTCCTCTCTCCTCCTGGTATTCCTCCCTCCCCAAAGGTGCCCCTGGATTGTAACTTCCGTACCTGTCTGTCTTAACGGACAATTAAACGTCCATGGTTTTAAAACCCTGCCGGTTATCTTAAATCCCCTTCCGAAGTTTCCCCTAACGATCCCCCGTTGCTCTTTCTGCTTTCAACACCAGATTGATGAATTATAGTCTTATACCCCCCCCTCTCGCATTTTCAGTTTTGCCCTTTTGAAGCCCCTTCCCCCCCCCCCAATTGCCTGCTCTTGTCGTTCTCACTTCCTTCCCCCCCTTTCACCTTTTCCTTGTTCGAAGTCTTCACTCCAGCAGATTTTTTTGTTCTCCATTCGCAAACGTGGAAAGATTCTTCCCTGCCAACTCATTTTTTGTTTTCCCGCGTGTTAGTAAAGAAGGAATCTTCTCCCCCGGTTCCCCCTCTTTTTATGTAGAGGTCTGCGGCGCGACCACCAACAGTATGTTCCGTTTGTGATTTGAGCGATGTGGTTTTTCCGCACTATTTGAGGACCCTCTTTTCAATCTATCCGTGAATTTTCTTTTGATTTTGTCCTGCTCCCAGCTCTCAGTTCATCCCCTCCCTTCAAAAGATCCCAAGTTTTCTCTCAATCGGCTGACTTACCAATCGCCAGTCCCTAGTTTTTTTCCCTTAAATTCTTTTTGCCACCCCGCGGGTTTTTTTCCATCTTAGACCCCTTTCCCACTGCTTTTATGATCATAAATTAGAGGTAGCCCCTTCTGATCGTCCCCGCTGCAAGACTCTTGCGGTTTGATGATAACCCTTCGGTTTAGATTGACACATCGCTTATTCCTCGGCTTTCTATTTCTCTGGCGATTATTTTTTTTTTCCACTTCTTAGCGCTCATTCTGAACGCGAAACGGCACGCGTCCTCTTGATCGCGCCGATCCCAATCCCCCCTCCCATTTTTCCATCTCTCTTTACCCTCTCTCCGTTTTTGTAGTCTCTGTTTTATCAGGTTTCGGAGTTCTTTCTCTCACCGCTTACTTGGTTTCCCCCTTTTGACGTTTTATCTGTTTCGTTGCTACTTTCTCTTAGACCCCTCGATAGTTTATCGGAGAATCTGACTTTTTGACCTCCGTCGAGTGTTCCTTCCGCGCCTGCGTCCTGTCTTAAATTAGGCCCACTATTGTCCTGAGTTTTTTCCTTTCTTGGGCCTACCCCGTCTTTGTCTTCCTTTTTCATTCCATTCGGTATCTGATTTTCCTTGATTGACGCGAAGTTTGCACACAAAACGCTGGCTCTGAGACCCCCTCCATGGCAGTGGTCGATGGATCTTTCTCTTTTTCTTTTATCAATTTATCGAGTATTTTCCCTCCCTTTCGCGATTGTAGATTCAGCCCAGGTCACACGTTCCGGATTATTCCCCTCTTTTTCCTCAAACTTCTGTCACGTTTACCTCGCTCCACTCCACCGTTTGCTTTGGTTTGAGCACCTCCCGACCGCTTGGAATATCACTGTTCCCTCCTTCTCTTCTTTCTGATACGTTGACTAGACGTACCCCCCCCCCACCTCTTTCTTTGCAAGTTTTTCTTGAAATTTTTGGTATTCTCACAACAGGCCTTTTGTCGTTTTTTGACCCTGACACTTTTTCCTTGTTTACTTCGTTTCTCAAGTTCTTTCGCTTTTTTTGTTTTAAATTCGCCTGTGTCTTCGTTTAAGGAAATGCTCCCCCTGTCTGGCTCTTTTTTTGTCGCTATACTATTCTGATCATATCAACCTGTTTCATCACCGTTCCCCCCACTTCTGGTGGGATGTTCCTTACTCGGAGTAATCTTTCCCCCTACCTTAATCTTTTTCTACGACCTGGACGGTTAATTCTTTCCTTCAGGTTGAAATTAAACTTTCATGAGCACGTCAAATGTTTCTTTATAAATTTGATGAAGTCTACATGCTGTTAGCCCTTGAAGCCTGCTGCTTCCTTTCCAAACGATCAAAAAATTATCGGTGCACAGATGATTTTTTCAGATTTCGCGAATGTTGGGGCCTCGCTTACCTCCTTTACCCCCACTTTCCCCTTTAAGCTTAATCCAGATTTCCCCTTTTCGGGTCCCATTGTTTTTTAGGTCAACTCTTGCATTTGGTTGAAATCAGCGCCCACTCCCCTCTTTTCCCCTTTTTTTGGAATTTTTCCAGCTGTCCTCGCTGGCACCCCAAGGTCGATCACTTTCCACATGGATCGAATCTTCCTTTTCCCGGACGACTTTGGCAATTCTGATACACTCAAATCCCCACCAAGGCGATGGTTCCGGTTTTGCCTTCCCTCCATCCTTCACTAAACGTCTTTAAGTCTTCCTTGCCCTGGTTTCCGGTGCCGTTCCCCCTTATTCTTTTGGCGCACTTGGACCTTGTTTTCTGGGCGAATCCTCCAGTATAGTTTCCCAGAAAGCTGTTTTCTATCTTTGAAATTGATTTTTCCCCCTGACCCCATACATGTAACCGCTGCGGGATGTTACCCCCGAACCATCAATAGAAGTTCCAGCTTTTGTCTCGACATCTTTTTATGAGCGAAAGCCTTACGGTTATTCTTCCTCTTTCTCCTAGTCTATTTGTGTGGGTGGTTGAGTTTTAAGGCATTCTGCCGCTCTTTATCCTTTCCCCCAAGCAAAGTGATTGCAGTCCCAGATCGGCCTATTCCCCTCTCTTTCTTTTTTCCTTCAATAGACGAGGCTCGCCGAGCGATTCCTTGAGTGGTTTGAAGACTTTTTTTTTCACACTCTTGGCTCGATTTTTAACACCGTAGGCCCGAACGGCCTACCGGTGCCCTTCTCCAGCCGTTTTCTCTTCCTTTAAGATACTCCGGTATTTTCGTTTCCCTTTTGCATTTCCTTCCTTCGTCTATATCATTCCGTGAGGGTCCCCAATCGGCTGTTCTTCCCACTCTGGACTACTAGGGGGAATTTGAAGGGACGTTCGTTCCTGCCTCCCTTCCCAATGATCGAAGTCCCTCATTACGATGGCTTCACTGGCGACCCCCCCCCCTGTTCAGGTCGTGTTTCCCTACCCCTTCTTTTGAATCGTCTTCTCCCTGTCTCTGGCAGGATTTCTATGACGCACCACCTTCATTCAAAAAAATTAAGATCGAATACTTTTCCTCCTTTCATTCCGTTGTTTTTTTCTTTGACCGCCTTTTTTTCAGCTTTTTTTTTTTGAATCAAGTTCTTCATCAGGTTTTTTCCTGATTCTGAAGATCTCTCCTGCCTGGTGGCGGGCCATCCTGAGCCGTGAGACGATTTTGTTTTTTCCTTCCCTCCCTTAGTTTTTACTTATGGTTTTCGAATCGCTTGAGGTTTGCGGACCGCCCTTTCCCTTTCCCAGGTCTTTTTTTTTTTAGTCCCAGATTTGTCTTGCCCTTCGAAGCCGCTTTTCCCCTTTTCTTTAACGCTCGTTGAGATAGGCGAGGTTTCGTACAGGATGTCCTTTTCCCCCCCCCTCTTTTTTTTCCAATACTTTCTTCAAGAATGACACTGTCTTCGCACGGTGGGAGCCCTGCCCCTTCCTTCACCTGTATCGGAACCGGTTGACCTAGCCAATCTTTCCCTTTCCTTTTTCCCAAAGACACTTCCTGCTCTTTTGTCGCGTAGTCCTTTCCTGATGAGGTTTTTTCATAGACTCCTCATTTGCCGATTAAACTTTCTTCCCGTATTTTTTTCTGCCCTCGAACTTTGCGTTTTGAAGGAGGATGCCAGGCAAACCTCCCGAACCCCCGCGCCCCGTCGCGCTATACGACACCTCCCCTTCAGGATTTCGCAAGAATGCTCATTGTCTCGCAAATCTTTCTTCTTGGGCCGTTTTTTTGCGGATCGTGTACCCAGCTTCTCGGCATTCAATATGTCTCGGCGCCTGCACCTTCAACCGAAAGGTCCCCTTTCGACTAGATTATGCCCTCACACCTCTTAAATTTTTGCCTCTTCATAAGTGAAGGGCCCCTTCCCTTCAGCTGACACGTGTGCGTGAAGGCGAGTTTTCTTCCCGCCATCGTTTTTTCGTTCTTTGCTCAGACGTTTCAGTGAAGTCGTCCGGTCCCCTTCCTTTCGTTCCTTTGAATCGCTTTTTCCTCCCCATCGTTTACGCCGGCCCAAGTCCCCCATACGTTGCAAAAGGCTAGATATTTTCCCCAACCCCTGCCTTTTTCGGGGGGTCACCCTCAAGCAGGTACAATGATCGTGTTTGCCCGACATTCTTCTCCCCCTTCTCGATTCCCCTTTAGCGCTCCAAACTGAAATCATTGTTCCCCCCTTTAGAGTTTTTTTTTTCGCCTGGGTAAACGCAGCGTCGTCCTTTTCTCCATCATGCTTTTCATAATCTCCTGCCTTCCTTCTTTCTCCCCTTTTCTGGATTGGTCCCTGAACTGGAACTATTACCGTTCCCCTGGTTCGAGTGAAAATCGTTTCGGTTTTCGTTTTTCTGTCAGAGCGAATACATTCATTGTGCCGTGTTAGGCTGACACCCCTTTTTTGGACTTTCGAAGTCTCGTCCCCCCCACATTTGTTATCCCGGTTTTCAATCAACAAAAGGCGTATTCTCTTCTTGGATTTTTTCCCTCCTTGTCATCATCCACTTGCCCACCGTTGGTTTTTCTTTCCCTACTGCACTCCGCGAAATTTGTGGAGGCCTCTCCCGTGCACCTGCCACCCTTTCATTTTGGTTCTCCGCTGTTTCTTTCAGAATTCCCTTCCGATATTCCGGACAACGTGAATTTCTTCATATCCTTCCCTTGGCGCTCCCCAATCCCAGGCTTCTACTTGTATTTGTGAGCCCTTTTGTCTTCGTTGGCCCATTTTAAATTTTCTACTTGTCTTTTTGACTCTCCCCCTCGAGCACTTTTAGATCAGCAAAAGATCCGTTTCGTTTGATCACGCTGTTCAATAGATTTTTGGGTGTTTGCTCCAGGGACGATTTTGTTCCCTTTCGATTCACAGAGTCATTGCTATTCCATCCCAGCGGGGTTTTCCTTCTCCAGTCCTTCTCTCCTCTTCACAAGATTGAGTTTTAAGACCTTTGATAACACGTGCTCGCTTCCAATTGACGCCCTTTCGCTGCTCGATTTTCTTTTCTTAATCGTCCGTTTTGCATTCGACTTTATGAACTAACCCTTACTCTTCCTTCCGTGCCGACTGTTTTCCCA
>Ga0179593_1261739_pt1 | contig 10722 bp, 8 predicted proteins | sample CZODoug2_1_08_16_FD_185931 | JGI IMG/M metagenome (GOLD analysis project Ga0179593, IMG submission 185931) | Vadose zone soil fungal communities from Angelo Coast Range Reserve, California, USA - CZODoug2_1_08_16fungal (PacBio error correction) | ecosystem: Environmental > Terrestrial > Soil >... | reverse complement strand
CTCCATCCCCTCAATCCCGCATGTCGATGCTGCTCTTGCCCCGTTTGTCGCTACAAAACGTCTCACCATCTGTGCTCGACTATGCGTCTTTCTACCCCTTTCAGACTTACCCCCGAAACAAATGCCCATGACGACCGCAATTCCAGCCAAATTAAACCGCGGATCGCGCTTTTTGACTTGGGGATGCGTCCGCCAAGTCACCTGCACTTACCATTCCTGTTCGCCCTCCCTGCTGCCCTCGCTGTTAAGTGCAACAAAGCGCAAAGCTTTCTGTCCCCACCTTCGGCCTGCCCAGCCCGCACTTGCTAGTGTAGGTGAACGTTTTCCAATTTTTCTAATTCCCTTTTTCTCCTTAACCTGCTAACGGCTTACTCTCCCACCCAACTCGAACTGTTTGATCCCCTACTTTTGCTCAACCCGTGGCGAGTAAAACCCTATCAGGTGACCCCTGTCCCTGTTACGTGCGGTCGCCCGTAACCAAATAGACGCGCGATCTCAAATTATGGCTCTTCAGGAATCTTCACCCCCGATTGGTATTGACCGACTTCTTTGTTCACTACTCAACACAACAGGAATTTGTATTTTAAACCCATTTAAGCGGTACTTTTGATCTTTCCAGTTTACCCCACACGTCACCCCGGTTTGCCTGGGGAGTGAAGCGGTCCTCTCACTCCAGTTTATCTGTCCCGACGGAGAATAGATCCCCTTTTTAGTGCCTTTTCCCGCCGTGGCCCCTTTTGGGTTATTGTTTTTTCCTCCGGGACTGTGATTGCCTGACCGATCTCTGCACGCTGTATGATCTCCTTCCTCTTCATCTCCCCCTCTTGCCTTTTCCTTGACAAATATTTCCCGGAACAAAACTCCCCCTAGAAGCCAACTGCTCGACCATTCCTTAACCGCCTTCACACGAACACGGCCGAACCTTTCCTCCCCATTTTTATCAGGTCCGCTACCCCAACATGCCGCCCGGGTCAGATTTCCGTTTCCTTGTCCGGCCGTCTGATTTCCCGCACACTATTGATCGTCATAAGACCACTCGGAGTTGATTTTTCCGCCCCCCATCCAAATATGTACGTTATAATTCATTGTTTTTTGGGGAACCGGTGCTTTCTGTCGGCCTCGGAACCGAGCGTGTCAATCCCGATGCCCTCCTCGCGAGATTGTCTTCCCAACCTCAAACCCGACGCCCTCCGGCCAACCCTGCCGTTCCCCTCCGCCGATTTGTGTCGGAATTATCTTTTCCATACATCTCCGGTTGTTTGTCTGATTAGATTCTCTTCATCTGCTGCGGGCCTTGCAGTTTCCTCGGGTGTTGGGTGATTTTTGAAATCCCCAATCGCCCCGGTTGTGACGCCGGCTATCGGCTCGTGGCCGGTAAAGGAGGCCGCTCCAAATGTTTCACAAACCCAATCTATCCTTCATCTTTTGTATGTTTTGCTAGGCCTTGTACTGTTTCAGAGTGGTTTTGTTGACGCCTAGTGTTTTTTGCCATCAAGGTGCCCCGTGCTCCCCAGTAAGTCCCCCTTAACAGCTGTCCCTTTTTGAGCTCCCCCTTCTCCAAATGCGTTTCTGGTAAAGGCGCCTTTTTCTTTCGGGTTTCTTTGGACATTCTTTTTTTTTTTTTGGCCTCGAATTCGGGTTCTTCTTCCTTTCTGCTGGTCTCCCTTTTTCATCGTGACATGCCAATCGGCGATGCCGTAGTATGCGATCAGACAGGAGGAGATGACCCTAATACGTTTATTTCGGACAGTCTGCGGCCGACCGACAATAACCCCCCGTTTTCCCCCCCTTCGGGTTTAACCCGTCTTGCGTTGTCTTAGTCCGTCAGGTCCGGCAGGACTAAGACACTACAAACGGTTTTTCGAATGTGTCACGCTTCCCTCCTCCATGGTCTGCTCCGGGTTTTGTTTTTTTTAAATGGCCATCTCTACCGCTTCCCAATGTTTTCCATACGAAGTTCTTTGTTTTGATGAGTGACCCACAAAACATTCGTTTCCAAATACCTTGCTCGGGTTTCGTCCTTCCTTGAAGAAGCCCCTCCATTTTTTGGTTCCGCTTCTATACGTTGTTTTTACTTTTGAGGCCCATCCCATTAAAGGTTGATCCCATTCCTTTTTTTTCTCGCCCCTGTTGAGCAGTTTCTGTACATCCGCCTGTTTCGATTTTTTTGTGGATCGTATCTCCGTTACGCTGTGAAGGGCTAGATCAGATTGGTTCGGTATTCACTTAACGAGCCTGCGCGGTGCGTGTGTCCTCGAAGAAGGTTTAGGAACAAATTTGTGTTGGCCATCCGTCAGATTTACACAGCGCGGGTCCCGTTGGCAGCCCGTGTCCATTTGTTTTTTGTTTTGTGGACCTCCCCTTTGAACCTCAGCGCTTTTCCGTCGCTTGGCTGCTTTGCCGGTTAATTTCGGTCGTCCATTGGTTTGATTTTTTTTTTTCGTGCGATTGTATGTTCTTGAGGGCATGGTATGTCGTCACGAGCTCTTTGCCTTTTAGTTAGTGAGTCCAAACTTTCCGTCGACGTGCCTCTAGCCAATTTCTTGTTGTTTTGTAGTGTTGCTTCGTCATTTCGTTCCCGGTTCCCTGATGCTTCCCCTCAAGGAGTGTCGACCACTTCTGTTTGGGCAAGTTGAGGCTCCTCTTGGTCTCGGGGGAGGGTTGGACATTTTTCGATGAGAGCTCACTTTGGTTTTTCTTCCCCCGCATGTATCCCAGAATTTTTTTTCCCCCCCGCCGGTTCTGACGTTCTGTGTAGTCTCTCCTTCCATCGGTCGGAAGTTTTTTTTAGGAGGATAATAGACGGGGCCTTGCTGGGGGCCTCCCCTTTTGAAAAAATGCCTCCCCTCCCCACAAAGTAATCGTACCCAAAGGCAGACTTTTTCTTGCCCCCTGAGGTCCTTTTTGCATCCCCCCCCCCCCCCCCCCCCCCCCCCCATTGGCCCAGGATGATTTCTCTTATTTACAGAGAGCTTCAATTTTTGTCGGCTCGATCTGGAAATAGTTCCGACTCTTTTTTCGCCCCACTTTGTTGATTTGATTTAGAACGGCCGGTCCGCTCTGAGTCCCTCGTCTTCCGACGCTATTTCTGTTCCCGCGATGCCCAATGCAGTTTCTTTCTTTGGTAAAACGCGTTGTTCGCGCGACGGAATCAATGCAAATCGCTCCTTCCAACCGAGGTCCGCCTTCTTTTTCCTGGACCCCTTGATTCCGACTCGGTTCTCTTCGCCGCTTGTTTCGGCGGTGAGTCTTTTCGCGGGGCTTTGTGCAATTGTCCCGTGATGTCGATGAATTTCGGCGGAGGGAACGTGGAGTAGTTCTTTTTTTCACCCCCGTCACTTGCAAAGGCGCCTTCTATTAGGTTGGCATAGGACCTTGCCTCGTCCATTGTCTTTCCTCTCCCCTTTCCGACGTTTTTCCAATGGATTCTTGCGGTATTCCGTAATTTGAGAGCAGACATTTAATTCGCGTAGGCGCGCTTATGTCGGCCTTCGAAAGCAGCTTCGGCCGTGAACATAAAGTTCGCCAATATATCTTTTCCTCCTCCGTTGTTTGAGTGCTCTTTTGCTCGTTCTTCTTTTGTCACCCTGGCCTTTTTTTAGCCCCTTCAAATGAGAGATCCGTCTCATTTTTTTCCAATTTCTTGCCCACTTAATTTTCTAAATGGTCCCCTAATTGGCCCAAAATTCGCCGCGCGTAACATTTACTGGCTGTTCTCTATGCACCTGAAGTCTGTCCCTGGCGACTCGGATTTGGGATAAGATACAGTTACTCGCTTCCTTCCGACTGGGGGTTTGCCCCCCCACTCCCCTCGCGTATTCCCTTCGACAAAACTCACCGCCCGACCACGCCTCGGTACCACGTCCTTTCTCGTGTAGTTGATCTGGTGTCAGGCAAGCCTCTTTGAATGGGTGAAAGCTTCTTATTTCGAGTATCCTTTTCGCGCACCACGTCGGTTTTACCAGACTCCTCCCTTGCTTATCATTTTCTAGTTGTCTGTCCCCCCCTATTTCAGATCTTCTAGTTAGTCTTTGCGATCGTCCGGTAATGAATACACGGTCATCCAGCCTTTTTCTCCCATCTCCCCGCGAATCTTAAAGGCTCGAGTCCCTTACATGTTTCCCTTTTTTTAATACCTCGCATTTATTAATGGGAATGCGCCTCCCAATGTCTGCGCGTGACCATCATCTCCTCCTAAACGTTGGAATCGATTACTATTTTCTAACGACGTGGTTTTCTCCCTCCAGCTTCGATGATCCGGCGAACACCTCATCTTAGAAGGCGAGACTGAAAAACATCCCGTCACCCCGTTGAGGTTATGACGCCAAAATTCCGGGTGGAGAATGCGTTTGAAACCAAATGGCATCCTCCTTGAAGTCTCTTCTGCGAAATGGCTCCTCCCCCGAGAACCATACTCCGCAACATGGCCAACCTCTTTCTTTTCCCCTTCTTGCTGCCTCATTAAAACTGGTGGACTCCTGTCTGTCTCACAATCACACCCCACCCCCGCAGGCTCGCTGCGATTCTCCACGTTGGTCCCCTACAAATCCCCTGACTTCAAGCGCCTCTTGGTCCTCACATATGACGCCTCCAGGCCCCACCACCCTTCACCTCATCCCACTAACAAACCCTTCCAATTGACGACCGCCCCCACTATCACTCCGCCCTCGCCGGATTAGCGCTTTCTTTTTTCTGGGTGGCAGTTTCCCTTCACCCTTCCAAATTTCCCGTTTTCCCCCTGACTGAATCCCCTGATTTGGAAATTGCCGGATTTCCACTCGACATATTTCCTGTACCACCCTTTCTGGTCTCTCCTCCGCACCACGGTTTGCCTTTGTCTTTAAGGCTTTTCTACCGAATCTCTCGAAAGCCCGGCCTTGCCTTACTGGCCCGATATGCACCAACCCTTTTTGAACAAAGTGCAGGGCTCGTTAACCGTCTCAAGTTTTTTAGTAACCCGAGTCGTTGATCAAGGCCCTGTCCTGCGATGCTCGCCCGTCCAACCCGGAGCGCGTTTCCCGTCACCCCTGATGTTTGTAATTAAGGCGCGAAACCGATCCGTTCTTGAACGACGTGTTTTTGGCCCGCAACAACCCCCACAAGAATCACCCAACACCCAAACAAATCGTCCCAACCTTTCAGTTTTCGATGGCCCGTTCCCAAACGTCAAAACCGTTATCGCCATGGCGTGAGTCTGCGTCCGCGCCAACCGTTTTTTCTAACTTTAGACTAGTACTAGTTTCCCGCCAGTGTCAAACTGTTTGTATTGTTTTCTCCTAAGGGACCTGGGGGCGCCGCGCTCCCGTGATTCCGGTCTTGCTTCCTTTGGCTGATCGTGGCACCCGCCTTAGTGCATTGCCGATGTTACCCAACAGTAAAGTCCCCTTACCAACCTACTCCTTCACCGCAGCCAATGCTCTCCCTGCCCTAACGCCCGACAAGCAAAAGCTTGAAATTTTAAAGAACCATTTATCAGGGCGCAGATCCACAGGCCAGCTGTCCTGATCGGTGTCCCGGTATTTTTCTTCAGCCCCTTGTCTCATGGTCCCCTTTTTTTTTTTGAAAGTACTGCCATGGAGGAAACTTCAATGTCCGCCCAACCATCCCCAAATTTGCTTCGGCTACTTCGGATTTGGTGACCCAGTTGTGTCTGTTCGGCCTCCTGGAACCCGCTCGGCAAGACGATCGGCTGGTCTTAGCTTATAAATGGAACCCCGAACGCCTCCGGCAACCTGCACGTCCCCCTCCTGGAAGATGAAGGCCGGACTCTATCCATGTTCGTGTTGTTGTTTAGTAGGATTCCGCGGATCCTTTTGGTCGTCTGGTGGCCCGATGGTTTTTTTTGCGTCGAAATTCAATCGCAGGTTTTGCCGCGCGATCGGTCTTTCCGCTTTTTTGTTCAAGTTGTTCATTACCCCAGTTCACCAAATCCCTTCCAATTCTTATCGTCAGATTGGATGGTGGAGGCATGTACCCAGGTTCTAGAGGTATTGAGGACTTTCCATAGTTTGTTCAATCCCCTTTGAGTCCGACCATTCCCGTCGCCTGAACCTCCTGAATTGAGTTAGAGGTCATGCCATACCTTTTGGTGCTTTTCACTGTGCGCCTTTTTTTTCGGCGTTTTGTATTACGAGCAGTTTACGTCTGGCCCCTTTTTGAGGTTTTTTTCCTGGTAAGTTCCTTGTATCTGAAATGTAACTCTTTGATGAAGAAGTTTCTCGCCTCACTCCCGGCGGCTCCATGACAAGACCCCGTTTCTCGGGCGCGCGCACAGTCGGAGGGACGACCGCCCATAAACCCCACTTCCCAAACCTCCATGAAACGGATTTTTGTTCATATAGTTCCTTTCCGGCCGACCCTTTTCGGTCTCGGGACCCCCGATTCCTCCGCCCATTTTTTTTTTGCTGTGTGGACCCACTGGCCATCCCCTCCGCTTCCATGGTGTTGAATACTGGAATTCTTTTTTTGGTTGAGGCTGGGACAAACCTTGTAATACATGTCGGGTTTCGTGCCTCTGAAGCAGCCTATTTGTCCTGTTTCCCCCGCGCCCTCTTCCTTTTTGCTGGGCGAGGGCCAATTGAAAGTACAGGTATTTGAGCCCCAACTGCTCTTTTTTCTGCCCTGTTGAGCCCGTTTATTGTTCCTCGCAACCTCCTTGTTCTTTTCTATGTCTCTATCGCCTTTACGTCCGGTCTTCTTGATTATCTGGGTCTGTTCTTCACCTTCCCGAGAAGACCCGTTTGGTGGCGCGGCGAAGTTGTCGGCCAATAGTTTGCCCTGTTTTGCCCGCGGCGATTTCCAGCGGTGCGCGTTAGGGTTGGTTTATTTTGTCTTGTGTTGCCTGTGCTTTTTGGCTTTAGTTCCCAATCCAGCAGTAACATTTTTTCTCATCTTCGGACTTTGATTGTGCTTTGAGAAATTGCTTTGTCATTGGAATTGGTTTCGTTTGATGCGTTGCTGAGTTGGTTGCGGAGACGATATGTGCGCTTTTCTATTTGAAGTCGTTTCTTCGACCACTGGCGGTCGTCGCGTTAGCAATTGGGATTGGAGGTGATTGTATCCTGTCATGTAGTAAAAACCCCCCCCACCCGTTACGATGATTACACGGCCATGGCCGGGAGATTGTTTTATGCTTGTTTACCCAAATATGGGTTCCGGGGTTTTTCTGAGCACCTTGGAGATTCACGGCGGTTTTTAGCCTTGTATTTTCCGTCCTTCTCCCCACCCATTGCTTTTTGGATCAATACACCGCACCGGTTTTGGACTTTTTTTTCGAGGTCTTACGATGTCTGAAGATGACGTTTTTCGCGCGGATACTAGCCTTTCTGAGGCACTTTTTGAACAAGTGCCGCTCAAACTAGTAATCGTTCATGGTCCAACTCGGATGATTATGTGCGCGTCCTTTTGATTGCGAATGCTCAGCCTCTCGTTCTTTTCCTCGCTCTCCCGTGGTCCGGTCTCTTTTTTCTTCAACGTATCGCCGGGAGGATTTTCCTGAACACTTGATGTCCGATGCGGTTCGTGTTGGAAGAGATGATTTTCCTGAAGGTCCCGCTTATCATCTTTTCTCGCGCAGCCCTCGAAGTAGCGCAGGCTTTCTTTGTAAAACGCCCCTTTTCCCCGCGCGCAACTTTAAGCAACTTCCAGACCGCGTAATCACCCCCAGCGTTCCGCAACTTGTTACTGGACCCCCATATCCTCCACGATTGTTGTCTTTAGTTGTCCGCGCTTTTCTTCCCCTTTTTAGTTTTTCTCGGTATTTTCCGGAGCGGTCAATTGCCCGTGATGTAGGTTCCCTTTTTTTTGTTGATGTGAACTTGGAGTGTCGACCCACCTCGAAGGCGCCCCGTCCTCCAGCTTCTTGATTGGAATCGCCGTACGTCAATCTTGTCGCGCGGTCGACTTTTGCCAATGCCAATTTGGATTCCTTGCGGTACGTACACCTTTCGGCGCGACCCCTTTTGCTTTTGCAGTAATTTTGACTGGATGAAGGCTTCTCCTAGCTGTGCCGGCTGACCCATCCGTTGCCCCAATCTCATCATTATCCTCTCCTTTGGTGTGTTTGTGCATTTTCTGGGACGGGATGGTACCGGCACAGCGTCTGCTCATCCTCATCAGGCGTCGCTACGTGTTCCCCCCCTTCTGGCGTCAATTATACGTTAATACCAGCAAGGCCACAATTTCCAAAATTCGAAGAGCGTCAACTACCTTGACGAGGCGTTTCTATCCCAAACCAAGCCCCCCCCCTGCTTTTTTTGCCATTCGGATTTGTGCGCGGACCCCAGTTCTCCCCCCGCCGCTTCTTGACCTTTTCCTGGCACCCCAATTGCTGGTCCAAAGGTTGTCCCCCCCGGCTGCCTTGACAAACTCCACCGACTGAACCAAAGCATTGGACAAACTTAGCTGCTCTTGGATGTCTTGGTGTACAGTGTGCCAGACTTTGCGGAACTCTGGTGATGAGTGTACGACTCGTTTGCTGAGACCGGGAGAGTCAAAAAGAGGTGACAGTTCAGGCAGAAATCGAGCTACTTAGGTGGGAAAAAAAAAAAAGGGGGTTTGATGTGGGGGTTTGGTTGGTGGTGGGGGGGGGGGGGGGGTGGGGGGGGGGGGGTTGTTGGGGGGGGGGTTTGTGGTGGGGGGTGGGGGGGGTTGGGGGGGCGGGGGCGGGTTTGTTGTGGGGTGGTTTTTGGGTTTGGGGGTTCGGGGGCTGCGGTGGGGTTGGGGTGGTGGGGGTGGGGGGGGGTGGTTCTTTGTGGGGGGGGGGGGGGGGGGTTTGGGGCGGGGGGGGTTTGGGGGGTGGGGGGTTGGGGGGGGTGGGTGTTGGGGTGGTGGGTGCGGGGGGTTTTGGGCGGGGTTGGGGGGGGTGTTGTTGGTTGGTAGTTGTTTGGGGTTGGGTGGTTTGGGGGGGGGTGGGTGGGGGGTGGGGTGGGTGGGTTGGTTGGGGGGGGGGGGTGTGTTGGGGGGTCGGGGGGGTTTCGAGACATCTGCTCTCTAGGACGTGCTCTTTACCCCAGCTCGTCCGGGAAACTGCTAATCATCTGCAAGCAATTTTCGACATCCTCCGCTAACTCCCTGATTCGCCTAGAAAATTGCTTTTCCTCGGGTGAAAAATACGCTTCGATCCCTTTCTGCGCTCATTCGCGCCCCGTACCCTGACCGTTTGTCCATGGAAAGATACCCTATGGCTTCGCTTCCTTTTTAACCCGCGTGTCCTCCAGAACGGCGCTTTACCTCGAGCTTTTCCTTGCAGTGATTTGACGGCGAGACGAAACACCCGTCACGGTGATTTTATGAAGCCCCAACATTCTGGGTGGAGACCTGCGTCGTTTTCGAAAGTCTCGACTTTAGCTTTAGCGAATGTGAGCAACTCACCGAGAAACCCCCAGGTTTATCCCTACCTGGAAACCTTTTTCATTCTGTGTTTGAATACTTTTCACCGTTTGACGACCTTGGGATCCCAGCCAATAACCTTCCTCCCAACCCGACTTGACTCTCTTCCGCTCGCCGCAAAGTTGGTCGCCTCAAACCTACGATCAGAAGCTCTTGTGTTACATCTTCCGCCCTCACTTTACAACTCAGACTCTCCAAAAAGAAACCACTTCCCCCCCAATGACGAAGTCACTTTCCCGTCCAAAAGCGCTCCGCCGTGCTCTTGCGCTGATTTTGTTTTTTCTTCAAAGTTCACCCTTTCCCAATTTCCCGGTGCCGCTTGCCGCGCTTGTGAACTAGCCTATTTTGCCAAACGCGAACATTTCCGACCCCCTTCCAGTAAGAGCAACTCCAGCCCCAATTTTGCTCGTGCGATTTGACTGCCCGCCCCGAATATCCTCACGCTGCACTGTTCTCCCTTGATACCGGTTTTCAAAAACAAACTAGCCACAATTTGGCTCGTCAATAATGCTCCACAGGGCGAGGCACCCCGAGCTCGTTATCACGCCCTTTTACTTGCGCTGCCGCGTCGCCACCCCCGGAGCTTTTCTTTTTCTGACCCTACAAAATGTGATTTCTTAAAAGGAAGGGTGAACCCCCCTTCAGGTCTGCAAGAGGGTTTGGTCCCCTCCCTCAACACCCAAGAATTCGCTTTTAACCACTTGAATTTTTTTTTTCTAGTTGTTACCAAACTTCAACGTCTCCGCCAGACTTTGCGGGAGGAAGCGGTTCCCGCTCCACGACGCCGTTTTCCCTGCGGGACGATATCCCCCGCGCGTGCCTTTTCCCTTTTCCACGGTTTATTGATTTCGTCTGGATTTTTGCGCGCGTCCCGGGTTTCTGCCCTTTTCTGATCGCATACTTCTGCACTCCTCTTTCCTTGCGATTCCCAAACGTCCCGTACCAGTACCCCAACAATACTAACCTTCACTAAGCCACTGCTCGATGCCATCCCGCGACATTTTTTTTCCCCAGGCGGTCCCTTGCCATAGGTTAAATTCAGGGCGATCCCCGGCAGCGTTACTGCTCGGGTCCTTTATCAGGTGCCTCCTTTTGATGGCAGCAACGTGTCAAGTCCTTTACTCTGCTTACCATTACATGCCCCCCACCCTCCAAGCTCGCACTTGATCATGGACATTGTCTTGGTGAAACAGTGGTATATTTCGGCGGGCCTTCTGGCCAGTTTCGTTTTGCCCGGCGATCGCGAGTTTCAAAAACCGGAGAGTGATTTCCCCAATCCAAAACCGACGCCTCGGCAACCTGAGTCCATCGCCGTTTGATACCCTTTGGAGG
>Ga0179593_1240597_pt1 | contig 10722 bp, 11 predicted proteins | sample CZODoug2_1_08_16_FD_185931 | JGI IMG/M metagenome (GOLD analysis project Ga0179593, IMG submission 185931) | Vadose zone soil fungal communities from Angelo Coast Range Reserve, California, USA - CZODoug2_1_08_16fungal (PacBio error correction) | ecosystem: Environmental > Terrestrial > Soil >... | reverse complement strand
TCCGCTCCTTTCGTCTCTGTGTCCACCGGAATTCGGCAGATTATCGTCTTATTGGTTTCTTTCCCTTGCTTTCAAAGTTATTTGTGCCTTTCCCGAGACTTGAAGATTGCCCCTCATGACGTGGCGAGAGCGCCCCATCCGAGGCGTTCCCTCTTATTCTTCCTGTTTACTACCGTTCCTTCTTCTTTTTTCCGGAATTTCCTGAGGTCGTCGGGTTGTTTCGGGAGTACTGGGACATAGATCCTCCAGAGCCTAGTTCCCCCATTTTTTCCTTTCCCCTGTCCAGGTGGGGTATTCGACTAGTTTTTTCCTTCCCTTCCCTTTTTTTGCCAAGTTATAATTGGTCTGAATGCAGCATTTGCAACGTCGTATGACATTCCCGTTTTGGTTTTCCTGTGAGTCCCCTCCTTTGGTCCTTAAAACCCTGGTCAACACGTTTTTCCCTCTTTCGACCCCTGCAGGCGACCCCTTTTGTTGGAATCGTTCGTCCGCTTTCTTTTCCTCTCGGCAGGGCATTGCTCCTTTTCGGTTTGCTTGACACTAACCCCCCCCCTTCCTTTTTTTTGGCGGTGATCATGGGATAATCTTGGGCGTGGCGTCGCTCTGCTTTCTGCGGTAGTTTGAAGAATGAGCGCGTTCTTTGGTATCTTCTCTGTCCGTACCTCTATATGAATCTCGGCCCATTGTCTTCAAGATTTCTTTGTCTCACGTCCCCCGCATCGGCTTCAAATCCAGCTTCTTTTTTTCTTCCTCACGACCCGGACTGATGTTTTGTTCCTTTGACTTTTGTCGTCGGTCCTTTTAAACGCTGATGGCAACCTTTTCTTTGCCTTTGCGCTTTAGTTCCTCCCCCTTCTTTTCCCGACTACTTGAAGGAGACTACATTGAAACTCTTTCTCTTCTAGTAAACAGAAAACATAGTCCCCCGTCACTGATTTTCTCGGCCGCCCGTATCCTTTTCTTCCTCAAAATGTGATGACTGAGCCGATGGTGCCCAGTTTTTAACGTCAGCGGGGATTAATGCTCTTCACCTTTTCCAGCCACATCTTACCAACTGCTTCCTTAGCATGATTATCCGGCGCGAAACATGCTCTATCGGATGACAGGGTGCGTGTGTATAACTGTTTGCCCCTCGCCTCTTCCTAGAATTTTTTCTGTCTTCCAACGATTTTGATCCCCACTTTATTTTTCCGGGTTTTCTTTGTTTTTGCCCTCCCTTTTCTTTCCTTCAGAGGTTGTAAACCCCTGCTGATCCCCCTTCTCTATTATCACGTTTATCGGACGCGGCTTGAAGATCACATTTTTTTTTTTGTGACCCTTTTCCCTCTTCTGCCAAGTTCCAGACATGAGGTTCTTATCGAGTAACCTCCTTTCCTCCCTCAATGTATCCACGAATGCCAGGAGTTTCTCCGTCCCTATTTTGCGGGTAATGAATGATGTTTTACCTTCACTCTGCTCTCGTTTCCACTTCTTCCGTTCGGGTGGTTATCACCGCGTGAATTTTTTTCTCATCCTTCGTGGTGAGGTGTACCTTATTGCGGGGGCGTGGCGGGTCCCCCAATGAGGGGGTATTTTTCTTTTCTCTGTACTTTTCTGTTCTGAGACAAAGTCGGGCCCCCCTTTGTGTAAATCTAGAGGGCAATTCCCTCCATTTCGGTCTTCTTTTTTATTCCTCCCATACTTTTTGACTGAGTCCGTGTTGTTCCCTCTCCTGACGGGTTCGCAAAGGAACACCTTCTTCAATAGGTTGGTTTGATTTTTCTTTCCCTTCGAAGTTGCGGCGGGGTGGGGTGCGGGTGTGTGGGGGGTGTGGGGTGGATTGGTGGGGGTGGGTGGGTCGACGTCGGCCTTTCTCTTCTTCCTTTTTTCACCTTTTTTTCCCCTTGGTAATGCAGCATACTTTTCAAGGGCGCCACTTCTTAATTTTTTCGGATCCCTTTTTCTTTGCCCCGCCTCCCCCCATGATGAGTTTTTTGCGACCACAGGGCTCCTACAGGAATCCATGGTTCTCCTGTTGCATCGTCGCCTTTTCGTTCCCTCCCTCTACCCAAAAATCCTCCACTTCGGTTACTTGGTAGAGTGGCGTCAGGGAACTGCGTCGAGACACCCATTCCCTTCGGTTCTCTGGCCCCCTTTTCCCTTTCCGGATTGCCCTAGTCAACTTTGCTTGCCCTTTTCCGTTTGTTCAGAGGGCGAAATACCCCTTTCTCCCGTAACGATTTTTACCTGCTTTCGATGAAGTCTAGTTTCGTTTGTCCTTTTTGATGACATGGCTAGCTTTTGGCGATTTATTATTTTTCCTTCCCATTTCATTTCCCCCGGACCCCCCGCCGTCTCTTGTTCTTCACAACTCCCCCAGGTCGTAAGCTGCGTTTCTTCATCTTAGGACGCACGTCGGCCATAGTTCTCTCTCGTCTCTTTTTGAATCTTTCTTTTTTTACTATTCTCTTTTTGAGTTCTTTTAACCATAGATATCCAATCTTGCGACCGTGCTTATCCAAAAAGCCGCTACGGGCCGTCGTGACCTTCCCCCTCGCCGCACGCACCGGGTTCTCTTCCTTTGGCAATGATTCACTTTCCCCACCCTCCACGGAAAAAGAGGCCCTCCTTCCCACCCGTTATCCCCTCCTATAAGTAATTTCCTGTCAAAGGGATTCGATTCCCGGTGCGGCCTTTTTTTTTATTTCTTCCGAGTTCAAACACACAACTTTCCTCCTTCGGCCGGGTAATAATGATGGCGGCTCCTTTTGCCCTATTATCCTCTTTCCTGTGGTTCATTTTCTCTCATTTCCCCGGACTACAAGGAAAACCAAGTTAACCGCATTTTCGATTTTTGAAGTATGTGCAGGTTTTACCCCTTGTCCTGGCCCCCAAGTTTTTTTTGGAATGTCGGCCTTCCACTGTGGTAGCCCACGGCACCATCCATCCTTCGCCTTCTCGCGCTTTTTTTCTTCCATTTTCTTTTTCCCCTTTGCCATCCCTCCACATGTTTTCCCCTCCCAAGTGAGACGAACTTGCCCACCTTCTCCCCTGTCATGCCAAAAGCGGCCCTCTTCCTCAGCCCCTCCAAAATATTGTCCCCTTTCCTGGTGCCCCTCCCGTTAGTCCCTCATTCAACTGACTCACGTCACTCCGGGGCTTTCCAGGACCATGAAACTCCCCGCCCGGATTTCTCCCCTTTTCCCTTTCGACGGTAACTAACCCCAAGAACAAGGATCCCCGCCTGGGTCAATAATCCGTCCCAACTAGGACGCCCTTTTTACCCCCCCCCACTCAACAACTTAATTCTGAAACCTTCACGGGCCCAACCCTCCCCCTGTCCTTTCACCTTCCCAATGCACGATTCCTCCTTGCTTTTCCCTCCATTTTTACAAGTTCTCAACACAACCGCGCGGGAATGAGCATTTCCCAGGACATCATTTCGGTTAAAATAATATTTCACTGAACCCCTTTAACATTCCAATAAGGTCACCAGGCCGCCCTGATGACTTTTCGATCATGACGCTTCTCTCTCCTCATAAGAAACCTAAACGGGACTTCGTTAAAGTTTTATTTCCGGCTATTTCTGCCTGTTGAACAACTTGGTCACAACCAAACTATTCGTCCCCCCACCTACGATTCCGATCTTCCCCCTTAAGGGGTGCTGGTTTACACATCCTTTCCCTCTTTAAAAGCACAATGTTTCCCCAATCGCCAGTACGAAGCAATTTAGTCCCTCGATAGCTCTACATTCCCCTAAGAAAAAAGAACAAAGTTTGGTTCACACAAAATGTATGCTCATCGAAGGCTGTCATCTAGCACGCCCCCTTCCTCCTTTTTCCCCTTCCTCCTCTTTTAGAAGACTTTTATTAAATGAATAAACAAACCTCTTGTTAATTCCCTTCCCCCTTGTTGATGCCCTATCCAGCTCGAGGCACCCCCCTTCACCCAAGAGATTCTGAACATTACCTCTTGTTCTACACCTATCCCCCACGGTTCCCCCCTTGATTGCTCATCTTCTCGTGTTGTTCGTATGGCGATAGATTTTAAAAACTCATCCCTTTCGTCTCTTTGTCTTCTCCTCTTTTCTGCAGAGTATCGTCGATTCCGACCGCAAGCTTCTCCAGTTCAGAAGATGTTGCCCTCGCTCCCTTCTTCCTTCCACCGCTACCTGAAACCCATTCTTCGAAGTGATTGCTACTCCCCCCCCACCGCTCACTCGGCTTTCCTGTAGATTAAGTTTTTTCCCCTTCACCAGCGTTTCTGACCTCCATTGCGTCCCTTCTTGACCCGACTCATGAGGGATCCGCGAGACTCCCCTTTTACGCGCTACAGTCGGCCCCATCCCTCTCTCCACGCTTTCAGTTATGTTTTTCCCCTTCCCACCTCTTTCCGGTCGAAAGACCCAACTCTCTGACAGTTAGGGTTGACCATAGGCCTGTCCGCCCTTCCTTCTTTCATCCAGTCCAGAGAGGTTTAGAGGCGTTGCCGAACACCCCCGATAGATTCCGTTTAGCGATTATATTCAGTGGTTATCTTCTTTTTGCTCACCCCACCGGCCCTCACTCCCCTCTCCCCCCCCCACTAAGTTTTTTAAGGTATACCATCGCTGTGTCAACCCTTGGAGGTACCTTTACAGTTGACAACGTATCACTGTAAACCTGTCGCTCAGGTTTCTCCCACCCTTTCCCCCAACAATGGCGACCCGATTTCTTATAGTTGAAGACTTGCTCTGGAGGGATATCTTCCTAATGCCTGCCCCCCCCCCCCCCCTGCGACTTCTTTTTTCATTTCCTTTTCACCCAGGACACCGGGACTGACCTTGCCCATACAAGGAAATTCCAAGAGTGGCACGCCTTCTTCTTCTTTCGTACCCCATTTCTTCGTGTGACTTTCTTTTCTATGCCCTGCCCAAGACAGCTTCCCCTTTTTTTCCCGGGAAGTGTAACCGACCCCAGAGAGACACCAATGCGCCCCTCTTATCTGAAACATTCTCAGACTTCTTTCCCTCCTATCTTTTGAATATAATAGTTTTGTTTGTTGTCTTATAGAGTTTCGGAATCTTTAACCGGGGAATCCCCCCCTGTTCCTATTCTTCTTTGGTGGGAGGGCCCGTCCCTCTTGTTCCCCCCCCTCCCTCCCTTTTTGGCTTCCGATGTTCAGTGCCGTTTTTTCTCAAAAGACCTCACATGGTGCCGCGATTTCCCTTTCGCCCCCTGCGTGACCCATTTCCCTTTGTTTAATCTGTGGCCATGATATGACATTTGTCGTTTTTAATTCCTCCATGGCTCACTTTCGCTGAGTGGGTGTGGCATTTTCTTCTGCCGTATATCCCTTGCAACCTGTCTATTGGCTCCTTTGGTCCTCTTCGTCTTTCTTTAGAGAAGAGACAGGGGCACATTTTATAGGTGGTCGCGTTTTCAAAGCGGTTTGACCCACCTTTCCTTTTTCTTCCCTTTTGTAAGGGATTTGCTGGCCTGCTGGATCGACACCGAGGAATAACAAGCTAGCTCCTCGCGAAACTGCCGTTAGCTCCCTTTTGTTGTCTCGTTTAGGACAGCATTTCATATCAGGTGTTTTCTTTGCTGATTGCGGCGCTTAATCTGTGACCTAAAGTGCTTCCGTTGTTAGAATGTGCCCTTTTTTCCTGCCTGACGATTATGTTAGAGTTTGCAGCGTGGAGTAGTGTTACTTACTTGCGCGCTAAAGTTCCTTCCCCTACGCAGTACTTGAGCAGTAGGCGATGTTTGCCATTTTTTTCCCCTCAGAATGTATTCGGAATGGAACTCCGCCCACAAATCTAGTGAAGTTGGCTTTCATTCAGGCGCCTTTTCCTTCGGGTGTTTTAGATGTAATTCGACTAGGGAACATTGAATTCCCCTTTTTACGGGTATGTCCTTGCTTTCCGCAAAGCCTCCGTTTTCCCGCGCATTTACCGGTCGACTACTTGACTTTATTTTTTGCCCCAGTTTTGCTCCCTGCACCTAGTACCACTCAAGGAAGACCTCGGCATTCCCCGGCCTGGAATATTTTGTTAACCACCTCAAACCCCATTTGTTCTCTCCTTCGAATTATTTTTCTTTCCTTGTTCGTTTGATAGTACTTGGAGTTCCCTTTTAATCCTCCAACGCAAACGTTTTGGTGTCCTTCTTTCCATTCTATCAAAACTTTCTTATTTTTTTTCTTTTTGTCTGAATCATGCATATATTAGAGGAGACAACTTGCCCTTTTGCGGGTCTTTTAAGGAGGGAAGTAGGTCACAGTGCTGAATTTATATCAGTAAGCAGAGTTGAGACATTTCTCGCGCCTCTACCACCTCCCTCTATTTTTTTTCACACTTTTGGAGCGGGTTTACCACCATTCTCAACCCATACGGATTTTTTTTTTTGACAGTAGGAAGCGTCCTTTGATACTTGATCATGTGGGTGATCCACCCAGTTGATTGCACCCCCCTTCCCTAAGAACCTGACTTTCCAGAACATGCGTGTTAGTGCTTACGTAAATCTCTTTTCAGAATCATTCTCAGAGCATTAGTTCTTGAGTCTTTTTTCTTGCTGTACCTTTACTTATTTTCATCCCCAATGGACAGCCGACCTGCGAAGAGGGTTGGTGTCTCTAACGATTTACACTTGCTTACCCCTTCCCTATATAGTGGTGAAGGTGCCCCGCTTGCGCCGTTAGGGCTCCTTATCAGAATTAGGTTTGTATTTCTTTTTCCTGTTTTTTGGCGAGTTTGGCGGATTTTACCCATTGGAGCTTGGGTACCGTTCTTTACGTTCTTTTTGAAATCTTTCCCGGGTCAGTCCTTCTTTCTTTTGTCCTTGTCCCAGCACATTTTGAGTGAGTCTTGTCTTCCCTTTTTGTCCTCTGACGTTTGCATCACTTCCCCTTCCAACTCCTGGTTGACCTATGTGGAGGGAAAACTTTTGACCGCCTATCATTTGTTGTTCCGTGGTCAAATCTTTCCTTTCCTCCCTGTTCTTTCCTAGAACTTTCCGTTCTGAAATTTCGACACGATCCGCTATGCGCGTGAAGTTCTCACACCTCACCTAAATGATTCTTTCTACTTTCCTTTTTTCCACCAGGGTGGGGAGAATTCCCCCCCCCTCTTCGTGTTTGTCCTCCGGGAAGGCGAAAGCTCTTACAACATCGACTTCGGATGAACTGTTTTTTCTTGGGGTCAATGCCTTCGTTACTTTTCACCCTTCCTGAGGAGAATAGACACAACTGATTCCCCTCCGGATAAACTGAAGGTTACAAGTTTCCCTGCTTCGAGTTTCTTTTGACAAAAAGTGATTTCGCCGGATCTTCTTTGAATGCCGAATTTGACCTCTTGACCGTCCTCTTGTCTTGCCCTTGCTACTTGGTCTCTTTTCTTTTATTGGACATGTAGTCAGTAATCGTTTCTCCCAGCCTTCTTTCGTCCCCCCCTAAAAGGCGTACTATTCTGTTCTGTAGCACCTTTTTAAATATTGTCGAGAGAGGTTCCTGATTCTTTTCTCCTCCCCTCTTTCCTTGCGGAGATCTTCCCCCCGCTCTACAGATTTGAACGAAGGTGCTGCCTGCAGTCCCAAGCAGCTCCCGTCGGTGGAGTTTTTTAGTCCTTCCTTTCTCGTGTCGAAGGACCCCCCTTAGCGGTCCCCTTCGGCTTCACTTTCCCATCCCATCGCCCCTCCTTCACCACATTTCATCACCCTTTCCCTGTACCTCTACTTCCACTTCGCTCTCTTTTCCAGCGGTCCCCCCCCCCCCAATTCTGCGTCATAAGGGTTTCGGCTCCCCCCGTCCACATCAGGGCAGTGTCCGATTTCAGTTTTCTACATTGATTGAGGCTTTTTTCCGTTCCGCGCTAGGTCTTTGGTGTCCACGTCACGCAGGGGAGGCCTCCCTCCCAAGTTCCTTTTGCGATTTTGAAGTCTGGGGCGGGCGCTTCCGTCCAGACCAGGCCCCCGCAGATTTTGTCTTATGTGCACCCCAGCTACTGTGTTCTTTTCCCGAATGCAAACTCCAGCCTTGATTCCTTTTTTCTCCTCTTTTTCGAGCCCTCTAGATGCGTTTCTCTTTTTCCTGTTAAAGTCCCTCTACCCCTTGCGACACAGAAGGGGAAAATCTCAACCAGGCCGAAGTACGCCCCGGTGGCCCTCCTAAGTCACTCTACGCCCACCCCCGAGGTGTTCTCATTTTCGGGGACGAAAATGGAGGCGGCCCGCACCACCTCCCATGCCCAAGACTGGGTCCTATTCCCCAAATAATCCAGCCCTGGCTTAGCTCTTATTAAGCTGCCCCCTTTTTTTTTACCCCTCTCCCCACGGTGTCAGAATAAGACCCCCACCTTCGACGCAAGTCACCAAAAACCACCCACTCCACCTCTCCCATCAAATGCGTTTCAATCTTTCCTACTTTTCCACTAAAGCAGACAAGCGGGAGGAAAGGGATGGAAGAAAACTCGACCGATGTCCTTTCTGCCGGCCCTCCTTCCCTTCCTTTTTCTGTTTCGCCTCTTATCTCTCTTTCTTCCACACACTCTTTTTCTCATCGTCCTCTACCTCCCCCTATGTGCCCCCTCTCTTCTGTCCCCCCCTCCTTTACTCCCATTCCCGTCTCCCCTTTTCAGCATTGTCCCTTTCTCACTCTCTTTCCCTTCCCCACTACTCCCTCGCACCCTCGTTTCTGCTCCCAGCACCCTCTCCTCCTCTCCCTTTCTCTCCTTGTTTTCCCCTTATCTTCAAACCCACCCTCTCTCCTCCTCCAGCCTCTCCTCCACCTTCCGCGTGTCTTTCCTCTCCACCTCGTATCCGCGTCCCGTACGTATACAGCCCCCCTTATCACTCACCCCCCACACCCCCTCCCTCTCCTCTATCGTCCCCCCCCCCGCCCCCTCATTTCCCCTCTCCCTTCCCTTCTCATATTCTTCTCTACCCCCTTTCTTTCCCCCCTTTTCCTTCCTTTTTTTTTTTTCTTCCGCACTCCTTCTTCTCTCTTATACTATAGTCCCTTTCCTGGCTAGTTCCGTTTATACTTACTCCTTTTTCCTTCCACCTCTCTTCTTTTCTTCTCGTTCCTTCTCTTTCCCCCAATCCCTCCCATTTTTTCCCCTTCCTTTCCCGTGTTAAATCGTTCCGTCCCCAACACCCTGCGGTGTGCGAGAAGTTCCTTCCCTTCTTTGCCTGTTTACCCCTTAATTCAATTACGCTCCCCCCCTGTAATAATAAAAGGACCTCACTTTCGGGCTGGACTTATCTGACTCGGTACCTGATCACCAGACCAGCCTGTTTTTTACCGGTTCTTGGAGTCCCCAGGAGGTCGGTATCTTGTACCAACGTTTCATACACAAAATGCATTGGTCCCCCCAATCCCCCATCGGCAGCGCATCGGTCTCCTACTTTGATCTTTGCTTTCCAAGAGGATTCACTCCCTCATAAAGTCTGGTTCAAGACTGTCGCCAGCCTAGTACGCGATCGCCTTCATTGTTTTGACTCCAATATCCATGACCCCCCCCTGATTCCTAACGTTGATTTCTCCCTTCCTTAATACAAGGGCAGCCGGCGTCGTCTCAACTTTTTTTCTTTGCCTACGCTCCCCAAGGTGTTTTCCGATTTCCCCCTTTTGCCCTAGTATGAATATCCTTCCTCCTTTAACTTTTAACCGCACTCTTTAGTCCCACTTTGGACGCCCCCCATTGTCGACACACTATCTCCAGGGCTGTCTTTTCCTTTTCCTTATGATTGGGGTGTTTGTTTCTTCTATTGTATCGAATGGAAAAAATAGAATTGCACTAGATCCGTGACGCCCTGTTGAGCCGTTTCCCCCCCTTTAGATTAACCGACCCTCCCGCCTTCCTGCCCCTTAATATAGAGTGCCTCTTCGTTCTGACCCGCCTCCCCGCTCTTCCCCCCCGCCGGGGTTGTTCTTCTTTTGCCCTCCCCCTCCGAGTTTAGAGCTGCCCGCATTCCCCGCCACTCTTGGGAGCTTTTTTTGCCCAGTTCTCTCCCCCTGAAATCGCTAAGAGGAAGGTGTCCCCCTTTCCTCCCCCCCCCCACACTCAGTCGGAAACTAGGCTCACCGCTGAAGAGACTTCTCTCCTCCACCCGCGATTTGGATCCCCCCCAGTCGCCTCAGTCCGTTATTTTCCCTAGGCCCTCGCAGCTCCCAGTTCCATGCCCCGTCCGCTATTCTGAAGGATTACGAATTTACTTACCTTTCCCCCCTTAGGCATTTTGCTAGGATCGCCTTGTTTTTCTTTCTGTGCAGTACCTGCCGGCCGGACTCCCAGTTTGAAACCCCAGCGTTGTCAGGCTCCAATAGCGAAGGTTTGTCAACCTTTCGGCCAACGTCAGTACACCCCCCTTCCACTTCCCCTTTCGCTTTACAATTTCCAATTCCGTATAGCAAGGACAAAATTTTCTTTCTTCCTCTTTACGATTTTCTGGCTGAATTCGGGTTTTTGGGTTGGGCTCCGACCTGAGACCCCAAATGCGCTCGGCACCCATTGGCCCCCGGTCCTTAACCAGACAAGGCGTATCATGGCAAACTTATCAAAGTTCCCCAATCATCTTTAGTAAAGTTTTTTTTGAGCCTTCCCTCCTTCCCCCCCCCAAACTGTCGGCGGTGTTGGCCATTTAGTCTGGTGAACGTTCAAATGAAAATGGCCTTTTGACTGCCAGGGTACTGTTACCCGAAAAACATTATCTCTAGGGCCCTTTGATCCCCTGGGTGACCAGCAGCGTCCGTAACCTTTTTGTC
>Ga0179593_1350141_pt1 | contig 10723 bp, 9 predicted proteins | sample CZODoug2_1_08_16_FD_185931 | JGI IMG/M metagenome (GOLD analysis project Ga0179593, IMG submission 185931) | Vadose zone soil fungal communities from Angelo Coast Range Reserve, California, USA - CZODoug2_1_08_16fungal (PacBio error correction) | ecosystem: Environmental > Terrestrial > Soil >... | reverse complement strand
GGCGCACTCCCACTTCACTCCTTCGCGCGACGGTCCACACATCATCGACCGTCTGCCTCATTTGATTCCAACCGCCATGAAGATTCGGGTCACCCTGCACAATTCGTGCAAACACTGAATAGTTTCATGCCTTTTTCCTTCGAAATCTGCGTGCTTTTTGGCCGGTCCCGTCACGCAATTGTGATTGTAGAGGTGCCGCCGTTCTCGTGCTGCCCCTACCTTTGTGGCGACTTTACTAAGACCATAAACCAAGTTCAGGGTTTGACCCTCCGCCGCTGCTGTGCCACTGAAACCCGGCAATTTTCGCGATTCTGAGGGCGCTTTTTATCTTTTTCTCCCCCCATCGTAGAAGGCGCGAGTAGAATGGTTGTTCTCACCCCTTGTTGTTGTACAGAACCCTACTGTGTTTCCCACCTTTCCCCCCTCTGACCCCCCTAATGCTTCCAGCCAGAAGTGGTGGCCCGCTTTCTTTTTCTTTTCCACTGCAGTGGACTGGTAGTAAGCAGATTTAGGAGGAGGCCATGCACGGTTTCCATCTTACCATTAGAACTTTCTTCTTTGCCTCCTTCTCGAAGCCGAACTTTCTAATCCCCTTCCCTTCCCAACCATCTGGTAGGGCCAAATTTGCTTCGAGCTTTTGATGTCCCGATAGCCTGTCCCCAGCGCCTCTCCCCAGTTTTTCGTTCTGTACCAACCCCTCCGGTACGTCGTATACCTGGGAATTGTCGTCGATCAGCGACCGTTGGACGCGGTGGTCCCACTTTCTCCTCACCTGTTCGGAACTGGAACTGTGCTTGCCGGAGCCCTTTATTTTGCGTTGATGTTGAAGACTCACCTTTCGCTTTTTTATCATGATTTCGGACCCTTCATACCCTCGCTGCTTATTTTGCTAGACATGGCGAAATCGTCCCTTTCGCCGTTCTTGCGCGTTTTCTTATAGTTGATCTTTGCCCTTCCTCTACGGGCGTGCCTTATTGAAGACCTCATTTTAATATTGATGTTCTTCGACCCGGTCCTCCTTCCCGGTAATATCCGAACATTGTCCTAGTCTTCGACTAGCGCTCCCGGGGTTACTTGTTTGATTTTCCCCCCCCCTTGTAAACCCTTACCTGCTGCCGTTACGCCTGATCGGTTTTTGTTTTTGTGTAAAGACCATTTGTTTTCTTTGTAGTTGTGGGAAGCGTCTTATTCCCCCCCCCTTTTCCCCTTCCCCTTGATTCGCTTCTTTATCGGCGAATTTTGCATTACTGGCATTTTGCTTCCTGTCTTATTCCCCCCCCCCAAGGCGTTGGATTTTGTATGGTCAGAGATGCGTGTTTAGCCTTCTTCTCTCTCCCATCCACCCGATGGCCTCCGTTGACACGTATACCCCCCCCTTCAAACCTAGCCACCCCTTTTCCTCTTCCCCCCCCCCACAGTCCTAACGTAGTTTATACCCTTCTAACCCAAACACCCCCCGCGCTCGGAAACAACACCCCCCCAACCCCCCCCCCCCCCCCCCCCCCCCCCCCCCCCCCATTACCAACACAACTACCCCCGCCCCCGCCCCCCCCCCCAAACCGTCCTGCTCCTGGTCTTGGTCGTCTCTATTTCCGACAATTGGTCTCAGTGTGGCATAGCAATGCGATTTCCAGTTTGAGGTTTCCTGATGCTGTATTGGTAGGGTTTCCTCCCCCCCCTCAATCTGTATCAAATTATCTGGAAGTTCCCCCGTGTCAATTGCACACCCTTCCAATGCCTTCTTTCACCTTCCCCCCCAACATCCATTCCAAGTAATTAGAAGTCTCTCTCTTTTTCTTCGTATTCGGCTCCAACCCCCTTTCCCAACTCTACCTTTAGGTTTTCCTTCCGGAGAAGATACTTTTTTCTCGTACTTGCTCCCATGCGTGCTTTCGTCGCCAGCAGGTCCGTTTATTCTTTTCGTTTCTTAGTGTTTGTTCCCCGTGACTCGCCCAGTTCTACCCCTCGTGAAGGCTAGGAGTCGCAATTCCCCCTCCCTACCCCCCCAACTCGATTCGATGATCTTTTTTCCCCTCCTTCTTTGATGTTTCACTGTCGCGCCTATTGTGGCTTTTTTCATGAACTTCCCCACAAAGGTCCGCTTTCACCGCTTTATAGAGCTACGCCTGTATGGCGCCATCTTTGTGCTCATCCTCTTCGTTTCTTCTATTGCCCGAACCTTCCCTTCCTCACGCTTCTGTTTCTAATTCGTGTCCTTTTTTCACCGCCTCTCGCATAGCGGCCACTTGGGCCCGATTGTCGAGGTACTCCTGAAATAAAGCTTCCCCACCGGTTTCTAGCGACCCTTCACTTTTTCCGTGTTAGCCAGTCAAGCTCAAACCCGTCCGTTGCCATGGATGGCCGGAGTAAGCCCGCGACGGATTTTTATACTCCTACTTCCAGAGGTCTTTCCTTTGGCATCTATTTCCCCTTCTCCATCTCCGTGTTGTTTTTTTATCTTATGCCAACTTGAAAATTAACCGCTTCCCTTTTTTTTGTATTCACATATCGGGAATTTCATCCCCCCTGTCCTCTTCCATGGCGACTTCTGTCTTTTCTTCTTTATTCTAACACTGCCTGATTATGACAGGTTGTCCTCGCACAACCTGCTCTTTTAGCTCTCTTCCTTACCGAGTCGGACCACTCTTAGTCGCTAAGAAGTATCGGCTCTTACAGGACTCGATCCCCCCTTCAGGTTGTTGTACCCTCTCGTTGCCCTTCTTTCCTCCCACCGACACAGTTTTTTGAAGGCCAGGGTTAGTCACCAACCTAGTGGCTCCAGTCCAGTCCCGATTCTCTTAGTAAAGCTCCAGCATCCGTTCTTGTCAGATTGCTTCCCGGCGGCACCTCGCGACATTGAAAACCTCCCATTGCACCTGCGTACGACCGGCTTAATAGACCTGAGTTAATGATCGATCGTTGTTCCTTTGTTACCCCTCGCGTCCCCCCCCCCCCTGACCCCTTTTTTAATATACGAGTCGTCGTTCCCCCCCTTGACATAACCGACCGTCAGGACCGTAATACTACTTCTTCTCCCTACAAGCCTTGGTCGTGGCTTTTCCCCGCGAAGATCTGAGAAGGTAACTTCCTTTCTTTTCCCTCTTTTTTTCGTTGGAAGCCGTACTGCCTCTTTTAGGTCGGAAGATAAACGTCATTAATTGGAATTGTGTTTTGGATTTTTGGGGGTTTGAATTTGCAGCCGACATTGTTTTTCCTCCCCCATTGATCGGTTGCCTTCCCCTCAGGTTGACCCGGTGAATGCGTTCGAGTCCCCCCCTTCGCAGCCTGCCAACACATGTCTTTTCATTGCGATCAACTTATCCCCACTACTCCCCCCTCACGGGGAATTCGGCTCGCGCACCCCGAGACAGGAGACCGGCTGATTAGGTTCAACCTCTTTCGACTGGGGCCGGAGCAAGGTTTTCTTTTGTTGAGGCTTCTTAAGGATAGTCTTGCCTTTTTGGCATGCTGTAATAGAGGCTGCACTGCGTCGCCCCTCGCCCCACCGGGGAACACCTCCCAATCTTTTTTCCATCGCCTGACCGCACCTCAAGTACTCCCCCCTTCTACTAGTTCCAGCCCATTCCTCTCGTTCCTTAACCGAAAAATCCTGACGCTCACCCAATCCGAACTGTTCGTTAAACCCAACCCGAACGCCCAGAACAGCTTCGCCGTCCGGCAGCGTCTCTCAGCGTGTCACATGGAAAACTGCACCAATTAACCCCTGGTCCTCTAGTTTTTTCTGCCCCACACTGCGAACTTTTTTCCGGGACTTGTTCCCTTTTCTTCCGCAGACCGGGGTTCGCTTTCCCCATATTCTTCCTGCTTCCTCCCCCCATACAGTACAGACTACTGCTTTGATCCGTCATCCGGATAAACGTCCGCCCGCCTGGCCCCCCCCTCGGCCTGATTCTCGATTTCGTCAATTTTTCCTCTCGCCACTACCCGCTCCAGGTTGTACTCGCCACAGCTTTACGTCTTCCGATTGGTGTCTTTTGTCCCCCTAACCAGAAGGGATCCTTCCTTCCCACCCCTTTTTCAATGTCCGCAACCTTTACTCTTATTACCCTGAACGAGTGTACAAAACGGACGAGGATAGCGCTAGTAGGTCATGTTCTTCTTTTTACCCTCTGTGGAAGTGCACATCACTAAAAGGGTTTCTCGCGCTTTTAGGCTCTCCTTTCCCCTATCAACACTTGGCCCCGTTTTTTCCAGGATTGGCTTATACCTCTCCTTCCCCCCTTCTCCCGCAGGCTACGACCGCATGGTCTCAGGTGTTAGGCCACCGGATGTCTCCATCCTTTCCCTCTGATTCTTTCCCTACGACCCCCTTCCAACCCCTGCTCCTCCTTCTCCTCCTGTAAAGCTTCACCCGGACGCTGGTGTTAGGTTCGTTCGTTAAGTCAACTTTGACCCCGTGTTTGCGGTGTGAAAAAACCCTCCTCGTTTTTTCTCCCCCCCCCCCTTTCGATCGATCTTACTAGATCCCCAAAGTCCACAAGCATTCCGCAGACTGACGCTCCACTCGAATTTTTTAATTGGCAAAAAGAAGTCGTTCTTAATCTCAACCCTGAAATTTCAGCTCGTTGTTTCGCTTTTATCGGCCTGGGAGAATCCAGAGACTGCGGACAACTATACCAGAAACTTATGAACGGTATGTTAGCCCCCCCTCTCCCGTTTTCTGCTGGCCGACACCTTCTGAACCGATCAGTGTTTCACTATTGCATTTTTCCGTTTTTTATCTTTGTTGTTGCACTCAATTGAGTAGTTTACCCTCCGAGTTGGTGCTGCCTCCGATTCTTTCCGTGGCGGTTGCTATCCTCATCTGATCAATTGCCCCCCCCCCTCACCAAAGTAGCAATCTTCGTAAGGCACGTCGCAAAGGTCTCCCTCCTCTTTCCTCCTTTACCCGCTCCCATGTTCGGTGCACACCGCCCTTGAGCCAGCTTCGGACTGACGCTGCTATAGATACACAGCGTTATTTAACCGTTTTCCCTTGTTTAGTTTGTCCGTCCCTGTTTTCTCAATTCGTTCAGCAAATATGCCCCCCCCCCCCCTTTCCCAGCGATTCCGCTCAACGGGCCACCCTCACACGGTTCCCCCAGACGGCTGTCCTATGCAGGTCGTATCATATAACAACTTTTTTTTTTTTGGTGACTTCCAATTGGCCCCCCCCCCTCTCGTACTCCGAGGACCGCGACAGGCCTGATCTTTCTTTTCAGCCCTTGCGACCCCCGCTGACCCGAATAAAGTTCCCACCTCACAAGTTCTTTCTTTCCTCTCAGTTTTTTTGTAGAGAGATACTTTTTTTCTCTTTATTCGCCTTTTATTCGGACTCCGCTTTCCCCGCGTCATCCCCTGTAGCAAGGTCTCGGAATTAAGAAAGTTCTTCTTTGATATTTCACCCCCAAGTTCGAGGTAGTGTGCCTTCCCTTACATCCATTCCATCTTTCCCCCTCTTCCCATAAAAGAGTTGATGTAGGTTGCCGTGTTTCGATCCTTCTCCAAAATGAGCTGATGATGAAAGTCCTTCCGCCAAACATTTAAACCCCTCCCCCGACCTTAAAGGAAAGATTTTGCTTTCCCTCTTTTTTTTCCAGTATCTCGTTATCAGGGTATGTCTGTTTTTCGAATGGTCCCGTACAGAGGAACCAGTCCGGGCGTTTTGTTTCCGGTTCTGCGTGTTTTTTTTGTTCCGTTTTCCTGATCATAGGCGGCCCCCTTTTTGAGTTCGCGCAAGTTCTCGTGATCCTGTTCCCCGTCCAACCTCCCTACCAAGTATCCCGGTGAGTTAACCCTCTAGTCCGATCGTCAACTCCCCCATATTTTTCCCACCCTGAAGTTCTTTGGCCTGCTCCTTTAGCACGCTTGCTGCCCAGTCGCGTGGCTGCTACCTCTGTACAGGTGACGCGTCTCTGCTGCCCGCCCCATCCCTCCTAATCGAAACGAGAGGTGACCCCAGTCCTTGCTTTAACTCCTCCCCCTTTTTTTGACTGTGCCCCCCAATGAAATAGGAAACCTCTTACGTTTCTTCTGCAGGACAGCTGTTTATTTGTAGGCCATTCTGTCAATTTCCTTATCGACATGGGTCCACCATTACTTATGTTTTTCTCACACGCCCCTTTGTCAACGTGACCTTAGAACCAGACTTGCTCAGCATGTTGTTTCTCTTCAGTTAGTTAGTTAAACGCGCAGTGGAAGTTTCTTACCCTGCTTGACTGAGGAGTCGTTTTCATACTCAAAACTTTCGCTGAGTCCTTTAGTCTCTCCCTCGTCCTCGCAGCACGACGACGGTAGTAATCCCCTCCCTTCTTTTGGGCCCCCATTTGGTTTTCTATCTTGGGGTCTCTCTATCCCTTAAGGCTCCAGAACCTTTGCTGTGCTGTTCCACCTTTTGAAGGTTAGGACAGTGGACTTTACGAGCAGATCCTCTAGTGGGTTAACCTCCCTTTCTAGCTTTCGGTCCCCGGTCATTGAACCCAGGATGAGGGGAATAGCCCCTTTCATTCTCTTTTTGACGAAGCCCCCATCGACATACTCTCCTTCTGCTCTCCCCCCCTTTAAGCCTTGCGTTCACGATGGAGCTCCCCTGCCCCCCCCAAACGTGCACATGGCTAATTCTTTTTGAAATCGACGCGGTAGTCGGATCGTTTGATTTCCGTTGGCCCGTTTTTACCCTTACGAGAGTATAGGTATTGGAGCCCAAGCAGAAATCTTTCGTAGAAACAGGTATTAAGGTCTCCGGTAATATCAGTCCCGTTCCCTTTCCTCCCTTTCTCCCTACCGCCGTTCCTGGGTTATTTTTTTGTCTGTTTAGCTGTTAACACACGCTTGATCCCGCCTCTTACCTACGTTCTAGGTATTTGTTTGTGTGTCGTTTTTGTTTTTTCGCCCTCCAAGTTATGAGGTCTTGGAGGTGGAGCTCCTTATTTAGTTTTCCGTCACTTTTCTATCCTGTGGGGGCTGCCCCGTCTACTTTTCGTACTGGCTTGTTGCGGGTCAGTTCAGTTGCCCCCCCCCCTGGTTTTGAGTTGTAGGGACCGATTGCTCGCTTTGAGCCGCCTATTCCAGATTCCCCCTCACTCTGGCCTTTCTACGGGTTCACAATCCCGTGTTCCAACCTCCACCACTCCCGACCTGACCCCCCCTTTCGACAGAGTTTGATCCCCCTTTCCTTTACCCTGTGTTCTCCCGTGCCCTTCGGCTCCGGATCGTTCCCAGACTTTTGCAAGTTCATTCTCGTTTTGATTTCAGAAATGAACGCTACAGTGGTTCCTCCACGGCCTGTTTGGGATATCCCAGCGTATCCCGTTTCCCCCTTCGGCCGGCACGAGGACAATGCCAACTTTCCCCAAGCCGGTTACAAATTTCCCACCCCCTCACATTAATAGACGGTATAGTCACCCCTTCTTCCACCGCAAATTCCCCACCGGTGGTACATTCCTGCTCAATCCCCCGTTCGGCGTTCGTGGGCCCGCGACCATGGCCTTCGTCCGCCCAGCGACGTCCTATACCCCCTTTCCGGCGGAATCGTGATGTCAGGCCTAACTTTCCTTTTTCTTCTCTCCATTTCTTTGCTGCGAGGTTTTCAGGCCTTACCTCGATCTGCGCCGCATTCGATGAAGCCTTTCTTCCCGCTGCCTTTTCTTGTCTGCGCGAGTAGTTTCTCACCTTGAACCCCCTTACCGTGGGCATCTGTAAAGATTTATTGAGATTTCTGTCCTTTTCCCCCCCTCTTGGTTCCTTTAGCCAAGCCCTGGCTTTTCTCGGACTCCCAAGGCCGTCGGTAAAGCGTCGACGGATTAACTCGTTCTGTAACTCCTCTTCGACTCAAACTGGCTATTTTCTGATCTTTCCTCCGAACATAAAGCTAGAAGGTTTGAGTCTACCTCCCCTTGCGTTGTTTTCGCCTACCTACCCCCGTAGTTGGCCACGTGAATCGTCGTCGTACTATCCCGAGAGGGCCCCCATGAAAGCTTTATTTCCTTTCCTCCTCTTCTTTTTCTGTTCCTCCTCCCACGTTGGTTTTTTCGATGCAAACCTTCAAAGCCCCTCTTTCCCTTCTTTTCGTCCTTCCTCATCTCGTGGCATTCGTACGCCTCTCCATGGACCAAAGACGGTGCTGTTTTTCAAACGGCGGATATCTCAATTGTTTTCCCTAGATCCCCCACCGTTTTGCTTTAGTTTCGATACCGCTTCGACCCCAAAAAGTAGCCTTGAGTCCGCTAGGAATTCCGTTCCCCTTCTAGACATTTCTCCGTCGACCGCTTTCCTTTCTTGTCTCGCACGCCAAGCGAAACTCCCCAGGCTTCCTCTCCACCGTCTTCCGCTGTCAAGCGGATCTCGACCATGCATGCCCGGTGCACCTTTTGTCCCTTCGAACCCGGGCACATCGCGAGCCATTCTTTCAAAAGCATCCACTGAGCTCGTCGACCCTTCTTCCTGTTTTTTCCCCTCTGCGCCTATCGATCGTGTTCCTGCTTCCCCTCGCCACCTCCCCTTGGAATCACGCTGCCCTTGATGCCTGACCTACGTGGAGTCACGGGAATACATACAGTCCGCTGGGCGTGCTATAACTGCGAAGTCCTTTCGCGGGCCTCAACCTCTATGCGCCCCCCCCCCCGGTAGTGATCGATTGAGGTTTGGACGCCGCATTCCTAAGCTACCGTCTCTTGTTGAATGTTAGGTTTTCATTTGAGACCGAATTGTGCTTTTTAGCCCCATCCCGTTTCTTCCCCCAGTACTTTTGAACCTTAATTCCCGTTCTTTTTAGGATCCCCAATGCTCGGCCTCTGCCCCCTTCACTGTAAGCGTCTTTCGATCCAATGAGCCATGGCTTGCGCACACGTTCTGCGGTCATGAGCGATCGCGAGACAGTTTACTGCGATCCATTTCTTCAATTTCATTCTGAAGGTATTTTTCCCCTTCGGCTACGGTGGCTTGGAATTTTGGTTTTACGGACCCGTGTCTTTTCCGGGTTCGGTCCATCGTTTCTTTTTCTGACTGTTGTCCTTCTTGATCCCTCCTAGCAATTAAGTCACGACCAACTCCCGTTTTTCCCCCCTCCGGACGACCCCGCCAATCCAGTACCCCACTTAGAAGAGCCGCAATCTCAATTACGAAAAGACATCCTGCACTACCCCTTCTGAATCTACCACACTCAAAAGCCCTTCCGACCCCCCCCCCCCCAGAACTCCCCGAACTCTCTACGTTGATTCTCCAGATTTGGTACACATCGAAACCCTAACACTCTCCCCCTTCTCTCTACGCAATGATCACGTTCTGGTGACGGTTATTCCCCTGAAAGGAGGTCGGGGTTCTACCCCTTTCTCTTTGAGCCTACGGACCCAGACTCTTTTCGTTTTTCATTCAGGCATAAGGTTCAAACCGATCCGACCTCCGCCATCTGATTTTCCCCCTTGATTTCCAGTTTCGCGCCGTGACTGCCCTCCTTACCGAAATCGAGTGCTCATTTTCCTCCCAACCTGCGCGCTCTTACGGACTTATTTCTTTTTTTTTTCCAACAATCCCAAGAAGGGTGCCCGCCCAGTCACGTTCCCCGCACTCCTGCTGTGACTTAGGCACGCGCCCACACCGAGCTCTTCCGGTAAATGGTTCATCACGGAGTCTGGAACGGCAAAATTCCCCTTTCCTCGTGGGCTACTAATCCCCCCGCGAAGCAAATTTGGGCTTGAACGCGATGTCTTCGCCGCGTTCTCTTCCTCGTTTGATCCTTCTCAGTACTCTCGGAGACTTTTTCCGTGCTGTAAACTTTCATGCTCTCCTATTCCCTCTATTTTTTCTGCTTTTCTACCAGTCACCCGTCGCTTTACCGTGCTAAGCAGTAAAGCGCCAACGGCTTGTGTCCATTTCTGGGATCAGGCAACCGTTTCCCCCCAGTGGGACTTTTTTTTTCCCAGCCAGTTCGACACCATTTCTTTCTCTTACTCCCTCCCCCCCCTCTCAAAAGCCCCCGGCCTCAGAATCCGACGTTCCCTTTTTACCTCATTGGCAACGCTGAGCGTGATTACATTTCAAAATGAACCTGGTCTTTCGCCTTCTTTTTCCTCTGCTATTTCTACATTTAGTCCCGCACAGAGCCGTCGGTCCCATTTCCCGTCAACTGCTGCCGTTACCCGGCTCTTTTCTGCCGCTTTCTTTTCCAATCCATTCCACCGATTAAGTGTTTGCCAACCTGGAAGTTTCCTCTCTTGTTTCTTTGTTGGAAACTCACCCTTTTTTTCTTTCGATTATGTGTGACGTTTCGAGCGCTTCGCGACGTTGGCGACCTCCGCTAAATCTCCGTTGAACACCTGAACAAAATTCCTCCAGGCGCCTTACCCCCTCTCCCCCCGATAGAACCGCCGCTGTTACAGATGGAATCATTCCCCCATCCCGTTTCAAACGCCCCTCACCTTTCCCTCTCTTTTATGACTCCGGCGTAGATCAAAGCTTTTCTAACGTGTCTTTAGTGTTTTCCCCTTCAAAGTGTGTTTTTCGTTCATGGAGTTCTGCCCTTTTTTCAAATTTTGTAAGCGATGCAGCTTTCACTTTCTATCACGTTGAGTCGCCTCCGATCCTTTTTTCTTCTTCTTCTCAAATATCACACTCCTAAAAGTCTGGTCCTCAAAGCTTCCCTTACCCTCTCTCATGCTCTTCCTTTGCGACTTTTTTTGATTTGAGGTAGAAGAACCTGTCCTCAGATGACGTCACCAAGTCCAGT
>Ga0179593_1348269_pt1 | contig 10723 bp, 11 predicted proteins | sample CZODoug2_1_08_16_FD_185931 | JGI IMG/M metagenome (GOLD analysis project Ga0179593, IMG submission 185931) | Vadose zone soil fungal communities from Angelo Coast Range Reserve, California, USA - CZODoug2_1_08_16fungal (PacBio error correction) | ecosystem: Environmental > Terrestrial > Soil >... | reverse complement strand
TCAACTTTTCCTACCTGAGCTTTATAAGTGGTTCTCCGATTCCCCCCTCTCTTTTCCTCTTTGTATTGCCCGAGCAATTTCCCCGTTCCGCAAATACGTTCCTTCTTTGTTACTGAGACGTCGTCGCGTTCCTGCCCCCCCCTCGTCCAACGGCGTTGAGGGAACTTTTGACTCTCTTTTCTCCCTGATTTTCCTCTTTTTCTGGAATATGAGCAGATTGTCCCAGGAGACAAAACCCTGATCTTTTCCTGACTCTTTTCTTGCTTTTCCCCATATGGTTCGTCTCCCGAAAAGGAGTACGACCGTTTCATTCTTCAAACTTCTCCCAGACTCGGGCGTCCTCTTACCCTCGTTACCAGTAAGTAATTAAACCCTCCCCCCCCTTTTTTTTTTTTTTTTTTCCTCGCTTACTTCTTTTGGTGTTTTCAACAAGGCCCATGGATACGCCCCCTCCCAAAATTCGACTTTCCCCCTCTTTCGAGTTTTAAACTCTTCTGGCCTAATCGTCTTACTGCTAGACTTATCTTCCCTGTCCTTTAGGACTTCCGGTTCGGGTCTTGTTTACTTCTGCTTTTTCTTTTTTCCAGTTCCTGTTGAAGCGGTCGGCGAGCGTTTACAAGTATGGCCCCTTGTGGAGATTCGAGTCGGAAGATTTTTCCCTCCGGCCCAAAATGGTGTGCAAAGACTTTCGCACGGCGAGGTGTTCTCGGACAGTTCCTCCCCCCCCAGAGAGAAGGTGTCCCCTTTTCACGCTCGAACTGAAAGTTCGAATCGTTTTCCCCCTTCGGACGCCTTCCAATCTCATGCCGGAACCGCCCCCCCCCGCCCGAGTCTGATCCTTTTTTCCCGGTCCCTTCCGAGGTATTTTTTTTTTCGGCTCCTCCTCTCCTCTGTTGGCCGCAACCTTATCCGCACTTCTTCGCTGACACTGACTTCCTTTGAACTTAATTCTCAGTTCCTAGACCGACTTTCTTCCCTTCTCTGATCTTTGCGCGGATTTGGTGGCTGATCCCTCCTGGAAAGTGTATTCATTTTCATTCTCATCGATTGCTACTGGTGCTTTTGGGAGTACTCCTCCGGGTGCTTCCCCAGTTCTCCCTCTACCCTTAGGCCTGTGGTCGCTTCTGCCAGGTCTCGTAAAAACTTGCTTTTCCTAGCGAAAGAAAACCCGTCCCCTCAGACCCCAACTCACCGTGTCCGTTCCCTGGGTTTTTTTTCAAGAGCCTATTCCCCCTTCCCCACTCCACGCTTCCCCCGCATCTGTAGTACCCTAATGTCCCTTTCTTCACTTTGCCGCGTGAAAATAAGAGCGGTATGCTCCCTTGCAGACGAGGTTCCATTTATTCCCCTTCCCCAGTGACCCTTTCCGAGCATCGCTTCAGACGATCGGACACCAGGCCCAGGAAAAGATACTCCTTTAGTTTCCTCCTCATACCTTACCCCTTTCTTAGCATGCAGACCATACATAGGGTCCGGAGAAGAAGAGGAGCTCGCTCTCTCCTCTTCCCCAGTGCGCAGTCTCTTCTCTTTGGTTGGTTCTTGTTGGTTCCGGGATCGACCAACAGCTACGCTTTCGGTCTGCATTTGCCGGTTGAACGCCCTCTGCTTCGCTCTCGGACCGTCCCCCGATCCCCCCAAGTGGCTGCGATGACTTGTCCGGCTCCAAACTTGCCTCCTCCCGTTCCGCTGCCGCACCAGATTTAGGGCTATCCTGCGTGCCTTTATTCTTTTTCCTTTTTTCCTTACAAGTCCACCCTGAAAGAGTTTTCAGAGTTTTTATTTCCTTTTAAGGGGGTTTCCCCGCGTGGTGTTTTGCCACCTTAACCCAGTGTTCTTTTGGATGGGCCGTTATGGAGCCCTCTCTGGAGAGGACCCCATGATTCGGCCCCGAGTTTTGGCCTTTTTTTTTTCCCTCCCTTCTTCTCCTTATTCTGTATGGCTTTGTCACATGATCCAGCGCAAGCGCAGGGTTCTCTTTCCCCTCCGAGCCTCAGGACCAGAAATGGCCCTTCTTTAACACCCGTTACTGAAGAGATCACTGGACAGGGTCGTTTTCCCTGTTTTTATTCCTTTTTTCCTGTGTTTTTTTGAGTGTATCCACCAGCCTGTGGATTGTGGGGATCCTGTCCAGAGTACCTTCTCCTTTCCGTGGGGTGACTCATACGGGCCTTGCATAGGAGTTCCTTCGATGCCAGCGAAGTCGGAAGGGAGAGTTGAGCGCTCCTTGCCAAATCCAGCCAGTGCTGTAAGCCTTCCCTTTTCCTTCATTTTTCCCAAATTCCCCAACCTCAGGGCAGAATCATAGTTTCCCGAAGGCGGCTCTTCCCCCGGCCCCATCTCCTTCGCCGTTGTCCCCCCCCAACACTGCAATACCCGCCCTTTTCCACTGGAACCAACTTCTCTAATGGTCCGTGGTGGTCCCTTGTGACTTTGCTTTTTTTTCCCCTTCCCCTAGTCACAGTTCCTGAACATAGCGTGCCGTCTACTTGATCTAAGTTTGGGAATTCCCTTCCCCCCTTTTCCTCTGCAGCCCACTTGGATCTGGGCCTTTTTCGCCCCCCCACAAGAGGCTTCCTCCCTCTTGCTTTTGATTTACCTATGCGCCGGTTGCTATCTTGTCCTTTTTCCACCCAACACCACTAACTCCCTCTGACATTCTACACTTGACTCGTCCCTTTCGATCTCCTCCCCCCTCCCCCCGAGTTATTCTGCAGACCCCCACTCTTTGTTTCTTTTTTCTGTCTCTGGTCCTGATGGTAAGGATATTATGCGGCTTAGTCGTCTTATTCCTTAATCGTTGTGTTTTTATTTTTTCTTTTTGTACTCCACTTCTTGACCTCTGATTGAAAATACTCTCGATTTACTTTTTCCTTCCCCAACCCCCTTTCCTCCGTCCGGATGACAAGTTTTCACCTGAGTCTCGAGTTTTCTAGGATTTTCCTGGTCCTTAATTTCTTTTCAGAACCTTTCACCCCTTCTTTTTTTTTGTGGCTTTCCCCCTTGTTCCTTTTTTTTTCGCGATTCAATCAATTATTCCCCGCCCGATAATTTCTTAATTCCTTGCCCACCCATTTAGTCCAATTGTTGAGTAGTCATAATGGAATCAAACAGCGTACTCCCTTTCCCGCACTCTCTTCCTCTCTTTCCCGATTTCTGCCCCCTCCTTTTTCCCCTCCTTTGCATTTGCCCTCCCTCCCCTAGACTCGCCGACGAAGCGGTCTCGAGGGCGCTTGAGATTCCACCCACTGTTTTTTTTCCGAATCTTCCCTAGCGTTGATTATCGAACCGAGGATAGGTTTTAAGCCCACCCTCCCCTCCTCTTCGAGCGCTTACAATGTGCTTACCTTTATCCTGCGCTTGCACACCATCTTTGCCGCCGCCCCCCTCCGTCCAAATTATCTTGAAGCCTTCTCCCTGCCTCAATGTTGAACGTCTCCCCTTCGGACTTTCGATTGTTCCCCCCTTTTTCCTTTCCAAAGTCGCTCCTGTCAGTCGCACCCACCGAGAAAAAGTCTTTTTGCACCTTTTGCCGTTTATTTCCCTGCTTGCTCTTTTTCAGTATAAAATAATTAATGGTAGTACCTATCTTCTTCTTCCCTTTCGTCCTCTCGCTCCATGAGTACTCCCCCTTTCTCCCGACAACCCTTCTGTCCTATGAGAATCTCTTTTCTCTCATTTATGATAGTACGATTCTGCCTCCGCTTCCCCACACCTTTTTGAACGATTTAGGTCGATTTTTTCCCTAGCCAATTTTTTCGGTAGACCCTAGCCCTTTTCCCTTTTATCGCGCTGACCCCTGCTTGCCCTTCCCCCACTTACAGCTGTTGAAATCATTCTGCCTTCCTCTTCTTTTCCCTTCTCTTTGACTATATACCCTTCTTCCTTTCAGTGTCTTTGGTGTCCCCCACCAATTCTTCCCCTTTCCCTTGCTGAAAAGCTCCCTTCCGGTTGGTTCAGGTCCGGGCGCTTTCAGATTTTCAATCATTGCTCTGCGACGAAAAGCGCTTGGTCGCTTCCACCTCCTTTGAATACGAGGATGATTCCTGATCTCCTCTTCTATTCCCCTTCCTTCCCTCGTTTTTGAACTGCCTTTGCTCGGTGCATCACGTTTTTTTTTTTTTTTTTTTTTTTCCCAAATCAAGAGTTCCGAATTCCTTGGTACCGCTCGTTCTGTATTTGTTTCCCCCCTTCCCCCATTTCCGGTCCTGCATGTTCGGATCTCTTCTAGACGAACTCCTTTTTTGGTGTTTGGCGAGCATTTCCGCCCGCCACATTCCAAAAGAGTCCTTGGTCCTTGGTCCTCTACTCTCGCACTCTGTTTTACCCCTTTCTGGCGTACTCTTTGATGGGATGCTCGCGAACACTAGTTTTACCCTTTTTTAGAGACAGTTGTCCGTTCCTTTTACGTACGTTTCCTCCTCCTCCCTCGTCACCCATATTTCAGTTCTCCTCTCCGCAGAATTAGTTCCAAGGATTGGTTCGGCCCCTCTGGAAGCTTAGTCCCTGACTTTTCCCTTACTTCGTTACTTTTCGTTGAAAGGTTTCCTGCCCCTTGCTTTTTGCTTTCACCTCCCTTCTTCTATTCCTTGTCGATAAACCTCCTCCCTCACAAGCCTATTTTCCCCGTGACCCCCTTAGTTCACGGACCCTTCATTACATTGGTTTCTCCTCAGGTTTGAAGTCCTTTGTTTTCCCCCGTTGCCAATTTCTATGCCATCGAGACCAATTTGCCCGTTTCTGAAACTGATTAGGATCCATCGTCTTATAATACCTGACTTCGCTTTTCTAGTTTTTTCGAATTGTCCCTCGTTCGGGATTTGGAAGTCCGTGGTCTTTTCTTTTCCCCTTTTACCGCGATGGATTAGCTCGTTCCCAGTAGGCCCCATGTTCTTCTAGGAAAGGCGCCTTCTAGTATCTGGAAATAAATGCCCCCCCCCCTCCCCACTATCCCGTCTCTTTCCTTCCAGGGCGATCCTCTCCCTTATTGTCTGATGTCTTCCCTCTAGTCATAGGAAGACGAGAGCCTCGTTTTCCCCCATTCAGGCATTTTTTTTTGTCAATTTCATTGCGTTCTTGCACCTACCTTTCCCGCTCCTTATCTCCCTTTAAAAGGGGTCCTAAGGTTAATGAATGCCCTTCGTCCTTTTTTTCTGATGAACGGTGCTTCGCCCTCAGTTGCCAACTCCCGACTTCGCCTCTCCAGCTCTCTTTACTTGTCATTCCCTCGTCTCCCCAGCGTAGTAGCGACTTCCTCGTTTCTTTACGGGAGATTCACTTCCCTGGGTCCCTTTTTTCTTGAATTTCCGTAATCTCGGGAACGATCATGCTTTTTGCCGGTTTTCTGTCCCTTCTTTTTTATCCTCTCCAAAGCCCCTCCTTTGTGGGTCAGATCAGAAATTAGCTTTCGTCCCTTAATACTTGTATTTAGCAACTTAACCCCAGTCACTTCCCTTCCCAATTCCTTCCCCTTTTTCCCAATTTAGTGGCGAAACTTCCACCAATTCTCCCACCCCCCTTCCCTCTCCCAGCAGCTTTTGAACTGAATTCTTTCGGCCTTCTTCAACGGCTGCCTGAGAAAATTGCTCTCTGTCGAGGACCCCTTCCCCTTTTTTCCAATCTCCCCCTTCCCCCTTTCAATGAAGTAGAGTCAGTTGAACTTTTCATTCTTCTTGCACCTACCTACCTCCCCTATGTAGTGTCTCCCCCCTAAAGTTGAGACCACCTATTTCTGCATGATCCAATCCCCACCAGCTTTGTCTGCGGCGCCCCGTTTTTTCTTCCCGCTGCCTCTGTCCTCCCCGGGCGAGGTGATGGCGTAGTTTGTTCTGTGAGAAAAAATATAATCCCCCCTCTGAGTTTTGGGAGCATAGGCCTTCCTTCCCTTTTAGTGCTCGCTTTCTGAAAAAGTCCCCTTCACTTGGCTTCTCCTTTGATTCCTCCGTCCCCCCACTTTATAAGGGATTCTCCTCAGATTTTCTCTTCCCTAGACCACTTGTTTGACCTATTTTTTCGCCGTTTTTCAGTCCTAAGTACACAAATTTCCCCCTTCTTGCAGACATTTAAATTCCTTTTTTTTTATTTCCTCACTTTGGTCCCCCCCCTCCTTCTCCCTTGCCCTCATGTCTTTACTTTGCTTCGCTATGTCGATGACAACCTATTCTAGGCTGAGTTTTGGCCTTTTTAACTGACGGCGAGATTTACAGCCATGCTTTTCACGGCTACGCCTTTTTTTCGATGGCAATCCTTTCTCCTCCCTAAGTTATTCCACATCCCCCTTTTTTTAACCACATCTCTCCCTGAGTTTCCTACCCCGTTTCCCTTACCCCCTGGCTGGTTTATCTTTCTTTCTCCTGTGTTGAGAGAGATAACCCAGACTGGAGGTTTCTTTTTTCTTCCCCCTTTCTTCTATCCTTCCCTTCCTTTTGAGTTATTTCCTGGGCCGCGCGGCTAGGTCGCAGTCTGTCTTTTGCTCCCCTTTCAACCCTCCCTCCCCTAGCTTCCTCCTTTCGCGCTGTCCTGTTTACCCCCCCTACCACTCGATCATAGTTTTTCCATCGAAGAGACGCGGCATCGCCCGTGACAACCGTCCTTCCTCCCCTTGCGCCGTCCCCCGGTGCGCCCCTTCCCCTGGACCAAAATTTTATTCCCCTGGTCTGGGTGACGTTGTTGAACCCACCTTTCCCCGGATCCCTCTGTAGTTTCTTCTCGATGATCCTTTCCCTCTTTCTCTAATCTTTCTTTTTGCGGCCCCCCTCCAACTTTTATGGGACTCACACTTCGACCCTCTTTCTGAACTCCTTATCCTCGCTCCCGTAACTCTTTGGATATGTGGTCGAATAAACGAATACAACATTTGCCTTTCTCCCCTTCTCCTTCCTCTCCCTTCCTTCGAGAGCTGCTCGGCCCTCCTCAAAAATGAGCGGTTCCTCCCTACAAATCTGGAACTTGTACTTATATAGTCTGAACTCAATAGTAGTCTTATTTGTTTTTTTAGACTCGGCTGATTGCGAGGATCGCATTTCATGTTCAGGTTCCTCCCTTTCACTCTTTTTTTCCCCCTCTTTCAATGTTTGGATCATGAACGAACAGCTTACTGTTCCCCCCCCATGGATTTTTCGCCTTTTTTTTTTCTTAGAGGAGTGTTGCCTGGCCATTTTTGAAAAGACCCTCACTCCCTTTGTTTTTGTTTTTTGGTTTTTATTTTTGCTTGTCTCGCCTCACACTTTTAATTATTCACTGAGGCTCTCGGAATAGCTGAAACATTGAGCTCAGTTTGGAGTCCTTAATCCTGGTCATACAAAAACAGTTCGAGTTTCGGCCGTCCGGAAAGAGGGATGCTCTGATATGAGCGAGCACCTCATCGCACCTTTCCTTGCTGTCCTCCCCTCTTCCCGAGCAAGCGCGATCCTCCGCTTGGCTTCGCCCGCCTTTTCTCTCCCATTCACCCCCTTGTCTGGGCAGGGCCTCGTCGAATCTTTCCTAAGGACTTTGTTGCTTTCTTCCTTTGCTGAAGCCACCGACCCCTTTCACTCTTCTCTTTTTTTCTCAGACAATACCCCTCTTCCCGTGCTGCTGGTTTCCCCTTAATCTAATGCCTTCAACACTTCCTAGAGAAAAGAACCTCCCCCACCTTGAGATTTTTAGTTCTTCGCCCCCCTATGGGGAATATTCTACCGTCTGTAGATTAACATCTTTTTCCCCCCCTTTTATCGTTGTCTCCCTTCCTCTTCCAACCTTAGTCCCTTCTGAAAAAGTAGTGTGCTTGAATTAGATGTGCCAAGATGGATGGTCCCTCTTTCTAGAATTACGAATCTTAACTGTTTCTCCGGTAACTCTAAACCCCCCACTTCCTTTCCCCTTTCGGCCACCATGAGTAATACTCCCGCCCAGTAAACGGTATTTTGGGCTTTGTGTTGGTTTCTGGCACCGCACCCCCACCCACACCAACCACACCCGCCAGCACCCCTCCTTATCCCGTTCTTCGCGATGGTACCCTCTGCAACTTCGCCGTTGCTACTCCCTTGTCCGCACACCGTACCCTCTCCTCCTCCCTGTATCCCTCCACTCCCCTTACTTCCCGCTCTCCCCCCCTTTCAACCCCCTCTCGCCCCGCCGCCCCTTTCCTCATCCCCTACTCTTCTCCTTTTTTTCACTTTTCCCCCTTGCTCCCTCGTTTCCCCTGTGTTAATCCACACACGTTCCCCGTTCCCATTTTCCTAGCGAGCCCATTACTCTCCCACCACTTCTTCACCCTTCCCACCTATTCTTTAGTTCTCCTTCGTGCCTCCACCCTTTAGATACCCCCCCTCCCAGCTACCCGCACCGTTCCCTCTCCACTACTTCTCTCCTTCGCCCCCCCCTCATCAACAGCCCACACCTCTCTCTCCCTCACCATGTTTGTTTCTGTTCCCCGCCCCTTTTTTTACTTCTATCCCACTTCTACCCTCGTCGCCTCCCATTTCGCGCTTCACACCTCCTCCCACCCTCCTTTTGTTGTCCTCTACTCTCACACCCCTTTTTACTCTCTTCTTATACCTTTCTCTCTCCCCCACCTTTCTGCTTTTTTATATACCTTTTCCCCCACCTATGGACCCGCTTCTTTCATCTTCCTCCCTTCCTTTCTCTCATGCATCCTTTTTCCCTGCCCTCCTCTCTCCTTACCCCTCTATGTTAGTACGAAACCCGCCTTCTTCTATTTACTTACTTAGCTTCCCCTACTTTCCGTCTTTCCCATTAGTTCCCTTTCCAAGACCGTATTCAGGTACACTCTAGCTACGCATACCTTCTAATAAGCTCCTTCCCCCTACTTTTTTTCCTAACAAACCGTCTCTTTTTTCCCTTTCGAACCGAATGTGTCGGGGCTCCCCATTTCTCGCGTCTGAACCTGCTTTTTCCGAATACCTAAAGATGTGACATAAAGTAGAAGGGAAACGCCCTTTACTTCTTTGAATACCCCCCTTCTCTTCACTGGAAGGGCTTCCTCCCCAAACTTTTATTTCCCCTTTCCGAAACCTCCCGGTGGCTTAAAGGGTCCATGTGACTTCCGCTTCAGCTTTTCCGACCATCTGAAGAGAGACAGAGTATGATCGTGCTGCAACTTTCTACCCATTATTGCAATCTTATCTCCTTCTCTGAAGTCTTACCTACCCCGGAAGGAGCGGTCAAATTTTAACATTTCTTCGGTGCAGAAACACTTTTTCCCAGATAGGCCCAGGGTGTAAAACTTGTTCCTATCCCTCCTCTCCCTTCTCCCTCTCCAGTGAGATATCTTGATATATCTATTTTTTCCTCCTCCCCCCTCCGTTGTTTGTCTTTTTTCTTTCTGATATCCACGAATCCGTCCTTCCCTTCCAGATTTTCCTTTTTTTTTAATCCCGCTAGTCTTTTTTTTTTTACCCCGCTCTTTTTTTTTTTTTTTTGTAACTCTTTTTTTTTTGAGGCCGATCCCCCTTCCCCCTTCTCTCCACTCTTTTCTTACTTTTTCAATTGGACTCTCGGACTACCCCACCATTTTACTTTTTCCGAACTTTCGCAGCAATGAGCCAATTCTGTGCTTCCCCTTCTAAATTGATGGTACAATCTGGACCTGCTTAGTTCACCTCCCCTTTATCCAACTTGGGAATTAGCGTGGAACGGGCCTTCTTGTTCTTTTTTACAAGTTCACTTTTCAGCGCCGTCATAGAGAAGATCTTCCACAAGACAAGCGGTCCCTGCTCCATTGTAAAACGATTTTCTGCTTCCCCCCCTCGGTTTCCGCCTCTCTTTCCTGTTCATGAGGTTCCTCCCCCCCTTCCCACGAACAGAACCTTCTCCCTACACCCTTTTCGTTGTTCTTCCACGTCGAGTTATGTTTCTAAATCTCTCATGGACAGAGAGAGACGGAGTCCCCTCCGGTTCTTTTAGTTTCCGTATTTTTTCCTGTCCTCCTGAACAACTTTTTTCCGGGAATCGGTCTTTTTCCGCGGTAAAAGTGAAAAGGTTCCTTCTTATCATCTCACGAGAGACCTCCCTTTTTTAACCCCTCGCCCCCTTTCCCTGATTTCGCCTCCGAACGGGATGGCTCCCGGTGCACGCTGATTACCTCCCCGAACGAAGCCGAGTATGAGCGTCAATTTCTGTTTCTCCTCTCCATAGCCCTTTCTTTTCCTTTTCAACAGCTGGTTGCAACGCGAATTCTATTAAAGGCCAGCCGCGGTCATGGGAATGAAGACGGAATTTTCCTTTTTTTATTGAAATTTAGTTTTTTATCCCCCCTCCCTTTCCTCCCCTCTTTTTAGATCTCCTACAGATTGAAAAAGACCTTGGAATGGAATCTCAAGCTCCCCCGCCGCCATTCGGTCCTTCTTGTGCGTGATCCGGGGCCGATCCGGTTTTTCCTTTTTCTCCGGTGGCCTCACTCGTGGAGTTTAGAGCGTTCTTCCTGTCCTCGACCTTTTGTGTCTCCTGATTATTTCTAAAAATGGCGCCTTTTGTTCCTCGATTCGCCTTCGCTCCCCCGACCGAATACCTAAATTTTCTTCAATTCTCCACGCACCCCGTGAACATCAAAATAAAACTGGGTGGCGCTTCGCCCTCCCTTCCCCACTCTCTCCCTTCTCCCCCTCTCTTTTCACTTTTTCATCCGCACCCGCGGTCCCCTGAGACCCCTCCTCGGTAGATTCACCTGAGGGGAAATTGATCCATAACCGACAATGAAGATCCTTCTTCTCTCTCCTGCACGGTT
>Ga0179593_1317739_pt1 | contig 10723 bp, 17 predicted proteins | sample CZODoug2_1_08_16_FD_185931 | JGI IMG/M metagenome (GOLD analysis project Ga0179593, IMG submission 185931) | Vadose zone soil fungal communities from Angelo Coast Range Reserve, California, USA - CZODoug2_1_08_16fungal (PacBio error correction) | ecosystem: Environmental > Terrestrial > Soil >... | reverse complement strand
ATCCCTTTGTTCCCAAGATGGATTGCCCGCGTTTCCTTACGATGATGCTTGACCCACCTCTTTTCTTCTCCCGAGGTTGTTGTACCTTTTCCTGTTCGCTTCTTTTTGTTTTCACTTTAAACAACTTGTCCCTGAGTGGTGTTATTCGCATTTCCACTTCCTTTTTGCCCCCTTTCCTTTTGTTTTGCAAGGCCTTGTGAGCCACACGGCCTTAACTTGTCCTCTGGCAGGACAGTCGTGCTCTTGGGTAAGTTCCTCGTTCCCTCTTAACCCAGAGTGGATGCACCCATATTTTCCCTTCCCCTCCTTTTTGTTCGACTTTCAGGTTGCACGTTTTTTACTTTCTCTCTTATTGTTGGTATGTAAGGTGTGTTTTGTTCTTGTCCCCGCATTCAGTACCCCTTTTCCCCTATTGTTGTTTTTTCCAATGCCGGTCTCTTTTGCTTTTTCGGCCGCACCGGTGGTCCCCTTTGAAATTGGGTCGGGTGACCGTCCCCCCCTGTTTTCGGACCAAATGGTGCGTGATGCCGGTTGTGGGCGCCTTTTTTTTTCCCTCACCTTTTACATTTACCCTCATATCAATATATCGTTTTTTTATCGCCTTTTTTTCTTTTTTTCCCCCAAAGGTTAGCCCCCTTTCTCATTTCCCCGGCGGAGATCGATCTCTCCCCCTGAAACACTTTTTTCCCCACCCCCCCTCATTGTTTTTTTTCTCGTCTTGCACTAGAGTAAATACGTGATTTCTTCCCCCCCCCTCTATTATCGGGTTTTTCCGTCCTTTTGCCCAGAAGGTAGGCGGTTGCACCAAGGGCCAAGCCATTTCAACTTTTTTTTATTTTTTGATCGTGATCCTTTTCCCCTTTTCCCGCGCCTCTTAAAGAACTTTGTCACGCAGAGATAGGAATTCTTAACCCGCGTGGGGGGTTTTTCCACCCCATGGATCAAGAGCGTCTCCAGTTCCCAACAAGATTTTTTCCCTTTGAAGTTTTGCTGCTCATGGGCCCGGCTTGGGCTTATGCTTTCCTTTGTTTCTGCAGACAAATTCCCTTTTCTCTTTTCACACTGGATGGCTTTTGTCCCAACCCTCTGGCTGAATGTGCCCGCTTGGCGTATACAGGCTGACAATATTTCGTTTTAATGTTGTATCAGCTGACAGTGCACCAAGGGATCTCCCCCCTATGTAAGCGTTTCTCATTTCACAATGCTCCCCAGGTAATTTTCAAGTACACATCGTGGGTGCCCACCCCCAGGCCCACTACTGCAATGGTCCTCGTGTTTATTGGGGTCATTTTTACAGATTCTTCCCCCCTTTGACCGCGCAAGGATGAGTTGTCTTCTTTGTTTCAGTTGCTCCCCATTATTTCTGCCGTTCCGGCACTAGGAAACGCCTCACTTTGCTGCTTCCGTTCCCATTTCGCGTTTCCTTCGCTTTTCCCCCGGACTTTCTTTGCCCTTGCAACGGTCAACGGCGTCCACTCCCTTTTTTTTTTCCTTAGTTTTTGGCCGTCATTCCTGAATACTCCAGTCAAAAGGGGTCCAATGTTACGCTGATCCGGCTTTTTCTTCTCCCCCCTGTTTTGGTAAAAAAAAAAGTTTTTTCTGACATGGCAGTCAAGACAAATATCTTTCCTCCTGGTTGCTAATGTTTTGGGTTTTGCTTTTACCGCCGTCCGCTTTTTTGCCCGTTTCATCTTTGCGGACGACGAGGACCTTTTTTTTCCGCCCCCGCCTTTATCCCGTTCAGAGCTTCCTCCTTCCTCAACTTTTTTCAACTTTTCCCATATCCGGCCCTTTTCTTAGTCCATGAAAAAACCTCCAACTGTCTTTTTTTCAAGGCTGTTGCCCGAGCCCCTGGTTGTTTCAACCGTTGGCCCACTTTTTGGTAATTCTCTTTTCCCCCACTTTCAGATGGGGATTGTTGTTCACCATCCTTTTTGCGCCATCGAGGGCCCTTTTTTAAACTCGGTCGCCCCTCCCGTCGCCCAGGGGACCACCAGGGTGCGTTTTTATTATCTCTTTCCTTCCCCCTCATAAGTTTGGTTTGTTGTTTGATCTCTCTTCCCTTTTCTTTCCTTGGTACCTGGCGTCGGTTCGGACCCTAGTTTCCCCCCCTTTCCGCGATTCGCCTATTTCTGGCCCAACGTTTGTCCCCTTTCTTTCGTTTTTCAAGGTCCCCACCCACCTAACCCACGTAACCGTTTCTGTCTCTTTCCTGTTTTTTGGCAAAAGGCTTTTTCCCCCACCTTCCTTTCCCGAGATCGGTTTCTGGACTTGAACCTTTTGTTTTCTCTTCTTTTTTTGCAGACTTGGACCCCGTGTTGGTTGCTTTGTTGGAATCGCTTCACGATTCAGACGGGTGAACCTTTTTTCTCCTTCGTTCCGCAATTTCACTGTTTTCTCTTTCCTCAAGCTTCCTTAGCAGCTTATATTGGGGGGCGTTTTCATTTTTTTTAATTCAGCGTTTACCAACCAACCCAAGTGGCCCTCCACCTTGACACAGCCGATCAGGCCCGGGGTATTTTTTTTTCTGTCCTTGTCTTCGTGTCACTTTCTTTTACGGAACTTCCCCCGAAAACAAGTTTTGATGGAGGTAGCCTTTGGTTACATTCCCTGCTTCGTGGGAAATTTTTCGGCGCGATTGAACCTGAGCAGGTCTTCTTTTTTCCCCTTTTTTCTGCCTTTTTAACTATTTTTTGAGCCCACCCCTTTTCCGCCAATATCTCCCGTTCTCGGCGTTTTCGTTCCGTTTTTCTCTCTCCCCTTTCCACGGTGAGCCCCAACGCCTTTGCCCGTGCGATCGGGATGGTGCCACACACAGCTGTTTGATGTTTTTTCCTCTGCGGAATGACGCGGGCCCTAGTGCCCCCAGCCCTTTTCCCTTAAGCCTATTCCCCTTACTTTCCCCAAAATTGCATCCCCCCTCCCTTTCAAGGAGTGGGCCCTGTTTTTGACCAATCCGTTTTTGTGAAATCTACAGTGTTCTTCGAATACTGCTCTTTTTTCTTTTCTGTTCACCCGGCTCGCGCAAGCCCTCCGTCCCTTAGAACTAACCCGCGCGTTTTTGTTGGCTTCGTTTTTTCATATTTTTGACCCCTCGGTTCGCTGACCCGGAGGGCTCCTTTCTTTCCAGGTATGTATAGGTTTCTCTCTTTTCTCTTTTCAAAATTTTTTCATCCGTTTCTTCATATGGAGGGGATGTACTCAATGGCTGCCTCCCCGATGCTTTTCGTTTTGTGCCGCGTCCTCTTAGCGGTGTCAGGCTCAGGACTCCCCCTGTTCATTTTTTTTTTCCAACCCCCTTGATTTTTCTTTTTTCGTTCCATGTTCTATTCGATACTCCCCCTCTCCTAAGTCGTGAGCTTGCGTTCCTTTTTAATTTGTGCAATTTCCCCTTCGCACCCTATATCCTCCTTATTACCCCCTTTTGTTTCCTGACCCTCGCCCACGGCAACAACCCCCCTCCCCCTTTTTTTCCCTCATTTTGCTGTCCCCGGACAGTTTTTACGTGTGTTTAAGAACACCTCAAACCCCCTTCCCCTCTTTTTTTGGCCCGGCGCTTTCGGTCCCCCCCCCCAACCACAGATTCGCGTGACTGGAAACGTGAACAACCCTCCACCTTTATGCCACACCACGTCCTGCCCTTCTTTCTCACCCCCCGCAAAACTGACCCCCTTCAGCACACAAAACGATCTGAACGTAGGTTCATCTCTTTTTTTTATCTGGCGTGAGGCCCTTCCACCTATAACGGCCTATGACAACTTTTCCTCCTTTCTTGATTTTTTTTTTTTGGTGCTCCGGGGCGTTCAACCTTTTGATTTTTTCTGCACGACTTTGAAGCGTTCCCCACCCCGCCCACAGCACCCCACCCCCACCCTTTCTCAGCTTGTTTTTTTTTGTCACGAGAGTAACCAGGTTGGAACCCCAAACCTCTTCCCCTGATCAAATCTTAACTTTTTTCGTTTCATGATTGCGCGGCTCATCTTTGGAACCAAGCCTTTCTTTCTTCTCCTTTTCCTCCTACTTTTTTGTTTTTTTTTTTCTGAGAGATAGCCTCGTATTTTTTGCCCCCCCAAGATGGGATAACCCCCCCCTCTTTTTTTACTGACGATTTTATGCTCTTTGTTTTCCCAGTTTGCCTTCCTTTTTCTCGGGTTTTTTGTTGTCTGTTTCTTTTTCTTCTCAAACCCCGGTCCGAGTTTCTTCTTCCTTTCCATGGGACCCCCCGGTTCCCCAATTCAGGTGTACACTCTTCAAGAAACCGGCCCTCGTAACCCCTTTTAATCTCTACTGGCAGTTGAGTGCAGTTTATCGTAGTGGAAGTTTTACTAAGCTCTAAAGGTCTGTGGATGAACCCCTCCGCCCCTTGTTTTTCCCTACCCTTTTCCGGTTGGCAGTTTTTTTATCATGCCCCGTTCCCTGCCCGGATTTTGCGGACCCTTGTTTTGTTTTTCATTAAAGTCACCGAGGAACTCCTTTTGACCAGACGGTCCATCAGTGTTTTTCTTGTTCCCTTCGGCCCCACGGCTGAACCCCCCTTTTAGGGTGGACCCCCCTCCCACTGGCTGGTGAAAAGTGGTGCGAGTGCCGTCGGTTTTTTTTTTTTTTTTTTGTGTGCTCTTTTTCCTCCCCCTTTTTTTCATCCTTTTATTCACACCCTATGAAATAATAGGACCCCTTGATCAGCCCTTTTTGTCCCCTTCCATTGGCCGGCCGCTCCTCCCTCTTTCTTCTTGACAGGACTTTTTTGATCGCTTCTTTCCGAACACCCCCCCAACCCTTTTTGTGCCTCTTTAAATGACCCTTTATTTCCTGATCTTCAACTTATCGCTGGCAGTGATCCCCCTTTTTCCAGAAGGCAGATTTTTAAGGGCCAGCCCCCATGTCTTCCCCCTTCCTCCATGGGGTCCCGTTGATTCGGCTTTCCAATGGTTCCAATTTTCGCGTTCTCTTTTTTTTTGGACAGACCTGGGTCACGCCCGCTCCTTCATCTTTGTGCGACCCGTTTTTTTTTTTTTCCCCAATTCTGGAGCAACGAACTTTTCCTCCCCCCGAAACAGTGTGGCGCAGAATGATTTCTTGGTGCTCCTTGGTCGTTTTTTATTGCGCTCGTCTGTTATCCGGGAACTTTCCGCACTTTTTGCGATCACATTTTTTTTCTTTTTTTGCCCCCCACAAACCTATTGCTAACTGGGTGTTCTTCGGTAGTTCAGATTCTTTGAATTTTTTTTTACCTTGGGATGGCCTGGATGACCTTCCCCCCCTAGAAACCTTCCGAGTCCCCGTCCTCCCCCAGCAATCAAGTACATCGTGTTGTGCCGCTTTTGCACCTTTTTCGGTTTTCTCTGAGTTTTTATCCCTTTGAATTTCCGATGCTCCCCCCCAGTTCTCCCCCACATCTTTCTGACGGCGCTTCTTGCTGGAGTGTATATTTATTACCTTTTGGAAGAGGTTCCCTCCTTCCCTTCCCTGCTAGTATCTTTCCTGCCCGCGACACATTTCCCTTACCCCTTCCCGCCGTCGCCCTTGTTTTTTTTTTCGTGTAAGTGCCGTCAACTGAAATTTTTTCCTCTCCCCCCCCCCCCCCAAGACCAGACCCGGCTTCCCTTTTGCTGTTCCAATGGTCTCCCCCTGTGGTTTTTTTTCCCCCAAACAGCGATGTTTCTTTTTTTTTTTCCACCAACCTTGGGTGCAGCAACTCTTTCTGCCTGAATTTTGCCTCATGTTTTTGTTTTTTTTCGGGCAAACAGGCTTGTCCCCCGCGTGACTTTTTTTTCGTTTTCCCTCCTTTCCGTCACCTTGTTTGTTTGCCGCCCGCTCCTCCCCGTTCCAGCGCTTTTCCCCGTTTGACCGTCCCCGGGCCACCACGTTTCCCCCCTTTTGTGCACTCTCCGACACGGTTTCTGCCAGAAAAAAGCTATACCCGATTTTCCTTTGCAAGGCTCCGAGGGACCAGTCCCCTGTGACCTTTTTTTGACGGTTTTTTTGGTACATGGCTTTTCATATTTCCCATCAGATGTTTGTACTGTTGGCCAATATCGCCTGCCTTCTGCGTCTTTTTTCCCCAACCTTTGGTTTCGCCTTCCCTGACCATGGTTTTGTTCCTTTTGTATTCTCCTCCTCTTTTTGTTTTTTTTTTATGAATCTCCACCCCTCGTCCCCCCCTGTCCTGGCGTTACCGGTAGAGTTTCCTTTTTTTTCCTCTCGCCGATGTCTGGCAAAAGGTCCCATCTGTAGTGGTCCGTGCAGTACCCTCCTTTTTCCCCCCCCCCTTCCACCGTTCGGGCTTCTCTTTCCCAATTGACCTTGGCCCAAAAATTCCATGTTATGACGGTTTCACTTTTTCCCATTTTCCCAAGCCGTGTACGGGATTTTGTTCCTGTTTTGACTTTTTGTTTTGAGTGTCCCTTGCGTCTAGCTTGACCCTTTCTTTTTTCTCTTCTTTCCACAACTTGTAGGGTTTTCCGTCCCCAAACGATCCCCCCGTTTCGCGTTCCCGCAGCCTTAAATTTTCCTCCCAGTTCTTCATTTTTGCGTTAGTCCTGCCCTTTTTACAACCCCCAACAGTGGTCTCCCCCCCTTTCCCTCTCCATCAGGGCAGGGTTGGTCCCATTGGGTAATTGTTTCTTCGGGAAACTTTCTGCAGGCACTTTCCCCTCCCCACAATCTTTGATTTTGGTTTTTTTTGCGTAATTCCCGGCTTCGTTCCCGGCGGTCGCTTCAGATGTGCACGCTCCGGGCCCCCCCCCCCCCCAGGCGTTTTTGCTTTTTTTTCATTACTCCCTTTAGGCCCAAATTTTTCCCGCTTTCTTCCGGCGATCTTGGCGCGGTCCAGTTTTTTATCGGAAAAATTCCTTTTTTCTAACCCGCATGTTGTCTTCATTTTTGCCGAGTTTTATTTTTGCACCCGATTGTACTTTCCGCCTGTTTTTCGCTTGGGGAATTTGACGGCGGCACTTTCTTTCTTTCCTAGGGCATCTTCGTTGAAAAAAATTTCTCCCTCCTTCGTACTACCTCAAGTTTGATTTTCCTTTCTCCCCTTTTTTTTTTCCATGCTTTCCCTTTGATCGCATTGCCGATTTCTGGAAAAAGCTCGGCGAACCTCCCCCCCCCCTCCACACTGGAGCCTGTTTTTAGAGCTCGTTTTTCAAGAACAGTGATTTTGATCCATTACCTTGAAACCCCCGTTTTTTGCCTCCTGTCGGATAGGGTCCCCTTGCCTTTGTATGATTTCGGTCTCGAGATGGACCCCCTTACCGATACCCTCTTTTTCCTTCCCCTTATTTTTCTTGAGCACTGGCTGGACCCGGCTTTCCTTCTGTCAACGGGCCCGTCCGCCGATAACCTAGAGTTGAATTTCCTTCCATGTTACTCCGTCATGCTCTCTTTTTGCCCCCCCCCTTGTAATGTTCCTTTTTTTTTTACGGTTTTTTCTCTAAGCTCTACTCCGCGAATAGTTCGTGCGGGGCTTTTTACCTGGTGGCCAAAGTTTATACCTACATATTTAATATGAATTTTCCATTTTTCTTTCCCCCCCTTTTTTTACTGAACATCCGCACACACGTTTCAACCTTTTTCTCCCTTTCCGCAAATTTGCTTTTCCTAGACAATTTTCATCCTTTCCCTGTGGGTTTTTCCCCAACAGTGCCCAAAAAACCGCTGAGGACCCCCTTCTGTCGGTTTTGTCGCAACAGCCTTCTTGTTGACTGAGTTGCTTTGTGAACTGAATTCCCCGAACCCCCCATCGCGGGTTCCGAGATACCCCTTTACACAACCGTCGGTCCACCCAATCTCTACGAGTTTTTCCCTCCCCCTTCTTCTGCGGGAGTGGCCCCAACCCCCACATAAAGGGGCCCTTATGACTGCTTTTTTGGCCTGTGGCGTACTGCCCGTTTTTTTTTCCACCCCTGTCTTTCCCAACTTTTAATTTTTTTTGGGTAAAACGTCCTGGAAGTTTTTTCCTACTCCCCTCTCATCGTGTTTTTTTGAAATCTGGCCCTCCCTGGGCCAACCGAAATTTTCCCACAATCGTGTCAAAGCATTTTTTTTCTCTCAGGATGTGATTCGGGATCTTCCTTCTTGGGCACCCCCCTTTCCCCTTCCTTTCCTATTTTTCACTCCTTCCGCCTGTGTTTTAGTTTTGACTCTTGGGGGTTACTGAATTTGCCCCCCTCTGTAGATCACCGACTTTGCCCATCCCATTCACGTCTTTGCTGGCTGTTCCCCCTCTTTTTTTTCCTTTGCCTCAGAGGTTTTTTCCTTTCGTTAGTGGCACCCCAAACACGTTTCCCGATTGTCTCGTCCCTCTTCCCGCGTTTACTCCCACCCACTCAGGTGTTTGACGCCCTGGTATAACCCCGTTTCTCGCTCCACGGGTCCTTTATTCGTTCCTTTCTTGTCCAAGTGATATGTTTTCCCTTTTCCCTCCGCCAGCGTTCTTAACTCTTGTTTTTTTTATGACCCCCTTTTCATTTTCGAGTTGTCTGTCAGTTTTTTTTACAGAGTTTTTTTTCCTGTTTTGGCGTGTTTTGCCGACCCAGAGATTTGTTGAGGTCACCCCTTTTTTTCCTAATTCAGTCACGCTTTGCTCTGTTGCGACCCGCTTCTTTCCCCTCTTGGTTGCTTTGTTCTGGTCCGGCACTTCTTTCCCACTGTTTTCTTTGGACCTTCTTTTTTTAACGTTTTTCGGGGTGTCCCAAAGGTTGCGATTTTTCGTTTGGTTGGGCGACGCCTTCCCTTTTTTTCTCCCCCATTAAAATCATCTTAAATAGGCCATCCTCCCAACCCCTTTTACAACTTAATTTGCCGGCTCCGATCCTCTCTTTGCCTGAGTATTCTGACTCCTGCAGAAATCAACTCACTTTTTTTTCCCATACGCAGTATTCTTCTCCCCATGATCTTTTTTTCACCCCCTCTACATATCTTCGGGCTTTTTTCCCCCAGACTTTTTGTTTGCCGGGCCGCCATTTCCTACTGATTTGAACCCAGCTTCTCCTTCCTTGTTTTTTTTAATCGCGCAGTTTTTTGCCAGGTTTGCCCTGGACTCCTCGCTCTTTTTTTTTTTCCCTGGTTTGGTGTTGTTTTTCAACATATGGAGCAAGAAATATCCCCCCTCCCCCCCCCCAGGCGCGCAGACCCCGTTCTTCTTCCCATTGCCTTTTCCGAGCTATGCGGGTTTTTTCGGTTCTAAGACCCTCTGACCAGTCCCACTACCCCTCCTAGTCCCCAACATCCGGCCCATCCGATCACCCCCTCTTTTCCCCCAACTGGTCTGCATGGCCACCATGTCAGGGGCCCAGGGCCGTTGGGTAGTTTCTCTTATGTTTTTTCATTTTTCTTTGACGCTTGAAAAGGCTCCCTCCCTTTTGGCCCGCTTCCTGCCGACCCCCCTTCTTTGCAAGTAATCGTGGTGCACCAGCCGATCCCCAGTTCATCGGTCGTTTTCTCCGTTTACATTTTTCCGTGTGTTCCCTCCCCCACCACTTCGCGCGTCACTTCCTTTTTTTGCGTCCTCTTGCGTCAGAGTTGATTCCATTATTTTCTTGATTTTCCTTTTCGTCGGGGAAAATTCTGCCTTTTTCGGCAGTTAACATCTCTGTTGGCGCTTTTTACCCGTCCCTGTGGCCGGCCTTCATTTTTTTTCGTTGAGGTCCTACCAATTTGTTTTAGTCATTCCCCTTTTTTTTTGCAGACCCTTCCAGTTCTACCTCCTTCCCCCCCCCGGAAAGCCACACCGGCGGATCGGCGTCCCCAACTGGTTTTTTCCCCTTGGTTGTGTTTTACCCCCCCCCCCAAGGCTTTCCTGCCCCTTTTTCCCCTTCCCAAGCCATTGAAAGGCCTGCCTGAGGTGGATAATTGGACTTCTTTTCTGGGCAACGATGTTTTCCCCCCTTTTTGATTTTCGTTTGCCGACGGACGTATCCCCCAGTGGAAGCCGAGACACTTCCCTCCACATTATTCCCTCCCACCAACTGATTGACCGGGTCACAGTTTCCCCCCCCCCCTTCCTAACACGTTTCTATCAGGTAAAAACGAAAAAACACCCGATCTCCCTATGAATTTTGCAGTTTTCTTTTGTCCGAAGTCCGTTTTTCCCCTGCCCCGGGTACTTGGTAATTGCTGGGATCTTACACTCCGATGGGTTTCCCTTTCCCCCCTCGGGCGCATCTGATGGTCTTTTAAAATCTAGTTTTCCCTGACGGCCTGGCCATTTTTTTTTTTTTTCTCCTTTACCTTCCCTTCTTTCTTTTTCTTCCCCCCTCTTTTTTTTTTTCCTGGCACACGCGCCACCCTGGCTTTCCTCTTCTTTCCCCCCCCCCAGAGGTTTTTCCCAGGCCTCGATTGTCAGGACTCTTGCCAACGGTCCCATGATTTCGGTCCACTCCCCTCCTCCCCGTTTTTTTTTTTTTTCTTCTCGGGCAAAAAAAAGCCTGCCCCCCCTTCCCCACTCTTAGTGATTTTTTTTTCTGGTCTATCCAGTGTTAATTCGTTTTATGTGTTTTTTTTCATGAAGCCCCGTTTTTTTGTTGTTCCTTGCGGATTTTTCTCTTCCTTTGTTCGCTTACGGCCACTCGGGTCTTACGTCGTCCCTCCCCAACCCCCGATCACCTTTTTTTGGGGTTCTTCTCTTTTCCCCCCCCCCAGTTCTCATTAGACAGGGCTTATTGTGTCTTTTTTTTGTGTCCTCATTCCAGACCTTAGCCAACACCAACCTTTTCTGACAGTG
>Ga0179593_1301066_pt1 | contig 10723 bp, 6 predicted proteins | sample CZODoug2_1_08_16_FD_185931 | JGI IMG/M metagenome (GOLD analysis project Ga0179593, IMG submission 185931) | Vadose zone soil fungal communities from Angelo Coast Range Reserve, California, USA - CZODoug2_1_08_16fungal (PacBio error correction) | ecosystem: Environmental > Terrestrial > Soil >... | reverse complement strand
CGAATCACGGGTCTGGTCGGTACGTGACCTTTTATAGGTCGCCGTGGCCGGTTCTGACTGTTCCACGTGATGAGATGAAGCAAGCAGAATTTTCTTCATTCAGTCCATGATTTTTTCTTTAGAATTCTATGTTAAGGCGTTAGGTCGCTTCCGCGAGGCCGCGGACCTTTACCGTCCCCTAAACCCTGAGCCTTGTTTTCCGAGCTACTTACTACACTTTCGCGCTTGGTTCGCGTAAACATATAGTCTTGGACCTAAGTTAAGGATTGCATGTCTCTTCATTCGCGGCCACGATCGTCCTTGAGACATTTCTTGTCTTCCGCGTTCGGAGATAGCCCCCCCTCGTGGATCGAATCTCCCTCTTCTGGGTAGGTCCTAGATGGACTGCATAATTTCCTGTTGGGGTAGAAGATCTTTTGTGTGAAAAGTATTCGTGTTCCATGACCCCTTCTCCTGTTGACCAGGCGTTTTGGTCCACTTTACCCATTTCCTTGATGAGGTTTTTTGAGTGAGAACGCCGTGGGTCTTTTCCGCTGAGTCGACCTTCCCGTCCCCTGTGTAAGAGTGAGGTCCCTAGCTTTTAGCCAGCCACTTGGTTATTTTCTCCTTTTCCCCAATCAAGATTACCCCCTCTTCACGTCCCTTCCCACTGTGGTCAACGTTTCTTTTAATCCCGATCCACTTGAGTCGCAGGGTAGACAGCGGTTTTGGTCGATGAGAGAGTCTGTCTCTGGCTTGTACTTTTCGGCATGGGAAGTATCTTGTGCGATTTACTGTCTGCGTCAGAAGCGACTCTTTTCGCGCTAACGCTCACCTTACACCTGCTTTACTGTAACCTTGTTCCCCCATTTATTAGACCACCATACTCTTTCGAAATTCTAGAGTCCCAGGTTAATTTTTATCTTTGTCCAAATCTCTCTTTACCGGTTGCGCAGCGGTCACTAGCAGAATCCTAGCAAGAGGCCATTTAGAAAGGTGCAATCGATCTATGCTATGTCCCCCTATACTGGAAAATGGGCAGGAACCTTTGGGGACTGGTTTAAAGGTCATGCATCCTGCGTTCCCCTTTTCGGTTCCTTTCTAAGGGTTAGGAGAGACGGGGAGTTTTTACTTGACACTTGAAAGATTTTGTCTTAGTCTCTCTTCCGTCCATTATCCCGCTTCTACTTCGGATGGTTGATTCGGGCCCACGTGTACCATTTGAGTGAACGGCGGGTTTGCCAACGTCCTCGTGAGTCTGCTTTCCTCCCCCGCTTTTGTCACTGTGGACTTCCCGACTGCCGCCCGTCGGTTATAAAATAAGGCAGGATTTCTGTAAGTCTGAACTGCCTGAAGAAATTCCCCGCTGCTCGTCTCAGCGCCCGGACCATACGACAAAATGAACTTTTTTGCCGTTTTTAACGAGAAGAGTCCCTTCCCCTTAGAGACTCCCCCCATAGGAGGTATGATGATACGATGCAGGGATTAGACCCGCAGGTGGTTTTCGCTCCCAGACGTAGACCTTGCCCATAAGTTCCTGTTAGCGTCCCTCCCCTTAAGGGCAAATTTTCCTTTTCGAGTTATTTTCCTTTCGAGCATTTTCTAATTCAACCCCTCCGCTCTTCCAGCGTCTATAATTTGCTTTTTCACTCTACCCTACTTGAATTCCTTTCGGTCATTTTATGGCTGCCTTCTGATCTTCCCAAGTTTTCCGGGTTAGAGAACCAAACGTTTTCCGCTATGTTTAAGGCCCAGCTTGCTCTCTTCAGGCGTGCGATCGCTTAGTGGTCGGTCCGATGGCCAGTGTTCCATCTCCCCTCTTCCTCTGCACTCCGTTCGTTTTTACGGCTCCCCCCTTCTCGTGGGTATCCATCCCACCGAGCTCTCCTCTCGCTTCGAATTCTGAGGCACCTCCACGGTTCCGCTGATCGTTTACTCCGTTTGCTATCGCGACTGAGTGACGAACCATCCCCTCTTAAGCGATTCCCTTTTGGAAGGCCCAGGAAAAATTTTTTGGAATTTTCCGACATTCCTGGCCCTTGGCGGGTTTTTCCGCTCTCGGTTTGATATTCCCTCCATTGATCTCTCTTTTTTCACTTTTTTTTTTTGAGAGATCGTTCTTTTTTCTTCCCCCGATCGCAATGCCCCGCACAAAGTGACTACCTCGATGTCAGGCCCTTTTTCCTAGTTCTTTTGCAACCCTTGTTTTCAAGTGTTATTTCCTCTCGATCTCTGATGTTGTAGAGGTTAGTCTCTCACGTCTGTGGAGCAGGTTTCCCCCTACCTGAACGATGTTCCTTGCATCGCTCGATGTGACGAGCCTGGGAACTATTAGTTGCTTGCGACCCCTCATCGATCGGCGCCCCCGGACTTTATATGTCCTATGGATGAGTGCTCCCTTTTTAACATTTAAGCCCTTGACTTTCGTTGCTGAGAGAGTTCGTGAACCCCCAAAACTGCCGCCTTGCTCTCTCTTGTGTTTACGATCTCATAGAATCGCCAGTCATCTGTCCTCCCCCAATCTGATGAACGCGATGAATCTTTTTGAGGATGTCTAGGTCTACTTATTTAGGGAATTGGGAAGGAGAATTCGCGCGTACGACCTTGTTGATGAAGAGACGTCCTATCGGTGTGTACTCTTTTGATCCCTATTCCACCTCACTAAGGTTAGAAGGGTCCCCCCAAACTTCTGGAATAATAAACTTCGTGGTGATCGTCCATCTACCTTTTGCCTCCCTTGAGTGATCTGTCAGTACTACGGCTTGACGGACGTCCCACGGTATTCAGTTTTTATTTTCCCCTTTTGTGAGACTCGAGTAGAAAGGCGATGATGATGACGCAATCCCCCCCTTCACTGTACCTTTCCTTGGAATAAGCCAACTCATCATCTTCCAACACTTCTTCCCCCTTCTGATGCCTAACGGCATAAGTTGTCGACCCCTTGCAGTGGAACTCACCCCTTCAACATCTTCTCCGGCGACGCGCTCCTTTCCCCTCTTCGGAGGCCGGCCGAGACTGCGACTAGCTTCTTTCCTAATCCCAGCGAGAACGCCTGGTCCCCTCTTCACAACTCTCTTCCTTCACGTCGACGTCCACGTGACTTTTTTTTATCCGTTCCCTGACCTTTGCTCGTCCAAGGTTTTCCGAGACCCCCCCTGCCCATGCTGTTAAATGTTTGCCATGCTCCTTTTTTCGAGATAATTTCTTTCGTCCCCTTAATGTAGTGTACAGACTAGGTCGAGCATTGCTACTCTTCGCGAGAGAACTTGTACGCGGGGAGAAGATACTATGAGCTCAGTTTGTCTTCGAAGTTGCAACACTAGAGGACTCCTCGAGCGATATTCATTCGGATAGTCACGGCGCTTTTTTTACTCCTACGCTATTTCTTCGCATTCCCCCGGTAACCTCCCCTACATTTCATTCCACGTCCCACGAGGACTTCTAACCCCCCCCGAAAGCTTTTGCTTGTCGCCTACCTCAACTTAAACCGTTTCTCCTCCATTGTCTCCTAGAAGGTTCACTGCTCGTTAAGGTCCCCTCTACCTGAAGTCCCACTCGGTTAGCGGTACTGCGTCTTATCCCCCCCACAGCCTCCCCCTTTCCAAGAGTTCTCAGACGTCCTTTTGCGCTTTCTTTTTTAAAGCGACTCAGCTCTTCCTCACATCCGTTTCCTTCACTTTGACCCCCTCCTGAGTCTCCATGCCGCCCTTCTTCAGAAAGAGCTGCACTATGAGGTTAAAAAGATAGTCCTGCCCCAAAGGGGTCTTTTCAAATACCATTCCCTAGCAATTACCCCTCTTAAGGGAAATCACTCACTCTGTAGCTTTTGGGTGGCTAGTACTACCAGCGATCCTTCTTTTCCTCCTTTTTTACCGAGCTTTCCGTCGATGAAGCGTCTCGAGATCCCATCCTTCGAAGTCTTAAAATCTCGATGTTGTCCCCGAGCTCCAGTCTATAGAGACATCGGGCCCTTCGTGCTTCTTAGTGAAGCCCCGTCGATTATGTCATTGTTTCCAGTATTTCCTCCTATTTCTCTTCTGGAACAGCTTGCCCGGAAACCCCTTCGAAGTGGCGGTTAACTCCCCTTCTTTTTCTCCTCAGTGGCCCCCCTAACGCTCATCAGGCTCCTCGTTTGTTTCCTTCTCCCCCCTAGTCCCCGTCCCTTCCCTTTATCTCCTATTTGCCTCAGCCGTTTGGTTTTTTTGAGCCGTCCCTTTTTCTCCCCCCTCGAAGATGACGTTCTTTCGCTTCTCTTGACTGTGCGCTCTTCCCCTGTGATACCTCTCTAGAAAATTCCTCTTCGCTCTTTCTTCCTCGCGTCAGTGGTTTTCTCCCTTCGCCATTTGAAGCCCCACGAGACCTTACGGCGAAACGCAATCCGGTGACTAAGAGAATTATAGTTTAAGGAGTGTCCTCCCTAGATTACGGTCGATCGTCTCCGATCTCTCACCCCCACACTGCGCACAGGAATGTTATCTAATCTTAGAGGCTCCCGTATTTTGCGTTGACATAATCAAGAGATCTTCTCTATTCGGTATTAGCTTACCCCTCGGTTCCTTTTCATGCCCCAAGTTCCTTTAGGGAGTTATTTTCCAATGGTCATTGAGACCACTTTGTCTCGGCTCTCCTATGTGTTTAGTGGAACCCCCAAATACTTTTGACCTCTCTATTGGGATGGAAGAGTCAGCATGTACCGATTTCCTGGTTGTAAATTCGCTGTCCCCTGTTCTTTCCTGCGTACTCTTCTCACGAGATAGCACTTTCTTTTTTAGAGCTCTTCTCGCTACGGTCCATTTGAAGTTTAGTTCCTAAGCCTTTTATGTACTCCTCCTGGTTTTCTTTCTGGTTATCCTCTAGACGTTTCAGCGAGCTCCCCCAATGCCTCCACCATTTGTTTCTTTCCCAGGTTTAATCCCTCAATTAGATTATGTTCTACTCGCCTGGGCGTTCTATTATTCAGGAGGTCTCGCCTCTTAAGGTGAGGGAGAATGTCGATTTCCGCAGGTGTGAGACTCTCACTGATTTTTTTTCTCCTCTCTTGTATAGAGAATTTCCGCAGTGGACCCTTTGTCTTCCTTGAAACTTAAAGACGTGGAATTCCTGCGTGGTCTTTCCGGGTCCCTCACAAGGAGTCTCAAGGGGTCGAATTCATCCTCCCTCTTTCTTCTTGCAGAAGAAAGTGCCATCCCTTCTCGACTCGGTTACCCTGCAGCAAAAGTTTCGGAGAACGGACCTCCCGAGTCCCTATTCTTAGCACGTTCCATTTGTTTCGGCTCAGGCCCCACTTCCTTCAGTCCTCCCTACTGCTCTCGCTGAGCCCTTTCCATCTTTGGTGGTTCCCGACACTCGCGTTTCGGACAGGTCTTGGTTCCTTTTCCCCCTTTCTCTCTGAATTCCCCCTTTGGGAAATTTGGAACTGCCTGGCCGTAACATAAGTCCCGGATGGATTTTCTCCTTCTCTTTTTAGCAATGTTATGGAATTACCTGTTCCTACTTAAGTATTCGGGAGACGCTTAACGCATAGCACCCGCAACAATTCGGAAAGGGTTTAGGAGAAAACACAAATCAACTGACTAACGTGTTGCCGTGTGCCCCTATATCCGCCCAACATTCTGGAGGATAAGCCACCTCTAATACTTTGAGGGATATCCGTGATTTCTCTCTCTTTTTCTCCTTGCGCCAGGGTAAAAGATGTCGCCTACGTTCATAACACGTTTCACTTGATTTAGCGCTCGGTACTTATAAGATGTCTACCGTCGGCATAAGAGAAAAGTCTTACAGTGGGCTCCTTCACATCTAGCACTATTCAATCTTTTATAGGTGGTCTGCCCCGTTACTCCTTCTATATATGGCTGGAGAAGAGACGTTTTTCTATATCTCCTATGACTACTCCCCCTAACCCAAATCTATTTTCTTCTCGTTGTGGGCGTTTTTCCACGTGTATTTTTTGGCGCATTCAGCAGCAGTTCTCCGAGTGTGTGAACACAATTCAGTCTAGAGGTGGGTTCGCAGGAGATGGAGAAACACATCTTCCTTTGCTATTTCTGCCCGCCACGTTCCTCGTCTTCCCCTTCTGTTACGAGGGTTTCTCCCCTCAAGAAGATGGACTTGCGCCGTCGCCCTTGATGCGTCAGCTCCCCTTGCTTTGCAAAGTAGTTAAGAACTCGTCTCCACAACTCAGTCGGAGATAGACTACCTTCTCATCCCGAATACTCTATCACTTCCTTCTGGAGGACCATTTTTGGAAACCATAGTGAGTTCCGGAAATGTATTCGGGAATGAAACTTTCTCTTTCTCCTGGTGCCACTAAAGCCTCGCATCTCTCTCTTTTTTTCCATTGTTGTTGGAGATCTGCGTGTCTCCTCTCATCTTTTTTCCCCCTAGCGGAAAGCTCCCATCCGCGTTCCTGACCGCCAGAGTGCTTGTTTTTTTAATGACCGTCCGGCCTCACGCCACTCTTGATAATCGTAACCTCCTTTCGTCTATAGTAGAGGCCACTAGGGATCACTTTTTCTTTTCCTTCTTCACGAGTTTCCCCCCCTGTTATGACATAGTTCTCTTATGAATCCTTCCCGGACTTTCTCAAGTTGATGCGATCTACTCCATCAAGGTACGTGGACTTTAGCGGTTCCTCCTATCACTCGCGTACTTTCTCAGGTGACTCCTGTGCATGGACCTCTCCTCCTTGATCTTGACTCCCCGCTCATCGTTTTTTTTCCTAAAAATTCACTTTTTTTATATTGCGTAGGCCTGCAGCCGCTTCGACTTACCCTTCGACACCCAGTCAATTAGATGAACGCGCTGACCTTTCGTTTTCAATTCTTTTTTTGGACCAGCTTTTAAGTCCTCGATCAAGTAGCCGTACCCTTTCTTCGGCTTTCCGCGTGTTACGAAAGCTGGATTGCGAGTGACCTTCGAGAGATGCCCCCCCAGAGGACGGAGAGTAACTTATCGTCCTGCTACATTGACGCTGCTCCCTTGCCATCACTCCTCCCACTCGTTTGCCTTGATGTGGGCGTCTTTTCTTCGGATCGGGTCCTGAACCGGTTTCATCTATGGTGTTTGCGTCCTACTATCAAAGAGGTAGATGCGTTTCGACTGCTGTGGCGTTTCCGCCTTCCCGTAATCCTACCCCTAGTAACAATGTCCCTAACAAGGCTCACCGACGACTTGCGACGAGCTCTTTCGCCACTTATGGAAGGTCACAGCGAAGTGAAACCATAGTTGGAAGATAGCTCTTCCCTTTCCGTATGAGAGGCCCGTACGAGAATTCAGAGTAGTTCTGACACGTCTATATGGAATTCCGCACAGGACGCCCCTGGCCCCCGTCCCCATACGGGCGACTCGACCATTGCACCGCAGAGATTTAGTTTCTCGACTTACCCGTACAGACCCTCACCATTCTGTGGACCATTTTGCCATTCTGTCAGTACTTTATTCTTACATAGAAACTATCCTGTGCGTCAGACTCTTCCGCCTTGAGTCTACTGAGCTGTTCCCCAGAGGTTTCAACCCCCCCTTTTGTCTAGTAGAAGTACTCTTCCTCGCGCGGTCAACCCCTTAAACCGTCGCGCTTCTCGACCATAGAGAGAACCAGTCTCGTTCTCCTCCTCCCCCCGCGACGGATTTTGAATTTCCTACCAGTACTTAAACCCAGTCGTATTTTCTCTGATAGAATTCTACCCGATTGCGCTCGACCTACGAGAGGTGGCTTCAGACCCCTTTTCTGCCGATACAGGGAGGTTCCGATACCCTTCAGGGTGTGAATGTCTATTTTCCCCCCCAGGAACTTAAAGTCGAGTCATCGTCACTTTTTTCTTTTAAGGCTCAATTCGCGAAGACCCAGTATGAGCGGATCAGCCTACCGACTGATGACTCAGACCCCCCACCTCTCCGATTACGAAGTGTTGCCATCAGTCGGTCCCTGCTCCTTCGGACAGCACTCTAGCGGGGCCAAAGTCTGTGCGCCCTAACGGTAGGAGTCGAGTTCGACAGTTGTCTTCATCAAACCCAGTCGAAACTTTCCATATACCCCTTAAGGGGAGTCAGAGCTGGGGGGTGTGGCGAGCGCCCCCCGTGCTCTGACTCGCCGGCTGTTGGAACCAATTGACCTGACGCGTACGATGTGCGACCCCTATTGATAGAAAAAAATGGTCGAAAGTCCTCTTTGATATTTTTTTCGTGAGCCCTGTTTCTTAATCGCATAGGCCTTCTTTTATGACAACCGGAAGGATAGCTGAGTTAATTTGCAGTTGAGCTCCCCGCGTCTGATCTGGCAGACCTCTCGGCCGCCGGCCCCATTCGCTTTCTTTCTCATCTCCCCCACGTGGCCCTCGCTCTTATCCAATGGCGCTCGACGTCCGTTCTTCCACGCTACCTCCAGTGTATAGATCTATATCCCCATCCCCGTTTCCTTGTTATTCGATCGTCCTTCTTTGATGCCTTCGTGTCCGTGTTAACGACGTACTCGATTATCAGTGCTTATCTAGAGTTTGACTTTCAGCTCGTTGCCACGTTTTTTGTCATCTCATAAAATGGAATTGTTTGGACTCCTCGAGTCGGATGGTTCAGTCCTTTTTCGACCCTTTCTCATGAGACTAGAGTCCTGGTCGCCCCAGCCTGACCCGAATAGTCGCGGTGGCGCTGGACCTAGGTCTATCCTATGACTAACGGTTCAGCTCTGGCTAACAAATATCCTCTTTCTAAAAGACGTTCTACCCTTTGGAGGTTTCTTCCTTTTTAGTCCTTCCCTAGACTCCTCATTGGCCCCGTTTGAAATACGCAGATGGTGTTCTGATTTGGTTATCCCTATTGACGCTCTTTGAAGATACTTTATTTAATTCTTGCTGTCCGGACATTGCTACTGGGTTGAGACCCCTTGTAGCTATTTCCTTTCTGGGGTGCTCTCCCCAATCCGTTCACTCTCTTTTTGATGGACGCCCCACCCTTCTCAAGGAAACGCTGGCGTCTTTTCACCTTTCCTGTTCTATTAGAGTGCTCTTTGTTCGTCTCTAGGCGTGAGAACACTCTCTAAGTGTGTCGCGCGTTGTCCTTGTCGTTTCACCGTTCACTCTCTGTTAGGTCTCTACTTCGACGGGCAACGCTCCTCCGATTTCTTCTTGGTTTTAGACATTCACCCCCCGACCGTCCCCAGTTAACCATCCGCTCGGCCCCCTAAAGGCATGTCCCCCTTCTGGCATTGATGTTTCCAGCCCGAGGACCGCAAATTGAAGAATCTTCTTGTCGGACCTATTGTTCTCTTTTGAGGACGAGCTAGAGTCGCCCGGTTTGCTTGCTTTTGGGACGCCTTTCCGTTTTTTTTGCACGATCGCGGACATCCGAGCTGGGCTCTATTCTGTGTTCCTAGGCGGAACTATTCCTCTTTATCGTGGGGTGCAGACAACTTCTAAGAATAGAATTCTGCCTCTGGTTTCTTAGATTCGAACCCGAGCAGACTCGCCCCCTCTGACTTTTCGCGTCTACCTAAGGATTCTAAGCTGCCGCCTAAGAAGAGATCATATCTCCTCGGCACTCCTAGTGTACCCAGCATTGCACCAGTGGGTTCATTTTTCTCGATTCCCAAGAACTCTTCGAGTCCCTCTTACTCCTTTCCTTCGTAGGATGAACGTCACGGTCGGCAGGGGATTTCTTTTTTCGGGTCTTGACCTGCTTCACAGGTCTTCTTTTTATTTTGAAAATCGGAGAGCTTCTCCGCGGTCATGGATCCCCCCGCCCGTTGTATACTTGCTTATCGTTTAACCCCTCTTGGTCCCATTGTCACCTGTCCAACGTACCAATAAGTTTGTCCGTGATGCTCCCCTTTGCATTGTGCTTTTTCTGTCGCATGTTATGGACCTCCCTCTTCTCGTCATTACAGGCCGGCAATGGCGAGATAACGGCACCATCTTTAGCCTTTTTCCCGCCCCAACTCCCTCCTTTCTTTCTTAGACTCGAAACGGGAACATAATTCCCCCATGAAGTTTCTTGCGGGCACAAAAGACCCCCCGCCGGAATTTCGAAGACGACCCACATCGGTCTGGGATGCGCTTTATACTCTTTTATTCTTTCTAGTTATCCCCGACTGTAGCTCCTCATGACGTGACGTGAAACTTCCTATTCATTTGTTCATCTTGCACCTCGCTCGTCGAGTCCTCCTTCTTTTCTTTCTCCGTCACCATCATCAAGTTCGTATCTCGCGCAATTTTATATCACCATCGACAGAGTCAATTTTTCTATTCTTTTTCCTATTCCAGCCGTTTGATATTTCCGTGAGCTTATTTTTTGGTTTCTGACGCATAACCGATGCGGCTCCCCATCCTCCACACGTCGAAATCCTCTTTTCTTCTCTTTTGGGGGGTGTCTCCCCGGACAAAAAACCGATTTGTTGCTTGCTGATATACTCCCTTCTGGGATAGCCTACTGTCTCCTTGGAGCCCTCCCCCGTATCGATTGATACCAGATCCAAAGTATCCTTTGTGCTAGTTTTCGATTTTTTAGCCACCTGAAGATGGCCCTCCAGGCTTATCGCCCCTGCTTCATATTCTAGAAGCCTGCCTACTGCGGGCAACCCGTCTGGGACCAGATTCCTGCGCTTCCTTCGCAGCGGCTCTCTCCTACTCTCGCGGAAGATTATCACCTTTCCCCCAGGAGAAATTCCCCTTTGTTGGAAACAAGTCTTTTGAGCGTTGCGGACATCGACGTTTTGTCTAGTTTTTAGGTTTTCTCCGCTCTCGGGGTTGCACTT
>Ga0179593_1675708_pt1 | contig 10724 bp, 8 predicted proteins | sample CZODoug2_1_08_16_FD_185931 | JGI IMG/M metagenome (GOLD analysis project Ga0179593, IMG submission 185931) | Vadose zone soil fungal communities from Angelo Coast Range Reserve, California, USA - CZODoug2_1_08_16fungal (PacBio error correction) | ecosystem: Environmental > Terrestrial > Soil >... | reverse complement strand
CTATCCCCTTTATTCAGTTTGTCGTAAGGGAACAAAGGCCGCACCGGCTCGTTGGCAGGGGCCATGCTCAGTTCGCAAGTTTATGGGTGGATAGTCCCCCCTTCGTTCCCATTCGAAAGTCGTCGAGTTCTGGGCGCTCAGTCTTTGCGATCTTTCTTTGCGGGTGTGTGTAGCCTGAAATGAAGTATGTGCCAGCCCCCGTTGCTTCAATCCCCTTTTTACAAAGCTCCGTGGAAGTTCAAATAGAGGAGACACGAGGCCGTATCGTTCTCCCTACACTTGGGAATTTATCACTTACGCGGCCAGGATCGCATCCCCATTTCTTGACAGGCACGTCTACTACTCGCAAGTCGGTTCCTTGATTCCATTAAAGTCGACCCGCGCTGCCAGGTGTGATCATTTTGTGTGGCCATTGTCGGGAGTACGTGCGGCTTAAATTAGTTACAATTTTAGACCCCCTTACGTTCGGCCTGCGAAGTACGCGGCCGTTCGAATAGCTTCACAGTCTATGTTTTCCCTAAAAAAACGATCCGCATGACCAGCATCGGTTCGCCCCTATACCCCCTTGCACTAGGGGTTAGTGTAAGGTCAGCCGCCCCCCCCCGCCCAAAATACCCACGTCGCCCTCGCTAGCTTTTTTGTTTTCAGAGAGCGTCGCGAATAGCGCCCATCGTCGCGGACAGGATTCAACGACTTTATATTGCGTTTTGGCCGCGTGAGCGGCGGGTCCCTATCTGTAAGTCTACAAGGCGTAGTAAGCCGGGATCTTGACCCCTGTATAAACCCCTTCCGTTCTTCGCAATCGTCGCGATCCTTTTTCGTCCTTTGAATTTCTGCGACCCTTTTTCGAACCCGCCCAGCTGTTTCCAGAAAACCTGCCTTTCCCTTTTAAATCGCGACCTACTTTCGCCGGAAATACGTTTCCGTGACGATCAGCATGTTTTGTTTTTTTATTCGCGGCATTGCCCCATCCAGCACTGATATTGCGAGTTCGGGCAAAGAAGCAAGCTTATTTACGTTTGTCATATATGTAGTTCTCGTTTTCATCTGCCCTTCACGAAAAAGCTTGTGGCTACAGTGGCTCGGCTCTCCCGTCTTTAGTCTCCCCCCCCTGGCTTCTGATCTTCCGACACCTTCCCATGACGATACGTTTTCTTTGCAAGAGGTGTGGCAGACGGGGCAGCTCCCCGGCCTCCAAGAAGCAAGTATGCGCAGTCCCCCGCCCCTGGCATCCATGCGGGACACGAAACCATTCGAATGATCTCTCTTGGTGCCCACGTCCCTCTTCCTTCCGATCCAGACTGTTCGGACCTTCCTTCCGCGGTTACGGTACTGGCTTGGCCGGTCGAGCTCCCAGTCTCTCTTCTCTAACGTACGAATGGCAGGTCTCGTCGTTTGGCCGAAGCCCTGCGTCCTTTTTACTTCGACCTTTTTGCTTTGCTTCGAGTAGTACTGGTGCTCCTTACTCAGGAAGGAAAGCTTGGCGTCCGCTGGCTTTTGTTGGGAAACGGAGTCCTCTTCTTAGCCGCCAACGGGTCGACCCCGAGCCCCGAAGTCTATCAGAGCTCCCAACGCGGCTTGAGTCTTTCATGTGAGCCAATCCTCTACGTCTCTCATGTGGCGTCACACCTCGCGATAATCGGCTTTATCTAGTTTGGGAAGCCGATGAGTTCACCGCGCCAGCTCGGAATCATGATCACTTCTCGACACGCAGCCGGCGTGCGCACGAGGCAGGCTGCTCTTCTTTAGAGCGTTATGTGGCCGCCCTCCCGTACTCGCAACAATCCCCATGCTTTTTTTTTGGCTTGCAGTGTCGTCTCTTGCTTCACGACTCGAGGTGTTTCTCGACCCTAAAAACACCTCGCTAAAAGAGTCCGCACACTGATTACTGCTGCGAGTCTGCACGCGGCTGCTTGTTGAATCTGCCTTTCACTCGCGTGAAGCTTTGTGCTCCTCGGTCCTGTTTTGCGTTGTTTTTTTTTTTCTCCTTCTCCTCCTACGTGTGTTGTTGGACCCCTTTCGCACCCCGGGACCTGTGCACCCCCATCCCCCCCTCTTTTCCTTCAGCCCTCAAACTCGTCCTTTTCCCAGTCACTCGCAGCCGTATCACGGTTGGGGTTCTCCCTGTCATCGATGATGTGTGTGAGCGAGAGCCGAGGTTTCTTTTTTCCCTCCCCGCAAGGAAGACATGCATCCGACCAGCTTCTTTATTTGCCTTGGACGGCCTTTCCACCATAACGCCTCCTAACTACCTTCTTTTTCCTGCCAGTGAGCGCCGCGCTTTGCAGTGATGACGTGACCCCTTTGATTTGCGCGTGATCATCCTTGCCTCCCCTTCAGCTGGCGAGATTGATTAGGCAATATTTCCCCCCTTCCGCGAGGATGTGGCTCTTGAAGCACGCTTCTGGGGAAGCTCGGCGGATAAGCGGATTTTTTCTGGGTAGCCGTTGGCGTTGCTCATCCAGGCCCGGTTTTCCCACCCCCCCACGCCAGCCTGATTGTTTTCCTGCCGATGTTAGTTTACTCCGCACACAGCCGCTTTCCGAGAAGCAATCAAGGTGCGTTCCGTCAATTTGCGCAGTTGCCGCCCTTTTTCGGACGCTGCACAGGTTTCTCGTCTTAGATGTTCCTTTCGCCCTTCTCCCTAAGGACCCTATGCGAGATTACAGGCTTCCCCCGGACCCCTGGTGGACGAACCTGTCCCTACTATAGGGTCCTTTAGACCTTCGTAACTTTTCCCCCTGATGAGAAAGCGTTACGGCGCACTGAGCCGCATCACTGCGTGCCTCTCCTTTTTCATATTCAGGAAGTATTCCAAACCCAACCCAGTTATTTCCCCTTTTTTTCATGTGCTCCTAAGCAGAAGACGGGTTGATCCAACCCCGGGTCCTTTGCCGACTTCCCCACTTTAGACACACGTTTTCATTTCCTGACTCCCGCTACCCTACTCTCGCAACTGATCCTCAAGACCCGCTCAAGCCAGCGTGTTTTCTAAATCCTCCTCTTACCTTCTTTGATGTTGCAGCGCTGACCCGCTGAACAACCTCTAATCTCGAACTCGAAATTTCCCCCGGATCCTAAGTCTTTCTCCGGGAGGCATCTTCTTTCCCAGGAGAAGTACAAGCTGATGCCCCCCTCTGCCGAGAGGTGACCTTGGGGGTCTTGAAAAAGGCACTCATGGCAGACATGGCTATTCCCCCCTTTCACTTCCTGCAACCAGGCCGAAGTAGTTACCCCCCCCCCCCCTTCACTGCGATCTTCCTCCTTGTACTTCCCTTTAAAGATAATGGCTGATTTCCTTTCAACTTTGCTTCCCCCTGCAGTTTTCGTTAATCCGTTCCGACGCCCCGGCGCTAGTGACGCTTCTCAAAAGACTAGGGAAGGCGAAGGTGGATTCCCCGGCCCCTTTTCTTGACTCACAACCCCTCTTTTCTCCTGATGCCGCCCGTTCTTTGACCCTCTACAATCTTTCGAACAAATTTATCCTTCTTGTAGTCTCCCTTTCGTCAGAAGCTGGACGTCGCTTTTTTTTTCCGTGCCGGTAGCGTCAAGGCTGCTTTTCTTCAATTGTCAAGCACTTTTTCCAGGAGGTCCATTTCCGGTGTCTCGCAACTTGCCTCTTGGCACCCAAACGCCTCTCTTTTTTTTTTCTCGTGGCCCTTTTTGTAAAGACCCGCACCCAATCCTTGCGTTTAAGACGGTTTCCAGTTCCCCCCCCCCTTTTTTGGTTATCGAACATCCGGCCTAATCGGCCCCCCAGTTCCAAACTCTCATGGTAGGAGTTATATCGACAAGTCGCCCGGGGTCCTCTCTCACTACTCCCGCCGTGTAGAGTCTTAAACACTTCCCTCCCCCTGCATGATGGTTTAAGTTCTATCCGGATACTGATGAACCCTCCCACCGGCTCTAAAAGCTTCTCCTGGCAAAGACTTCTTCCAACCCGAAAACCTCAGATCCGTGACTTTTTCCTCCACCCTAAACTTTTGCGCTTAAAAGCGTCCTTCCTACCCGCAGGGCGGGCTTTTCCGTACCCCCATGTCGCTGAATATTCACTATCTCTCTTTTTCTCCTACCTTTGACCTCACTTCCTCCCTGATTATTCAGGCGCTTTCGTCGAACACCCAGCCTTCCCCCCCCCGGCGCGGCAAAGTCCGCTTTGTCTTTACAGACTTATGTTTTTATCATACAGCATAGGAGTTTTCAAGCCTGTTTGAGATGTAGGGAAGTGGCTTTCGATCGTGTACCGTTTTTTTTTTTTCGCAGTCGAACATGTCACAGAGTACGGACCTCCCCCCTTCCCCGGATTTAGTCCCTCCGGTTTTTTTTTTCCCCCCCCATATATCCAAGGCTTGTCCTTTTTTCACTTCCCCTATAACGAGTCTTACCCTCCTTCGGCTCCTGCGAACCCCTTTTTATTCCCTTTCTGTTCATAGCGGCGGATCTGGACAACAAACTTTCGTTCTTCTTTTCCAGACGGCTTCCGTTCTTTTTTTATCTGGGCCCGAGATTAAGTGTGTTACCGCCCTCAACGCTTGCCATTTTCTCTCTGCCACCTCAGGCGTTCTCAGTTTTCCTGCCGGACCTCCATGATTTTTAACAATTTTCAAGCGCACCCCCCTTGGTCCCCCTCCGTCCCTCGGGGATCGTCTATAACTTCGCTTTTTTCGTACCAAAAACGACGCCATGACCAATATCAGTCTTCATTGCCCGAGATTGTAGAGGTCGATACGAAAGGTCCCACTTGGCATAATCGTCGTAAGTCATCTGTCCCAATACGAACGCGTTCCTAATCACCCCCTCCTCGCTTTTGTTTTGATTTAAGACGTCGTATATCGCCGGACCCTCCCTTTTTCCTGGAAAGGATTTTAATCGGTGGGCCGTTTGGAGCATGCATACATTATTTTTAATGCGTTTACATCTGCAAGATTTCTGCAGTGAACGATCGTTCATGTTCTCTTCATGTTCTACTTTCCGTGATTTTCTCTTCTTTCTGCCGACGTTTTCCGCCCCCATCGCTCTTTCCCTGAGGTGCCAGTGACGTCGCCTTTTCATATATCCTGCCGTGCTCTTCTCTTTTCGTTCCGGCAATTCGAGCGACGCAGTTGCTTCTCGTTTTGCATGCTGAAATAAGCCCCGTTCCTTTCGCCTCCCCCAAGCACACTTGGCTTGATTGATTTGTTCTTCATCTATGAGGTCGTCTCCTTCGTAAGGTGATTAGGCCATCACAAAAAAGATCAATGGAACTTTTCAGGCGCGGCCCCTTTTTTCTTTAGTATCCTAGGCCCCTGCTTCTCGGCGCGACACCATGGTCCCCTGATTCTTGTGCCAGAGTGTGGCGACTTAAGGCAGATCCTCCTGCCCGCCCCCGCACTTCTTTGCTGATTGCAGTTCCCCTTTTCTGGTACGGCTTTCTCAAAACTTAAATTCCTGTCACCCCCGACGACAACGAATGATTCTCCTTTCTTACGCTTTCTGCCGCCCTTGCAATCCGACCTCCGCTAATTGTCATGGGTCATTCGGCTTTCTTCTATCAGAATCTACCCGTTTTTTTACCTTTTTCGCTACATCGTTCCGTTGGATTTGCACCAGAGCCTCCCTGCCCCCCTCTTACGCTTAGACCTTTTGATTTGACTCGTCTCCGGCGGCGGAATTCCTCCATGGAACCCACCGCTGGGCGATGACGATGGCCTTTTTGACCTTCGTAGGACTTCTTGATGAGCCGACCCACTTCTGCGTTTTTACTCTATAAGTCTGATCCGCGAGCCTTCCCCCCCCTTTGCCGGTGTCTTTCAGCCCCCTAGTTTTAGTTTTTAGCAGATTGCGACCACTAGATCACTCCGGATTTTTCATGACGGAACGCCTGTTGAGCCGCCCTCAGGTTCATTTCATCACGGTCTCCGGCCTTTTCGTGCACTGTCACTTTTTTTTCCTTTTGAGCTTTTCTCGGTCTGTGAATGTGTCGCGTATTTTTCCATCTTAAACAGCCGCTCCCCATCTGATTGGGGCAGGCCTGGGATCCCGTTTTTTCTTGATTCTGAAACCCCCATCGAGTCAAGTGTAAAACAATTGACCCAAAAGGAGCACGAACAACAGGATTATGGGTTTCGTTCTTCCAGATCGCTTTGCTTCTTTACTTTAAGATTGTGTTTTAGATTTGGTTTGTCCCCTTTCTTGTAATGTGTTTGCGTTTCTCTTCTTTTTCATCCTCGTTTTTTGTCTTTTTTACCCCCCCCCCTTCGCAACAAGACCAGTTTTCCAAACCCCCTTCGAGGTCGCTTAAGAGTGCCCAAGATCGTTTTCTTTCCCTTCAGGGCGTATCAAGTTGTGAGTACTCCGTTTGGTGTGTCGGAGAAAATGGGCTTGGTGTTTCATCCGACTTTCTCCTCCCCCCCTGGCCAGGCATGACCCCCTCGTTGTCATTTTTTTTTTTTTGCTGAGTCCCCCCCTACCGCGATAACATGCACACGCTTCTATGTCTGTAGTTTTTCCTGGCAGTTGACGAGTCCTAATTTCCCTGCTTCGTTTTTTCCTTCATCAGGCGTTTTTCCCCCCCCTTTTGATGGCCTTGCGTTATTATTTTGACGTTTTTTTTCCCCTCTTTTCTACTCGAGGTCTTTGCCCTGACGACGGTAACCAGTTTGGACTCGGATCATTTACTGCGTATTTTTAGACCGAGGGGTTAGCCCGTTTTTCTAAGAGCACACTTTTTTTCCCCCCTCATTTTTAGCGACATTTGCTCCAGTTTTTTAACCGCAACAGTTTTCCCTTATTCCCGAGCCTCCCTCAACGGTTGCTCCTCGCTCTATGCTTTCGGGTTCCCCCGAAGATTCTTGTTTGGCACAGTTTTTCTTTTTTTCTCATCTCTCTCTCAGCCTCGCCACCCTCTGCTTATCGCGTACTCCGTTCGTTTTTTCCCCCCGTTCTTTCTTCCACGACGCTTTTTTTTTTTACAATGCCGCGATCTGTTGCTTCCTTAGCATCAACCAGTCGCTATTTTTTTTCAGTTTAGAAAGCCGTAAAGATTTGTTACCATCCCCGATTTTTTCTCCCTCCGTCCGGATTGCAGCTCCTCTTGTTACCGTTCCACACCTCTTGCACCCTCTTGAGGCTCGCCCTTGTTTTTTTTTGTTTCTCAGCGGCGTGGTTTACAAGACACGTTTTTTCCGACCCTTACACGTTTATCACGTTTTCTGCAAGGCTAACGCCCTGGTCTGCCCTCGATTATTCCCCTTCTTTCTAAACTTATCCCTCTTGCTTCTTGCAACGCACGCTCAATCTCTTTTATTTTTTTCTCTGTCCGAGAAAACCCCCCTTCTCCTTTTCAGACCCCCTTTCGGCGGTAAAGAGTCTGCCCCTGCTCTATTAACTCAGGTTCGGTGGCGATGCCATATCTTTGGTTTTTTCCATTTGTCTGCAAAATTCCCGGTTCAATGACGGACCTGCTGTTTTATTAGCTTGCGCAACCTTCAGGTCCTCCTCCAGTTTTTTTACCAGTTCCCCTGTCATCGGCCAATTACCGTTTCCATGCCCCACGACCCTTTTTTTTTTCCTACCAGAGGTTCCCCCCCGCAATACGCAGTCTTGATCCTTCCCGACGCTTTATTTTTGCTTTTTTCTGCGTCCTCTCTGACCACCAAGCATAGCCTTGCTTTACCGGGTGTATTTCGATCGATTGTGGATTTTTTTTCTCGCACTAAACCACCGCTGATGCTTTTTTTTTTTTCGCGACGTCCCCCATCCTCCCTCTTTTAATTGGCTGATCGTTTTTTAGTTTCCTTTTCTGAACCCTTCTGCCTCCCTTTGCTTCGCCCCCTTGATACTTTCCGGCTTTTTTTTTTGGCTTCCGGTGTCATGCAGTGTATGTGCGTTTGCCCCTTTTCCCCAGTTTTTTTTCCCTGGTCACTCGCCTAAGACAACTATACTCTCCCCCAATGTTTCTTTTCAAACTCATTTCTTTCTATTTTTTTTTCCTTTTTTTGTCTCGAGGCGGTGGTTCAAACCCAGACCCTCCTTTTCAGACCACCCAATTTTACTCCCCACGCCCGTGTATCCCAGGACGACTTTTTGATCGACCGCTCGGTTACCTGATTTTTCCCCCGTTCAAGTGTTCGCAGGCGACCTCTAGCCCCCTCCTTCTGCTCGCCGATTTCCCACTCTGTCTCTTTTTTGTCCTTTCGGCTTTTCCAACCGCTTTTGGCCATTCCATGCTGGCAATGCCCTTTTTCTTTTTTTCCCACCCTCGCCGGCGCTTTTCATCCATCTTGCCGCCGACGAGCTCCAACTCTTTTTTTTTTGAACCACCGTCCGATGTGCCGTCAGTTGTTTTTTTTTTTTTTTTTTTTGTACCGACCTTTTTAAACTTTTGAACCCCCCCTCAGCCCTCTCCCCTTGTGCTCTGCTGTTTGGGGCACGTCAAGACCTGGAGCCCCCGGCCCTCTTTTCTCGCTTTTTCTGGGCAGCCGCCTTTTTTTTTCGTCTTCCCGATTTGGGGCCCTTTGCTTCTTTAAAGTTGGAGACCCCCCTTTGCAAGGGGTTTATTCCCTAGCTTTCTGATAAAGTTCGACTTTTATTTTTTTTTTTGAACGCCCTGATCGGCCCCTTTACATCGCACCACGTTTTTTCTCTGGAATCTTCGAGCATGTTCGCTTCTTTTTGTCGCTTTTCTCTTTGTTCTTGAATTCTTTTTTGACGGGCATAAGTGCCGTTTTCGTTTCTTTCAATCGGTTTTCCCCTTCCCGGATTGAGACCCCCGCCTTCCCCTATTCCGCCGATTCTCCGTTTGTGCCCCCAGAGATAGGTTAATCTCCCCTACCCCATTATGGAAGTTGGTCTTGCCCTCCGACCGTTTTTCTCTCTTCCCTATCTTCTTGACTCCAACCCCCCTTTTTTCCAGGAACTCCCCCTCCTGGGTTCTTTTTTTGGTTACTAAAGTTTTTTACCCCCCCGCCAGCCTTTCTAACCTTTGCCGGGAGGATTTTGTTTCGGACTTTCCTCATACGGGCTCTAGTCCTTAACCCCATGGACCCCTTGTTTTTACAATGTTCTTTCCCCGTCTCCATTCCCCTTTTCATGGCCTTTTCCTGATCCTTCGACCCCTCCCTTCTTCACTGCCTTCTCGTCCTTTCCCTGTCTATGTGGTAGTTTTGAATGAAACCCCACCTCCCTCCTCCCCCCTGTTTCCAGCCTCTTGCAGCGTTTCTGCTACTTCCCTTTTTTTGCACATTTCGGCTACACCATTTTCCCTCACGGTGTCTAGGTCCATCATTCACCCCTCCATCCCCATTCCTACCACCCCCGCCTCATTCTTTTCTTTTGATTTTTTTTTCAGGAGAGAGTTTGACGCCTCCCCCCTACCAATCCAAAATTAGCTTTCTCCCATGCTTTTTTTCCGTTTAAATGCGTTTCGAGGCCATTCTTTTATCCCTCTTCCTCCTTTGTTGAAAGCCCCTTTCCTGGGATACTCCCGTAGAATGGTTGTTTTCTTTCCTTTTCGTCGCGAGCTTTGTATTTTGGTGAATTTTCGCCCTTTTTTTTCCCCCTTCACACTTTGGCAGATGGAGGTTCGCACGTGAAACGTAGGTACGGGGCATTTGGTCCTCGCCCCTCCCGCCCCCTCGCTCCTTGTCAAGGGTTTCTCCTATTAACACTGGTTGTTTTCTTCGGCCTTTTTTCTGCACAGAGCTTTGTGCGATTTTTGCCCAGCCTTTTCTTGACTCTAGGTTTTGACTTTTTTCGATATTGCCCAGGTGGGTTAGCGCTTGTTCATTTCCCTCAACCCCTATGTGGCTTTCGTGACCCCTTTTCTCCCCGGTTTTTATCGAAAACTCAGGCTGTGTCGTCTCCCCCCCAATGACGACGATTTTTTTGCACAGGTTTTCCTACCTTACGTCACAACTTTCGCAATCGCCAGTATGCAGGGCCCTGCTTTTTTCTGCCCGCAAAGAGGTCTGCTTTGCAGTATCACTGTGCTAGGTCTGTAACAGTCCTACACCCTGAAGGTCCAACGTAACGCCGGCGCGGCATCAGTTTTTCTAGCTGCACTCGACCGCTTCCTTTTCCTTCCGCCTCGAGAGACTTTCTCTCAGCATCTAATGAACCTGGTTCGTCGGCGCTTCGCGCCGCAGCTTGTCGAGGCGACCGTTTTGCTTTTTCTTCTTCTCTTTCTTCTTTCAATCGGTTATTAGTAATCCTCTATTACCAGTTGTCTCCACCTTTTATCTGGTTAAAAAGGAGTTGCTCTGGTCTTTTTTCAGGGCTCCGACCCGCGTTTCAAGATTCCCCCACCCTTCCCCCCTTCGAATTACCCCGCGAGGTCTTACTTTGACCACCCCTCGCGTCTTTCTCCGCAGCGCGGAACACCTGCGATTCATCTCTCGGCATCTTCCAGTTTTTTAGGAACGTGTTCACCTCCGCAGCAAAGCACTTATCCTCCCCGGTCGCCCTGGTAACGCGTTTCTCAGTCCTCTCTAGATCCTTACAAGAGCTCCCTTATCCTCCCGTTAGGTTAATTTGGAAATACGCCTGCGCTAAAGTTTTTGGGGCTGGATCGCAGTGTTTTTCGTTGTTTTTTTCATCCCTCTAGGAACACTTTTCGCACACCCCCTCGTTTATGACCAAGGAGTTAAGTCACAACCCTTTTGATTTCTGCTGCCCCGCCGAGCTTCTAAGCATTTCGACCCTGTTCCTGATGGTGGTGTCGACTCGTGAGGTGCCTGTTTGTTGTT